>OBZV01000083.1_pt1 | contig 109858 bp, 98 predicted proteins | sample 1501581 | NCBI WGS metagenome assembly OBZV01 (sample SAMEA2580257, study PRJEB22360) | human gut metagenome | biome: human gut; feature: human-associated habitat; material: faeces | place: Denmark | collected 2008/2010
TCGGTAAATCCGTTACAATTGATGAGTTGATGGACAACGAGGGCTTTGAGGCAGTTTTCATTGGTTCCGGTGCAGGACTTCCAAGATTTATGGGTATTCCTGGTGAGCAGGCAATGGGTGTATTCTCAGCCAATGAGTTCTTAACAAGAAATAACCTTATGAAAGCGTTCTTAGACAATTACGATACACCGATCAAAGCTGGTAAGAAAGTTATTGTAGTCGGCGGTGGTAACGTGGCAATGGACGCTGCAAGAACAGCAAGAAGACTTGGCGCAGAGGTACATATCGTATATCGTCGTGGTGAGGAAGAACTTCCGGCACGTAAAGAGGAAGTACACCACGCAAAAGAGGAGGGTATCATCTTTGATCTTCTCCAGAATCCAACCGAATTATTAGTGGATGAAAACGGTTGTGTAAAGGGTGCAAAAGTGATCAAAATGGAACTTGGCGAACCGGATGCTTCCGGAAGAAGAAGTCCGGTTGAGATTCCGGGCTCTGAATATGAGATCGAGGCAGATACTGTGATCATGTCACTTGGTACTTCTCCAAACCCTCTGATCTCATCCACTACAAAAGGTCTTGATATCAACCGCAGAAAATGCATTATTGCGGAAGAAGAGACCGGTGCAACTTCCAAAGAAGGTGTTTATGCCGGTGGTGACGCTGTGACAGGTGCAGCAACTGTTATCCTTGCGATGGGTGCCGGTAAAGCAGCAGCTAAGGGTATTCACGAATATCTCAGCAACAAATAAAAACAGACAGGACAGGGCAGGTGCTGAATGGATCATACATTTGGCACCTGTTTTTTTCTGTAAGTATTCCAAAGAAAACCCAAAGTTTTATTAATATTTTATGAAGAGGGTAGCAAAATTGCAGGGTTTATGTATATAATAGAACACGCTACGCAAGAAAGAAATACGAGAGAGGTTACCGATAGATGAAGGAGCAGAATCAGCGCCAGATACAGAATCAGACAGAATTAGACGAAAGAAGACTGAGACAGAAAAAGCTTGTACGGAAAAGAAAAATCGTTTTGAGTGTAATGCTTTTGACATCTTTTTTACTGGGATGTGTCTGTGGAAGATATTTTCCTGAGATCAAACTTGGAAAAACAGAAGAAGTGCTGGCATCAGCGCAGGATAACTCCGGTGAAGAGAAAAAAGAAAATCAAATTACAAATAACGTAGATAATGGAACAACAGCAGATGGAACGGAAAAAGAGGAACAGTCTGCTACAGAAACTGTCGAAGAACCGGCAGACAGCGAAGAAACGAATGATCCGTTTGCGGAGATTCCACAGGTTGTGTTATCAAAACCGGTAGATTATTCCTTAAATCAGGCAATCAGACAGTTAGAACAGATGGAAGCGTCAGATGAACGCTACGCACAGATCGTGGAAAATGCAGAGAAATATCCGGAAAAATTACTGATCAATCTGGCAAATAATCCGGAAATGATCGCATTTGTAGCTGATTATAAAGGGAACACAAGGGATTATGATAAAGCAGAACTGACAGAGAAAGAGTTACAGGAAGAATATCCGCTCTTTTTACAGTGGGATAAACGCTGGGGCTGCCTTGCATATGGGGATGACAGCAATGTTGCGATCAGCGGATGCGGTCCGACAACACTGGCGATGGCAGTAGTTGCGCTGACTGGAAATGAGGAGGCAACTCCGGCTGCAATCGCAAAATTTGCCATGCAGGAAGGGTTTTATATGTCCGGCACAGGAACGATGTGGTCGCTTATGACAGAGGGGGCGGCAGCTTACGGTGTCCGCTCCGAGCAGATCAATATCAGCCAGACTGAGATCAAACAGCACTTAGATCAGGGAGATATCGTGATCTGCTCTGTGCGGCAGGGAGATTTCACTACAGGGGGACATTTTATCCTGCTCTATGACTATGATGATGAAGGATTTTCCATTAACGATCCGTTTTCTTTATACCGCAGTGGCCAGAAATGGAACTATGGAAAAATCAGGAGCCAGATCAAAGCTGTCTGGGCATTAAAAGCAAAATAAAGAACAGTTAGCGATTGTTCAAATAGTTTAACAAAAAACAGGGCATACTAAAGCATCATAAAGTGAGATGGAGAGATGCAGAATGTGCCAGAATATGAGTGGACTGTCCACTGCTGAAGTGGAATTTCGGAAAAAAGCAGGGTTGTCGAATGAAAGCGTAGATTCTTCCACAAAGACAGTGGCACAGATCATCCGCTCAAATGTTGTAACTTATTATAATCTTATTTTTTTGATCATTACGATCCTTCTGATCGTAGTGGGATCTTTTCGGGATCTTACTTTTTTACCTATTATTATTTCAAATATGTTGATCGGAATCATTCAGGAGCTGCGTTCCAAAAAGATTCTGGATGATCTTACGATATTAAACACACCGAAAATCACGGTCCGGCGCAACGGAAGTGATCAGGAGGTTTTGGCGGATGAACTGGTGCAGGATGATGTGATAACGCTTTCAGCAGGTGGACAGATTCCGGCGGACGCACTGGTGTTATCCGGCAATATCACAGTCAACGAGGCTTTGATCACAGGGGAGGCCGATGAGATTGTAAAAAAAGAGGGAGATTCCATTTTTTCGGGAAGTTTTGTGATATCGGGAGAGTGCCTGGCAAAACTCGAAAAAGTGGGAAAAGATTCTTATATTTCAGGACTGATGTTACAGGCAACGCAGACAAAAGAGGGCGAGCAGTCGGAGATGATCCGGGCGTTGAACCGCCTTGTGCAGACCGTGGGCGTGATCATTTTGCCGATCGGGGCGATCCTGTTTTTACAGCAATACTTTTTTTCCGGGGCAACGATGAAAGATAGTGTGACGGGCATGGTGGCGGCTATTCTCGGAATGATCCCGGAAGGCCTGTACCTTCTTGCAAGTGTGGCGATGGTGGTGTCGGTGATGAGGCTTGGAAAACAAAAGGTACTGATCCATGACATGAAATGTATCGAGACACTGGCGCGGGTAAATGTACTGTGTGTGGATAAGACCGGAACCATTACCGTGCCGGAAATGGAAGTGGCACAGTTTATCCTTGCAAAAGACCAGAACCTTGCAGCGAAAGAACAGGAAGCAGACCAGCAATCGGAAGACAAAAATAAAATTGCAAAGCTGCTCTCTGACTGTGTGCGTGCCCTGCCGTGCGACAATGCAACGATGGAGGCATTGCAGCAGTATTTTACGGAGCCGATGGAAAACAGTGCAGAAAAAATCGTCCCGTTTTCGTCTGCCACAAAATACAGCGGAGTGGTTCTGGCAGGAAAAGCTTATGTGGTCGGCGCACCGGAATTTGTGCTGCGGCAGGATTATGCGGCTGTTCAGGGAACAATCGAAGTATTTCTGGAAAAGGGATATCGTGTGCTTGTATTTGCAGAGTATGAGGGGAATCTGGATGGAAAAGAACTGACAGAAAATGCAACTCCCATTGCATTTATCCTGCTCAACAATGCAATTCGTGAGGGGGCAATGGATACATTCCGTTACTTTTCCAAGCGGGGAGTGGAAGTGAAAGTGATCTCCGGGGACAATCCGGTCACGGTATCGGAGATTGCAAAGAAAGCGGGAATCCGCCATGCGGAAAAACAGGTGGACGCAGCAACGTTGAAAACAGCGGAGGCAGTGCGGAAGGCAGCAAAAAAATACACGGTGTTCGGCAGGGTGACACCGGAGCAGAAACGTCTTCTGGTGCAGGCATTAAAAGAGCAGGGAAAGACCGTGGCAATGACCGGAGACGGCGTGAACGATATTCTTGCGTTAAAAGATGCAGACTGCAGCATTGCGATGGCATCAGGCAGTGAGGCGGCTTCGCATGTGGCACAGCTTGTGCTGCTCGATAACGATTTCAATAAAATGCCGGCGGTTGTCATGGAAGGGCGGCGGGTGGTGAACAACATCGGGCGCACTGCCAGCCTTTATCTGGTCAAGAACATTTTCTCCATGCTCTTAGCCGTATTTTCCATGCTGTTTCTGATTGATTATCCGCTGGAGCCATCGCAGGTGTCGCTCATCAGTGTTTTTACGATTGGGATTCCGTCATTTTTTCTGGCGCTGGAGCAGAACCGGAATCAGATCCATGGGCATTTTCTTACCAATGTCCTGATCCAGGCGCTTCCGGCTGGGATTACAGATTTTATCGTGGTGAGCGGTCTGGTGATTTTCTGCAGGGAGTTCGGAGTGGAAAAAGAGTGCGTTTCCACGTCGTGCACGATCCTGATCGCAGTTGTCGGCTTCATGATCCTTTATCATATAGCAAAACCGATGACAACACCGCATGCGATCCTGATCGCAGCGATGGTCATCGGCTGGTTATTTTGTATGCTGTTTTTCAGTGAACTGTTTGCGATCACGGCGGTCACAGGAAAATGTGCAATGCTCATGATTGTGTTCGCAGTCATCACGGAGCCAGTGTTCCGGTATCTGATACAGCTTGTGGAGACTGTTCAGAAGTGGGGTGGAAAACTAAAATTTTAGTCCGATGAACCGGAATGTTTTTTCCGGCTCTGTTTTTCCCAGATAAAATACGTTACGATCAGAAGGATTCCGGTGAACAGCCATGTGATCGGGCTTGCCAGACGGACTGCCCAGTAACCGAACGGATTTAAGGTGACGGCGATCACGATAATACGGCACACCATTTCCACAACACCGCTTAACATTGGAACAAGTCCGCGGTTTAAGCCCTGCAGGGCGTTCCGGTAAAGGAAAATCCATGCGAGCGGCAGCATGAAGAAACTGATGGTGTTCAGATACTGCATGGCATAGTCGAAAATTTCTTCAGAAGGATTGCTCACAAACCAGCTCACAATAAAACGTCCGCCGAATACGCAGATGGCAGAGGCAGCAAGCGAGATAAAAATGCAGATGAAAAATCCTTTGCGCATTCCCTCGTAGATACGTTTGTATTTTCCTGCGCCGAGGTTCTGACCGCAGTAGGTGGCAATCGCAGTGCCGAGTGTTGGCATGGTCTGGGTGGAGAGGTTTTCCACTTTGGAGGCGGCAGTGAAGGCAGCCACAACACTGGAACCGAAAATATTGACTGCACCCTGCAGGATCATGGTTCCGATAGCGGTGATGGAATAGTTGAGCGCCATCGGAATACCGATGGAAAGCATATTGAACACACCGTATCCGTCGAGATAGTAATCTTCCCGGCTGGTTTTTAAAATGTCGAATTTGCGGAACATATAAATAAAGCAAAGCAGTGCGGAGACACCCTGCGCAATGATCGTTGCATAGGCAGCGCCTGCGGTTCCAAGTTTTACGACGACGATCAAAAACAGGTCGAGCACAATATTTAAAAAGGAAGAGAGAATCAGGAAATACAGCGGTGTTTTGCTGTCGCCGATCCCTCTTAAAATACCGGCGGCAACGTTGTAGGACATCGTGAGCAGGATACCTGCGAAAATGACTTTAATATAAGAGTCTGCGAGTCCTAAGATATTGTCCGGTGTTTTCATTAAAATAAGAAACTGTCTGGAAGCTGCCACCGTAGGGATAGTCAGAAGTAACGATACAATGGCAGTCAGTATCAGGGAGAGTGCGACATAATGCTTTAACAGCTTGAAATCTTTTGCACCGAAGGCGTGGGAGACCATAACGCCAAATCCCTGCGCAATACCATTTGCAAATCCTAATACAAGGAACATCAGACATCCGGTAGAGCCTACCGCAGCCAGAGCATCCTCACCAAGATACTGCCCGACAATGATCGTATCCACCATGTTATAAAACTGCTGAAAAATATTTCCCAGTAAAACCGGAACGGAAAAAAGTAAGATCATTCTGAGCGGGCTTCCCATTGTCATGTCTTTTGTCATAATCTGTACTCCTTGATTTATAAAATAGTTAAAAATCTGTCCGTGTTTTTTAGCCTCAACACGCATATTCTTTACGTTTCAGCAACTTAGTATAAGGCATGGACCGCAAAAAGACAATGTTTATTTTTGCGAAAAAATATAAATTTTTTGTTTTCGCAAAAGAAAAGATTTTTTCGTGGGAAACTGTTATAATAAGAAAGCAATTATTTGCAAGTCACAGTAAAATCACGGAGTAAAATAATGCAGACAAACCTCGAATACTACAAAATTTTTTATTATGTATCCAAATACAACAGTATCTCCCTCGCAGCAGAGGCACTTTCCATCTCACAGCCGGCAGTCAGCCAGGCAGTCAAGCATTTAGAAAGTGATCTTTCCTGTGCTCTCTTTGTGCGGACATCCAAAGGCGTGCGCTTGACAAAAGAAGGCGGACTGCTTGCAGAATATGTGAGAAAAGGATATGAGACAATCCTTACCGGGGAGAAAAAACTCTCAGAGATGTTAAACTTAGATGCTGGAGAAATCTGTGTGGGGGCTAGTGACATGACATTGCAGTTTTATCTGCTTCCTTATTTAGAAGCGTTCCATGATGCATTTCCACAGATCAAGGTGACCGTGACGAATGCCCCGACACCGGAGACGTTGAAACATTTACAGGACGGAAAAATTGATTTTGGGATCATCAGTACCCCGGTGAACAATAAATATGATTTTAAAATGACACCTGTCCGCAAAATTCAGGATGTCTTTGTGGCAGGAAAAAAGTTTGAGTACTTAAAGGGTGGAAAATTAAGCTATAAAGAGCTTGAAAATCTTCCGGTGATGTGTCTCGAGGGCAGTACTTCCACAAGAAAATATGTGGAAGATTATCTGGCAGAGCGCGGCACATTTGTCCGGCCGGAATTTGAACTTGCAACAAGCGATATGCTCATCCAGTTTGCAGTGCGCAACCTCGGTGTTGCCAGTGTCGTGTCGGATTTCGCAGAAAAATACATTGAAAATGGGGAATTATTCGTATTGAAATTTGACAGGGCGATACCGGAACGTGAGTTTTGCATTGTCTCAAACGAGCGTGCGCCGATGTCGGCAGCGGCAGAAAAATTATATGATTTTCTGCTTGTTCCGTAGTGAAAAAATGTCAGAAAAAGTTCATCAATTCTTCATCAATCTTAATAGAATATCAATGGGATTGCGGGCAGGAATATGATAAATTTATATGCAGGATCAGGATATTTAGGGGGAAACGTAAATGATGCGTTTATTATCGATCGGGATAGACTGTGTCTCGTCTGCTATTTTTGTGATTCCTGCTTTGGCTATTTTGCAGTGTACAATCTACAGGAAATGGGAATTTAAACCATTTTGTGTAAAACTGATATTTGCATTTTATGCGATTGCTCTGTTTTCGGTTGTGGGTGTCCCTGCGGTTGGGATATTTCAGATGGATTTTGGTCTGAATCTGATACCGTTTGCAGACATTGTAAATAGTCCGTTTGCATATATGAAAAATACGATTTTGAATATCATTTTATTTATACCGATGGGATTTTTTGTACCTGCGGTCTGGAAGAATTTCCGGTCTTTCAAAACTATGTTTTTCATGGGACTCGCGGTATCACTGGGGATTGAACTATTACAGATATTTACATTCCGGCTTACGGATATTGATGATCTGATCACCAATACGGCAGGAACTGTGCTGGGATATGAAATAAGCAGAAGATTTTCTTTTCCGTTCTATTTAAAATCAGTGGATTCGAAAGGAATTTTGGTACGATATGAACCTGTCCTGATTCTGGCAGTTACGCTTTTGGTTTCCATGTTTCTGAAACCGATGGTGTCTGATGGCATCTGGAATATTGTGTTATCTGGTCCGTGGTGGGGGAAATAAGGAGATATAATGAATGATTATATCAAATATAATGAATATTAATTTTACTTATGACATTACTTCGTGTATAATCATAAAGTAAAAACAGGAAGATGTGATGGTTTTTACAGACCATCACTTTTTTTATGCAGGAGGAAAATCAAATGGTTACAGCAGTAGTAGGCGCTAACTGGGGCGACGAGGGAAAAGGAAAAATCACAGATATGCTTGCAGATGAAGCGGACATTGTTATCCGTTTTCAGGGCGGAGCAAATGCAGGTCACACCATCGTAAACAACTATGGTAAATTTGCATTACATACATTGCCATCAGGCGTATTCCACAGCCATATCACCAACATTATCGGAAATGGTGTTGCACTGGATATCCCGAAGGTAATAAGTGAGATCAAATCGATCACAGACCGCAATGTGCCTGCGCCAAAAATCATGATTTCAGATAGAGCACAGATCGTTATGCCATACCACGTTCTTTTCGATCAGTATGAGGAGGAGCGTCTTGGAAAGAATTCTTTCGGTTCTACCAAGTCCGGTATCGCACCATTTTATTCAGACAAATATGCAAAGATTGGTTTTCAGGTAAGTGAGTTATTCGATGAGGAATTATTGCAGGCAAAAGTAAAACGTACCTGCGAGACAAAGAACATTATGCTTGAGCATATGTATCATAAACCATTATTAAAAGAAGAGGAATTATTAGCTACCTTACATGAGTACAGAGACATGGTAGCTCCATATGTCGGAGATGTTTCTTTATTCTTAGACAAAGCGATTAAGGAAGGCAAAAAGATCTTATTGGAAGGCCAGCTTGGTACTTTAAAAGATCCAGATCACGGAATTTATCCAATGGTAACATCTTCCTCCACTTTAGCAGCATACGGTGCGATCGGAGCAGGCATCCCACCATATGAGATCAAGAAGATTGTAACAGTAAGTAAAGCATACTCTTCCGCAGTAGGAGCAGGTGCATTTGTAAGTGAGATCTTCGGAGACGAGGCTGACGAACTGAGAAGACGCGGCGGAGACGGCGGTGAATTCGGAGCAACAACCGGACGTCCAAGAAGAATGGGATGGTATGACTGTGTTGCAAGTAAATATGGATGTCGTCTGCAGGGAACAACCGATGTAGCACTTACCGTACTTGATGTATTAGGATACTTAGATGAGATCCCGGTATGTGTTGGATACGATATCGACGGAGAAGTTACTACAGACTTCCCTGTAACTGCAAAATTAGAGAAAGCAAAACCGGTATTCAAAAAACTTCCGGGATGGAAATGTGATATCCGTGGAATTAAGAAATACGAGGATCTTCCGGAAAACTGCAGAAATTACATTGAGTTCATTGAAGGACAGATCGGATACCCGATCACAATGGTTTCTAACGGACCGGGAAGAGAAGATATCATTTACCGCAATAAATAAAAAGACTGAGGCAGGCGTGCAGTGCACCCTGCCTTTTGTGGCAGGAGTTGTTGGCTCATACACAGGAAAGAGTATTAAAGCAATTTAAAAATAGCGAAACATAGATATTATATAACGGAACATTTTTATCTGACAGAATAAAAAAGCAAATAATTTGTTCTGGCAGAAATGTTCAAAAGTATGTCTTTACCTAAAATGGATGAAATAGCATAAACTTAATGGAGTGATAATTCTAAATTAGATCCGTGGATGAGGTGGGATATTATAGCAAATGTTAATTTCAAAGTTATCATAACGTTATACCTAACAACGCTTGAGATAGGTAAATGGGTATGCCGAAGGAGAATATAGAATGGCGACAATTATAGATGTGGCAAAGATGGCAGGGGTATCACAGGGAACAGCATCCAATGTATTGAATGGAAAGGGTAATGTCAGCAGTGAGAAAGTCCGTGCTGTTGAGGAAGCAGCGAAAAAGCTTGGCTATACGATTAATGAGAGGGCTAAAATTTTAAGAAAAGGAAGCGGCAATATTGTATGTGTGATTGTTCCATCTATGGAACGGAAGCATTATAGGGATTTTTATTACTGCCTGAAGAATTATGCAGAAAAAAGGGGATTTACAGCAGAACTTATGTTTACAAATGATAATAAGCAGACCGAATATCATATGATCCAATGGGCAAAGTCTGTTATGGCAATGGGGATTGCGGTGATTACCTGTTTGAACGAAAAAGAAGCAGAGGAAGCTTATGCAGGATTTAAGAAGGTGTGGTTTGTAGAAAGGAAAGGGGTGCCCGGCAATAACTATATTGGATTTAACTATGAACTTGCTGGTGCGGAGATTGCAGATGCAGTAAGCAGGGAGGGAATTCGGAATGCTTTGATTGTCACAGACTCATTGAAGTTCTCTAATGAAAATGAATTCTGCAAAGGGCTGTGTACTTCATTCGGGGAGAAGAAGATTAAGTTTTCGCATATTACAACAGACAGCAGACGTCTGTATCATTCCATTATTGATACTTTGGTACGAGGGAATGAATACGATGCAATGATTACAACCAACATCCGGTTTGCTGAAAAAATCCGGAATGTCATGGAGAATTTCGCACCGGAGTGTAAGACGCTGATCTATACGTTGTCTTCCATTTCTTCTTTGCCGGAAGGAGACTATCAGAAATATGAGCTTGACTATGGACTTGTTGGCAAAATGGTGGCGGAGCGAATAATCGGTGAGATGGGTATGGAAATGACAGGGAGAACATCCATCTGTGAAAATGATGGATTCCGGGAATGGAATCGAATCGCATTGAATAAGAAACCGGTGGAACAACTGCGGATTTTGACAATTGACAGTCCGGAGACGATGATTTTACAGGGACTTGCACGGCTTTACACAGAGGAGACTGGGACACAGATTGAATTTGATGTGCTGGCATATGATGATCTTTACCAACAGTTTCTAAAAGCGGAGCATTCAGATTATTATGATATTTTTCGTATGGATGTAACATGGCTTCCATTGCTGTCTGAACGCATATTAGTTCCGTTAGAAGAGCTGGATGAAAATATTGAAGAAGTGCATAAGGAATATATACCAGCACTGATCAACAAGTATTCCAGAGTACATGGCAGAGCCTATGCGCTTCCTATCACGCCTAGTACACAGATTCTTTTTTATAGGAAGGATTTGTTTGAAAATACGGTGATCAGGAGACTTTACAGAGAGGCATATAAGGTGGAGTTGAAAGTACCGAAAACTTTTGAGGAATATAATAAAATTGCAGAGTTTTTTGCAACAAATGAAGCTTTGGAAGAGCATTATTTCTCAAATCTGACATTGGGAAGTATGGGTGTTACTGCAACGGAATTTTTGTGCAGGCTTTTTAGTCATAAGAAGCATCTGTACAGAATGGATGGGAAAGTGATTGTCAACGATGAGGCAGGTATTATGGCGATGGAAGAACTAATGACAGCCAAAAAATATTCCGATATTAAGACAGCTCATTGGTGGAAAAGCTCTGCAAGGGAATTTGCGGGCGGCAAACTGGCTATGATGATTAATTTCAGTAACTATGCATCTGAGATTATTGGTGCCGAATCAAAAGTTATCGGGAATATTGGGGTTGCAATGGTTCCAGGAAGAAATCCAATCTATGGTGGAGGTACAGTTGGAATTTCCAAGAATAGTCGCAAGAAAGAAGATGCACTTGCGTTTGTTAAATGGGTAACGACTGATCCAGTGGCATCCGGGATGGCTGCACTAGGCAGCGTTTCTCCATGCATTAAGACTTATAATAAGTATGATATCATTGACGAGTTCCCATGGCTTGAACTTTCGAAGGAGTGTTTCTCCATATCACATACACAGAGGATTCCGGCAGATTCCGATAAAGAATTTGATGAGATTAAGTTTTTGAACGTGGTTGGTATGGCAGTGGAAAATGTAATGATGGGTTTTCTTTCGGCAGAAGAAGCGTTAAATAGGGCACAGAGACTGATAGACGAGGAAGTAAACCAATAAAAAATAACAGACAGGGAGAGAAGATGGATTATAGATATTCTCCCCTGTTTTTTTATATATAAAAAGTCAGAATATCTGTGAAAATTTTTTGAAGTTCCTTTCAAAAACATCTATCTTTATGGTGATTTACAATCAATATAATTATAACGTTATAAAAAATATGAATTATCAAAATGTATGGAAAGAAATATTATACAGGAGAAAATACAGAAAACTTAAAGCCCAAGTAGAAAGAAAAAATACAAACAATAGTGGAAAAAACATAGATTTTAGGTAAAAAGCATAACAAAATATTTGCAACTAGAGATACAAAATAATAAAAAATACAATAAATAAGAAAAAAACAGAAAAAAAGTTGTCAAAATGACGAAAATAAATATTGACACGTTTCAAAAAATGAAGTAAGATGGTATTACAAAAATAAAGAGAATATTTCTAAAAAATAAGGAGGAAAAAAGATGAAAAGAAGAATTTTAACAATGTTACTAGTTTCAGCAATGGGGGTTACAACTTTAGCAGGATGCGGTGGAAATACGAGCACGGACAATGACTCTAATACATCAGCAGAAACACAGGCAGAAGAGAAAGATAGTGAGGGCACGGGCACAGCAAGTCATGATGAGACGATTGTAGTATACACGAACAATGGAGGTGAAGGAAGAGATGAATATCTGACACAGAAAGCGGCGGAGGCAGGTTTTAATATTCAGGTGGTAGCTCTCGGGGCATCTGAGGCAACAGAGCGTATGATTGCTGAGAAGAATAATCCCCTCTGCGATGTTACTTTTGGTTTGAATAACATTGAGTATGAGAAGTTGAAAGCAAATGACCTTCTTCAGAAATGGGAACCTGACTGGGTAGAAGGGGTAGATCAGAGCCTGATTGATCCGGATGGTTATTACTATCCGATAACAACCACTCCATTGGTGTTAATAGGAAGTGCAGATTTTGAAAATATGCCGTCTGACTGGACAGACCTTGTAAAAGATGAGTACAAAGGACTATACCAGTTACATGAACTGGCTGGCGGTACTGGAAAGACCGTATTTGCAAGCATCATTAGCCGCTATCCTGATCCGGATGGAGAACTTGGTATTTCTGATGAAGGATGGGAGATTGCCTCTAAGTTCCTCGGAAATGCGCATAACATTGCAGATGGTGACGGGGATATAATCGGAAATGTAATTAACGGAACATATCCATTGGATGAACACTGGGCATCTGGAGTTTTAATGGAGCAGAAAGACCGTGATTACAAATTCCAGATCATGACACCAGAAGTCGGAGAACCATACGTAGTAGAGTCTCTTGCCATTTCAGCAGGAACTAAGAAATATGATACATGCGTAGAATTCTTGAATTGGCTTGGAAGTTCAGACGTACAGCTTGACTGGTCCAATGCATATGGAACTATTCCATGCCAGAAAGAAGCACTGTCTCAGGTATCGGATGACATTAAAGAGTTAATGGATATTTTAACACCGCAGGATCTCGATTGGAATTTTATTGCTGAGAACGTAGATGCATGGGTAGAAAAAGCAGAGCTTGAGTATGTGAAATAATTAAATAAAAATCTGTGTGACAAGATAAAAGACAGTTGCAGAGAAAAACAGGCCCGGTCAGCGTATTGAATCTGCTGGGCTTGACTTTTAAGATAAGAAACTATGAAACAGATGTAGAATGGCAGTGGAAAATAACAGAAATAGGAAATAGTTAGGAGAATACCATGGTAAAGTTTGAAAATGTCGAAATAAAGTATGGAGATTTTGTAGCCATCGAAAATTTAAATCTGGATATTAAAGAAGGTGAGTTTTTTACCTTTTTAGGTCCAAGTGGTTGCGGAAAGACTACCTCGCTTCGGGCACTGGTCGGATTCCTTACCCCATCAAAAGGAAAGGTCTATGTAGGTGATAAGGACGTCACGAATCTTCCTGCCGAAAAAAGAAACATTGGCATGGTGTTCCAGAGCTATGCCTTATTCCCGACCATGACCGTGTATGACAATATTGCATTCGGCATGAAGGTGAAGAAAATGCCAAAGAATGAAATTGATAAGAAAGTGCGTTCAGTTGCCGCAAAGATTAAAATTACGGACGAGCAGCTGAAGAAAAATGTGGCAGATCTTTCCGGTGGACAGCAGCAGAGAGTGGCTCTTGCGAGAGCTATTGTCTTAGAACCGAAGATTCTATGTCTTGATGAGCCTTTATCAAATCTGGATGCAAAGCTCCGTATTGATATGAGAATGGAGTTGAAGCGCCTGCAGAAAGATCTTGGCATCACAACTTTATATGTCACACATGATCAGGAAGAGGCACTGACACTGTCTGATCGTATAGCAGTTTTTAACAACGGATATGTAGAACAGGTTGGTACACCATACGAGATATATAATGAATCCAAGAGTGAATTTGTCTGTGACTTCATTGGAGACATCAATCGTTTAAAGGAAGAAATTTTGACAGAAGTCAATGCACAGTCTGGAAATAACTTTGATAGAACAAAGACGGGGTTTGTCCGTATTGAGCGCTGCATCAGTGATGAGAGACCGGGATATGCAAAACTTTTAGGCGTTGTGAAAGAAGCAGAGTTTGATGGAGTTTTAACTAAATATGAGTTGGAATGTCACGGACAAATTTTAAAATATCTTGAGAAAAACGATGGGCGCAGACTGTATCAGAAAGGAGAGCAGATAGTTCTTCACATTAACCCACAGGATATTATGCAGTTTTAGGAGGAATATTTGATGGTTAAATTTAAGAAAAAAATTCAGGATGGTACAATAAGTATCCCGGGATTAATTGTGAAGATTGTTTTGATATGGTTTATTCTTACTTTTTTGGTATTTCCAAACGTAAATCTGATTTTAAAAGTGTTCGTGAAAGATGGTCACTTTACGTTAGAAGCAATCAGTAAGATCATGAAGTCCGCAAGAGCTATGACGAGTTTAAAGAACAGTTTTATTCTTGCAATTACTTCTATTATCACAGTAAATATTTCAGGTATCCTAATTGTGCTTTTTACGGAGTATTTTGATATTAAAGGCTCAAAACTGTTGAGTATAGGATTTATGTCAACTCTTGTTTATGGCGGTGTTGTGTTGGTTACTGGTTATAAATTCGTTTATGGTTCCACTGGAATCGTGACGAAGGTACTTACTAACATTTTCCCGAATCTTGATCCTAAGTGGTTTGTTGGATTCGGTGCAGTACTTTTTATTATGACATTCTCAGGTACATCCAACCATATGATGTTCCTAACGAATGCTGTAAGAGGACTGGATTATCATACAATCGAGGCAGCTAAGAATATGGGGGCTTCCCAGAGTACGATTCTATTTAAAATTGTGTTGCCTACTATGAAACCAACCATTTTTGCTATCACAGTACTGACTTTTATCGCTGCGTTAAGTACAATGTCCGGTCCGTTGATTGTTGGAGGTCCTGATTTTCAGACAATTAATCCGATGATCAAGACTTTTGCCGGAATGACGGGATCCAGAGATATTGCGGCACTGCTTGCTATTATACTTGGTATCGCTACTTCTGTCCTTCTTGCAATTATGCAAAAGATTGAGGACAAAGGAAACTTTATCTCTGTATCCAAGACAAAAGCAAGAATGGAAAAACAGAAGATTGAAAATCCAGTCATGAATGTGATTGCGCACGTTGTGGCTTATGTAATGTTTGTTATTTATATGCTTCCAATTATTAACGTATTAGTATTCTCTTTCACTGATGGTATGACGATTAAGACGGGGGTGATCCGCAAAGATTCTTTTACACTGGAAAATTATGCAAAGCTGTTCAATTCAGCGACAGCATACAAGCCATATTTGGTAAGTATTGTGTATTCTCTTCTCGCAGCCTTGGCAGTAGCTGTGATATGTATAGTTGTGGCACGTATTGTAACGAAAGCAAAGAAAAAATATGATAGGTTATTTGAACCGTTTATTCTGATTCCGTGGCTTATGCCATCTACTATGATTGCGTTGGGGCTCATGATGACCTATGATGAACCGAGACTCATTTTGGCAGATAAAGTATTGGTTGCAACACCAGTAATCCTGCTGTTTGCCTATATTATCATTAAAATTCCATTCTCCTATCGAATGATCCGTGCTGGATTTGTTGGACTGGATGGAAATATGGAAGAAGCGGCACAAGTAATGGGAGCAAAACCATTCTATACTATGCGAAAAGTAATCATTCCAATTTTACTGCCGATTGTTTTATCTGTAGTTGTATTAAATTTTAATGGATTATTGTCCGAGTATGATCTTTCCGTATTCTTATATCATCCAGCGTTCCAGCCTCTTGGAATTGTGATTAAACAGGCATCGGATGAAACGGCAACTACAGATGCACAGGCAATGGCTTTTGTTTACACCGTTATTTTGATGATTATATCAACGATCGCACTCTGGCTTGGAAGATATGATGGGATTGGAACAATCAAAGCATTTTTGGCAAAAAAGAAAAATGGAGGTAAAGCATAATGGAATCTATTATTGAGTTAAGAAATGAACGAGGCGTTTTAGTTGCCGCACACAGGGGAACAAGCGCAGGAAATATTCCACCAAATTCTATTGCAGCATTTGATATTGCATTAAAAGAAGGAGCAGATGTCTTAGAAATGGATTTGTTTCAGAGTGTGGATGGAGAAATCTTTGTATTCCATACAGGAATGGAACCAAGTCATCTGGACAGACATATTCATATTGAGCAGTATGCGGCAGAGGAGATCCGCCAGATGAGATTATGCAACAGCGACTTGATACAGACATTTCTCCCGGTAAATTCTTTTGATGATGTATTAGAACATTTAAAAGGAAAGTGCAAACTAAATTTGGATCGAAGCGTCAAGATTTTGAAACCGGTTATGGAAGTTGTGAAAAAACATGGTATGGAAGATCAGATTTTAATGAAGAGCGATCCGTCAGACGATTCCTTAAAGAGAATTGAAGCTTACGCACCGACAATTGATTATATGCCGATCTATATGGAAGAAGATAATGCCTCTGAGAAGATTGAAAAAATGAACATTAATTATATTGGAGCAGAGCTTGTATTTAAGTCGGAAACTTCTCCTGTCGCACAGGATTCTTATTTGGAAACACAGAAGAAGAAAGGCAGAATCCTTTGGGGAAATGCGATTCTTTATTCCAGCAGAGTTCCACTTACAGGTGGTCATTCTGATGATGTTTCACTATTAGATGATCCAGATAAGGGATGGGGATGGCTTGCAGATAGAGGTTTTGATATTATCCAGACAGACTGGACAAAACATTGTGTGGATTATCTGAAAGAAAAAAAATATCGGAAGTGATGAATATGGATTTAAAATTTTTGGGTTGCGGTTCCGCATTTAACCCGATATGTGGAAATACGAGTGCGTATTTTACAATTAGAAAGCATCTGTACGTCATAGATGCAGGGGAAAGCGTTTTTTTACAGCTATATCAGAGAGAACTGTTAAATAAATATGATGCGATCACAATCCTGATCACACATATGCATGCAGACCATGTAGGCAGTCTGGCATCTGTTATTTCTTATTGTTACTATGTTTTAAGAAAGAAAATCTGTGTTATTTATCCAGAACCATCATTATGGCAGTTGCTTGGGCTAATGGGCATTGATTCGGAAGCATATGTGGCGGTTGAAACGGATTATATCGAGGAAGAGGGCATGTGTGCACAGGCAATTGCAGTTAAGCATGCGGAAGACATTCATTGTTATGGTTATGTGATTGAATGTGCAGGAGAGAAGATTTATTATAGCGGAGATTCCTATGAGATTCCGAAAGAGATCCTGAATGCATTTTGTGAAAGAAGTATTACTTTTATTTATCAGGATACAACAGAATTTATATCGGCACACAGGTCGCATTGTCCGCTTGAAGAGTTGGAAAGGTATATACCAGTAGAATTAAGAAGATATGTATTCTGTATGCATTTTACAACAGATTTCACAGAAAAACTGAAAGAAAAAGGATTCAGATATATACATGACAATTGCAGATAAGCGTAATGAGAAGAGCAATTTTAAGGTAGAGTTAAAATTGCTCTTTTCCAATATTCTATAGGTGAAAATTTCAGATTTTGTGTGCAATTTAGTTTATAATCTACAAAGCGAAGGAAAAGAGGAACAGACGAAAATGTGGAGAACTTTTATTGATTCAATGGGGGAATGGAACAACATGGCAATTATCGGTCGTCTTGCGCTTTCAATTTTGATTGGAACCTTGATTGGGATTGATCGTGGTTTAAAAAGGCGTGGTGCTGGGATTAAAACGCATGCGCTTGTGTGTCTGGGCTCTGCTCTTGTCATGCTGACGAGTGAATATATGGCGATAAATTTTAACCAGAAAGCGGATCTGGCAAGACTTGGAGCCCAAGTTATCAGTGGCGTAGGATTCTTAGGCGTAGGCACAATCCTTGTAACAGAGAAGCAGAGGGTTCGTGGACTGACGACAGCAGCAGGACTATGGACGTGTGCCTGTGTGGGGCTTGCGATTGGAATTGGGTTCGTAGAAGGTGCGATTTATGCGCTATTTTTTATTGGTATTGTGTTAAGACTTCTTAACAGGTTAGATACCTTCTTACAGAAAAATGCTAAGGTATTTGATCTTTATTTGGAACTGGAAAATGGAAAAAGCATTGGCTTGTTCTTACAGGAAATGCGTGAACAAAATGTACGCACCGAGATTATTGAGACGACTAAGACAAAATTTCCTAGTAAATGTTCTGCACTTGTAGTGAGCATGGGCGTGGATCATTACAGCAAGCGAACTGAGATTATTGATGTAATCCGGAATTTGGATTATATTCGGTATGTTGAGGAAATGTGATGATAGGGCATTAAAACTGGCAAAGAACCTTCGATATCAGCATTTACTATTGAAAAAAAGAGTACTTTAAGATATGATTGAGTTACAATCTTTTAGAAGCTCTATTCAAAGTATTCGGAGTGATACACTGACTAGCCTTCAGCCTGTAGACAGATGATTCTGTTAGATAGATATAAGAAGTTAGTATCCGCTAGGAAGAATAGGATGTTGCTTACACTCGTTAATAAATACGTATCATTGTATGCAAAATATATAAGAAAAGAGAGAGAATTTATGGTAAAAAATATAATTTTAGATGTCGGGAAAGTTCTTGTGGAGTGGGAGCCGGAAGACGCAATGAAACAACTTGGATTTGATGATAAGACAGTGAAAGCGGTTGCGGATGCTACGGTCAATACGCCGGTCTGGCTTGAGACAGATCGTGGCGTTTGGTCAGATGAACAAATCCTTGCTGCTTTCCATGAGAAAGCACCGGAATATAAAGCACAGATTAATCAGTTTTGGGAGCATTTAGAACTTGCGGTGAAACAATTTCCATATACGAAAGAGTGGATTTCTGGCATGAAAAAGCAGGGGCTGTGTGTTTATATCTTATCTAATTATGGGGATTTGACTTACCGGAGAACAAAAGACAATGCGCTGGATTTCTTGCCGTTGACAGACGGAGCGATTTTTTCCTATACAGTGAAGCAGATCAAACCGGATCTTGAAATATATGAAACATTGTTAAATCAGTACAAGCTAAAACCGGATGAGTGTGTATTTATCGATGACCGGATGGAAAATATCGAGGGGGCAAAAAAAGCCGGAATCCACGGAATCTGCTTTGAGACGATCGGGCAGGTGAAAGAGGATCTGAAGAAATACAACATATATGTTTAAATAACAGGTACTTAAGAAGAGAAAAAATCGTCGTTTCACAAAGTTATCACAATTTTTACCAAAATTAAACACATTTTTTCGATAAGATAATACTATCGAAAACCGACAGTTGCGAAATTCGTGAAAACAGACGGATTTCGCGATTTTCATGCGAGCCGGAAGTAAGGAGGAAAAGATTGTGATCGAGATCAGCCATCTGGTAAAAAAATATGGCGACCATATTGCAGTGAATGATCTGACATTGACTGTGGAACCAGGAAAAATTTATGGATTTTTAGGACCAAACGGCGCAGGAAAATCCACCACGATGAACATTATTACAGGGTATTTAGGTGCAACCAGCGGAGAGGTGAAGATCAACGGATTTGATATTTTTGCACAGCCGGAAGAAGCAAAAAAATGTGTGGGATATCTGCCGGAGATCCCGCCTCTTTATGTGGATATGACAGTCAGGGAGTATCTGAACTTTGTGGCAGAGTTAAAGAAACTCGAAAAAAGTCTGAGAAATAAATATGTGGAGGAGGCGATGGAGACGACCGGAATCACTGCACAGCAGTCAAGACTGATCCGTAACCTGTCAAAAGGCTACAGGCAGAGAGTCGGATTTGCACAGGCAGTGTTAGGGTATCCGGAGATCATCATTCTGGACGAACCGACGGTCGGACTTGATCCAAAACAGATCATAGAGATCCGTGACCTCATCAAAGAACTTGGCAAAAATCATACGGTTATTTTAAGTTCGCACATTTTGTCTGAAATATCTGCAGTGTGTGATCACATTTTCATTATTTCCAAAGGAAAATTAGTGGCAGGCGATTCCACGGAGAATCTGATGAAACAGATGTCCGGGGCGCAGGAGATCGAACTTCTGATCAAAGGAGACAATGCGGCAGTGCAGGAGACATTCACCGGGATCGCAGAAGTTGAAAAATGCATTCCATTAGAGCAGAAGGACGAAGCGTGTGTACATCTGAATCTGATCGCAAAACCGGGAATGGATATCAGGGAACAGGTGTTTGCTTCCTGTGTCAACCATGGATTTGTCATTCTGCAGATGATTCCCGTTTCAAAATCTCTTGAGGATGTGTTCCTCGAACTTACGGAAAAAGAGGGGACACAGAAGGAAGTTCTGCCGGAGAAAAAACTCCATTTTGTAAAGTCTCATTTTGGAAAAGAGAGTAAGGAGGACGGGGAATAATGTTTGCGATATTAAAAAGAGAAGTAAAAGCTTACTTTCAGACGGTGACAGGATGGTTGTTTATTGCAGCAGTTCTTGTACTCTATGGACTATATTTTTATGTTTACAATCTGCGCGCAGGCTATCCTTATATTTCTTACTCACTGTCGGCGATCGCATTTATCATGCTGATCACGGTACCTGTGCTGACTATGCGCAGTTTTGCGGAGGAACGCCACAGCAGAACAGACCAGTTGATCCTGACTGCACCGGTATCTGTGGGAAAAGTAGTATTGGGAAAATATCTCGCAATGGCTTTTGTATTTACCATAGATATGGTGATCATTGCGATCACACCATTGCTGTTAATGTCCTACGGAACGATCCCATTAGGGGAATCCTATGCAGCAGTGCTTGGATTCTGGCTGTATGGCTGCGCCTGCATTGCCGTTGGTATGTTTATTTCCTCATTGACCGAAAGCCAGGTGATTTCCGCAGTTTTGACATTTGTTGCATTATTTGCCGGCTATATGATGGGAAGCATTTGTAATCTGATCTCAGAGAGCGGAAATCTTCTGACAAAAATTTTAGGCTGCTACGATTTTTATACGCCGCTTGATAACTTTATGAATGGGACACTGGATGTGGCGGGAATTGTCTATTACGTAACGATCATTGGATTACTTTTGTTCCTGACAGGGCAGTCCGTTCAGAAACGCCGCTGGAGCATCAGCTCAAAAAAAATATCGACAGGTGTATTTTCAACGGGAATGATCATTGCAATGGTGGCAGTGACCGTTGTTGTGAACCTGTTCGTGGCAGAACTTCCGGCAACATGGACCTCCATTGATGTCACTTCAACGAAAATTTACTCCATCACAGATGATACGAAGGATTATCTGAAAGGTCTCGACGAGGACGTGACAATTTATGTGCTGGTGTCCGATGCATCAAAAGACACAAAGCTGGATGAGACATTACAGAGATATGAATCCCTGTCGGATCACATCAAAGTTTCCTATATCAATCCGGCTGCAAACCCGGCTTTTGCAGCACAGTATACAGACAGTTCTGTAACTTCAAACAGCATGATCGTTGTGAGCAGCGAGCGTTCCAGAGTCATTGATTACAATGATGTGTATACCTATAGTTATGATTACAGCAGTTATTCCAGAAGCATTGATGGATATGATGCAGAGGGACAGCTTACAAGTGCGATTCAGTATGTGACCATGGATTCGACAGAACTTCCGGTGATCTATCAGGTGTCCGGACATGGGGAAACAGCTTTGTCCGGTGGCTTTACAGAGGCAATTGAAAAAGCAAATATCACTTTATCTGACCTTGCATTATTAAAAGAGGATGCGGTTCCGGAAGATGCAGCAGCGTTGATTATTAATGGACCGACCACTGATTTTTCGGAGGATGATGCCAGCAAAGTGATCGATTATATCAATCGGGGTGGAAAAGTGCTGATCACCTGTAATTTTCAGGCACAGGGTCTGGAAAACTTCGAGTCAATCCTGTCGGCATGCGGCATGGAACGGGTTTCCGGTATTGTGATGGAAAATGATAAATCCTATTACTATAGCAATACACCGTATTATCTGCTTCCTGACGTAAATTCAAGTGCATATACAAGTTCTGTCAGCGGTTCATATATCTTTGCTCCATACAGCGAGGCAATCACCTATGGGGAAGATACAGATGATACAACTTATACAGCATTATTGGAGACGACAGATAAAGCAGTATCCAAGACAGATGCAGTAAATGCAACAACATCAGAGCTGGAGGAGGGAGATGCTGCAGGACCATTTGCGGTTGCGGTTGCCATGGAAAAAACAATCGATGAAGATACAGTCGCAAAAGTAGTGGTCGCCGGATCTGTGGAAATGTTTGCAGACAGTGCAGACCAGATCGTTTCCGGAAATAACAGCGCAATGTTTACAGATATCATTGCCCAGATGGTTGGCGATTCTGATCTTGCAACAAGTGTGATCCCAACAAAAGATTACACGCTCAGCGCCATCACGGTGGATGCGGCGGCAGGGATCCTGTATGGGCTTGGTCTGATGATCGTGCTTCCGGTCATTATGATGATTCTTGGAATTGTGATATGGGCATCAAGAAGAAAAAAATAAAACAATAGATGATAGAAAATCAAGATTGGAGACAGATAGAATATGAAAAAACAGAAAATTCAGTTTATTGTAATTCTGATCGTGCTGGCAGTGCTTATCGCTGCCACCTTCGGAATGAAATGGTATAACAAAAATAAAGAGGAAGAGAAAACAGCGGAAGAAGAGGCTTCTACCATTTATATTTCCAAAGTGGACGTTGACACGATCACAGCATTTACGTATGAGATCGATCACGTGACTTATTCTTTTACAAAAGATGGGGATACATGGACCTATGACGGAGACACATCACTGGATATGGATGAAGAAGCAATCGACAGCATGCTTTCAACACTGTCATCGCTGACAGCAATAGAAGAGATCAGTGATTATACAGATCTGAAAGAGTTTGGATTTGACCAGCCGGAAGATCTGATATCCTACACAACAAGTGAAGGGTCTGTTTCTCTTTTTGTAGGAAATAAAAATGATACTTTGAATGCATACTATATTATTTCAGCTGATGGAGGAAGCATTTATCTGACAGAAACGTCTCTTGCGGATGCTTTTTCCAAAACGATTGAGGAGCTGACAGTCACAGAGGATACAGAAAGCACGGAGACTGTTGAGAACACAGAAACTGTATCTGAGAACACAGAAGAATAAATAAGATAAAAGCAGGATCAGCACCTGACAGAAAATTTTGTTCAGGTGCTGATTTTTTAATGCTCTGCAGTATCTTTTTCTTCGGAATCTTTTTTGATCAGTTTGTAAATAAAACTGTATGCCCAGATCAAAACAGGGATGATCACAGAGGCATAAATGGATGTCATGAGCATGTTCATAAAATTTTCACTGGCAGAAACTGCACATACGATGGTAGAGACATAAAGTCCAACCAGAATAATGACACCGACGATTGCTAAAATTTGTTTTACTTTTTTCATATTTTGAATCCTTTCAGGAAAAATCGAATAAGTTATGGTATAATGAGCGCAAGCGAAAAGAACATATTTATATGTTCGGCGAGCGGCGAAATTATTGAGTGATGAAATCACGATATAATCATCCTATCGGAAAAAAACATTTTCGTCAATAAAATTGTGGAAGAAAAGGCAGGTAAATCTGGTGGCATATGAAAAGCTTTTGAATGAAATTTATGCGGCGGTATCATTGAAATATCTGTGGAAGGAATACGAACCATATTTTGTGAAAAGTGAATCGCCGGACTGGATTAATCCAAACATGGATTTCGGGCTGGAAGTCAGTCAGGCACTTTTGCCGGATGACGGGCAGGAGGAGAGTTTTATCGAAAAATATCTTGGTTGCCGGAAAGAGGAACTACCTTCTTTGGCGTTTGATAAATATGGAGAGCGGTTGAATTTTTACAATGGAAGGTTTTGGGCGATTCTGCCAGATAATACTGTGCAGCAGGATTATCTTTCCAAGGCGAAATATCGTTTTGACCGCAAACTGGAAAAACTAAATGCAAATTATATCCATAAGCACTACAATGGTTTGTATCTTTTTCTACATCCGACCGACGAGAATGATATTGATGCAGGTGCACTGTTTGAATATATGAGATATACACAGGAAAAGAAAAAAATGCGATTTGACAGGGTATTTTTAAATTGTGTCAAAACCATTTATGTCTGCAATTACGAAAACAATACGATTGAGCCGATTGTGCTGCCGCCAAATGCGGAAAACTTTTTGAACACGGAGGCGGAGTACTTACGCAATTGCTGTGACTGGAAGGATGGGACAGCGCTGGAGATGAAGCGTGGCGATGAGAATAGGGTATATCATGTGCAATAACTATGAGCACACTGGTTTCTTATTAAGTTAAAAATCTTTAATGCAGATTCCATGTCTCTACTACTAATTCTCAAATGAGAAGATGGCTTATACTGTTTGTTGTATTTTTCAGAATAATACTTTGCAATTGTGTTCTTTTCGGAATCTTTTAAGGCTGAGTACAGATATGATAAATTACCGATTGTAAGATAATTTCCCTTCATGCATTCCGTCTCAAAGGTAGTTAGGAAAGTAGTAAAATCGCTATTTACTACCTATGCAATCAACCGTTTAAAAAACAGACCAAAGAATATGGTATTATTAAACACAACATTGACAGTATTTTGCGGCAGGATAAGGAGCAGGAACGGGAAAAGGAAAAGGAAAAGGAGCGCGGATAAACAAAGTCAATTAATTTCTTGACTTTCCCAAAATCACCCCTTACAATAAACCTATCTTTTTTATCAAATCAAAGTTACAAAACATACTAACATAACAAAAATCCATCACCATATCGGTGAGCCATTCAGCAGGAGAAAATGACAGGTACAGATTTAGAACAGTAACCCAAAAATCCATGCAAACAGTCTTGAAGAATCTTGAGGGGTTCTATATAATAAACATAGATCATTCGGAAAGCCTGTTTGTATACCATAGAAGCAGGAGGTCAAATGACCAGGAAAAAACAAAAGACATTAGAAGAAAAGATAGAACAGGTTAAAAATTTCAGACCTATTGATGATACGTTTTTTGAAGTACTGGCAGATGATATTGGCGTATGTCAGGAGATGCTGCGTATCATTTTAGAAGATGAGAAACTCATTGTAAAAGACGTTATCGTACAGAGCAGTGAGAGAAATCTGTACGGGCGATCTGTCCGTCTGGATGCACTCTGTATCCTTGGAAACGGAAAAAAGTGTAACGTGGAAGTGCAGCGTTCTAACATGGATCACCATTTAAAAAGAGTGCGGTTCAATGCATCGGTCATCACGGTGCGGGACTCGCAGACGGATGATAAATTTGAGAAAACGATCGATCTGATCGTTGTGTATATTTCCGAGTTCGATATCTTTAAACGCGGCAGGGTGATCTATCACGTGGACAGCGTGATCCGGGAAACACAGGAAAAAGTAGACGACGGATTAGAGCGTGTATTCGTCAATACCGCAGTAAAAGACGGAACAACTATCTCAGAATACATGGGCTGTTTTCTGCAAAAAGAGATAGACAATGCCAAATTTCCAAAATTAACCAACCGTGTGCACTATCTGAAACATGAAGAGGGAGGTGTAAACGCAGTGTGTGAAATAATGAAAAAATATTCAGAAGAAGTCGCAGAAAAAGCATATCAGCAGGGCGAGGAAGCTGGCAAAAAAATTGGCAAAGAAATCGGCAAAGAAATCGGTCAACGCCAGGCAAACATTGCCGCCATCAAAAACATGATCATCCGTTTTCAGGCAACGAAGGAAGTCATTCTGGAAGATTACACCGAGTCCGAATACAACACCGCCATCGCCGAACTCCAGTCTGAATCCAGATAGCCCAAGATCAAAACAAACCAACCCCAAAACCCACCCATCACAGAGCCAGCCCGTCAGGAGCTGGCTCTTTCCACATCATAAAAACCATTATATCCTTGACTTCTCACATCCAACCCCTTACAATAAACCTATCTTTTTTATCAAATCAAAGTTACAAAACATACTAACATAACAAAAATCCATCACCATATCGGTGAGCCATTCAGCAGGAGAAAATGACAGGTACAGATTTAGAACAGTAACCCAAAAATCCATGCAAACAGTCTTGAAGAATCTTGAGGGGTTCTATATAATAAACATAGATCATTCGGAAAGCCTGTTTGTATACCAAGAAAAAACAGGAGATAAAATGACATTAGAGGAAAAGATAGAACAGGTTAAAAATTTCAGACCTATTGATGATACGTTTTTTGAAGTACTGGCAGATGATATTGGCGTATGTCAAGAGATGCTGCGTATCATTTTAGAAGATGAGAAACTCATCGTAAAAGACGTTATCGTACAGAGCAGTAAGAGAAACCTGTACGGGCGATCTGTCCGTCTGGATGCACTCTGTATCCTTGGAAATGGAAAAAAGTGTAACGTGGAAGTGCAGCGTTCTAACAAGGATCACCATTTAAAAAGAGTGCGGTTCAATGCATCGGTCATCACGGTGCGGGACTCGCAGACGGATGATAAATTTGAGAAAACGATCGATCTGATCGTTGTGTATATTTCCGAGTTCGATATCTTTAAACGCGGCAGGGTGATCTATCACGTGGACAGCGTGATCCGGGAAACACAGGAAAAAGTAGACGACGGATTAGAGCGTGTATTCGTCAATACCGCAGTAAAAGACGGAACAACTATCTCAGAATACATGGGCTGTTTTCTGCAAAAAGAGATAGACAATGCCAAATTTCCAAAATTAACCAACCGTGTGCACTATCTGAAACATGAAGAGGGAGGCGTAAACGCAGTGTGTGAAATAATGAGAAAATATTCAGAAGAAGTCGCAGAAAAAGCATATCAGCAGGGCGAGGAAGCCGGAAAAGAAATCGGCAAAGAAATCGGTCAACGCCAGGCAAACATTGCTGCCATCAAAAACATGATCATCCGCTTTCAGGCAACGAAGGAAATCATTCTGGAAGATTACACCGAGTCCGAATACAACACCGCCATCGCCGAACTCCAGTCTGAATCCAGATAGCCCAAGATCAAAACAAACCAACCCCAAAACCCACCCATCACAGAGCCAGCCCGTCAGGAGCTGGCTCTTTCATTAAACCACATCTATGTGCAGTAAAAATATGTTCCGGTAAAATCAAAATTTTGATAATGAACTTCAATAAGAAAGCGTCTATGATATAATCAATTTGTACTAGGAGAGAAAATAAAGGAGAAAATTTCAGATGAAGATACTAATGATTGGGAATGGATTTGATTTGGAACATGAATTACCAACTAAATATACACAGTTTTTGGAATTTGTTACAAGATTTAAATATGCATATTTATCAGCAAATAGTGTACCCAAAAGGTTGTATGATATAAAAGATGATTATTTGAAAACGATTTTTGAGAATCCTGAATATGAAGATAGAGTTGTGGCATTGCATACTTTTACGGAAAATAATGTATGGATTAATTATTTTCAAAAGGTATATAAGAAACATTTAGCAAATAAGGAAAATTGGATTGACTTTGAAAGTGAAATATCATCCATGATTCAAACAATGGATGGATTGATAAAATATTATGAAGGTATTGCAATGGGGGATAGTAAAAATGAGAACCTGGAAAAAAATTATAAAAGTAAATTATATAATATTATAGCTCCAGGAGGATTGAAAGAAGAGACTATAAAAGAATATATTCCTAAGTTGTTATGTGACTTAAATAAGTTAATAGGTGCATTAGAGATATATATTTGGGATTATGTTGGAAATAAAGAACTTAAATATTACAACCCAGATATTGAAAAAGTACATCCTAGTAAAGTATTTAGTTTTAATTATTCTGATACATATAGAAAATTGTATGCCTGTAACAGAAAAGAAATTGAGTATTCTTTTGCACATGGTGTAGCAACTAATAATATTTATTTTTTTACGGGTAAAACAGATGCATCGAAAGAAGAAATTGAGAATTGTATTCAGCAAAATACAGAAAGCAATAATATGGTATTAGGAATTGACGAATATCTTTCAGAGGACAGAAGAAGTGATGAAATAGAGTTTATTGCTTTTAAAAAGTATTATCAGAGAATATATAAAAAGGCTGGAAATGAATATAAAAAGTGGTTGCAACAAATTGATGAGAATGTAAAAGCTGGAAGAAAAGAAGAAAATACATTATATATTTTTGGTCATTCGTTGGATGTTACAGATGGTGATGTATTAAGAGAATTTATCAACCATGAAAATTTGAAAACTGTAATTTTCTATAGAAATAAGGAGCAATTAGGGCAGCAAATTGCTAATTTGGTTAAGATATTAAAAAGTGATACAGTGATTGAAAAAGTATATGGAAATAATCCTACTATAATATTTCGACAGCAAAGTAAAAGAGAAGAAATAGAGGGAAGTGCATTTGAAATTATGTCGGATACAATGCAACTGGAAAATATTTATAGATTAAGTCACTTTGAAGCAAAAAGTTTGATTGAAAAGATAAAATCTAAGATTGACCAAGAAGATTTAATATATTTTTATTCCCAAAAGGCAGTTATAACACTATTTGATGTAATACAAAAAAATGGATTAGCTGTTATGTATATAAAAAAGCTATTAGAGATAGCTCGAAAATTGATGAGATGCGATGGTTTACAAGAGCCGGAACAGTTTGATGGAGAATATTGGGCTTATCAGGATTATGACAATTCTTTTTCGTGTGACCTACTTACAAAGAAATTTGTTAATGCAATAAATTTATATAATAAGAAACATTTTGTTATAAGTGAAATGGCAATACAAAGCTATGATGAACAATTGCTTGAATATGAAAAGCTAATTAAGAGTGAAGAGAAAATAGATAAAGAAAGCTATAGTGCCATTATTAACAGTATCTTTTATATGTTTATTGATAAATATGGAGATATTGAAAAATTGTGGAATATACTTCTGAGAATATCAAGAGGACCAGGAGAAGAAGTTGCAAAAGATGTATTGAAAGAACTTATAGAAAATTCAGATGATGAATTGGAGCTTATAAGATATAATCATTTATTGCAAGAAATCCAGATGAATGAGTATTTTGATATGCAAGCAGAAGAATTTGAAAAAAATTATGAATATGAATCTGGGGAATAGGATTATTTTATTGCCTGAATTTTCATGAGCCAGCTGTTATAGGCTGGCTCTTTTTAACCGAAAATTCCTTGACTTTCCCCATCCAACCCCTTACAATAAACCTATCTTTTTTATCAAATCAAAGTTACAACACATGCTAACGTAACCAAAAATCCATCACCACATCGGTGGATCATCCAGCAGGAGAAAATGACAGACAGGGGATTTAGAACAGTAACTAAAAAATCCATGCAAACAGTCTTGAAGAATCTTGAGGGGTTCTATATAATAAACATAGATCATTCGGAAAGCCTGTTTGTATACCATAGAAGCAGGAGGTCAAATGACCAGGAAAAAACAAAAGACATTAGAAGAAAAGATAGAACAGGTTAAAAATTTCAGACCTATTGATGATACGTTTTTTGAAGTACTGGCAGATGATATTGGCGTATGTCAAGAGATGCTGCGTATCATTTTAGAAGATGAGAAACTCATCGTAAAAGACGTTATCGTACAGAGCAGTAAGAGAAACCTGTACGGGCGATCTGTCCGTCTGGATGCACTCTGTATCCTTGGAAATGGAAAAAAGTGTAACGTGGCAGGGTGATCTATCACGTGGACAGTGTGATCCGGGAAACACAGGAAAAAGTAGATGACGGATTGGAGCGTGTATTCGTCAATACCACTGTAAAAGACGGAACAACTATTTCAGAATACATGGACTGCTTTCTGCAAAAAGAGATAGATAATGCCAAATTTCCGAAATTAACCAACCGTGTGCACTATCTGAAACATGAAGAGGGAGGTGTTCAAAAAATGTGCGAAGTAATGGAACAATATTCAAAGAAAGCTGTAAAAAAAGCAACTAAGCAGGCCAACATCACTGCAATAAAAAATATGCTCGAATTTAAAATCCCAAAAGAGAGTATCTTAAAAAAATACACCGAGTCCGAATACAACACCGCCATCGCCGAACTCCAGTCCGAATCCAGATAGCCCCAGACCAAAACAACCCAGACCAAAACAACCTATCACAGAGCCAGCCCGTCAGGAGCTGGCTCTTTCACTACAGCCCCTCCTGCCAATTTCTTCCAATTCCCCCATCCCGATTGTCCTCATCACAATCACCCGGTATACTGTAACTATCCCCCGGTTTCCCCGGAGATACGTGGGCAGAAAATCAGAACAGCATGAGAGGAAACAACATGAGGACAATCGACAAAAATACCATACAATCCTATCAAAATCATATCTATACACAGGAAAAATCCCAGAATACCATCGACAAATACATCCGCGACATCCGCACCTTCACCGCCTGGCTGCAGACACAGGAACAGAAAGACATCACCAAAGAATGCGTGATCCGCTACAAAAAACATCTCGAAGCCAAATACATGCCGTCCAGCGCCAACAGCATGCTCATCGCCTTAAACGGCTTCTTCGGATACACAGGCTGGCACGACTGTTTCGTCACGATCTTCAAGACCCAGCCAAACCACATCTATGCGCAGGAAAAAGAGATGATGCGCGCCGAATACGAAAAACTCATCGCAACTGCAAAAGAGAATGGCAACCTCCGCCTTGCCATGATCATCGAGATCATCGGCAGCACCGGCATGCGCATCAGTGAACTTGCATCGGTCACGGTGGAGGCAGTGGGCACCGGAAAGATCAGCATATCCTGCAAAGGAAAACACCGCGAGATCTATCTCGTACACAAACTGAAAATGAAACTGCTCGACTACTGCAAAAAGAAAGGCATCAGAAGCGGTGCAGTCTTCATCACAAAAAACGGAAACCCGGTAGACCGCAGCAACATCTGGACGGAAATGAAAAAAAACGCCGAAAAAGCAGGCGTTGCACTGGAGAAAGCATTTCCGCATAACCTCCGCCATTTCTTTGCACGTGTCTACTACAGCATACATAAAAACATCAGCCAGCTTGCGGATATCCTTGGACACAGCAGTATCAATACCACAAGGATCTACTTAGCGACCACAGAGGAAGACCATGTCAAAAAATTGGAGCGTCTGGATCTGGTCGTCTGAACGACAGAAATAAAAAGACACAACATAATGTAGATTATGTTGTGAATGCATTCGGATGAAAGTATGATAATCATTACCAATATCTTCCAAGTACTATTTTTTTATCAAAAAATCCGAGAAACGTCAATAGTCTGATGCTAAAATTCGACAAAAAAATCCCCCTTTTGTAAAAGAAGCACTAATTTCATAGTACTTCTCTAGGAATTTGTTGCCATTTTTGCACAAAAATAAGACCAGACTTCTGTAAACGCCTGATTTTTCAGTGTTTCAAGGTTTTACAGCTTGAAATCATGTTTTTCTAATCATACTACATTCGTAAATAACTGCTAAAAACCAGAAATTTTATAAATCTGTTCAAAATCCCGGTGAAACCGGGCAAAAGAGCCATTCCTCCACACAACATAATCTACATTATGTTGTGGAGCTTTCTTTATGCAATAAAAATTAAGGAGGAAACCTATGAGAAGGACAAAAGTAAACCGTGCATTGACATTTGTGATGGCAGCCGCACTGCTCATCGGATCAATCCACGGCGTAGGTGCAAAAGAGCAGAGCAAAGCTTATGATGCACCGGAACTGACGCTCACACAGGGCGTGACAGACTATGACCTGACGGAAGGGATCACGTATGACAGTGAAAAATATACCCTGTCCGTCACTGACACAGGAAACTTTGATGTCAATGTGGCGGGAGATTATGAGATTTCATACGCACTGACGGAAAAGGAAAGCAGTGTAAATGTAACTGAAAGTGTGGAGAACACAGACAGTGTAGAAAGCATAGAAAACATAGAAAGCACCGAGACAGTGTCAGGCACAGAAACGATAGAAACGACAGATGCCATGGCAACGGTGGAAGATACGGATCAGACACCGGAAGGGGATGCCACCAACACCGTTGATACGCAGGAAAAGCAGGTCATCACCTTTACAAGAACAGTTCATGTAGCAGCGGCTTCTGAGGACGAAGTATCTATGTATGAAGCACGGGAACTGGTGCTGGTACAGGGGGAGGAAGGCTATGACCTGACAGATGAGATCCTCTATGATGATGTAAAATATACGTTAACGGTAGGGGATCTTGGAGGCTTCGATATTAACAAGATCGGCTCCTATGAAGTGACCTATTCCCTTACGCCTGTGACAACAGAAGGAACACAGGGAAATGGACAGGATGGCACGCAGGGAAACCAGACCATCACATTTCAGAGAACAGTTACTGTGAAGGCAGCCGTGGAAGAAACCGGGGAGTTTGAAGTTCCGGAACTCTATCTGGAGCAGGGGCAGGAAGACTATGACCTTGCGGCAGGACTTGTTTATGATGAAAATAAGTACAAACTGAATATAAAGGATAATGGAAATTTTGACATTATGCTTTCGGGAGAGTACAAGGTGACATTTGTTCTTAATCCGCTGGAAGAGAATCCGGATTCTGAGAACAATACAAGCGATGCGGATACTTCTGATCCGGATCAGACGGAGGATACTTTTGTAATCCCGGAAGGAATCACGACCTTTGCCAGAAAGGTAATTGTTTCACCGTCTTTGGTACGTAGTGCAGGACTTCTGGATGATCTGGCTACATGGCCCGATGAAAGTCTTTTAACGGAAGATGTAATTGAAATTAATTTCAGAGTGGGCGTACCGATCAAACCGGGAAAAACGATAAATGTGCGCAGCGGACAGACCATAACGGTTAGCAATGGATTACTGACAGGTGGAACCAATACGCTGTTCAATGTCCAGAATGGCGGACACCTGACTTTGAATAATGTTACGATCACCGGAAATACAGCAGATAACCAGGGAGCGGTGTGTGTACAAAATGGTGCTCTGCTTGATCTGGGATATAATGATAAGAATCCATCCATAACACCTCAGATTAGTGGCAATACACAGAACGGCGAAGCACGGAATCTTGTGGTTTCTGATGGGGCGAGAGTGCGTCTGAATGCAAAGCCTTTGCAGGCTATTGGCATCAGCTATGCGGATGATATGAACGCAAGTGCTCCTAAAGAGGTGATGCATGGTGGACGATATGCAATTGACGGAGAGCAGAGCAGCAACACAAACAACGAAACTGCCATCACAGCAGACCGTAGTGACTGTGTCATTTCCTATGCGTATGACAAACTGATCTTGAATCTCAGCAAGAAGCATGTTTTAATCTGGGATCCGGTTTCTTATGCTAGTGATAATTACACAGGAGCACCAGGTCCTTTATGGGAAAATACTGCGACATCTTTTCAGAGTGCAGGGGCAGAAGTGAAGGAATATAGAGGAGCCAATAAAAGCAGTCCGTTGACTCTTGTAGCGGCAGGTGAGACCAAGGAATCTATAGGAAAGTACGATTTGATTTATATTCGTGCCCCATATATTGATCTTACGGATGGTGACAAAGCAATCCTGTTAAACTATTTAAATCACGGTGGGCGTGTTTTTGTTCAGGCAGAGGATTCTCATCCATATTATCTAGATAATGTTGGAGTAAAGATAACTTTTAAAGAAATGAATGAAAAAGCATCTGCACTTGCAGGGAAACTCGGTGCGCAGTTTACCGTGAATCAAAATTTGGGTATGGCTTTGGATACGCCAGACCGTGACTGCAGAGTGCTGTTTGGAACAGCTCAAACAACGACAGGAACGGGACTTACTGCTGGAATGACAACCTGGTCTTTAGCAGCTGCAAGCCCAATTGATATTCCGGGTGGAGCAACAGATGTTACAGTTCTGATGTCAACACAAACTTATCCATGGACTGGAAGCCCAGGATTCGTAACAGCGCCTATCAGACAGGGCATCAAACCCTGGTGCGTTGACCAGGCGGCTGGAAGTCTGAATGGAGTTAAATGGGGACGACTGACAGTTTCCACCGATGCAAATATGTGGACAAATTCTTCTTTTCAAGGCAGCCAGCTCGAGAATGCCAGAATATTTGCTGGAAATTTGCTGTCAAATTCCCGTAAAAATCGTATTTCTGCTGCAGCTGGTGTCAATCCGAATGCAAATGTGACGAGTGCACAGGCACAGATTAGTACAACACGGTATCAGACAGTCTCGGAAGCCTTAGCAAAGGTAAGGGAAGATGGAATCGTGGAACTGCTCGCAGGTAGTAACCTGACACCTGCAAGCAACGAGTTGTTATACAATACATCTTCTATTAAGGAAATGAACGGTAACACCGTTCATGCAGATAGCAATGGTACGAACATTGATGTAAGTGATACCGGTGCGATCACACTCCGCAGTGGTGCGGTTACGGTAAGCAACACGGATGCGAATGTACGAAAGATCACGGTGGACGGCTACGTGCTGACATCCACAGCAGATTATACAGTCAAGGCGGTAGATACAAGCAACAATACTACCTTAGGTGACAGTCAGGCGAGTGTCACATTAAAAGCTATTGGAGATACCTTCACTGCTGTGAAGAATGGTGTAACCTATACCTATACCGCAGCGAAGGATAACCAGACCTTTTACCTTGGAGAATACTCCGCTGTATTAAACTGGGAGGAACGTAGCGGAGTGGCAGCACTGGCATCAATTGGTTCCCCGAAATTTCCGGCTGAACTGGTGAAACCACAGACACAGCCGAATAATCCTTATCATCAGCTTACACATTACACGGTGACCATTAAGCCGAGAGAGGATTATTCCATTGATGTAGATAAGGTGTGGGTATCCATGGGCGTGGATGCACAGGGAGATCCACAGATGCTGGCTGCTTCCGAATTTGATAAGTCTAAGGACCCGGGTACCGGCATCATCACGGTAACCGTTAAGAAGCCGGTCAATGGCGACCTGATCTATTATGTTGGTAAAGTGAATGGCGGAAGCAGTTCCGGCTCCACCGTAACCCATGACAGGACAACCATTCAGGTGACATCAGCGGCTGGCTCCGCTGTGACGACACCGGAATTTACAGCGACTTATTTTGACGAACAGAAGAGTAAAGATATCACGGTAAGCAGTCAGAACGGCAAAGTGGAAGTATTTAAGAATGTGGAAGTCACATTGAAGTTCCCTGCCATGAATACATCAGATCCGAACCCTACGGAAGGAGCGTTAGGGATTACGGAGGATGAAACCTTTGATATACTCACGAAGCTGGTAGAGACAGGAAATGCCACAGACCTGAAGGCAGGCTTTGAATGGACGGATAAGAGTTACACCTATAAGTTCACTTCCACATCGGCCTCTTACAATCTGGAAGCGTCCTATGAAAAGTCCCACGTCGTGCATATCCATGTTTCCGGAGGCTCCATGGATGCAAGCACGATTCCGGCAGGCCTGGAAGCGAACAAACAGAGTCTGAGCAATATCCGTATCATTGTCCCGGATCAGACGACGCTTGACAATCTGAAATTTTCACCGGATGGAAGTTTACAGAATCCTTCATTTACAGCAAAATGGCTCTCTCATGATAATACGACAGATCTGGGAGCAGTAAATTTCAGTGAGAACGCAGGAAGCTGGAAGGGCAGTACACGGGCAGTCACACAACCAAGTTATCTGAACGTAAGCTTTGTTGCAGGTCAGATGCTGACGGTCCGTATCAAGGGTGGAACGCTGGACACAGCTTACGGTAACCCTGTGAGAAACTGGACCACCAAGGCAGCAGCCACAGGCGGATTTGACCATGAATACCAGTTAGTGGTACCGGTAGATGACAATACTGTACACCTTAAGATCAATGTGGAGGGCAGCAGGCTATTAAAAAGCATTCTGGCGAACACCAAAGACGTTACTTCAATGGTGGAAGCAGTAAAAGATCAGAATAACAGGATCATTGCTTATACGAATGGGGAAGTGGGCAGTACGATCGGGGAGGCAACGACCATTGATGTCACCCTGGTTCCATCGTATACCGTGACATTCTGGAATAAAGAAGTCAACCCGGAAAAGCAGATCGGCACTGAGATGGTCATGGAAGGCGGAAAGCTGGATAAGGCAGCCTATGAGAAGATGGCGGCAGGTGCAGTCCTGCCAGGATATCAGTTTATGGCATGGAAGGATACGGCAGGAAAGGTTTATACCGACCGGACTGTGATCAGTGCGGATACAGACCTGCATGCGGTATTCCGTGAGAAGGCCCATATATCCCCGAATGGAAATATCATTGCAGCCAACGATTTCAAGATCCATCTGAATTCGGTCAAAAAAGGAGTATTTAATACGTCAGAGGCAGTCAAGCGTGCCAAAGCAGAAGCGTATGATGCAAACGGTAAGGATGTCACAAACCTCATTTCTGTGGAAGGATTGAATGCAGTGCAGAGAGAAGGAACCTTCCCGCTGACTTTCAAGTATGGCGATGCTTCCATAACAGTAAATGTTACAGTGACCAATGCGATCCCTGTTGTGACCGGAAAGACAGCCTATACACTGACCTTTGAAGGTGTGCCGAACGGTGCATCGGAATACAAAGTATATAGCATGTCAGGCGCAGTGGTAGCGGGAGCAAAGATTGAAGAGACCGCAAACGGCATCTACCGGATCACCGGTCTTGAGAAGGGAACCGAGTATAAGATCGAGGGAGATGTCCTTGGTTCCACAACCGGAAAAACTGCTCTTGTTGATGCAGAAGACATTGCAAAACAGTTTGAAGATAAACAGGGTGATACTAAGGCGAATGGGAAAAAAGACAAAGATGAAGAGGCAGAAAACCCGAATGTCAAAGTAGTAGTAGATGATGAAGGCAATTACAAAGTGATTGTAAAGAAAGATATCAATCACAGCGTGGAAATCCCGGATACCTGGGGAGATGTAAAGGTTGACCTGGGTGGCAACAGCATTAATGGTAATGACGCTGATGCTGCGAACAGTGCAAAGCCGGGACTGATTTTTAAGAAAGACAGTGGAAATGATCATCCGGGAACCAATCTGGTGATCAGTAACGGTACCATTCAGGGCGGTAACGGATCTGCTGCCCATCCGGATGGTGCAGCCGGTATCGGAACCGCAACACCGGACCGCCCGGCAGATGCAAAGATCACAGTCGGAGCAGACGCAAAAGTCCAGGGTGGAAACGGAGCAGATGCAGGAGACAGTACCGGAGCCGATGCTGCTAATGGCGGTAACGGTGGAGCAGGTATCGAGGGAGAGATCACCCCTACCATAGATGGCGGTACAGTAACCGGCGGAAATGGCGGCAAGGGAGGATCCTCAGACACCGGTGCACCGGGCAATGGTGGAAACGGTGGAACCGGAATCAGCGCAGGCGATAAGACCATCACCGTCAATCCTGGCGGAACTGTCAAAGGCGGTGATGCAGGAAACGGCGGAAACGCAACAGGAGATAACACGAACCCGGGCGGAAACGGTGGAAACGGCGGCACAGGAACCGAGACCACGCAGCCGGGAAAGACCGATAATAACGGTGGAACAACATCCGGTGGAAATGGCGGAGACGGCGGTAAATCCGACAACGGAAACGGTGGAAACGGAGGAAACGGCGGCAGCGGCTCCACAGGAGAAAGCAATAACAACGGCGGCACGAACAGTGGCGGCAACAGTGGAAATGGCGGAGACTCAGACAAGGGCAACGGCGGCTCCGGCGGCAATGGAGGAAACTCAGGCGAAACCGGAGGCAACGGTGGTAACAACACCGGAGGAAACGGTGGAAACGGCGGAGATTCCAATAACGGCAATGGAGGATCCGGCGGAAACGGTGGAGAATCCAACAGCGGAACCGGAGGAAACGGAGGCGATGGAGGAAACGGCAAGGATCCGGGCAACGGCGGAAACGGCGGCGGCTCCAACAGTGGAAACAACGGCCGGCCCGGCATTGGTCTCCGGCAGTGACGGAAGCAAACCAGACAACAACGGCGGAAATGGCGGCAGCAACGGTGGCAACAATAACGGCAATGGTGGAAGCAATGGCGGAGATAACGGAAACAATAACGGTGGCTCCGGCAGTGGTGGAAACGGTAATGGCGGAAACGGAAGCGGCAATAACAGCGGAAACGGAAGCAATAATGGAAGCAGTAGCAATGGAAACGCGAACGGAACCAATACCGGAGTTACAGATGGCAAGACCAATGCCACAGATATCGCCGCAGCGGATGGAAACAATGCGTCCGGCGGAAACAAAAACAACAAACACAACAGGAACAACAGAAACAACAACGAGTCAGACCAGACGGATGGTGAGGATGTGACAGAAGGTACAGAGACCGATGCAGATACAGGTTCCGATGATACTACAGATGTCGCAGACAGCACAGAGACCGGAGCAGATGCAGACGGAAGCGGAAACACAGGCGACAGCATCCCGGCAGACAGCAGTGATGCAGACGGACACATCAGCTTCGCAGACTGCGGATTCCACTGGTATCCAGTCATCCTGATCCTTGTGATCGCAGGATACACAGTCCTGCGTATCCGGAAGATCCGCGAGGAACTTGACGGAGAGTAAGACAGTAACCCCGAAAGATACCAGAACGAAAAAACAATCCCGGGGATATCCACATATCCCCGGACAATAAAAAAACAAGAAAGACCTGACATCTAAACTTACAAACAACAAACCCAAAATGATATATGTAAATTTTCCAAAATACTTACTTACAAAACATCTGACATGAGCGGGCAGAACAGGAAAGATCCCTGTCAGCCCCATTCATGGCAGAAATACGGGGAACAGGAGGATAAGGACCATGGATCCTGAAAGAAGAAAAGCACTGCGGAAGACGCAGAAAAAATGTATTGCAGCCCAGGTGGTGATGTGTGCAGCCTATATATCAGCGGGCATCTTACTGGCTGTGACAGGCAGACACTGTGTGGCAGATACTCCGATCTATATAGCCGGCGCAGTCATCACAGCCGGCTGCATGGCAGCTCTTGCAGTGTTTGAATCAAGACTTTCAAGAGAACTTGCAGGATGACATGACAGGGGCAGCGCAGGCTGCCCCTGTTGTGCCTGAAAAAGGGATTATAAGGAAGTGACAGATCATGAAAGACAGGAATTTTGTTAAGGAAATAGAAAAGTTAAGGACAGCCGTCTTAGGGTATGACCGCGAGGAAGTCGTGCTCTACATCAGGGAGCTGGTGGAGTACTATGGGCAGAAGAACGAGGAGGCAGTGAGGGAACTATATCTGGAAAAGATGCAGCTTGCGGCAGAGAACGCAGGACTGCGGGCACAGATCCCCGCACAGGAGAAGCTCTATGCGGAGGCAGAAGGAAAGGCGGAGGAGATCCTGGGCGGTGCAAAGGAGACTGCGGCGACCATCCTGGACCATGCCGGTGCCGAAAAGGAACGCATGCTCAAAGAGGCTGAAGAAGCAGGGAAGAAGATCCTTGCAGAGGCAGACCAGAAAGCAGTGGAGACCATTGCAGAGGCAGACCAGAAAGCAGTGGAGACCATTACAGAGGCAGACCAGAAGGCAGTGGAGACCCTTACGGAGGCAGAGAGGAAGGCAGGAGAGATCCTTGCAGAGGCAGGTCGGCAGGCGGAGGAGATCCTTGCAGAGGCAGGGAGACAGATGGACGTCATCCTGACAAAGACAAGGGAGAAAGTGGAGAAGGAACAGGCGCTCTACCATCAGTACCGCAGCCGGCTGGAATCCTTGAAAAAAGGCCTGGACTGCATCTTTTCAGAGTGTCCGCCGGAGGAAGACACCAGGGATCTGCATGGAAAGCCGCAGAGACCAGGACAGATACAGGCAGACGGACCGGAAGAGACCGGTCTCCGGGAACAGCCATGAACGGGGGAGAACAGTACAGCCTTGACATGGCACTCCTGAAGGTCCGCGAGGAAAAACGGAAAAGAAAGACGCGCTCAGAGCGGGCTGTCATCCTGTTCGTGGTCTGGATCCTGGTGTTCAGGGTGTGCGGGATCATGCGCGTGGATGGGAATTCCATGCGCCCTTCCTGCCATCCCGGGGATATCGTGTTCTTCCTGCGCATCCTCCCGGACGGCGTGGGCTATGGGGATGCCGTCATCTTAAAGGATGCATCCGGGGAATACCTGATCAAGCGCATCGCAGGGCTGCCGGGGGATGTGATGGAGGTGGACCGTGAGGGACACCTGACAAGGAACGGCGCAAAAGTGCAGGAGACGGATGTCATCTACGGCATGTCGGAAACAGGAGACAGCGTGGATTATCCGTACACCGTGCCGGAAGGGAGTTATTTCTTTCTCGGGGACAACCGCCCGGTGTCCATGGACAGCAGGATGCTCGGTGCGGCAGGAAGGGAAGAGATAAAAGGAAAGGTCATCTGGGCAGCGGGGGCTGGGAGATGGAACAAAAAAACAGGTAAGAGGTAAAAGACCATGAGCATTACAGGAGCTTATACTTGGGAAGATATTTCCAGTCTTGGGATGGAAGCTTATTTCCAGCCCATCTACAACGTGGAAAAGCACAGGATCACCGGGCTTGAGGCACTGTTCCGTGCAAGGGACGGGAAGGGAGGTTTCCTCGACCCGGAGAGCCTTGTGCAGGAGGCGGAGGAAGGCGGCTGGGTGCATGACATCGACCTGTGGATGATCCGGGAGTGCTGCCGGTGGTTCACGAGGTTTGCGGAGTACGGCATCACGAGGATCAACGTGAACCTGTCGCCGCAGACCTGCATGGTGGAGACTGTCTGGGAGGAGATCAGCAGCTGCCTGGACCGGTACGGCCTCCAGCATGGGAAGATCTGGCTGGAGATGACGGAACTCGGGAAGTCGGCGGATAACGGAAAACTCCTGGAGACCGCACACAGGCTGCAGGATAAGAAGTTCAACCTGGTCATGGATGATTTCGGCAAGGGCGAATCCAATTTCGTGCGGCTGATGGATTTCGAGTTCCAGAGCATCAAGCTGGACAAGGAGCTGGTCTGGGGCATCGGGAACCGGAAGATGGGCATGCCGATCGTGCAGACACTCCTCGTGTTCGCCCAGAGGAACCACATCTGGGTGACGGCAGAGGGGATCGAGACAAGGGAACAGGCAGCACAGCTGGAAAAGCTCGGCTGCAACTTTTTACAGGGCTACCTGATCAGCAGGCCGCTCCCGGCAGACAGGTGCGTGGAATTTGTTGCAGACTGGGAGAAAAAAGACATCCTTGCACAGCCTGGGCAGGAAGATGATGATTGCAGAAATCATATGAAACAATTGCGAAACTCATGAAAATCTAAATTGAATTGTGAAAAATTAACAAAAGACATGAAAGACATTGGGGAACCGCCGGTTCTTAGAAGGCAGGTACAACTTTTTTCAATCAGGTCTGTGCATTTACTGCACAGACCGTGCGAAAGTGATTCAAGTGTGAGCAAATTCCTATCTGCGAAGCAGATTTTAAATGAATTTGCGAAGTACTGCGAAGAATGAGCAGTACCGCTGCGAGTGACACATAGCGAGAGCGTGTCTTGAATGTTTTTGTTGATTTTGAACAATTGAAAGAAGAGTATGAGGAGTTTCGCAATTGTCTAAATATCATATAAGGAACAGGAGAGATAAGTCATGGGAAAGACAAAATTTGGAACAAAGATCGTATTCTTTTTTGTGATACTGCTCGGTGCAGGGGCAGTGTTATATGCGAAAAACTGCATGGAACAGCTCGCAGCATATGCAGTAAGCCTCATGGACGGTGCAGGACAGGCGCAGAGCCAGCTTGCGGCAATGATCGCTTCCGATGTGAAAAAAATGGCAGCCTTTATGGCAGCCGGGCTTATCATAACGGTCGTTGTGGGTGCGGCAGGCATCATTGATTACATCAGAAGCCTCGACCTTGCCTGCAGCTATTCGGACACCCTCGCACAGGGCGATCTCACACAGGATGTGGAACAGAAATATTTAGACAGGAAAGACAGCATCGGAAACCTTGCGGCAGCTTTCCACAAGATCCGAGAGAGTTTTGCGGGACACCTTGGGAGCGTGAAGGACAATGCAGAGTCCCTGAGCGGCCATGTCTCCTCCATCGGGAAAAACGTGGATGAGATCAACGGCGAGATGGAAGGCATTTCCGCAACGACACAGCAGCTTGCAGCGAGCATGGAGGAATCCGCTGCATCCGCAACGGAGATGAACACCATGTCAGAGGAGATCAACCGGGCGATCAAAAACATCGCGGAGAGCGCACAGGAAGGTGCGGAGCATGTCAATGACATCCATACCCGTGCCGTCAATGCGAAGAAAGAGACCACGGAGAACCGTGCCAATGCACAGCGCATGCACGGCGAGATCAAGGAAAGCCTCGACCAGGCACTGCAGGATGTGGAAGTGGTATCCCGGATCGAGGTCCTGGCACAGGCGATCATGGAGATCACCAACCAGACCAACCTTTTATCCTTAAATGCTTCCATCGAGGCGGCACGTGCCGGGGAGATGGGAAAAGGGTTTGCAGTCGTGGCGGACGAGATCCGGAAGCTTGCGACGGAATCCGGTGAGACGGCGACAACCATCCAAGAGGTCACGGACAGCGTGGTGAAAGCGGTGAACCAGCTCACAAAGGACAGCAGACGTCTGTTAGACTTCGTCGCAACTGATGTGAAATCCAGCTATGACAGCTTTGAGAGCCTTGCGGATGCCTACAACCGGGATTCCGAGTTTGTGGACGGTCTTGTATCGGATTTCAGTGCGACATCCGAGGAACTCTTAGCTTCCATGGACGGCATGATGAATGCGATCGAGGGCGTTGCAAATGCGGCAAACGAGGGCGCAAGCGGGACCTCCGACATGGCAGAACGCATCCAGAACATCACCATGCGGTGCTCCGAGGTGGCAGAGACCACGGAACAGGCAGGTGCAGCGGCAGAAACGTTAAAGGCAGACACTGAGATCTTCAAGGTGTGAGAAAAAGCACCGGCAGAAAACAGCAGCCATCAGGATGGAACGCATCATTGAATCAATGGAGAAATGGGAGGACAAACGTGAGAAATAAAAAAAGAATGCTTGCCGCAGGACTTATAGCAGTGGCACTTCTGTCAACTGTGAGCGGATGCGGCAGTACAACCGGAAATATGCAGGATACCAAGGGCATACAGGGGACTACAGGAGTAGCTGGCGGAACCGTACAGGGTTCCGCCAGCGCAGAAAATGCATCAGACACGGCGTCACAGAACAACAGCAACACAGCAGATCATAATGTACAGGATAACAGCAGTGGAACAGGAACAGCACAAAACGGCAGCAACACAACAGATCATACAGCACAGACAGGAAACAACGACAGCAGTGGGACATCACAGGCAGGCGTGTCACAACACGCAACCGCAGGTTCTGCCACAATGGTAAATGGCGGCATCACGGAACGGGAAGCGAAGAGCATCGCAGCCGGGGATGCAGGGGTCACAGAAGAACAGATCCAGTACATCACGGTAAAACAGGACTGGGATGACGGCCGTGCCAGATATGAGGTGGAATTCACCGCAGCCGGAGTGGAGTACGATTATGAGCTGGATGCATCCGACGGACGCATCCTATCGGCAGACTCCGAAGTGATAGACAAGGGATACCGTGCATCACAGGGCAGTGCCGGCACATCGCAGAATGGCACGGCAGCTTCACAGAATGCAGCCGGCACATCGCAGACAACACCGGGCGGTGTTTCCATCGAGACAGCAAAACAGACCGTCATGGACAGGATCCCTGGCATCGATGCCGGAAACATCTACATCCATCCGGACTATGACGACGGCATCTCTCTCTATGAGGGGGAAGCCTACTATGCGGAGGTAAAGTATGAATTTGAGATCAACGCAGAAAACGGAAACATCATCAGCTGGGAAGCAGAATCCATCTACGACTGAGAAAAAGCCGTTAAAAGTAAAGGTTGAGACGGTCCTGATCATCATTGCCATGACAGGGCTTGTCCTGACCGGCATCACGATCGGGAACAGGATACACCATCATCAGATGTTAAGGGATATCCGTATCAAGTTCGAGCAGCTTCATGACCGGATCGAAGATCAGGACACCGGTCGGGATGCCGGTTTTGGAACATATGAGAGGATAGAAGGATGAGAATTTTAATAGCGGATGACATGGAATATGCACGTGCAAATATCATGGAAATGGTGAAGAAAATTTTTCCGGAGGCGGAGATCGATACTTTTAGCGATGGAACACATGCATGGGAAGCAGTGAAAAAAAGAGAATATGACTTACTTTTTACAGATGTCAGGATGATCAGAATGAACGGACCGGAACTCGCAGAAAAAGTCGCAGAAAAACATCCCCATACAGAAATCTTTTTTGTGACAGGAGAAGACAAAGTCGAGCTGGAACAGCTGGGCATCGATCCCAAGAGATGTATCTTCAAACCATACATGATTGAGGATGTGAAAAAATGTCTGAAAGAAAACAAAGTGTTTGAATTTGGCGGCTTTGGAAATGAACTCAGACCATAACAGAAATTTTAATGTAGAAGCACTCTAATAGAATGATTGATCAGATGAGAACCTGATTAAAATCTATTCTATTAGGGTGTTTTTTGTAAAAAATAACTTTCGATTTCACGTAAGTTCATTGTGTCAGTTTAGGTCGGGTGGTAAAATGAAAAGAAAACGTTTTTACTGAAAAATAATGAAATCAATAATATATAGTACAATTTATATTTTTAGAAGATAGGTGATATTGTGAAAATGGCTGACAAGGAGAAATATTGCCTTAACAATAGAATAAGAGTGCTGTGGACTGATAAAACATTTGGTTTAGCAAAGGTGCTTTTCATTGAGGAAGGAAAAACCAGAATTATAGGTACAGGATTAATTTCTGATGAGCCAAATGAGCAAAGTACGTTGAACATAAGTATATTAATAGGGGGATAAAATGAATCTGAACTTCTTTGGAGATAATATGGATGGCGAAAGATGGGAAGAGTTGTGTGATGGTTGTTATCGAATTCGTTATCAAGAGGATGGCTATCAGAAAGTTCCGGCAACAGCCAATGGAGATGCTGGTATTGAAGGATTTACAAATAGATTGGTTTATCAGTGCTATTATCCAGAAGGAGAATATTCTGACCAACAGTGGTATGAAAAGTTGAGAGATAAATTAACTAAGGATATAGGTAAATTTGTAAATGAGGAATATGCTATTAAATTAAAAAATTTAGGAGTAAAAAATATTAGAGAATGGCATTTAGTAGTACCTTCGTATAGAGATAAAAGAATCATTGAGCATGCAAAAGCAAAGACAGATATGGTATTAGAAAAGAAGAAAGAAAATCCAGAATTATATTCATATATAAGCGATGATTTTGAAATAAGAATTAAAGTTGCAAAAGATTTCACAGTAGAAATATCTCAGCTTGTAAGAAATTTTTGTTTGGATATTAAATTAAATACTGCAATCAAAGATTCAGATATTGATTTAAGTAAGTGCGAATCTGTTAAAGTGGAGAACATTAAGCGGAAAGTAAAAGCTGTAATGGGAAAAGTAGAAGAGTCAGATGAGCACTATATAGAGTTGGTAAATACATATATTAAATTTTATATGCGAGGAATTGAATTGATGAAAATTTTTAGTGCGGATTTTCCAGAAGTTTATGGTGATATTAATGAATTACTTCTTGCATATAAAAAGAAAGTATACTCAAAAACGATGTTTAATTCAGACAAAAGTCTGAATGCTAAGATATTCAATGAAATATTGGAAGAGTTTGGCGATCGCTTAGAAAAAGAATTTAAATACTTATCATTTGCATCTGTTATAGAATTGCAACATGATATGGTAGCAGGGTGGCTTGCTGATTGTTCGATGGAATTTAGGTGATTGGTATGGATGAAAATTTTTTGATGACAGATATGGTAATATTTGATGCGAAACCAGATGCAGTACCATATAGATATAGAATAAGTTATAAAATTGGTCAAATATGTTTGATATTAAATATTTGTGGCGGATCAAGTTGTTCATTTCTAAAATTACAAATGATTTCGAATGCATTAAATGATAAGAAATGTGAGAAAGAATTGTTAGAATTTTGTGATGATAATAATTTGTTATTTAGCTCAGTAATTCGATTTGATCCTGCTGTTAATAGGGTTTTAGGTTATGCTCTAGCAGATGGATTTATAAAACAGCTAGTGAAGGGGACTTATAAACTTACAGAAAAAGGAAAGAAATTTGTAAAAAAGATAAAATTAGATAAAGAAGTAATGTCAAACGAAATAGAGTTCTTAGAAAGAATTGGCAATCGATTGTCCGAAGAAAAAATATCTGAACTAATGGACAGATGGAGGTATATAGATGTTGGAAATTCAAAGATTAAAAATAATTATAATAACAGATAATGGCACATATGGGTTTGATGAGAAATTTACTAGAGGATTAAATTTTATCGCAAGCATTGACAATACTTGTGGAAAAAGTTCTGTTTTAGAAGCTATATACTATTGTCTAGGGTTCGAAGAAATTATAGGTGGGCAAACAGAGAAAGTTTTAACACCTGTATATAAAAGTAATATCAAGGATGAAGAAAAGGAATATGCAGTTTTACAATCTAGTATGCTATTACAAATTTCTAATGGTCATGATATTATCACAATAATGCGTAGCGCTAAGATGGAAAATAGAAAAAGTAAATTAATTACTGTATTTTATAGTCCTCTAGAGAATATCTATGATAAGGATACAGATAAGGATGATATGTATGTTCATTCATCGAATTCTGCACAACATGAGAAGGGATTTCATACTTTTTTAGAAAAATTTTTAGGAATGTCATTGCCTATTGTTGCAACAACTGATTCCATCGACAGAAAATTGTATTTACAGCTTATTTTTTCTGGAATGTTTATAGAACAGAAAAGGGGATGGGCAGATTTTTTTTCTGCAATGCCATATCTTGGAATTAAGGATTCGAAAAAGAGAATAGTAGAGTATCTTATTGGGTTGGAGACACTTTCTAATGAAAAGAAAAGGAATGAGTTGCGTTTTGAAGAAAGAACTATTCGGCAGGATTGGGGAAGTGCAATTAGAGAAATTAATGCAATATGTTATAGTGAAAACTGCCAAGTGCAGGGCGTACCAACAGAACCACAAGTACTTGAATTGGGAATTAGCAATTTAACCAACATTGTTAAAAATATTGAAGGGGGAATATTACTAGAAGAATATTTGGCTGGCTTGAGGAAAGAATACGATAATTTATGTTCTACAGAGCCAAAAGTAGCTGATAATTATGAGCAAATTGAAGAAGAACTAAGACTGACAGAGGAAGCAATAGCTAAGTTAGAACAGCAGAGAAAAGAAACATATCAAAAATTTATGGCAGAAAGTTTGGCAATAAATAAATTAAATGCTAATTTGGAAACTATACGAGTTGATATTAGTAATAACAAGGATGCAAAGAAACTTCGAGATCTTGGTGCAGAAGTAGATAGTTTGGTATTAAAAGATATTTGTCCGGTATGTCATCAGAAGATACAAGACACATTATTGCCGGAGCAAGATGCATACACTTTTATGTCGATAGAACAAAATATTAGGCATCTAAATGCACAGGAACAAATGTTTGAATATGCGTTAAAAAGTCATCAAGAAAATAAAAGAAAACTGGATGTTTTGCTTGCGGAATATCAGGCTAAAATATATACACTTAATAGATTGGCAAAGGCATTAAGAAACGACATATATGCAGTTGATGATGAATATGCCGAAAGTGTTGTATATAAAAAAGTAGAGATATCTAAAGAGATAGAGGACTTGGAAAAATTGAGAAGCAATTTGCAAGAGTTATTTTCTACAATGGATACGTTGTCGGTTAGATGGAAAAAATATTTGGAAAACAAGGAAAAATTGCCAAAGAAAAAGTTTTCGAGAGAGGATGATAAAAAAATAGCAACACTGAGAAGCTTATTTATTAAGAATCTTAGACAATTTGGGTACAAAAGTTTAACAACGATGGAAGAGATAGAAATATCAAAAGATTCTTATTTACCTGTACGGGAAAATTTTGACATGAAATTTGATTCTTCTGCGAGTGATGGTATAAGGGCAATTTGGGCATTTACATTGGCTTTAATGCAAACATCTATTATTCATAAAGGGAATCATCCCAATATTTTAATGTATGATGAACCAGATCAACACAGTATTATAATGAAAGATTTGAAGAGTTTTTTTGACACAATCATAGAGATTGATGTAGGACAGACTATCGTTGCTATTACTATTGAAGATAGCGATACGAAAGAAGCCATCGCAGCATTGAATCCGGACTCTTATAATATTATTAGAATAAAGAAGAGGGCATTTGTTAAAATGTCAGAGGAAAATGAAGTTGAATGATCAAAAGATAAGTTTTAAGAATTATATATATCCACAAAGATAGATTAAGAAATTCATTTTAAACAAAAATTTAATATGGAAGTACATAGAAAAGAGCAGGGAGCAGTAAAAGTATAATGCAAGATAAATTTTATAGGGGGAAATTAAGATGATTGTGATAAAGAATTATATTTCAATGATATATAATGATTTCAAAGAGTATATAGACAAAAATGATAATTTATGTATGTTGAAAACATTAAATTATCAAGCAGGACAAAAGCCAGATTATACGGATATACATATTCAACAATTATATTTGTTACGATATGTTTTTTCATATGCCTTTGAATATAAAAGTATGTTTAATACTTTATTTAAAAGAGAACAATTTAAACATAACATAGAAGTGGCATCTATAGGATGCGGAAATATGATAGATTATTGGGGGTTGGTTGAAGCACTTAGTGAGATTGGAAATGGAGATTGCCATATTAAATATAGAGGGATTGACACTATTGATTGGAAATATAAAATAGAAGCAAGAGAAAAAGATGAAGTTAAGTTTATACAAACCAATGCTGCAACTATGTTTCAAAAAACAAACGCATTAATATCTAATGTATATATTTTTCCTAAGTCTATTAGTGAATTTTCTAATGAAGAGTTTAAAAATATTTGTGAAGGGTTTAGACAAAAAGACATTCAAAGAGATAGAATTTATATATTAATATCTCTTCGTTCTGATCAAGGAAGTATGGAAAGAGATATGGAAAGAAGTGAAAAAATTATATCAGCTATGAAAGAAAATGGATTTATTACAGGAGATCATGCGATGGAATTTTTTCATTATGAACCTGAAGATGAAGGTATTAGAAAGATTGATTATAAATTTGAATATCCGAATGAAGCTATAGAATTGCTGAATTCTTTAAATACAGAGTGTAGCACATATATTAGCAATGGAGGAAACTGTGCAAGTGATTGTGAAAATTTAAATAGATGGCCGATATTGAGAGCGAAAAATATTCGATATCAAGTATTGACTTTTGATAGAAAGGATCCATTATGATATTAAGTGTCAGTAGAAGAACAGACATTCCTAATTACTATTCAGATTGGTTTGTTAATAGAATTAAAGAGGGATTTTTATATGTGCGAAATCCTATGAATGCACATCAAATAAGTAAAATAGATTTATCGCCAGATGTAGTAGATTGTATTGTGTTTTGGACCAAAAATCCTGCAAATATGTTGGAAAAACTAGAGTATTTGAAAGATTATATATACTATTTTCAATTTACTCTTACGGGATATGGGAAGGATATTGAACCGAACCTTCCGGATAAGAGAAAAGAACTAATTCCAACGTTTAGAACATTGTCAAAAAAAATAGGTAAAGAAAAAGTAATATGGAGATATGATCCTATTTTGATAAGTAAGCGATATACAATGGATTATCATTTAAAGGCGTTTGAGGAAATAGCAAATAGTCTTGCAGATTATACGGAAAGGGTGGTTATCAGTTTTGTTGATTTGTATACAAAAACACAACGAAACACTAAGAAACTTGATATTAGACAAATGACAAGTGATGAGATGATTAGCATGGCTGCGCAAATGGCGCAAATTGCTTCAAAATATAATTTAGTGGTTGAATCATGTGCAGAGCAAATTGACCTTCAGAATGTTGGTGTTCAGCATGGAAGTTGTATAGATAAAAAACTAGTAGAGAAGATATTAGGATGTAAATTGATTGTTGAAAAAGATAAAAATCAAAGAGAAGCGTGTGGATGTTTTGAAAGTGTGGAAGTAGGTGCATATAACACGTGCCTTAATGGTTGCAAATATTGTTATGCAAATTTTAATGATGAAAAAGTAAAAGAAAATGTAAGATTGTATAATCAAACATCTCCGTTATTATGTGGAAATATTAATTTGGAAGATAAAATTACAGATAGAAAAGTAAAATCATTTAAAGACGCTCAACTTAGCTTCTTTGAATATTGATAAATATCAAGGATTGAGTGAATTGGTGCACCAAGACTGTGGAATTTGTATAGAAAAATTCTAAAATACATTTAATCATTTAGTTTATATAGGACAGCAACCAGAATATATCACTCCCAGCAAAAGGTAAAATGTGTATACAGAAGAAAAAATCCTTTGAAAAACCCATCAATATTTGCTATAATAACAAATGCATCTATGCATGATGCAAATATACTATAATTAGAAATCGAGGAATGTAACATGGCATTATTGGAACAGTGGCAGAAAGTTGCCTATAATGAGAAAGCAGATAGAGGTGAATTACAGAGATTCTGGCAGAGATACTTCCTTTTAGAGAAGGGCGTATACGAACAGCTTTTAACAAATCCAGAAGAGAAAGTAGAAGGAACTGTAAAAGAGCTTGCAGAGAAGTACAACCTCAGTGTTATGGAGATGACAGGATTCTTAGACGGAATCAACGACAGCTTGGTAGAGGCTAATCCAATCGACACCATGGAAGAAGATACAAAAGTTAACCTTGTTTTTGACAAAGAAAAATTATACAAAAACATGGTTGACGCAAAGGCAGACTGGTTATATGAATTACCACAGTGGAAAGAGATTTTCGATGATGAGAAGAGAAGAGCTTTATTCTTAGAGCAGAAGAAATCCGGCACTGTTCATGTAGGCAAAAAAGTCGGACGTAACGATCCATGCCCATGCGGAAGCGGTAAGAAGTACAAATACTGCTGCGGAAGATAGTCCGTCATACCGGAACTGTAAAAAAGACTTTACAGATAGAAGAAAAGGGTATAGAATGACCCTAGTCAAAACGATGAAGAGAAGAGTAGCATAAGCAAAAGTCCCAGAGAGGAAGGCGTTTGGTGTGAGCGTTCCGGCTTGGAATTATGTGAAGACCAGCTCTGAGTGACCCCAATCCGGTCCGGTGATACCGTTATCATCAAGAATGAGATTTCTCTGGAATGGACAGGCAGTAAGAAGTTTGATGTCTGATAGGATGGAGAGATGAAGATGGGTGGAACCACGATAAGTATATCGTCCCTGATATTGTAGGAATGCAGTATCAGGGATTTTTTGTGTTGTACAGAGAATCGGAGATACTTCCTACAGAAACTTATTTTTATATAGCGAAAGGAAATGAAGAAAATGGTAGATTTTAAAGCAGACGAGAGACTGAATACTTTAAACCATTCCTGCGCACATGTGATGGCACAGGCAGTAAAACACTTATACCCACAGGCAAAGTTCTGGGTAGGACCAGTTGTAAAAGAAGGATTCTATTATGATATCGACCTTGGCGATGATATCATCAATGATGAAGCAATCGCAGCAATCGAAAAAGAGATGAAGAAAGTCTGCAAAGAAGGCAAGAAGATTTACAGACGTGAGATTTCCAAAGCAGAAGCAATGGAAATGTTCAAAGATGATCCGTACAAACTGGACTTAATTGAAGGTCTGGAAGATGGAAACATTTCTGTTTACGATCAGGGAGATTTCACGGATCTCTGCCGTGGACCTCACGTAGACAATACAAAGTTATGCAAGAACTTCAAGCTTGTAAAATACTCAGGTGTATATTGGAAAGGTGATGCAAACAATCACGTAATGCAGCGTATTTACGGTGTATGTTTCCCGACACCGGAAGAGTTAGAGGAGCACTTAAAACTTCTTGAGGAAGCAAAAGACCGTGACCACAGAAAAATCGGTAAAGAGATGAATCTTTTCATGTCTGATGACCTTGTTGGACGTGGACTTCCAATGTTCCTTCCAAAAGGATACACAGTATGGCAGGAACTTGAGAACTATATCAAAGCAAAAGAGAGAAAACTTGGATATCTTCATGTTATGACACCATGTGTTGGTACTGTTAATTTATATAAAACGTCTGGTCATTGGGATCATTACAAAGACAATATGTTCCCTGCAATGGAAGTGGAGGGAGAGTCCTTTGTTCTCCGTCCAATGAACTGCCCGCATCATATGATGATTTATGCAAACAGAATGCATTCCTACAAAGATCTTCCAATCCGTATCGGTGAGATCGCACATGACTTCCGTTTCGAAGCCAGCGGTACTTTAAAAGGTATCGAGAGAGGACGTCATTTCTGCCAGAACGACGCACATCTTTTCGTGACACCGGAACAGATTGAGTCAGAGTTCTCACAGGTTGTAGATCTGATTTTTGATACTTACAAGGATTTCAACATCACAGATTACCGTTGCGTGCTCTCCTTAAGAGATCCTGCTGATAAAGTAAAATATCATGATGACGATGAGATGTGGAACACAGCAGAGAATGCACTCCGAAAAGTATTAGATGACCTTGGAATCGACTACACAGAGGAAATCGGTGAGGCTGCATTCTACGGACCAAAACTTGACGTAAACGTAAAACCGGCAATCGGAAATGAATACACACTTTCCACCTGCCAGCTTGACTTCTGCTTACCAGAAAAATTCAATCTGACATACATTGACAAAGATGGCACAAAGAAAACACCGGTTGTTTTACACAGAGCAATCCTTGGTTCCCTTGACCGTTTCATGGCTTATATCTTAGAGGAAACAAAAGGAAATCTGCCACTCTGGTTAGCACCGGTTCAGGCAAGAATCATTCCGGTTAAAAATGAGGATGAAGAGTTGAATGCATACTCACATGAACTTCTCAGCTATCTGGATGAGAACGGTATCCGTGTGGAGATTGACGAGCGTGCCGAGAAACTTGGCTATCGTGTAAGAGCTGCACAGGTAGAGAAAGTTCCTTACCTCATCATTCTTGGCAAGAACGAAGTAAAAGACGGAACAGTAAGCTACAGACTTCATGGCGAACAGGCTACCACAACCGTTCCAAAAGAAGAGTTCCTTGCAATGTTAAAGGATGAGATCGCAACAAAGAAGATCAATCCTGCCGCATTAAAATAAAAATGAATAAAAATTGAAAGAAGGGCATATGTCAGAAAATTATGGCATATGCTCTTTTGCATATTTTTTTCAAAAATCGCCATACTAATCTAAGACAATTGCGAAACTCATAAAAACCTAAGTTGAATTGTGAAAAATTAACAAAAGACATGAAAGACATTGGGGAACCGCCGGTTCTTAGAAGGCAGGTACAACTTTTTTCAATCAGGTCTGTGCATTTACTGCACAGACCGTGCGAAAGTGATTCAAGTGTGAGCAAATTCCTATCTGCGAAGCAGATTTTAAATGAATTTGCGAAGTACTGCGAAGAATGAGCAGTACCGTTGCGAGTGACACATAGCGAAAGCGTGTCTTGAATGTTTTTGTTAATTTTGAACAATTTAAAGAAGATTATGAGGAGTTTCACAATTGTCTGACAGATTTGAAGGAAAAGGAGAAAAAAGTATGGCATATTTGGATTGTTCAGTGAAAAGCTGCACCTACAATAATGAAGACGGCTGTTGCTGCAAAGGCGACATTCAGGTGGAGGGACGCGAAGCAACCGAAGCACAGAGCACCTGTTGCGGAAGTTTCAAAGACCGCGGAACAAACGGTGCAGCCTGTAACGCATTAAAAGATGTTTCTAAGGAAATCGACGTTGCGTGTGAGGCAACACACTGCCGTTTCAATGAAAATGAGAAATGTCACGCAGATCATATCGGTATTTCCGGTGCCGGAGCCTGCACCTGTGGAGAGACAGAGTGCGCAAGCTTCGAGTGCAACTGTAAATATGAATAATTAATACAGGTATGAAACTGGTCTGCACATGCTCCATTTGTGCAGACCATAAAAAAGCAGGATAAGAAAATTTACATCTGTAAAGCAGGATTCCAGTGCTTTAAAACACAAAAACTACACAAAAAGTTTACAAAGATACCCTTGTTTCTTTTGCCGCGGAGATGTAGTATGGGAGTTGGAAAAACAAAAAGATTCCTGTTTGGAGGCGGTACTTATGAGAAAAAAATCACATATTTCACTGGCACGTTACATTGTAAATAATATGGAAGACAATGATCTGAAAAAACATAAATTATCTTTTTACATCGGAAGTGTCCTGCCGGACATTAAGCCATCTTTCGTCTATAAGCGCCATGAGATGGACGGAACTTACCCGGATATCAGACGCCATATTGAGCGCCTTTCCGAGGGCAGGAAACTGGTGGAGAAGAAAAAAGGGCGCAAGTATTACATGGATCTTGGACAGATCAGCCACTATCTGGCAGACTATTTTACCTATCCTCACAATAAGATCTATCCGGGAAGTCTGAAGGATCACTGTTCTTACGAGGAGAAGTTAAAGCGGGATTTGCGGAGATATATCAGGACGGACGCTGCAAAACCGCATAAAGCAGATCATCTGGAATTTAACAGTGCCAGAAATCTTTGCGATTTTATCCAGAAATCCCATGATGATTATCTTGTGAGAAAGCATGATGTGGAGGATGATATCCATCACATTGTGGAGGTGAACTACAAGGCAATGGAGACAATGATACATTTACTCGCCGAGAAAAGGGCAGAATTCCGGTTAAAACATTCCTGAAAAATGAAAAACATACAAAAACGATAGGAAAACATACGAATCAAATATTAATTTTTTATGAACAGCGCATCCAAAGTCGAAAAATGGATGCGCTGTTTTTGTGGGAAATACGTGCAATTGTGAAAAAATCCGTTTGGAAATGTCGAATTTTGGAGAAAACTCATCACCTAATTCATTTGATTTTTGAATCTGCGGATAGTAATATGGAGAATATAAAAGAGAGGAAAAGAAAAAGGGGAAAAGAAAAAGGGGAAAAGAAAAAGGGACTATTCTCTGCTCCGGCAATTAGCAGAAATTTGAATTTGTAAAATTGCATTTTCCATTGAGGAAATCAGGAGGATTCATATGAGAAAGTTGAGTGAGTTACAGCAGGAAATCGAATCCGTTCGATTTGAACTGGATCAGGCACTTTTACGACAGGATAAGTTTGATAATTACTATCAAAAAAGTACAAAACTCGATCAGCTGATTGAAGAGTATATCGAGGAAACAGAAAGAAGTAAGTAGAGAAGAATGGAAAATAATGCCAAATCAGGAAATAACTGGTCTGGCATTATTTTTTTGCGCTAAAATATTGATTTTTTCTTAAGAATAGTCTAATATATGTTTAAAAGTGGTGGAAAGTGGTAGAGAATGGTTCGAAGTGGTGGCAAATGACCACAGAAATGGAAAATCAAGAGGAACCAGCTGCCGCACAAAGGCAGGTGATTGTGTCATGTTTATGGGAGAATACAACCACACAGTTGATCCAAAAGGCAGACTGATAGTTCCGGCAAAATTCAGAGAGCAGCTTGGCGATGAATTTGTAGTGACAAAGGGACTTGATGGATGCTTATTTGTGTATACGTCAGAAGAATGGCACAACATCGAAGAGAAATTCAGAAACATTTCCATGACTTCCAAGGATGCAAGAAAGTTTTCACGTTTCTTTTTTGCAGGAGCAGCTTCCTGTGAACTGGACAAGCAGGGAAGAATCCTTCTTCCACCAGTTTTAAGAGAATATGCAAATCTGACAAAAGATGTCGTTTTAGTCGGAGTCTTAAGCAGAGTGGAAATCTGGGACAAAGACAGATGGCAGGAGAATACATATGATGAAGATGAGATGGATGAGATTGCAGAACACATGGCAGATTTAGGGTTCAGCATCTGATCCACAGAGAATAAAAAAAGAGAGCCAGAGCAAAAGTCAGGCAGAGAGGATCACAATGGAATTTAATCATTATTCAGTATTACTAAATGAGACAATTGAAAATTTGAATATCAAGCCTGACGGAATCTATGTGGATGGAACACTTGGCGGTGGCGGACATGCTTACCAGGTGGCTTCACGGTTATCAGAAAAAGGCAGGCTGATCGGAATCGATCAGGACGCGGATGCAATCGCAGCCGCCGGAGAAAGATTAAAGGAATTTGGTGACAAGATCACCATTATCCGAAGCAATTACGCCAACATGAAAGAGGAACTTCACCGCATTGGCGTGGAAAAGGTGGATGGAATCGTGTTGGATCTTGGCGTATCTTCGTTTCAGTTAGATACACCGGAGCGAGGTTTTACTTACCGTGATGAGAATGCTCCACTTGATATGAGAATGGATGACAGACAGAGCCTGACTGCAAAAGATATCGTAAACGGATACAGTGAGATGGATCTTTACCGGATCATCCGTGATTATGGTGAGGACAAGTTTGCAAAAAATATTGCAAAACACATCGTGCAGGAGAGGGCAAAGAAACCGATCGAGACAACCGGAGAACTGACAGAAATCATAAGGGCTTCCATTCCAATGAAAGTTCAGGTGACCGGTGGACATCCGGCAAAAAGAACCTTTCAGGCAATCCGTATTGAGCTGAACAAAGAGTTAGAAGTACTGCAGAATAATCTGGATGATATGATCGACCTTTTGAATCCGGGTGGAAGAATCTGTATTATCACGTTCCATTCCTTAGAGGATCGTATTGTAAAGACGAATTTTAAACGAAATGAGAACCCATGTACCTGTCCGAGTGATTTTCCAGTGTGCGTATGTGGTAAAAAATCCAAGGGAAAGGTAGTTACAAGAAAACCAATCCTTCCTTCCGAGGAAGAATTAGAAGTGAACTCCCGTTCCAAGAGTGCAAAATTAAGAGTTTTTGAAAGGGTGTAGCAGATGCCGAACAGAACAGTAAATCACAACAATCGAAATAGAGCAGCCTATCAGGTAGATGGCAACACCGTACGCCGTATGGAGGCGATGCCGGATTACCGCAAAGAGCGCAGAGACAGACAGGAGCGGGAACGCGAGGAAGAGCTGAGAAAACGCAGACGTGCCGCAGCCAGAAATCAGGAAAAAGCGCTTCGCATGAGCAAAAGTTATGTTGTATTCCTGACAATGGCAGTGACCGTATTTGGCATTTTCTGTGGAGCTTATATTAAGCTTCAGTCCGATGTAACGGCAAGAATGAAAAAAATCGCAAGCTTAGAGAGCCAGGTGACAGACCTTAAGGCTGACAATGACGAGGCTTACAAGAGAATTAATACCGCAGTAGATCTCGATGCAATCAAGGAGAAGGCAATCAATGAACTTGGTATGTTTTATGCAACACAGGATCAGATCGTCTACTACTCTGTAGATAAGACAGACTACATGAATCAGTATAATGAAATCCCGCAATAGAGGGAATTTTCAGGCAAAAAAATAATTCGGGTGGTAGAATGGCAAAAAGAAGACCGAAAAAGCCGATGTTAAAGTTTCCAAAGCGTATGCAGAAAAAAATGATCGTCATGTTTACGGTTGTTGCAGCGCTTATGATCGGACTCATCGGAAGACTGATGTATATTGAATACACCAGTGGAGAAAAATATGAGAAAATCGTTCTGGCACAGCAGGGCTATGACAGCCAGACAATTCCTTATCAGAGAGGAGACATTGTAGACGCAAAAGGAACTGTGCTGGCAACCAGTATCGCAGTTTATAATGTGATTCTGGACTGCTCCGTTTTAAATGATGATGAAAAATATGTGGAGCCGACGATCAATGCGCTTGTAAGCTGCTTCCCGGATCTGACAAGTGAACAGCTTTATTCTTACCTGAAGGACTCTCCGGACAGCAGATACATTGTGCTTGCCAAGCGTTTGTCCTATGATACGATCCAGCCTTTTGTGAATCTGCAGGAGGAGCGGGATGAAAAGGGAAAACTGGTCAATCCATATATCAAAGGTGTCTGGTTTGAAAAAGAGTACCAGAGACAATATCCATATGGAAAACTGGCAAGTTCTGTGATCGGGTTCACAACATCCGGTAACCTCGGAATTAATGGACTGGAAAACTATTATGATGACACGTTAAATGGAATTAACGGCAGACAGTATGGATATCTGAATTCGGACAGCAATTTCGAAAAAACGATCAAACCGGCAGTCAACGGCAATACGTTAGTGACAACGATCGATGCGACGATCCAGTCGGTGGTAGAGAAGAAAATACAGGAGTTTAACGAGGCCTACACGGACAATTACAGAGAGGGTGAGGGCGGAGCCACAAGAATTGGCGTGCTCATCATGAACCCAAACAATGGCGATGTCCTTGCAATGGCACAGTATCCAAACTACGATCTGAGCAATCCGTGGGATTTATCGGAGTATTATACGCAGGAAGAGATCGATGCGATGGACGACGATGCGAGACTTGAAGCGTTAAATCAGTTGTGGCAGAACATATGTCTGACTTATACATATGAGCCTGGATCAACGGCAAAACCATTTACGGTTGCAGCCGGGCTTGAGACAGGAACATTGTCGACAAATGATACTTTTTTCTGTGATGGAGCCGAACAGCTCAGCGGATTTACCGTAAAATGTGTTGCCTATAGAAAAGGTGGACACGGAATGCAGACTTTGGAACAGACATTGATGAATTCCTGTAATGATGCCCTGATGCAGATGTCCTACCGGATCGGGGCAGAGAATTTCACGGAGTATCAGCAGATTTTTGGATTTGGACAGAAAACGAACATTGATCTTCCAGGAGAATCGAGAACAGATTCCCTGATTTACACATTGGATACAACATCACAGCTGAGTCTTGCAACCAATGCTTTCGGACAGAACTTTAACACCACGATGATCCAGCTTGGAACTGCTTTCTGTTCTCTGGTCAATGGCGGTAAGTTATATCAGCCGAGAGTGGTAAGCAAGATCACGGATCAGAATGGAAATACGATTCAGGATATTTCCCCGACGTTGCTGCGTGAAACAGTATCCAAGACAACAAGTGATACATTAAAACAGTACATGTATTCAACCGTGACATCCGGTACCGGAAATACGGCAAAAGTAGACGGTTACTCCATGGGAGGTAAAACCGGAACGGCACAGAAAGTGCCGCGTGACGGTGTGAACTATCTGGTCTCTTTTATCGGTTTTGCACCGGTGGACGATCCTCAGTTAATGATCTACTGTTTTGTGGATGAGCCGAACTCGCAGGATCAGCCACACAGTACATTTGCACAGAATATTGTGAGGGAGATTTTAGAAGAAGTACTTCCTTATATGAATATTTATCCGGATGAGGAGACGACAGGCTTACATTCCGGATGGGATATTACCGGAACGGATACAGGCGCAGCCGCTGTGACAGACCGTGTGACAGGAAATATTCCGGAGGAAGAACCGGAAGGAACGGATGATGTGCCGGATACCATGGAAGATATTCCGGGAGCCGAGGAAAACAACGAAGAAAACGCCGAAAATGATGGTGTAAATGCAGAAGAAGCAGGAACAACATCCGATAACAGTGAATAGAAACATAACCTCATAAAAGTTGGAATAAAATGCAAGGAAGACTTTTATGAGGTTTTTGTTTTATGTATCGGAATAAGACCTTTAACCGCAAAAAGGTAATGATCGTATTCGTGGCAGTTTTTTTTATTATGATGTTTCTGATTGGAAGACTGGTCTATCTGATGATCTTCTGCTCCGAATATTATGGAAATAAAGCGGAGAATCTTCATGAGAGGGAGCGAGATATTAAGGCGGCACGGGGAAAACTTTTAGATGCAAACGGCACAGTGCTTGCCACAAACAAATCTGTATGCACGATCTCCGTGATCCATAACCAGATGGAAGAACCTGAAAAAGTCATTGCTATGCTTGTGAAAGAACTTGGCATTTCGGAAGAGACTGCTAGAAAACGTGTGGAGAAAGTCAGTTCCATCGAGCGAGTGAAAACAAATGTCGCAAAGGAGACCGGGGACGCAATCAGAGCCTATGGACTCTCCGGAGTGAAAGTGGATGAGGATTATAAACGATATTACCCTTATGGGACGCTTGCTTCCAAAGTACTTGGATTTACCGGGGCCGACAATCAGGGCATTTTGGGACTTGAAGTAAAGTATGATGAATACCTTCAGGGAACCAACGGAAAAATCCTCACGTTAACCGATGCGAGAGGAATTGAGATTGAGAATGCCGGGGAGAGCAGATTAGAACCCGTGAACGGTTATGACCTTTGCTTATCATTAGATTACAATATTCAGATGTACTGTGAGCAGGCGGCAAAAAAAGTCTGCACGAAAAAATCGGCGGACAGTGTTTCCGTGATCGTGATGAACCCACAGAACGGTGAACTTATGGCGATGGTGAATTATCCTGAGTTTGACCTGAACGATCCGTTTACACTGGTTGGGGACAACGGGGAAGCTGTGTCAGCGGAAGAAAAACAGAATCTGTTGAATAAAATGTGGCGAAACCAGTGCATCAGTGATACCTATGAGCCGGGTTCCACATTTAAGATTATTACGGCAGCGGCAGCGTTAGAAGAGGGAGTGGTAAAACTGGACGATGCATTTTTCTGTCCGGGCTATAAAATAGTGGAGGACAGAAGAATCCGGTGCGCGAGAACGACAGGGCACGGTGCGGAAACATTTGAGACAGGGATCATGAACTCCTGCAACCCGGTTTTTATGGAACTTGGCGAGCGGTTAGGCGCGGAGAACTTTGTCGGTTACTTCAAACAGTTCGGGCTGTTATCCAAAACGAATATTGATCTTCCGGGGGAAGCGGGAACGATCATGCATAAGACGGAAAATATTGGACCGGTGGAACTTGCGACAATCTCGTTTGGGCAGTCGTTTCAGATTACCCCCATCCAGCTTGTCACGACGGTATCTTCTATTATTAATGGGGGAACGCGCGTGACACCACATTTTGGCGTAAGCGTGCAGGATGCGGATGGAAATACGGTAAAAACATTTTCCTATGAAACGCATGAGAATATCTGCACAGCAGAAACTTCGGAAACGATGCGCTATCTGCTGGAGAAAGTGGTGTCAGAGGGAACCGGAAAAAATGCCAAAATTGAGGGCTTTTCCATCGGCGGAAAGACAGCAACCTCACAGACACTTCCAAGAAGCGACCATAAATACATTTCATCGTTTCTCGGATTTGCGCCCGCTGACAATCCGCAGGTGCTTGTGCTTGTTGTCATTAACAATCCGCAGGGGATTTATTACGGCGGAACGATCGCTGCTCCTGTGGCGAAGGAAATATTCGAAAACATTTTGCCTTACCTTGATAAATGAGATGAAATAACGTATACTAGTTAGGCGAATTGAACGTTAGAAAAAATACAAGAGGTGTTTAGTCATGGATTATGAAATAGTGATACCAGTTTTGATTTCTTTTGCAATCAGTGCAATTTTAGGACCGATCGTGATCCCCTTTTTGAAACGGTTAAAGGTGGGGCAGACGGAGCGTAAAGAGTTGGAATCCCATTTGAAGAAAAATGGAACCCCGACTATGGGTGGACTTATGATACTGGCAAGTATTATCATTACCTCCCTGTTTTATGTCAAAGATTATCCGAGAATTATCCCAATCCTTTTTATGACCGTAGGATTCGGTGTGATCGGTTTTCTGGATGATTATCTGAAGGTAGTGCTTCGCAGATCAGACGGACTGCTCCCGTGGCAGAAGATGATCTTACAGTTTATTGTGACAACAGTATTTGCAGTTTACATGGTGCGTTATTCCGGAATTGAACTTACTATGTTGATCCCATTTTCCGGCGGAAAGTACTTAAATATCGGATGGCTTGCGATTCCATTACTTTATTTTGCAGTGATCGGAACCGTAAACGGTGTGAATTTTACCGATGGTGTGGATGGCCTGGTGTCAAGTGTTACCATTATGGTTGCGACCTTTTTCTCCGTTGTGGCAATCGGAACGAATGCAGGGATTGCACCAATCACCTGTGCAGTAGCAGGAGCCCTGCTTGGATTCTTATTATTTAATGTGTATCCGGCAAGTGTTTTCATGGGAGATACCGGTTCCCTGGCACTGGGCGGCTTTGTTGTGGCAACTGCCTATATGCTCCAGATGCCATTATATATCCTGATCGTTGGACTGATTTATCTGGCAGAAGTCATATCTGTTATGGTTCAGGTTACTTATTTTAAATACACTAAGAAAAAAACAGGTGTTGGAAAGCGGATTTTCAGAATGGCTCCGCTCCATCATCATTTTGAGCTTGGTGGATGGTCAGAGACGAGAGTTGTCGCAGTGTTTGCAATCGTGACAGCACTGCTTTGCATGCTTGCATTATTAGGCTTATAAATCGCATTGGAAAATTGCAAAATGACCTGCCCGAACGGAGCAGGAGATTGGAAGGATAAGACGATGAATTTAGAAGGAAAAAGAGTGTTAGTAGTAGGTTCTGGAAAAAGCGGAGTTGCAGCCGCAGAACTGCTCAGAAAAAAAGGAATCACATTTGTACTTTTTGATGGAAATAAAGATTTAGATGTGACAGCATTGATCGAGAAAAATCCGGTATTTGCCGGAGCAGAGATCCTTTTGGGAGAACTTGCACCGGAAGATATGGCGCGCATTGATCTTGTTGTGTTAAGTCCGGGCGTGCCGACAGACCTTCCAATGGTCAATGAACTTCGAAACAGACAGATTCCAATCTGGGGTGAAATTGAACTTGCCTATCATTTTGCAAAAGGAAGAATTATTGCAATTACCGGAACAAACGGAAAAACTACGACAACTTCGCTTGTGGGTGAGATCATGGCGAATTATTTCGATGATGTGAAAGTGGTCGGCAATATTGGAATCCCATACACATCGGTAGCGGCAAACACGACAGAGGATACTGTGACAGTCGCAGAGATCAGCAGCTTCCAGTTAGAGACAACACATGAGTTTGCGCCGGAAGTGACAGCTATTTTAAATATCACACCGGATCATCTGAACCGTCATCATACGATGGAATGTTATATCGAGACAAAAGAGAGCATTACAAAGAATCAGACCGCCGGGGATACCTGTGTGTTGAATTATGAGGATGAAGTGCTGCGCAGGTTTGGCGAGACACTTCAGACAAAAGTTGTATTTTTCAGCAGCAAGCGCAAACTGGAAAAGGGACTTTATCTGGACGGAGAAGATATTTTTTATGCAGACGGCACAACGGACACAAAAGTGATCAACGTAAACGAGCTGAATATTTTAGGAAAACACAATTATGAGAATGTCATGGCGGCGGTCGGAATGTCGGTAAGCTTTGGCGTACCGATGGATAAAATTGTGGAAGTGCTGAAACGTTTCCAGGCAGTCGAGCATAGAATTGAGTATGTGACAGAAAAACGCGGCGTGAAGTTTTACAATGATTCCAAGGGAACAAACCCGGATGCGGCAATCCAGGGAATCCGCGCGATGAACCGTCCGACACTGTTGATCGGTGGAGGTTATGACAAACAGTCTGAATATGATGAGTGGATTGAGAGTTTTGACGGCAAGGTGAAGAAACTCGTGCTGATCGGTCAGACGAAGGAAAAGATTGCGGAATGTGCGAAGAAACATGGCTTTGAGGATGTCATACTCTGTGATACATTTGAGGAGGCAATTGACACCTGTTATGCAAACGCAGTGAGCGGGGATGCGGTATTGCTTTCCCCTGCATGTGCAAGCTGGGGCATGTTCGCAAACTATGAGGAGCGCGGACGCATTTTTAAGGAATACGTGCGCAATCTGGCAGAATAAAAAATGTCAGGCATAATGGCATGACGTGCAGTAAATAAGAAATGAGGAATTGGAATGGCAAGAGGTCAGCAGACGGAAAAGAAAAAAAAGCCAATTAAATATTTCGATTACAGTCTTTTGTTTCTGATCATTTTTCTTTTGTGTTTTGGATTGGTCATGTTGTACAGTACCAGTTCCTATGCAGGTTCCAATAAGTTTGGGGATGCTTCCTATTTTGTAAAAAAACAGTTGTTTGCAACAGGGCTCGGTATTGTAGGTATGTATATTGTATCGAAAATCCCATATCGGTTCTGGATGAAGGTGAGTTCCATGGCGTATCTGGCAGCTATCGTGCTTTGTACCGCCGTTATTTTTATTGGTACAGAGGCAAACGGTCAGGCGAGATGGTTAAAAATCGGGCCGTTATCTTTCCAGCCGTCAGAGTTTGCCAAGTTTGCGGTTATTATTTTTCTGGCAACGGTTATTTATAAGACACCACAGAAAATGGGTGAATTCATGAGCCTTGTCAAGATAATGGCAATTGTGCTTCCAATCGTTGCAGTGGTCGCCTACAATAACTTAAGTACAGCGATCATTATACTTGGAATTGCAGTCTGTATGTTGTTTGTTGCCAGTCCGAAGTATTCCCACTTTGTGTTGATGGCAGCGGCAGTCGGTGTGGTAGGTGTTGTTTTCATCAGTTTTGAGGCATACCGGATGGATCGTATCAAGATCTGGCTGAATCCGGAAGCCTACGAGAAGGGTTATCAGACCTTACAGGGACTGTATGCGATCGGTTCCGGCGGTTTATTTGGAAAAGGGCTTGGCGAGAGTATGCAGAAGCTGGGATTTATTCCTGAGGCGCAGAATGATATGATTTTCTCTGTTATCTGTGAGGAACTTGGACTTTTTGGCGCGGTGTGCGTGATCTTATTGTTTCTGCTGATGATCTGGAGATTTATGATCATTGCCAATAATGCGTCAGACCTTTATGGGGCGCTGGTCGTGGTTGGTATTATGGCGCATTTGTCCATCCAGGTTATTTTAAATATTGCGGTTGTGACCAATACGATCCCGAATACCGGTATTTCACTGCCGTTTATCAGTTATGGAGGTACTTCGGTTTTATTCCTGCTTGCAGAGATGGGGCTTGCGCTTTCCGTGGCAAAGGGAATTAAATTTGAGGTTAATTAAATATGATAAAAGAAGAGAGAAGAAGAAAAAAGCGCAGAAAGATAGGGTTATATATCCTTTTGATATTGATTCTGCTGATCGCAGCAGGCGTTTTTATTGTCATGAATGTTTTTACCGTGGAAAATGTTGTCGTGGAGGGAAACGAATTGTACAGCTCCACACAAATTGAAAACATGGTGCTGAATGATGAATATTCCTGGAATTCCCTGTATGTAGATCTGAAATACAGATTTGTGGATATCGGGGAAGTTCCGTTTGTAGATACGATGGAGGTTTCACTGGACAATCCCCATACCGTACATATTAAAGTTTACGAAAAAGGAATGCTCGGCTATCTTTATATTAATTCCATTGGTCAGAATGCTTATTTTGACAAAGATGGATTTGTAGTCGAGACATCTACGGAAGTGATTGACGGTGTGCCAAAGATCACAGGAATCTCCTGTGAGGAAGTGGTACTTTATGAGAAACTGCAATTAGAGAACAGTGATATTTTGCGGGATTTACTGAACCTGACACAGACTTTGAAAAAATATAATCTGCTCCCGGATGAGATCCAGTATGACAGTAACATGGAGCCGGTGCTTTACTATGGAACGATCCAGGTGAAAATTGGTTCTGAGGACAACCTGTCGCAGAAAGTTGTGAGGTTATCCATTATTTTGCCACAGCTTGACGGACTTAGCGGCACACTCCATTTAGAGACATGGACACCGGAGACGACCGACATTATCTGGGACAGGGCAGAAGAACAACCAGATACGGAAGAGGAGGCGACAGAAGAGGCGACAGAAGAGACGACAGAGGAGACAACAGAAGCGCCTTCTGCGGATACACCATCGGAAGAACAGCCGGCGGAGGACACGCCAGCGGAAGAACAACCTGCACAGGATGTGCCGGCAGAGAATACACCGGCCGAAGAGCAGCAGCCAGCCGAAAATGCACCGGCGGAGGATATGCCGCCAGTGGAACAATAAAAACCGTAAAAAAACTTGATTTTTTTTGAAAAAGCGGTTGATTTGTTGTGTGAAAAATTATATTATAGATTATAAGAGTTAAAAAACGCAAAATATAGTATGATTTTGAGAGTAGATAACTAAACAAAGTAGAAATAAGTTTGTCTGGTTATCAAATTTGACATAAATATAGGGAGATATGAAGGAGGAACTACCTTGCTGGAAATTAGAACAACAGAAGCAGATGCCAGTGCAAAAATTATCGTGATCGGAGTTGGAGGAGCTGGCAATAATGCTGTAAATAGAATGATCGATGAAAATATTGGTGGTGTTGAGTTTGTTGGTATCAACACAGATAAGCAGGCATTACAGTTATGTAAGGCACCGACATTGATCCAGATCGGCGAGAAGCTTACCAAAGGGCTTGGTGCAGGAGCACAGCCTGAGGTTGGACAGAAAGCAGCGGAAGAGAGTGCAGAGGAATTATCGGCTGCAGTGAAAGGTGCAGACATGGTTTTCGTTACCTGTGGTATGGGTGGCGGAACCGGTACAGGTGCAGCACCTGTCGTTGCCAAGATCGCAAAAGAGCAGGGAATCTTAACCGTAGGTGTTGTTACAAAACCTTTCAAATTCGAAGCTAAACAGCGTATGTTGAATGCAACCGGTGGTATTGAACGTTTAAAAGAGAGCGTAGATACACTGATCGTCATTCCAAATGATAAATTATTAGAGATCGTAGACAGACGTACTACAATGCCGGATGCATTGAAGAAAGCAGATGAAGTGTTACAGCAGGCAGTTCAGGGAATTACAGACCTTATCAATTTACCTGCACTCATTAACCTTGACTTTGCAGATGTTTCCACTGTTATGAAGGACAAGGGACTTGCACATATCGGTATCGGTTCTGCAAAGGGAGACGACAAGGCGATCGAAGCTGTAAAACTTGCAGTTGCCAGCCCATTGCTTGAGACAACCATTAACGGTGCAACACACGTTATTATTAATATTTCCGGAGATATCTCCTTAATGGATGCAAATGATGCAGCAAGCTATGTACAGGATCTTGCAGGAGATGATGCCAATATTATCTTCGGTGCGAAGTTTGATGAGTCTATGACAGATGAGGCTACCATTACTGTTATTGCAACAGGACTTGAGACTGCAGGTGCAAACGCAGCAGGCAAGATCGTTCCTAAGATGCAGTATCAGAACATGGGAACTGTTCCAAGACCAACAGCGCCTGTAACACCAAGACCAGCAGCACAGGCTGGTTATACAGCTCCGGTACAGCCAAATCCTGCGCCAGCTTTCTCTGGTATCCAGAAACCACGCCAGCCAGAAAGTTCTGTACAGCAGATGGATATCAAGATTCCGGATTTCCTTAAGAATTCCAGAAGATAATTACATAAGAATATGACAGGATCGTTACATGAAGATCATAAGGTTTTCATGTAACGGTCTTTTTTTGTCAGAAAAACTGGATGAACTTCTGAAAGTAGAGGAAGTGTTTTGACAAAAAAGATGGTTCTAAAAAAATATAATGTAACTATGGAGAAGGAAAAGGAGGGAGTGGTTCCAAATATATATTTTTTATGCAGATGTTTATCTGTTACAGAATCTGTGGATGGATTTTATTGCGCTCGCAGGCGCAAATTGCCTTTTGCGGCGCAAGGTAAAGGGAAGAAGACTGTGGTTTATCGCATTTCTGTCATCTGTGGGAAGTCTGATCATTACACTGACTGTCACAGAGCCTTTCTGCAGGGCGATCCTGATTCACTTCCTGCTCAATACAGGAATGGTCGTCCTGTGTTTTGGAAGAAGTCCGTGGCGTACGTTTTTGGAAAACTGGGCAGTCATTTATCTGATGGTCCTTTTTCTTGGCGGGGTTATGGAATTATTGAAAAACAGCGCAGCAGGAATGACATTTTTCTGGATCCAGGCGGTCATTGCGGCGCTTATTCTGTCGGTCGTCACATGGTATCTCGGACGCAGAAAACAGTTTGGAAACCAGCTTTTTCCGGTGACATTAGTGCATCGGGGGCATGCGATGGAGATTATGGGGTACTGGGACAGTGGGAATCAGCTGCGTGATCCGTACGATCACAGGCCGGTGTGCATCTTAAGCCGACATATGGCTGCAAAGATCTTAAATCCGAAAAAGGACAGGGTGCATTTTATCCCTTATTGTTCCCTGGGACAGAAGGAGGGGCTTCTGCCGGTGACAGAGATCGCATGCATAAAAATTCAGAATGGAAGGCACGAAGTCGAGATAAGACCGGCAGCGGTTGGAATTGCAAATGAAGGATTATTGGAAGGAAAAGAATATGATATGATTCTTCATGCATCTATGCTGGAGAGTCGGGAAAGAGGAACAAAATATGATCATGAGACTTGTACTGCCAAGATATGAAAAGGTTCATTTTCTGTCCGGAATCTGCAGCCTTTTTATGCGAAAGGAAGATGAGGTGCACTATATTGGAGGTGCAGAGATCCTGCCACCGCCGTTGGAGGGAGAGCGGGAGGCATACTGTATCCGCATGCTTGATGGCGTGCATGCAGAGCGGGCGAGAAAGGAGCTGATTGAACACAATCTGCGGCTGGTCGTATACATAGCAAAAAAGTTTGATAACACAGGGGTCGGAGTGGAGGATCTTATCTCCATAGGGACGATCGGTCTCATCAAAGGGATCAATACCTTTAATCCGGACAAAAATATTAAATTGGCCACTTACGCATCGCGCTGCATTGAAAATGAGATTTTAATGTATCTGAGGAGAAACAGCAAGACAAAACTGGAGGTGTCCATCGATGAACCGTTAAATGTGGACTGGGATGGAAATGAACTGCTCTTATCGGATATTCTGGGGACGGATGAGGATGTCGTGGGGAAAGACATGGAAACGGATGTAGAGCGGAAACTGTTAAAGGCTGCGATCGAAAAGCTGTCCGGAAGGGAACGGATGATCATCGAACTGAGGTTTGGGTTAAATACTTCCGGTGGGGAGGAGAAGACACAGAAGGAAGTGGCAGATATGCTTGGAATCTCCCAGTCCTATATCTCAAGACTTGAGAAAAAAATTATGGGAAGATTGAAAAAAGAAATTGTACGATTTGAATAACAGTAGTATAATTGTGTTATAAATTAAAGGAGAAGTCGAACTATTTGACAATGGGAACAGACAGTGGCCAGATGAGACAACATGCAGCAGATGACTGCATGGGGATCAGATGAAAACGGACTGGAATTTACAGACAGGGGGAAGGACAGATGCAGATAGAATTCTTGGGCGCAGCGCATGAGGTGACAGGAAGCTGCCATTATGTAACATTCGGGGATAAACATGTATTGGTGGATTGTGGTATGGAGCAGGGACCGGATCTGTATGTGAATCAGGAGATTCCGGTGAATGCAGCAGCGGTGGATTATGTGTTCGTGACACACGCACACATTGATCATTCCGGTCTGCTGCCGCTATTGTATAATCATGGATTCCGGGGACAGATTTTTGCGACAGAGGCAACAACGCAGCTCTGTAATATCATGTTAAAAGACAGCGCACATATCCAGATGTTTGAGGCAGAATGGAAAAACCGGAAAGCAAAACGGGCAGGAAAACCGGAAGTGGTACCAATGTACGATATGAACGACGCAATGGGGGTGTTGACACATTTTGTGCCGTGTGAATATAACAGCATTGTGGAGGTCTGTGACGGATTAAAGGTACGCTTTGTGGATGCAGGACATCTGCTCGGCTCATCAAGCATTGAGATGTGGATCAGAGAGGATGATGAAGAAGCCAAAGTTGTATTTTCGGGGGATATCGGAAGCGGCAATCGTCCACTGATCAAAAATCCGCAGTATATCAGGGATGCGGATTATGTCGTGATGGAATCCACGTACGGTGACAAAGAGCATGAGACGCCGCCGGATTATGCAGCCGCACTTGCAGGGGTATTGAAGGATACATTTACAAGGGGTGGAAATCTTGTGATTCCCGCATTTTCCGTGGGAAGAACGCAGGAGATGCTTTACTTTATCCGAAGAATCAAGACAGAACATCTGCTGCCGGAGTTTGAGAATTTCCCGGTGTTTGTCGATAGTCCGCTGGCAGTGGAGGCAACCACGATCTTTAATAAGAACGTGGAGGACTGTTTCAGCGAGGAAGCATTGAATCTTGTGCATCAGGGAATTAACCCGATCGGTTTTCCGGGACTGCGCATGGCGATCACGAGTGATGAATCCAAAATGATCAATTTCGACGAACAGCCGAAAGTTATTATATCCGCATCCGGTATGTGTGAGGCAGGACGTATCCGCCACCATTTAAAACACAATCTCTGGCGGAAGGATTCCACGATTTTATTCGTGGGGTATCAGGTTCCGGGTACGCTTGGCAACTCGCTTTTGAACGGAGCAAAGCAGGTAAGGCTTTTTGGTGAGACCATCGAGGTGCATGCGAGGATCGAGAATCTTCCGGGAATCAGCGGACACGCAGACCGGAATCATCTGATAAAGTGGATCGGGGCATTCGAGACACCGCCGAAAAAAGTGTTTATTGTACATGGGGACGACAAAGTGACGGAGAGTTTTGCAGCACATGTGCATGACGTATATGGTTATGACGCTTATGCACCATATAGCGGTGATATATTTGACCTTGTGACGGGAGAACAGATCGCAGCCGGAAGCAGGGAGCTGATTGAGAAGAAGAAAAACGGAACATCCAAAGCTTCCAGCAATGTATTTGCGAGACTTCTCGCAGCAGGACAGAGACTGCTTGAGGTTATTTACAAGTGCGAGGGACTGCCGAACAAGGAACTTGCAAAATTTGCCGATCAGATCAACGCATTATGTGATAAATGGTCGAGATAATGTTATAAGGTAAGATATTGGCGGATGGTTTTCAATGCAGACTTTTCCAGACGGCTGACCTGTGCCTGGGAAATATGGATCTCATCCGCCACTTCCATCTGTGTTTTTCCTTCAAAAAAGCGGAGGTTGATAATAAAGTTTTCACGCTCTGACAGACGGTTCATGGCATCACTCAGTGAGAGTTTTTCCACCCAGTTTTCTTCTTTATTTTTCTTGTCACTGATCTGATCCATGACATAAAGGGTATCGCCCCCATCGGTGTAGACCGGATCATAGAGGCTGACCGGACTCTGGATCGCATCCAGTGCGTACAAAATGTCTTCTGCGGCAACTCCGGATTCTGCTGCGATCTCCTGCAGGGTAGGTTCCTTAAATGAATTCCTGGACAGAACTTCCTTGGCATGGATCGCTTTGTAGGCAGTGTCGCGGAGGGAGCGGCTCACACGGATACTGTTGTTGTCACGCAGATATCTGCGGATCTCCCCGATGATCATAGGTACCGCATAAGTGGAAAATTTTACCTGTAGATCAGGATTAAAGTTGTCAATGGATTTGATCAGTCCGATACAGCCGATCTGGAACAGATCATCAAGATTTTCATGGCTGCCGGAGAAACGCTTGATCACACTTAACACAAGGCGCAGGTTGCCTTTGATATACATCTCTCTTGCTTCCTGATCGCCCTGCCGGATCCGTGCAAACAGGGCTTCTTTTTCGGTTTCTTTTAAAATTGGGAGTTTGGCGGTATTGACGCCACAGATTTCTACTTTATATGCAGGCATGTTGCTATCCTCCGGTCTTTTCTAAAATCAGGATCAGCTCCGAGGTCTGTCGATGTCGGATGCTATTAATGAGGATGTGGCATTTAAGAAAAAATTATACAGAAAGAAACTTTTTTTTATTGGAAAAAAATGCTATACTATACACGGTAAGAAAATCGTTTCAGTAGAGACGGATTGTTTAAAAAAAGCAGAATCAAATGGGATACGAAGAATACAACAAGAGGCTGGTGCATATATGAAAGATTTGATCGATGAGAAGAACAGACAGGAAAAAATGAAAAGAAGTATCATAAAATACTGGAATGTTTCCTATGGTTCCCCGGAAGCAATTGGTGGCGAAGAGGAAGAAAAAGAGCGGGAACATGCCGCCGGCATATATCCACAGGAAAATCATGTCTATGACGAAGAGTCAGAGTTAAAACAGGCAGAGATCGAGGCGATCGATGAAGTGTCACAGACAAAAATCCAACAGATCCTGCATGAGAAAGATGACAGATTACAGAACCTGATCGAACATGAGCAGCATGAGGGATAGGAATCCTGAAGCTGTTTTGGCAGGGTTGCGGGCAGATGCACATTTTGTAGTCTGCCACATAATGTAATAGTAAGAACAGGCGATGGTGGGATCGTTTTGGTTACATTAAAAAAGTATCACGGTCTTGGGAATGATTATCTGATCTATGATCCGAATCAGAACCGTGAATTATTACAGGAACGGCAGATACAGCTGTTGTGCAGGCGCAATACCGGAGTGGGAGCAGACGGTATTTTATCTGGGCCTGTGTTTGAAAATGAAAAAATAAAAGTACGTATTTTTAATCCGGATGGAAGTGAAGCTGAGAGAAGCGGCAACGGCATCCGGATTTTTTCAAAGTATTTGAAAGATGCCGGATATGTGAAAGAGAAGTGTTATGAGCTCTGGACAAAGGCAGGACCGGTACAGGTGGAGTTTTTAGACGAGGATGCATCGCGCATGAAAGTCGATATGGGATACGCCGCGTTTGGGGCAGACAGTATCCATGCGGTAGGATTTGAGGGAGATATGATCAATGAATCCGTTTTCTTCTGTGATAATTTTTACAATATCACCTGTGTGTCTATGGGAAACCCAAACTGTGTCGTGATGATGGAAGAAATCAGCAAGAATAAAGCGTTGCATTTAGGACCATATGTGGAAAATTCAAAATATTTTCCAAACCGGATCAATATGCAGCTCTGTCACGTAGTTGACCGGGAAAATATTCAGATTGAAATCTATGAGCGGGGAGCCGGGTACACATATGCGTCAGGCACGGGAGCCTGTGCGGCGGCATCTGCAGCACATAAACTCGGACTGGTGGGAAACCGTGTGCAGGTTCATATGCAGGGCGGAGATCTGCTTGTGGAATTTGCAGAGGACGACCGCGTGTTTATGACAGGACCTGTGGTTTATATCGGAAGTATTACGCTGGCGGAAAATTTTTTTGCTTAAATTGGAAAATTTCTTGGTGTTGTGAATACTGCACAGCAGGGCATATGGGAACCATCATAAAAAAGTCTTGCAATTGCAGGCAGAATATGATAGTTTATAAATCGTTGTGTGAATAACACAACGATTTTTTCATGCAGAGGTACAATTCTGCAAAAACAAACGTCAGTTCGGAACCTTCCTGACGAAAAACAAAACTAAAGGAGAAAAACATATGAGAAACAAAAAGGTATTATTTCTTACCCAGGCTGCAGTGATCGCAGCGATCTACGTTGTGCTGACTATTTTTATCAGTGCATTTAACTTAGCTTCCGGTGCCATTCAGGTACGAATTTCCGAAGCACTTACCATTTTACCATTTTTTACACCGGCAGCGATTCCGGGACTGGCGATCGGGTGTCTGTTGAGCAATCTGCTGACAGGGGCAGCGGTTTATGATGTCGTGTTCGGAAGCCTTGCAACATTACTCGGTGCAGTCGGAACATATTTACTGCGGAAACATAAGTTTTTGTGCACGCTTCCTCCGGTGATCGCAAATATGGTGATCATTCCATTTGTATTGCGCTATGGATACGGACTTGCGATGGAAGTTGGTGGACATGATGTCGCAATTCCTTTTTACATGCTGACCGTCGGCGCGGGAGAAGTGATCTGCTGCTGTATTCTTGGCTCTATCTTATTGAATGCATTGGCAAAAATGAGAAATGTTATTTTTAAGAATGAATAAATGTGAAGGTTATAAAAATGCCATGTCAAAGAGATAAAACTCTCTTTCTCATGGCATTTTAATAATTTTTAAGAAAATATTGACGATTTCTGAAAACGCAAGTAAACTATATAGTTAGCAGTATCTATAAGAGAGAACGAAAGGAAAAAGTTATGAAGAAAATCTTGGATTTGATCACAGATGAAGTGACAAAAGCATTTACAGAATGCGGATATGATGCAAAATATGCAAAGGTTACTTTATCAAACAGACCTGATCTTTGTGAATACCAGTGTAACGGCGCCATGGCAGCCGCCAAGGAATACAAAAAAGCCCCATTTATGATCGCAGACGAAGTGGTGGAAAAACTTGCTGCAAACCCGATTTTTGCGATGGCAGAATCTGTAAAACCGGGCTTCCTCAATCTGAAAATTGATGAGGCATACCTTGCAGATTATGTTGCAAAAATGCAGGAAGATGAGGGACGTTTTGGATGTGAAAAGACAGAAGCACCAAAGACCATTATGATCGACTATGGCGGACCAAACGTTGCAAAACCACTCCATGTAGGACATCTGCGTTCTGCGATCATTGGTGAGAGTGTGAAGCGTATCGGCAAATTTATGGGACACAATGTGATTGGTGACGTGCATCTGGGCGACTGGGGACTTCAGATGGGACTGATCATCACAGAGTTAAAGTTAAGAAGACCGGAACTCGTTTATTTTGATGACACATACACCGGAGAGTATCCAGAAGAAGCACCATTTACAATCTCTGAGTTAGAGGAGATTTATCCGACTGCCAGCAAGAAATCCAAAGAGGATGAGGCGTATAAGGAAGCCGCCATGCAGGCAACTTTTGAACTGCAGCACGGAAAACGCGGTTATCAGGCACTTTTAAAACATATTTTAAATGTGTCCGTGACAGACTTAAAGAGAAACTATGCAAACTTAAATGTTTCCTTTGAGCTATGGAAGGGCGAGTCTGATGCACAGCCATATATTCCGGATATGGTTCAGAAGATGAAGGACGATGGCTTTGCATACATCAGCGACGGCGCTCTTGTCGTGGATGTCAAAGAGGATACCGACACGAAAGAGATCCCACCATGCATGATCTTAAAATCAGACGGAGCTTCCCTTTACAATACAACAGACCTTGCAACTATGGTATGGAGAATGAAAGACTATAACCCGGACGAGATTATTTACGTGGTAGACAAGCGTCAGGAGTTATATTTCACACAGGTATTCCGCTGCGCAAGAAAAACAGGTATCGTAAAACCGGAAACAGAACTGAAGTTTTTAGGTTTTGGTACGATGAATGGCAAGGACGGAAGACCATTTAAGACTCGTGATGGCGGTGTGATGCGTTTAGAGCATCTGATCTCCGGTATTAATGAGGAGATGCTTGCAAAGATCCAGGAGAACCAGAAGACAAAGGAGAACCTTGGGATCAGCACAGAGGAAGCGGAGAACACTGCAAAAATGGTCGCACTTGCAGCAATCAAATACGGTGATCTGAGCAATCAGGCAAGCAAAGATTACATCTTTGATATTGACCGCTTTACTTCTTTTGAGGGAAATACAGGCCCATACATCCTGTATACGATCGTCCGTATCAAATCGATCTTAAACAAATATCACGGTCTTGGAAAAGATGACAGCGGTGCAGTCATCGAGGCGGCGCACTCTAAGAGCGAGAAAGATTTAATGTTAGAACTCTCCAAGTTCAATGCAGTGATGGAGAGCGCTTTTGAGGAGACAGCACCTCATAAGATCTGTTCCTATATTTATGACCTCGCCAATGCATTCAACAGTTTCTATCATGGAACCAAGATCATGTCCGAGGAGAATGAGACAGTCCAGAAATCGTACATCCGTCTGTTAGAGCTTACAAAGTCCGTTCTTGAGACCTGTATCGATGTATTAGGATTTTCTGCACCGGAGAGAATGTAAGAAAAGAATAGAATAACAGTCATAAAAAGAAAGACAAGTCATAGAATTAGTCATGGGAGAAAACAAACTCCCATGGCTTTTTTTCTTTAAAAAAAGAATTCCGTGAGGATGGAACAGAAAGTGAGGTGCCGCCTTGTGTGAAATAAGATTGTTGTTTCCGGTACATATGAGAACATTTTTTCAGGACGATACATGGCAGAGCGGGTTGGAGGAGATCCGGGTGAGAGTCGGACAACCAATCGAGTTTTGCTATGGAAGCGACAACTGTTATCTGATCGGCAAAGAAAAAGAACAAATGTTCTGTAGCGAAAAGGACTACAGAAGATGGGAAAAAGATCTGTACCATGCGAGCGAGGCTGATCTGCGGGAAATGTTAAATTATATCAGCAATTATTCGCTGTATGCCTACAAAGAGGAGATTAAGCAGGGGTATATCACGATCGAGGGAGGACACCGGGTTGGCGTGGCAGGGCAGACCGTTCTGGTGGATGGAAAAATTGCAGGGATCAGTCCAATCACGTTCTTAAATATCCGGATTGCCCACGAAAAGTGTGGATGCGCCAGAAAAATATTGCCGCTGATCCGGCAGAAGAACAGCATTTATAACACGTTGATCCTGTCGATGCCGGGAGCCGGAAAAACAACACTTTTGCGGGATTCCATCCGTGCGTTGTCGAATGGGGAGGCATATGGGATCAGGCTGAAGGTGTGTGTGGTGGATGAACGCTCGGAGATTGCAGCAAGTTTTCACGGTGTGCCACAGAATGACATGGGACCGAGAACCGATGTGATGGACGGCTGTGGAAAGGCAGAGGGAATGCAGCTTCTGATCCGTTCCATGTCACCGCAGATCATTGCGGTGGATGAACTTGGAGCCGAGTCAGATTTTTATGCGGTAGAGCAGGCATTAAACTGTGGGAGCAGAGTGCTTGGCACGATCCATGCAGGGAATATGAAAGAGCTGTCGGAAAAACCGTATCTGAAACGGTGGATGGAGCGAAGACTTTTTCAGCGGTTCATTTTTCTGGAAAAAGAGAACAACGGGAGGAGAAAAATGCAGGTTTATGACGAGCATATGGAGCGGATCACATGTTAAAAGTGCTGGGAAGTATGTTGATTCTTCTGGCAAGCGTTGGTTTTGGATTTCAAATCCAAATGGATCTGAGAAATCATCTGCGGCTGCTTTATGACATACGGAAACTGCTCTTAGACATTGCAAATGAAACAGCGTATACGATGGATCCCATGGAGGTAGTGCTGGAACATGCGATACACAGCAGAAACCTGTATCTGAATGAGATCTGCAAGGAGATGGGTGAGGGATTACAGAAGAAGGAAAGAGGATGCGGACAGGAACTCTGGCAGGAGCGGATCGAAGCGTGGCAGAAAAGGCTGGGGCTCTCTTTGGAGGAAAAAGAAATCTTTGCAGGGGCAGGATGCGCCTTTTTCGGAAAAAGCATGGGAGAAAATGAAAAAAGCCTCGAACATTATCTGGAACGTCTGGATTATGTGATCGATCAGGTGAGGGGAGAACAAAAGGAAAAACAGAAAGTGTATCAGACCGTCAGTGTGATGTGTGGGCTGATCATCATTCTTCTGTTTTTGTAAAAGCTCCGAAAGCTGTGGAAAGGCAGGAACTTTATGAGTGTAAATTTGATTTTTAAAATTGCTGCGGTTGGGATTTTAGTGACCGTTTTGAGTCAGGTGTTAAAACACAGCGGACGGGAAGAACATGCTTTTTTGACCAGTCTGGCAGGACTTATCATCGTGCTGTTCTGGATCGTGCCTTATATCTACGAACTGTTTGAGACGATGCAGTCGCTTTTTACGTTATAAATCATAGGGCAGTTACAGTCTGCTGGGGAGTGAAAAAGGCATGGATATCATAAAAGTGGGGATTTTAGGTGTCGCAGCGGTTTTTCTGGCGATTCCGCTGCGTAAAGAGAAGCAGGAATACAGCATGTTTTTAAGCATGGCAGTCTGTATCTGCATTTTTATTTATATTATCACAAAGGTTCAGATCGTGTTGGAATTTGTGGAGAAGTTAGAGGGGATGATCGCCATTGACAGTACTTATATTGGTCTGGTGATCAAAATGGTGGGCATTACCTACGCGGCAGAATTTGCAGTAAATGTGTGCAAAGATGCCGGCTATGGAGCAATCGCAGGACAGATTGAAAACTTTGCCAAAATGTCGATCCTTGTGGTGAGTCTCCCGGTACTGATGGCATTTATTGATACGATAGGGAGCCTTTTATGAGAAAAGTGAGATGGCAGTGGAAGATCATACTGTTTCTGATGTTCGCAGGGCTCTTTTGTCCGGTGAAGGTTCATGCAGAAGAGGCAGATAGTTATCTGGATGGACTCTCGGATGAGATGGACTATGGAAAATTGGATACATTTTTAGAAAACTATGGCGTGGAGCAGGTTTCTTTTTCCGGTCTGGTGGAAGAATTGATGCAGGATGGGGTGAGCACAGCGTGGGGAGAACATGTGTTTTCTGCGATAAAAACATCACTCGTTGGGGAGATAGCAGCTAACCGGAAGATGCTTTTGGAAATTGTACTGCTGGCGTTCTGTTTTTCGGTTCTGAAAAACTTTGCGGGTGCATTTCATGCGTCGTATATCTCGGAACTATGTTTTCTGCTGGTGTATTGTGTCATGGCAGTCATGCTTTTGCAGACATTTCTTCTCTTTCAGGAGGTCGTGTCGAAGTCGCTGGAAAGCTGTGTGGAATTTATGAAAGTCATGGTGCCGACGTTTTGTCTCAGCATGATGTTTGCCTCAAATGTGAGCAGTGCTGCGGGATTTTACCAGACCGCATTTCTGGTGATCTATCTGGTGGAGTGGCTGTTTTTAAATCTGCTGATGCCTCTGATCCATATTTATGTGCTGTTGGAAATGTTCGGTCATTTTGTGCCGGAGGAGCGCTTTTCAAATCTGACGGAACTGTTTTCTGAGGTGATCAACTGGGGGATAAAAATCGCAGGAGTGCTCGTATTGGGGCTGAATGTAGTACAGAACCTGATTGGCCCGGCAAAAGACCGGATGGGGCATGGGATTTTTGCAAAAACGGCTTCTGTGATCCCGGGGCTTGGAAATGCGGTGGGCAGCGTGACCGAGCTGCTCCTTGGCGCAGGGATCGTCATGAAAAGCTGTGTGGGGACAGCGGGACTTGTGGTGCTTGTCCTGATCAGTCTTGTTCCCCTGCTCAAGGCGCTGTGCCTTGCATTCTTTTACAAACTGGCAGCGGCAGTGACTGAGCCCGTGTCGGATAAGCGGATCTCCGGCTGCTTAAAAGGTCTGGCAAACGGAGGTATGCTCTATGTAAAACTGCTGGGATACAGTGTGCTGTTGTTTTTTGTGACGATCGCACTGACGGCGGCAGCGTCGGGATTTATTTATTGAGGATAATGGGAAGGAGCCGATGAACGGGATTTTTAGTTATCTGAAAAGCTATGTCATTCTTTTTCTTGTGCTCACGATACTGCTTGAGATGGTTCCGAAGGCGGGCATGCAGAAGTATATCCGTTTTTTTTCACAGATGATCCTGGCCTTTGGACTGCTCTATCCGGTTTTGGGATGGATGGGAGAGAGTGACGCTTTTCTGGAAAAAATTGAATATCAGTCTTTTTTACAGAAGATGGAGGAGGTCCAGACAGATGCAGAAAAAATCACTTATCTGGACAATAATCACTATGTGAAAAAGTATGAGGATGCCATTGCGCTTGATGTTACACAGATGGCACAGGAAGAAAATTTTGCAGTGAAGGAGATCGCAGTGGAGATGACAGAAAATTATGAGATCAAATGTATCCGCATGACGTTGACTAATCCGGTAAAGGAAGGGATTGTAATCGGAAAAGTTGTGCTGGAGGATGGACAGAAAAAACAGGCTTCTGAGGATAGCGCATATAAAAAATTAAAAGAAAAGCTGGTGAGTTATTATCAATTATCGGAAGAACAGTTGGATATCCTGTATGAATAGACTGCGGCAACTCAAAAAAAGTGACTGGATCGCAATTGCACTTACAGGTGTGCTGATCCTGATCATTGCAATGCCGTTATCACCAAAGCAGTCAGATAGTGAGAGTACGGCGGAGCAGGAGACAGCTGCAGCGGTTCTGGATTCCGGGAGCACGCAGGACAGCCAGAATGTATATGCGGCTGCAATGGAAAAGAGGCTGAAGCATGTGCTTGGGCAGATGGAGGGGGTAGGAGAGACAGAGGTGATGATCACACTGTCAGATTCCGGTGAAACGATCGTGGAAAAAGATCAGAAAGAACAGAGAAACCGTATCGAGGAAAGTGATGCCGGTGGAGGAACCCGTACAACGACGGAGCAGGAGACGGAGGAGACAACGGTGTATGTGGAAAACGGAAGTGAAAAACAGCCTTATGTGACAAAAGAAGTGCTTCCCAAAGTGGAGGGCGTTCTGGTGGTGGCAGAGGGCGGGGATGATCCCAGGGTAATTTCTGATATTTCCGATACAGTAATGGCATTATTCCGGGTGGAGGCACATAAAATAAAAGTAGTGAAGATGAGTAGTTCCAGGGAGTAAACAAGGAGGAATCACATGAAGAAAATATTTCGAAAAAATCAGCTGGTGATCACGGCACTGGCACTTATGATTGCTGTTGCAGGGTATTTCAGTTACATGAATAACAATATGGATGACGGAAAACTTCAGACAGCGGCGGAGGCGGCAAACGCAGAGGTGAGTGCAGGGGAACTGGAAGAGGATTACGACATTTCGGATGAAGATGTTTTGCAGAATGAGATTTTTACGGCGGAGGAACCGGACGGGACGGAGACAGCGGCAGTAACGGATGGAAGCGCAGAGACAGCGGCGGGCACGGAGGGAGAACCTGCAGCGGAAGGAACAGGGCAGACAGTGGCAGATGGAACAGCAGGGGCAGAGGAAGTCGTCAATCCGGGAGAGGCGGTGCTCACCAGTACGACCGTTGCCAATATCGACTATGCTTCGGAAATGAAATTAAACCGTGAACAGATCCGCTCAAAAAATAAGGAGACTCTGCTGGAGATTGTAAACAATAATGCGATTTCCGATGAATTAAAACAGGATGCAATCAATAAAATGATCGCGATGACGGATATCGCGGAGCGCGAGAATGCGGCAGAAATGCTTTTGGAGGCAAAAGGATTCACAGATGTGGTGGTAAGTATCACCGAGGACAGCTGTGATGTTGTCTTAAATATGGGAGAAGTGACGGATGCAAAGCGCGCACAGGTGGAGGATATTGTGAAACGCAAAACAAATGTTTCCGCGGAAAATGTGATCATTACGCCAATTGTAGTAGGCGAGGTGGACACGGAATAATATCAGATTTTCCTTGATTTTCTTCGGCTATCGTTATATCCTTATAAGGCGGCAGTCTGCAAAGCAGGCTGTGCGGTGTTACAATGAGACATGACAGCGGTCTCTTGGGACTTTATTTACACATTACAGGTTCTTTTTGAGAACCGCTGTGCTTTTTATATTTGGAGGATATATTTTGGCTGATTTAAGAAAAGAAATAGAAAAAAGACGTACCTTTGCGATCATTTCCCACCCGGATGCAGGTAAGACGACATTGACAGAGAAGTTCCTGCTTTACGGAGGTGCGATCAATCTTGCCGGATCTGTAAAGGGAAAGGCAACTGCCCGTCACGCTGTTTCTGACTGGATGGAGATTGAGAAGGAGAGAGGTATTTCCGTCACTTCCTCTGTATTGCAGTTTAATTATGGCGGTTACTGTATCAATATTCTGGATACGCCGGGACATCAGGATTTCTCGGAGGATACCTACCGTACTTTGATGGCAGCAGATTCCGCCGTCATGGTCATTGACGGATCAAAGGGTGTTGAGGCGCAGACAAGAAAACTGTTTAAGGTCTGTGTGATGCGCCATATCCCTATTTTTACGTTTATCAACAAAATGGACCGCGATGCGAACGACACGTTTGATCTGTTGGATGAGATCGAGAAAGAGCTTGGAATCGCAACCTGCCCGATCAACTGGCCGATCGGTTCCGGAAAAGGATTTAAAGGTGTTTATGACCGCAATACAAAAGAGGTTATGACGTTCTCTGATACGTTAAAAGGAACAAAAGAGGGAACGGAGAGACACATTCACATTGATGATCCGGCGCTTGTAGATGAAATCGGTGAGGCAGCAAAAGAAAAGCTGTTAGAGGAAATCGAGCTGCTTGACGGAGCAAGTGCAGAGTTTGATATGGATCTGGTGTCAAAAGGTGAGTTGTCCCCTGTATTTTTTGGTTCCGCGTTAACAAACTTTGGTGTGGAGACATTTTTACAGCACTTTTTGAAAATGACGTACTCTCCGCTTCCGAGAAAAGCAGATATCGGGGAGATCGATCCGTTTCAGGAAGATTTCTCTGCGTTTGTGTTCAAGATTCAGGCGAATATGAACAAAGCGCACCGTGACCGTATCGCGTTTATGCGTATCTGTTCCGGAAAATTTGAGGCGGGCATGGAAGTTACCCACGTACAGGGTGGCAATAAAAAGATCAAGCTTTCCCAGCCACAGCAGATGATGGCGCAGGAGCGCCACATCGTGGATGAGGCTTATGCCGGAGATATTATCGGTGTGTTCGATCCGGGTATTTTCTCCATCGGTGATACCCTGACAACAGCAAAACCTTTTAAGTTTGAGGGAATCCCGACTTTTGCGCCGGAGCATTTTGCGCGAGTGCGTCAGGTGGATACCATGAAGCGTAAACAGTTCATGAAGGGAATGCAGCAGATCGCACAGGAAGGTGCAATCCAGATTTTCCAGGAATATAACATGGGTATGGAGGAAGTCATCGTCGGCGTTGTCGGTGTGCTTCAGTTTGACGTTTTAAAATATCGTCTGGAGAATGAATATAACGTTGAGATCCGTATGGACAACCTTCCGTATGAGCATATCCGTTGGATTGAAAATGAGGATATCAATATGGATAAGATCATTGGAACTTCCGATATGAAGAAGATCCAGGATCTCAAAGGACGTCCATTATTACTGTTTGTCAATTCATGGAGTGTCGGCATGGTACTTGACCGAAATGAAGGACTTGTATTGTCAGAGTTCGGACGCGAATAAATTCACTGTTATCAGATAGCTGCGAAACTCTTCATAATCTTCTTTAAATTGTTCAAAATTAACAAAAACATTCAAGACACGCTCTCGCTACGTGTCGCTCGCAGCGGTACTAAGAAGCCAGGCACAACTTACCGTTGTACCAGCCTTCTAAGTACCAATCGAACTTGTTCGATTTTGGCTCACCCAGTGTCTTTCATGTCTTTTGTCAATTTTTCACAATTCAATTTAGGTTTTTATGAGTTTCGAATTGTCTGATAACTATTAAAAACAAGGAGAGAAAGATGGCAGTTGTAACGATTACAAAGGATAATTTTGAGGCAGAAGTATTGGGATGTAAGATCCCGGTTGTGCTTGACTTCTGGGCAGAATGGTGTGAACCATGTAAAATGCAGTCTACGGTTATAGAAGAGCTTGCCGCAGAGTTGGATGGAAAAGTAAAATTCGGTAAGGTGAATGTGGACGAAGAGGCTTCTCTGGCACTGAATTATCAGATCATGAGTATCCCGACATTGGTTGTGATGCATTATGGTCTGTTTCAGGGAAAAGCAATCGGCGTGCAGGGCAAAGATGCGATCCGTGAAATGCTTCAGGGTGTTTTGTAAAACACCTTGACAAATTTCTATCTATCAGTTACAGTCAATCTTGCAGATAGCAGAATCTTTTTTTATCAAATAAAATGTTACAAGAGTAATTATTTCAGCCAGATCGGCATGAAATCCCGGCAAAAAATAGAAAGTGATGGTTTAAATAGGGGGAAAACTGTCTTAAAAGGATGAACAGGGACAGAATTGTTTCATGTTCGTAGTTGACATTTAGGGCAAAGTATAATACTATAAGAACAAGAAAACGAACATAAGTTCGTATTGGAGGAAAGAAAATGGCAAGAGAAGATAAATTGAAAGCGTTAGATGCTGCAATTTCACAGATTGAGAAACAGTATGGTAAGGGATCTATTATGAAGCTGGGTGATAATTCAGCACATATGAATGTTGAGACAATTCCAACCGGATCTTTGAGTCTTGATATTGCACTTGGTCTTGGAGGACTTCCAAAGGGAAGAATTATTGAGATCTATGGTCCGGAATCCAGTGGTAAGACAACGGTTGCCCTGCATGCGGTTGCCGAGGTACAGAAAAGGGGCGGAATCGCAGGATTTATTGATGCGGAGCATGCACTTGATCCGGCTTATGCCAAGAATATCGGTGTGAATATTGATGAGTTGTATATTTCACAGCCGGACTGTGGAGAGCAGGCGCTTGAGATCACAGAGACGATGGTTCGCTCCGGGGCAGTGGATATCGTAATTGTTGACTCTGTTGCAGCACTTGTTCCGAAAGCAGAGATTGATGGAGATATGGGAGATTCCCATGTGGGACTTCAGGCAAGACTTATGAGCCAGGCTCTCCGTAAATTAACTGCAGTCATCAGCAAGTCGAACTGTATTGTTATTTTTATTAACCAGCTGCGTGAAAAAGTTGGTGTGATGTTCGGTAATCCAGAAACAACAACCGGCGGACGTGCATTGAAATTCTACTCATCTGTGCGTATGGATGTCCGTAGAATTGAATCTCTGAAACAGGCAGGAGAGGTTGTCGGTAACCGTACCCGTGTGAAGATCGTAAAGAATAAAGTGGCACCTCCATTCAAAGAGGCTGAGTTTGACATTATGTTTGGTAAGGGAATTTCCAAAGAGGGAGATATTTTAGACCTTGCTGCAGACTGTGGCATTATTGTGAAGTCCGGTGCATGGTATGCCTATAACGGAGATAAGATTGGTCAGGGACGTGAGAATGCGAAAACTTATCTGAGAGAGAATCCACTCGTATGTGAAGAGGTTGAGGCAAAAGTCAGAGAAAAATTCCAGTTAGATGGTACTGCAGAAGAGACGGATGCTGAGGGAGAGCCAGAAGTATTAGAGGATGAGGAATAAAAATGAGTCTTCAGGTCATGTCGGTCGTACCTCTTGAGAAGGGAAAAGCAAGAATCCGGTTTGATGATGGGACAGAAGTTGTTCTTTATAAAGGAGAGATTCGAAAGCTTGGGATAGAGGAGGGCTGTGTTGTCACAGAGGCTGTCTATGATAAGATTCTGAATGAAATCCTTGGAAAGCGTGCAATCAAGAGGGCAATGCATCTGTTGGAAAAGCAGGACCGGACAGAGCGTCAGCTTTATGACAAACTGAAACAGAATGGATATCCGGAAAGTTGTATTGAATCCGCAATTGCCTATGTAAAAAGTTATCATTATATCGACGATTTTCGTTATGCTTCTACCTACATCCGTTATCATCAGGAGAAGAAAAGTAGACAAAAACTTAAGATGGAACTGATGGCAAAAGGGATTGGAAGAAATCTGGTTGATGCAGCATTAGAAGAAGAGTATGTTTCGGATGATCAGAAGAAGATTGCAGAGTTACTGCAGAAGCGGCATTATTCTTTTGAGGATGCAGATGTCAGTGAACAGCGGAAGAATTATCAGTTTTTACTCCGCAGGGGATTCAAAAGCAGTGATATCCTTCATGTCATGAAGCAGGAACGGCAGTAGGAGCAGGCCGGAGAGAAAAATTTTGTTTCAGAGAAAATCTGACAAATTTGTACAATATGTTGTATTCTTATTTTTGAGTCATTCAATATTATGCATATTGAACAGTAATTGACTTGACATAAGTATGAAAATAGAATAAAATTAACCTGTTGTTAATTATGACAGAAAATTAATCTAATTATATGTTATATGTACAATGAAAATTTCATAAAGGAGGTGCTCCTGTGCTGCAGATAGTGATCGCTGTTGTTATAACACTTATCGTTACTGCGGTTCTGACATACTTTATCACAACTGCTTACCACAAGAACGTAGCAAATGCTAAGATTGGTAATGCGGAAGATAGAGCACGTGAGATTATCGATGAAGCGGTAAAGACAGCAGAAACCAAAAAACGCGAAGCAATGCTCGAAGCAAAGGAAGAGTCCATCAGAGTCAAAAATGATCTGGACAAAGAAGTAAAAGAGCGCAGAGCAGAGATTCAGCGTAGTGAACGCAGAGTCGTACAGAAGGAAGAAAACTTAGACAAGAAGTTGGAATCCATCGAGAGACGCGAAGCCGGTTTTGCTGCAAAAGAAGAAGAAATCAACAAGCAGAAAGCTCAGATTGCAAAGCTCAATGAAGAGCGTTTACAGGAACTGGAAAGAATCTCTGGATTAACCTCCGAACAAGCAAAGGAATATCTCTTAAAAACCGTTGAAGAAGATGTTAAACTTGATACCGCAAAATTAATCAAAGAAATGGAAAACAAGGCAAAGGAAGAAGCTGATAAGAAGGCCAAAGATTATGTGGTAACTGCCATTCAGAAATGTGCAGCAGACCATGTGGCAGAGACAACAATTTCTGTTGTACAGCTTCCGAATGACGAGATGAAAGGTAGAATCATCGGACGAGAGGGACGTAATATTCGTACGTTAGAGACGATGACAGGTGTGGATTTAATTATTGATGATACACCGGAAGCAGTTATTTTGTCTGGATTTGATCCAATCAGAAGAGAAGTTGCCCGCATTGCTTTGGAAAAATTGATTGTAGATGGACGTATTCATCCGGCTAGAATCGAAGAAATGGTAGAAAAGGCACAAAAAGAAGTTGAAACAATGATCCGTGAGGAAGGTGAAGCAGCAACATTAGAAGTTGGTGTTCACGGAATTCATCCGGAACTCGTTCGCTTACTCGGCAGAATGAAGTTCAGGACAAGTTACGGACAGAATGCATTAAAGCATTCTATTGAAGTAGCACAGCTTTCCGGATTATTGGCAGCGGAAATTGGTGTAGACGTAAGAACTGCGAAACGTGCAGGTCTTTTACATGATATTGGTAAATCTGTGGATCATGATATGGAAGGATCTCATATTCAGATTGGTGTTGATTTATGTAGAAAATACAAAGAATCACCAATTATCATCAATGCAGTTGAGGCTCATCATGGTGATGTAGAACCTGAGTCCCTGATTGCTTGTATCGTACAGGCTGCTGATACGATCAGTGCGGCAAGACCTGGTGCAAGAAGAGAGACACTTGATACTTATACCAACAGATTAAAACAATTAGAAGATATTTCAAACGGATTTAAGGGAGTAGAAAAATCATTTGCTATTCAGGCAGGTAGAGAGATTCGAATTATGGTAGTTCCAGAACAGATCAGCGATGCTGACATGGTATTATTGGCACGCAATATTGCAAAACAGATTGAGTCTGAATTGGAATACCCTGGACAGATTAAAGTAAATGTGATTCGCGAGTCACGTGTAACGGATTTTGCGAAATAGCTTGACAAAGAGAGCATAAAAGAAGATTTGAAGAGGATGGATCCTGTTTCGAATCTTCTTTTTTATATGAAAAAGCGTTCGATTGTTATAGAATAATCCTAGAACCAGAAGAGGCAGGAGGAAAGAAAGATGAGTGAACATGCAAAAAGAATTAAACGGGAATTGGTGATGAAAGGCACTATTCTTGATGTGTACAAAGATACAATGGAACTTCCAAATGGCAAAACAGAAGAATGGGATTTTGTCTCACATAGAAAGGGAGCTGCGGCAGTTGTTGCAGTGCGTGAGGATGGAAAACTGCTAATGGTGAGACAGTACCGGAATGCTTTAGAGCGTATGACGTTAGAGATTCCTGCCGGAGCGAGAGACAGTGTGACAGAAGATACCAAAGTGTGTGCTGCAAGGGAACTCGAAGAGGAGACCGGATACCGGAGTGAGAATCTGTCATTTTTGCTTTCACTTCGAACGACGGTTGCATTTTGTGATGAATTTATCGATGTGTACCTTGCAAGAGATTTAGTGAAGAGTACACAGCATCTGGACGAGGGAGAAGCGATAGACGTGGAAGCACATGATGTAGACGAATTGTGTGAAATGATCTATGCAGGTAAAATACAGGATTCCAAGACGGTTTCTGCAATCCTCGCCTATAAGAATTTGCTGAATAAGGATTCCGGAAAAGCATAGATTATTAGTAAGATTGATTTTTGGTAGAAAATTGTGATTCAAAAAAATAAGATCATCTATGCATTATGTTTCCTTGCCGGAATATTGCTTGTCAATCTTATGGGAAGCGGTTTGTTGAACACCTATGGTGTGACTTCCTTCTGGGATCAGTCAGCTGTCACTTTCTGGAGCATGTCCTATGACCAGTATTTCTGGTATATTTTTTTCATGCGGATGAAAGGACTGATTGTGATCCTGCTGCTTGGCACAGTATTTGGCAGGAGGATCGTGACAAGGGTTTTTCTGGCACTGTTTCTGTTCCTGACAGGAATATTTATCACAATGTCAGTGATAGAACGGGGACTGTCTGGAATCGCAGCAGTTTTACTGGCAATGCTTCCGCAGTGGATTTTCTATTTACTGGCGTTCACCGTGTATGAGAGAGGAAGAGAAAGAAAAGTAATATTTGTCTGTGCTTTGCTCGTTGTGCTGGGGTGTCTTGCAGAGGGGTATATTTCACCGTTTTTCCTGAAAAAAGTACTATGACAGCGAAAATGGGGCAGATTATGTAATATGTATGTAAAAAAATTGTAATGAATAATTACAACATATGGTGAGCCGGAAATTACAAAAAACGACATGTTGTATGTGGACAAAAAGAAACAAAAAACAGGCAAAAATACTGATTGCAATTTGATTTCTGAATCATTATAATAGGGAATATACCTCGAAAATGAGGTATTTTTTCGGCTTGAAAGAGTTTACATTGAGAGAAAAGAATTGGGGCAGGTAATGAGCATGAATCAGGATATACATAATTTTATCCAATATCTTCATCAGGAAAAACAAACTTCAGAGAATACAGAAGTATCTTATGAGCGAGACTTAAAGAAGATGACTCTGTATTTAACAGCACATGGAGTGGATAGAATTGACGCTGTTACCCCAGAAGTTCTGAATTCTTATGTGATAGAGTTAGAACAGTCAGGATTAAAGCCTGCAACAGTATCCAGAAGTGTTGCGTCCATGAAAGCATTCTTTCACTATGAAGAGTTAGAACAAAGGACAAGCGCAGATCCAGCTTTTGAACTGAAAGCTCCAAAGGTGGAGAAGAAAGCCCCAACTATTCTGACAACAGAGCAAACAAACCGCCTGTTAGCCCAGCCGAAGGATAATTCGGCGAAAGGTCTGCGTGATAAAGCAATGCTTGAATTGTTGTATGCAACAGGAATCCGTGTTTCTGAATTGATCTCTTTGAAATTAACAGATGTGAATTTTGATACCGGGTATATTACATGTGTAGATTCACACAAGGAGCGTATGATTCCAATGACTCCGGTGGCAAAGGACGCACTTGTCAGATATATCAGGGATGGACGTCCACAGTTGGTGAAGGATGAGAATTCCATCTGGTTGTTTACAAATTGTTCCGGGGATGCGATGAGCCGTCAGGGATTCTGGAAGCTGATCAAGGCCTATGGAAAGCGGGCAGGAATAGAGTCCGAGATCACTCCGCATATGCTGCGACATTCTTTTGCTGCACATCTTGTGTGCAGCGGGGCAGACTTAAAGAGCGTGCAGGAGATATTAGGACATTCCGATATTTCAACAACACAGATGTATGCACATATGAATCAGACTGCAAATGTATAAATAGGTACCGTGTAGTCTGCAGATATGCACATAACATAATAACAGACAGAGTATTCAGGATAAATTTTATTGGGATATATTTGCATATCCATCTGGCAGATTCCGTACATCATCCAGAGAACAGCCCTGTTTGAAAGCAATGGCTTTTAAATCTTCAAATTCCGGTTTTTCATGGTTTACATGATAACCGGAACTTTTTTTTATGCGGATTTTTCCGTAAGGAGTTTCTTTTGTCTCAAACGTGGAGACAAGTTTTGCACGTTCGTAAACAGCATAACGGATGCCGCGGGTGGTTGTGTGCTGAAAGAAAAGGTTTGTGAACTTTTCTTTTTCAGACAGCGGACAGAGGCAGGTCAGGATAATCCCTGGTCTGCCTTTTTTCATCTGGATCGGGATCGTATATACATCGAGTGCGCCGGCGTTTAAAAGGGTTTCCGCAGCAAAGCTTATATCTTCGCCTGTCATATCATCCAGATTGCAGGAGATACTTAAAATTATATCATCATAACCGTTCGCCTGAACATCACCGAGAAATGTCCGGACACAGTTGGCGGTTTCAAAGTCTTTTTGTCCCATGCCGTAGCCGATATGTTCTAAAGTCATAACAGGCATTTCTTCAAAACCTTCCACATAATGACGAAGGATAGCGGCACCGGTTGGCGTCAGAAGTTCGCCCTTTATGGAACCGGTATAAAAAGGGATTCCTTTTAAAAGCTCCGCGGTCGCAGGAGCTGGAACAGGGAGGATACCGTGGGCGCATTTTACAAAACCACTTCCGACATGAAGCGGGGAAGCGAATACTTTTTCCGGTGTAATCAGATACATGAGAAGAGCACAGCCACAGACATCAGCCAGCGCATCCAAAGTTCCAACCTCATGAAAATGAATCTGTTCTAATGTGGTGTTGTGTACGGCAGATTCTGCTTCTCCGATCAGGCGATAGATAGCAGCGGCATCTGCTTTTACCTGGGCAGGAAGCTGTAAGTGTTCGATCTGTGCGAGGACAGACTGGTAACTGTGATGCGTGTGCGCATGGGAAGATTCATCATGATGATGTTCCGCTGCCTCATGCTCGTTCGTGTGTACATGTTTTGCTTCTGTGTGATCATGGGTATGTGTATGTACATGTTCATGTACATGCACGCCTTCCTCTTCTCCGTTTATCATAACATGCATATGTGTGCCGGAAATGCCGCACTTTTTTGATTCCTCCGCAGAAATCTGAATCCCATATTCCGAGAAAGCCTGATTCATCGTCTGCAAAAATAATTCTTTCTGGTCGCATATTTCATAAAGGGCAGCCATGAGCATGTCTCCGGCAGCACCCATCTTACATTCAAAATATAATGTTTTCATAGATAAAATTCCTTTCTGATAGTAAAAACAAAGGTCAGAATCCGGTTACCTGTTATGTAAAAAGAGGTAACGGAATATGCCTGACTTATTTTATTTTAATCGACATTTTCATAGTATGCAAGCAGGGATTCCTGTTGGTACATTTCTACAAAAAATGGAAACTATTTTTGTGAAAGTAGTTTCTTGTGAGAAAAACTGGAACATGTTACAATAATGGAAACGGAAATGTGAAAAATAGTTTCCAAATAAAAAGCAGAGAAGGGGAGCGGATATGGAGTTACGGGAGACCATTTTAGAGGGAACGATTCAGGCATTTAATAAAAAGGGATTGAAGTTTACGATGGATGATATCGCCGCCCTGCTTGGAATCAGTAAGAAAACGATTTATACCGTATTTCAGGATAAGAATACACTGGTGTCAGAGATGGTGGATTACTGTTTTGATTCCATCAAAGAGAGCGAGCAGAAAGTACTCTCGGATACTTCGCTTGATACGGTTGGGAAGATTCGGGCAATTTTAGGAGTGCTCCCGGAGGGTTATAAAGACATTGATTTTCGGCAGCTATATTTATTGAAAGATAAATATCCAAAAATTTATAAAAAAGTGGAGCAGCGGTTAGAGACAGGCTGGGAGACAACGATCGCGTTGATCCAGCAGGGAATTCATGAGGGCACGGTCCGGCCGATTCAGATTCCAATTTTGAAAACCATGATGGAGGCAACGCTTGAGCAGTTTTTCCAGAGAGATATTCTGATCACAAATCAGATTTCCTACAACGAGGCGTTAGAGGAAGTAGTCAATATACTGGTGGATGGAATTACAAGGTAAAAGATAGCATGGAGTTCGTTACACAGGAGAACAGAGAGGGTGAGGATGATGTCAGAACGTATTTATTTGAATAATGACTGGAAGTTTGCAGAACAGTTTGAAGCTTCTATGACAGAGGCAGCTTATGATGACAGTACAATGCAGAATGTCAGGCTTCCACATACCTGTAAGGAAACGCCGCTTCACTATTTTGATGAACACTGCTATCAGATGATCAGCGGTTATCGAAGAGTCATCGAGGCAGAGAAAGCGTGGGAAGGAAAAAAGATATTACTGACAATCGATGGTGCCGCCCATGACAGCGAAGTATTTTTAAATGGGGAGAAAGTGGGAGAACATCACTGTGGATACACAGCTTTTACGATGGATATCAGCGGAGTACTCCGCTATGGAGAAAAAAATATCCTTGTCGTGAAAGTAGACAGCAGGGAGGACTTGAATATTCCACCGTTTGGTTATGTGATCGACTATATGACATACGGCGGCATTTACCGGGATGTCTATCTGGATATTAAAAATAAAGACCACATCGAAGATATTTTTATCAGGACAGACATTGGACAAATGGATGACCAGAATGCGGAACTCATCTCTGAGGTGACGGTGCAAAGAACGCAGGAGGGATTGTTTTTAAAACAGAGTCTTAAAAATAAAAAGACAGGAGAGTATCGGCCATTGGGGGAGAGTGAAATCTCCGGCACTTCCATGCAGCTTTCCTATCCGGTAGAAAATGTGATGCTGTGGGAGCTGGAACATCCGGAACTTTATGAAGTTAAGACAGAATTAATCTGTGATGGAAAGTTAATGGATGAGAGGATAGACCGAATCGGATTCCGAAGGGCAGAATTCAAAAAAGACGGATTCTATCTGAACGGCAAAAAAATAAAACTGAGAGGTTTAAACCGTCACCAGAGTTACCCGTATGTTGGATATGCAATGCCAAAATCCATGCAGCAGCTGGATGCGGATATTTTAAAGAGGGAGCTTGGGGTGAATGCGGTGCGGACTTCCCATTATCCACAGTCCCATTATTTTATAGAGCGGTGTGATGAAATAGGGTTGCTTGTTTTTACCGAAATTCCGGGATGGCAGCATATCGGTGATGCTGCATGGAAAGATCAGGCAGTGGAAAATGTCAGGGATATGGTGAAACAGTACCGGAATCACACTTCGATCATTCTCTGGGGCGTGCGTATTAATGAATCGCAGGATGATGATGCATTTTACAGAAGAACAAATGAGGCGGCGCATGGATTCGATGATTCGAGACCGACAGGTGGTGTGCGTGCAAACAGAAAAAGCAGTCTGTTGGAAGATGTGTATACCTACAATGATTTTGTGCATGATGGAAAAGCAAAGGGATGTGAGCCAAAAAAGAATGTGACATCGGATATGGAAAAACCATACCTCATCAGTGAATACAATGGGCATATGTATCCGACGAAGGCATTTGACTGGGAAGAACACCGGACAGAGCATGCGCTCCGCCATGCAAATGTTTTGGATGCGGTGGCAGCCGAGGAGGACATTGCAGGATGCTTTGGCTGGTGCATGTTTGATTACAACACCCACAAGGATTTCGGAAGTGGTGACCGCATCTGTTATCACGGAGTCATGGATATGTTCCGCAATCCGAAACTGGCGGCAGTAATCTATGCGTGCCAGCAGGAGAAAGAGCCGGTGCTGGAATTGAGTTCTTCCATGGATATTGGGGAGCATCCGGGATGTAACCGCGGCGAAATCTATATTTTTACGAATGCGGATAAAGTGCGGATGTATAAAAATGACCGGTTCATTAAGGAGTACACTGCCGCAGATTCCCCGTACACACATCTGAAGCATGGTCCGATCCTTATCAACGATTTTATCGGAGATGCGCTGCAGAAAGAGCATATGAAACCGGGGCAGGAAGCCGGTGTGAAAAAAGCTTTGAATGCGTTTACCAGGTTTGGGTTCGCAAAGCTTCCAAAGTCCATTTATGCGACGGGAATATGGCTGATTCTTCGCTATCATATGAATATGGAAGAGGCAGTCCGGTTGTATAACAAATACATTGGCGACTGGGGTGGCACCTCCACAATGTATCGTTTTGAGGCGGTGATGGTGGATGTATCTACAAGGCAGGAGCGGGTGGTGAAAACAATCATCAAAGAACCGATGACAGAGCGGAAGATTTCAGCAGTGGCGGATCATGAGAATCTGATCGACGCAGAGAGTTATGATGTGGCTGAGGTTCGGATTCAGGCACAGGACGAACACGGCAATATCCTTCCATTTTACAATGAACCACTTACCTTTGAGACAGAGGGACCGATTGAAATCATCGGACCAAAGATGGTGGCTTTGCAGGGAGGAATGGGCGGCGCTTATGTGAAGAGCAAAAGGCTTCAGCCAGGAGAAAAGCAGAATGCGGCACTTATCATACGGGATTGTGACACGGAGATAAAAATCGGTTTTACGGTTCAAAGTGAGAGAAATTTTTAAAGTTTGGAGAGAATGAAAACATGACAGACAGATCAAGCGTGATTTTTGGAAATAAAATGCCGGACAAGGTTTATAAAAAGGCAGTGAAGTCCAAAAAGAAATATATGAAAAAATTTGGAGATGATTCCCGGAAAAATTATGAGGTGTCGGTCGAGAAGAACCGTTATATCGGAGATTCCCTGGGGGTTTATAATATCCTGGTTGGAAATCCGGCAGAGAATGCACATTATGATGTCAATGCGCATGCGGAAAAAGGTACATTTGACACAGAAAAAGGGATTATTGTCGGAAATATCCGTATGGGATTCGGACACTACCGCATTTCGATGGCGATGGCGTCTGCGGCGAAGGCGATGGGGTATACGCCTTACTGGATGGACTTAAACTCCTATGGAGAGACGACCTGCACGAAAGTGATCGGCGCACAGAATAATCTGTATTCACTCGGCTCAAGGCTCTCGAAAAATCCAATCTTCAACAAACTGGTCTGGGAGCCAATGAATTATGAGGGATTCCGGGCATTGTCCTACAATGCGGCAGACCAGAAAAATGCGGAGCTGATGGCTCCGGTGTACCGCAATGTGCCGAAGGATATTCCGGTGATCGGAACACATGTCTGGCCGGCGCAGGCAGCCGTACATGCCGGAATGAAATACGTGGTGAACGCGATCCCGGATAACTGGCCGATGGCACTACATTTATCAGAGGGAAGCGTGCATACGATTCAGTGTCATAATTCCTATATGGGATACCGCATTTTAAACGGCATGAATAAAGATAAAGTAAATAAACCAATGCCATCTGACAGCCTTGTATACACAGGACATTACATTGACCATGAACTTGTGCAGGGCATCGAAGCGGACTGTGCGGCGCGTATCAAAAGAAAAGAGAATGGCGAGCCGATGCGTTTCCTTTTAACGATTGGCGGGGCTGGTGCGCAGAAGGAGATTTTTGCAGCGATTATCAAATTCCTGCTTCCATATATTGAGAAGAAGCAGGCGGCGTTATACGTCAATGTGGGCGATTACAAAAATGTCTGGGAATCATTGCTTGCAGAAATTCCTGAGATGAAAAACTATGCAACGGAGCATTTTGATTGTTGGGCAGATACAGAAGCATTTGCACAAAAAGCATTGGATGGGAAGGAGAAAATCGAAGGGATTCACGGATTCTGGCACAAAAATATTTTCGAGGCGGTATACTGCACGAATCTTCTCATGAGAAGCTGTGATGTCCTGGTGACAAAACCGAGCGAACTCGCATTTTACCCGGTGCCGAAACTTTTCATCCGCCGCGTGGGAAAACATGAGATGTGGGGTGCGATCCATTCTGCGGAAGTGGGAGACGGAACGTTAGAGTGCCGGGATATTCCGCACACGATCCAGATGCTGGAATTATTTTTACAGGACGATACTTTCCTTTCAGATATGTGCCAGAACATTGTAACGAATAAAAAGGCAGGTCTTTATGACGGTGCTTACAAAGTTGTGGAACTTGCAATGGGATTAAAAAATAAACAGAAATGATGAATTTTTAATGGAGAAAAAGGAGATTTTTACGATGGAAGCAAAGAGAAGTTTGAGCGGCAGAGAGAAATTTGCCTATGGAATCGGGGCAGTGGGAAAGGATATGGTCTACATGCTTTCCGCCAGCTACATTTCCATTTATTTTCTGGATGTTATGGGAATCAGCGCAGCAGCGATCGCAGTTCTTTTGATGGCAGCCCGCGTGTTTGATGCATTTAACGACCCGATCATGGGTGTGCTGGTCGCAAAGACAAAAACGAGATGGGGAAAATTCCGTCCGTGGCTGCTTGTCGGTACAGTCACAAACGCAGTTGTACTTTACCTGATGTTCACGATCCCACCGGAATTAAACGGTGCAGGGTTAGTGGCATATGCGTCTGTTACCTACATTTTGTGGGGCATGACTTACACGATGATGGATATTCCATTCTGGAGTATGATTCCGGCATTTACCGAGGCTGGAAAAGAGAGAGAGGGATTGTCTGCATTTGCACGTTCCTGCGCAGGTGTCGGCTCCGCACTGGTATCGATCGTCACAGTCATGAGTGTTGCCGCACTTGGAAAAGCATTCGGCGGAACGACAGACAATGAGATCAACCGTATCGGATACAGTAAATTTGCACTGATCATTGCGGTGTTATTTGTGATCTTCATTCTGATCACCTGCCTGTGCATCAAAGAAAAATCAACGGTCGATATGAAGAACGCTTCCATCGGTGAGATGTTTCGGGCGCTGATCCAGAATGATCAGGCAATGACAGTTGTAGTTGCAATCGTAATGATCAATACGGCCTTATATATCACCCAGCAGCTTGTTTACTTTTTCCTGAAATATGATTTCAGCCCAAGTACTTATCAGGGAGATTTTACGCTGTTTAATATGGTCGGCGGCGGATGCCAGATTTTGGCGATGATGATCCTGTTTCCGGTGCTCCGCAGATTCATGGACACGATTAAAATTTTCTATACCTGTTTTGGAATGGCAGTGACCGGATATATTTTGATCATTATCATTTCCGCAACCGGAACAAGTTCTGTTGGATGGCTGTTTATCCCGGCGGCATTTATTATGTCAGCAGTCGGTGTGCTGAATGTAATTATCACTGTCTTTCTGGCAAACACAGTAGATTATGGTGAGTTTAAAAATAGCCGGAGAGACGAATCCGTCATTTTTTCCATGCAGACGTTTGTTGTAAAGCTCGCCTCAGGAATCGCAGGATTTATATCTTCGATGGTTTTATTTGTGTTCCATATCAGTTCAAACAAAGAAGCGGTAGTAACGGAACCGATCGCAGCATCCTCCCGCATGGGACTGCGTTTATCCATGACGATCATTCCGATCGTTGTGCTGGTGATCGGATTTATCGTATTTAAGAAACGTTATATTCTGACAGACCGGAAGTTAACGGAGATTTCCAAAGAATTAGAGAAAAAACATCAGAATTAAAAGAGGAGAAAATCATGATTCAGACAGCTAATGATATTTTTGTGTTACATACAGCACATACGACCTATGCGTTCCGCAAATTGCCGACAGGGCAGTTGGAGCATTTATATTATGGAAGAAAAATCCATGTGTGTGAGCCTCTGGATGAAAATGCAGTCGCACCTTTGATCGAAAAAAATACCTTTCAGCCGGGCAACAGCTGTGTCTACGACAGGGAACATGACGCCTATACGTTAGAGGATCTGTGTCTGGAAATGTCCGCTTATGGAAAGGGAGATATCAGGGAGCCGTTTGTGGAACTTATCTATGAAGATGGAAGTTTTTCCTCGGATTTTGTGTATGAATCGTCTGTCCGGTTTGAGGGAAGAGAGGCGAGAGATGCAGAGGATGCATTGCCAGCTTCCTATGATGAAAAAAATCAGGTGGAACATCTGTGTGTGACGTTAAAAGACAACAATTCTGCTTTGAAATTAGAACTTCATTATTATATTTATGAGGATTGTGATGTGATCACAAGAAGTGCAAAACTCATCAATGACGGTGAAAATGCAGTGCAGATCCGGCGGCTGATGAGCTGTCAGGTCGATTTTCCGACATCGGATCATGTGTTTACCTCATTTCATGGCGCGTGGGCGAGGGAGATGCGAAGATGGGATGTCCCGGTGGCAGCAGGGAAATACGTAAATGCTTCTTATACCGGAACTTCCTCAAGCAGAGCGAATCCGTTTGTGATGTTAAGTGGGAGAGAGACCACGGAGGATACCGGGGACTGCTATGGATTCAATCTTGTATACAGCGGAAACCATTATGAGGCGGTCGAAGTGAACAGCTATGGAAAAACAAGGTTTGTCTCTGGAATCAATCCGCAGAATTTTTGCTGGCAGCTTCCGGCAGGGGAAAGCTTTGAGGCACCGGAGGCAGTGATGGCTTATTCCAAAGCCGGCTACAATGGGATGAGCCAGTGTATGCACCGCTTTGTACGGGAACATATTGTGCGTGGTGCGTGGAAGAAAAAAGTGCGCCCGGTATTGTTGAATAGCTGGGAAGCTGCGTATTTCGATATCAATGAGAAAAAACTGCTCCAGCTCGCAAAAGCCGGAAAAGAAGCAGGGATTGAACTGTTTGTGATGGACGATGGATGGTTTGGTCATAGGGACAATGACCGTTCGTCGCTTGGAGACTGGAAGGTGAATACGAAAAAGCTTCCGAACGGGTTGGCTGGTCTCTGCAAAAAAATCAACGATCTTGGTATGGATTTTGGCATCTGGGTAGAGCCGGAGATGGTGAACGTGGACAGTGAACTTTATCAGGCGCACCCGGACTGGGCGATGGATATTCCGGGCAAAAATCATTCCGAGGGAAGAAACCAGCGGCTGCTCGATTTAAGCCGGGCAGAGGTGCAGGACTATATCATTGGGCAGATGAGTGACTTGTTCTCCTCTGCAAATATTGCCTATGTGAAATGGGATATGAACCGGATCGTGACCGATTATTATTCAAAGATACTTCCACCGGAGCGGCAGGGGGAGGTGGCACACCGTTATGTGCTTGGACTCTACCGGTGTATGAAGGAGTTGACAGAGCGATTTCCGGAAATTTTATTTGAGGGATGTGCAGCAGGCGGCAACCGGTTTGATCTTGGAATCTTATCGTATTTCCCACAGATCTGGGCGAGTGATGACACAGACGCACTGTGCCGTGCGGAGATTCAGACCGGATACAGTTATGGTTATCCGATGTCCGTGGTGAGCGCACATGTCTCATCCTGCCCGAATCACCAGACGCTCCGAATGACACCGCTTGAGACAAGATTTCAGGTGGCAGCGTTTGGAATCTGCGGATATGAATGTAATTTCTGCGATATGAAAAAAGAGGATTTCGATGCGGTAAAAGCGCAGATCGCACTTTATAAAGAGTGGCGCAAAGTGCTGCAGACTGGTTCTTTTTACCGGGGAAGAAATTTTTCGGATCAGGGCAGCACCGGCAGTTTGTCAGGTCCGCTGACCGGAAATATTCAGGAGTGGACGTGTGTATCAGAAGACCGGGAAAAAGCGGTTGGCTTTCTGATGCAGAAACTTGTATCGCCGAACACGCAGTTTGAATATTATCGTCCGAATGGGTTAAACCCGGAAGCCAGATATCATTTTTACAATCGTAGTTTAAAATATAATGTAAAAGAGTTCGGCGATCTTGTAAACACCGTGGCTCCGGTGCATATCAGGCAGGATTCTGTCGCACATAATCTGATCGCAAAGTTTGTGAAAATGGATGGTGAGGCAGAAGATTTCTGTGCATATGGCGATGCACTCATGTATGCCGGAGTAAAATTAAAGCAGGCATTTGGAGGCACCGGCTACAATGAACAGATAAGGCATTTCCCAGACTTTGCATCCAGGATGTACTTTATGGAGCAGATGAACGATTGATGGAGTGAAAAATTTGGAGATGCGTTTCTTCCATGGCTTCTGTGTGTTGATAGAAATGAAATAGCAAGAGGTGCTCTGTGAAAATATTGTGAGGATTGTGTAAATTTATCCATGGTTCGTTTTAGACTTTAAGTTTATGTACATTCATAAATGGACGTCTGGCTCTCTGTGTCCGTCTACGGAAAATTCTCTGCAACTTTATTTAGCGCAAGTAAATGTCAGAATCAGCATCGTTTATTGTAGGGCAAAAATTAAAAAATACCCGGATAATTTTTGCCCTACTTCTCTGCTGATTTTCTGACATGTAACTTGCGCACAATAAAGTTGCAAAGAGAGTTTTCCGTAGACGGACACAGAGAGCCAGACGTCCATTTTTTGAATGAACATAAACAATCGAAGAAGTCTAAAACGAACCATGGATAAATAAACAATCCGAGCTATTTTCACAGAGCCCCTCTTGCCATTTCATTTTTTATTGTACGTTAAAAGCCATGGAAGAAACGCACCTCCAAATTTTTCATTCGGTCAATCGTTTTTTCGCTTCGTTGATCACATCCTGGATGAAGCCTTCTGTGTCGTCGCGGACGGTCTGCCAGTCAATGTGTTCCATGTCAGGCGAATCGAGGCCGGCGCCACGGAATACATCCGGCAGATTTTTTTCTTTCGTGATCGTTCCGATAAAGGAAAAAGTGCCAAGCAGGTCATCGCCCTGCATGACGGAAAGGTTTTTGACATTTATTTCGCAACCGTTGTCGTCTGGCTGGGTGGTGATATAGCCGCTTGCTGTAAAATTGTCGCCCTGATCTGTCTCGTAGAGGCAGTCCATGTAGATAAAATTCACATGGGTGACAGACGGATTGCGGACATAGGTGAGTGTCAAGCGTTCTCCATTTGGCATTTCATAACTTAAAATACAGGTTCCGACATCTGTTCCGTCAATGATCATGGAAGCACCTTCTGTGATATCGGACAAATCGACCTCCATACGGCTCATCCGGCACAGGTCGGTCAGATACAGGGAAACGCGGATGTCATAGTCCGGCGTATCCATGCCTAAAAGCTCCCAGATAAAACCACCGGAACCCTCCGGGATCGTGACGAGGTATTCGTGGCTTTTTACATCATCGGAATCTGTTCTTGTTTTTCCGGTTTCCTCAATCTGAATCTGTCTGGTCAGTTCGATAATATTGGAGAAGTTGTCGTGAAACCATTCCTGATCAATATCATGTGTCAGCTCCGGTGCTTTTTTGAAATAAGTATTGCCGGTGGTCATGGCATAAGAAAGATTGTCTAACATTGGAACCATGAAATAAACGGTATTAGGATTCATATAAAAATCCATCTCGCCTACATTCAGCGTCAGAACATCCATATCGGAGATTATGGAAAGTTTCTTCTGCGCAAAAGAGCTCTCCCCGGAAATGTCCATGGAGGAGGAGTATTTAAAATTTTTGATATCGTTCAGGTAGGCTTTTCCCTCAAATGAGATATCCCCATTGAAGTAATCCTGGCATAATTCCATAATGTCAATGTGGTAGGCAATATAAGCCGGATCTTTCAGGGTATCCTGCATAAAATAAATGACAGACATAAGAATTTTGGCACGCGGATTTCTGGAAATATAAGTCAAACCTCCGAGAAACAGAATAAGCAGGCATGCAAAAAATATGCCACATCTGCGAAGAGGTTTTTTCTTTTTTCTGCCCGGATCTGTTTTGGTCTGCTCCATAAAAATGCTCCTGTTTTTATTCGTAATTGTCTATTTATTATAATATGAACGCAAAAAATAAACCACATAAAATGGATGATTTTTATAAAAAGTTAATGTACAATATAAAAGACATAAATACCATTTTAAATAATTACAAAACAGTAAGGGCAGTTTTGCAATTATGACAGGAGAACTAGAAGATGATGAACGAATTTTGCAAGGGAGGAGGCTGCACGGCGAAGCTTGGACCGGGAATTTTGGACAAGGTATTAAAAATGATACCGAAAAAAGCTGACCCGAATCTGCTGGTCGGTTTTGACCATTCCGATGATGCGGCAGTGTATCAGCTTACGGACGAGCTTGCAGTGGTGCAGACGCTTGATTTCTTTCCGCCGATGGTGGAAGATCCTTATCTCTTTGGGAAAATCGCAGCCACCAACGCATTGAGCGATATTTATGCGATGGGAGGAGAAGTTAAAACAGCATTAAACATTGTGTGCTTTCCGGAGAGCATGGACGCCAACATTTTAGGACAGATTTTACTTGGTGGAAATGAGAAAGTGACGGAGGCAGGCGGCGTGTTGGCAGGTGGTCATTCCATCAATGATGTGGATGTGAAGTATGGACTGTCCGTGATGGGAACGATTCACCCGAAACATATTCTGGAAAACAATCACTGCAAAGAAGGAGATCTGCTGCTTTTGACCAAGCCGTTAGGAGTAGGGATCGTCATGACGGCATCCCGCATGAAAGCAGTGTCTGAAGAAGCCTTTGACCAGGCGGTGGAATCGATGACTACTTTGAATAAATATGCGGCAGAGATTTTTAAAAAGTACGGGATACATGCCTGCACGGACATTACCGGATTTGGATTGCTGGTACATCTGGGTGAAATGCTGGGCGAAAACTTTTCCGCGGAGGTGTGGACATCACAGATTCCTTATATCAGGGCGTGCGAGGATTATGTAGAAGAATTTTACATCACAGCCGCAGGACAGCGCAACCGCAATCATATCGGCGCACAGGTGGCATTTGAAAATTGCAGTTTTGCGATGGAAGAGATTTTATTTGATCCGCAGACTTCCGGGGGACTTCTTGTGGCAATTCCGGAAAATGAGGCTGGGAAGGCGCTGAAGGAGATCGAAGCACTTGGACTGGACTGTGGAATAATAGGAAGAGTGACAGAGAAAAAGGAAAAGAAAATCTATGTCCTGAAATAAAGAAAATACAGCATTAGCTGCCGATTGAAAAAATGTAAATAAACAGATGGAGGCATGAAAAATGAATATTCAGATTGACGCAAAAGGAAAACAGTGCCCATTGCCGGTGATCGAGGCAAAAAATGCAATTTCCGGCATGACTGAGGCAGGAATCGTGGAAGTGACTGTGGACAATGAGATTGCAGTACAAAATCTCACCAAAATGGCAGACCACAAAGGGTTAAAAGCAAAGAGCGAGAAAAAATCCGATCAGGAATACACGGTATGGATGGAAGTGACAGAAGAGTTTGTGAAAAATAATATAAAGGATGGGAATGTTTCATCCACACCGGTCACTGGGGAAAATTGTATTCCGGACATCCGAAAGAAAAAAACAGTCGTTGTGCTCGGTGCAGACCACATGGGCGAGGGGGATGATAAGCTAGGAAAAATGCTGATGAAAGGATTTGTCTATGCGCTGACGCAGCTGGAGGAACTGCCACAGACGATTTTACTTTTTAATTCCGGTGCATATTTAAGCTGTGAAGGTTCCGACTCCGTCGAAGATTTAAAGAGCATGGAGGCGCAGGGCGTGGAGGTCATGACCTGTGGAACATGTCTGAACCATTACGGATTGACCGAAAAACTGGCGGTTGGTTCTGTGACCAATATGTATGTGATCGCGCAGACAATGATGGAGGCAGATCACATTGTAAAACCATAAAGGATAAGGAAAATGAAAAAAAATATCATTATCGTCCGCGGCGGCGGGGATATCGCCACGGGCACAATTTATAAACTGCACCAGAGCGGTTATCCGGTTCTGGTGACCGAAATTGCAAATCCGTCTGCAATCCGGCGTCAGGTTGCATTTTCGGAGGCGGTCTATGAGAAAAGTTACACTGTGGAAGGCGTTACATGTTATTTTGCAGAGAATTTGACACGGGCATATGAACTCCTGAAGCAGAGGAAAGTTGCGTTGATGATCGATCCGGACGGAGCGGTGATCCGGGAGGTGAAACCGGCGGCAGTGGTCGACGGAATCCTTGCAAAGAAAAATCTTGGGACTATAATGGATATGGCACCGTTTACGGTTGCATTAGGTCCCGGATTTACGGCGGGGGTGGACGTGCATGCGGTTGTTGAGACAATGCGCGGACATAAGCTTGGCAGAATTATTTATGAGGGAAATGCGATTCCGAATACCGGGATTCCGGGTGCTATCGCAGGTGTTGCGAAAGAGCGCGTAATCCATGCAGAGTGCGCAGGTGTTTTATATGGAGAAAAAAAGATTTCCGATTACGTGCAAAAAGACGAAGTGATCGCCTACATTTATCCGGATGCACAGGCGAAGGACGCTTCCGGGCAGAGGGAAAAAGACGGTGCAGTTGCTGTGAAAGCCACTATTTCCGGGATTCTCCGTGGACTCATCCGGGACGGTTATCCGGTGACAAAAGGATTTAAAATTGCAGACATTGATCCGAGAGAATCCGAGTATGAAAACTGTTTTACAATCTCGGATAAGGCAAGATGCATTGCAGGAGGTGTGTTAGAAGCACTGCTTCATGCGGGAATCCTTCCAGAGTGATGGAAATAACGCAGGTATTCAGAGAAGCTGACAGAGGGAAAGGCAGGAACGGTTGCAATGATATACTTTGACAATGCCGCAACTACTTTGCAGAAACCAGAGGAGGTTGCACAGGCGGTAAAAGAATCATTTTCTTATATAGGCAATGCAGGAAGAGGGGCGAATGAGGCTTCTCTTTTTACATCCAGATTGATTTTTCAGACACGGAAACAGATTGCAGAGCTGTTTCATATGAAAGATGGAGAACAGTCTCTTGGGGCAGAGCGTGTGGTGTTTACTATGAATGCGACCGAGAGTTTAAATATTGTGCTGAAAGGACTATTGCATCCGGGCGACCATGTGATCACCACTGAGATGGAGCACAACAGTGTTCTGCGTCCGCTTTATGAGCTTGAGGAGAAGGGCATCGGTGTCACAATCGTTTTCTGTGAGAAAAATGGAACAATTTCCTGTGAAAAAATAAAGCAGGCAATCGGTAAAAACACAAAAGCAATCGTGTGCACGCATGCTTCCAATGTGACAGGTGATGGAAATGATATCGCACAAATTGGAACTTTATGTGAAAAATATAATCTATATTTTATTTTAGATGCCTCTCAGACAGCAGGAACAATCGAGATTGACATGGAACAGAATCATATTTCTGCAATTTGTTTTACTGGGCATAAAGGACTGTTTGGTCCGCAGGGAACCGGTGGGATCGCACTGGCAGATGGAGTGTGTGTAAAACCGCTTTTATCCGGTGGAAGCGGCGTACATTCATTTGAGAGAAAACATCCCATGGAGCTACCGGCTGCTCTGGAGGCAGGAACGCTGAACGGACATGGGATCGCAGGACTCCATGCTGCTCTGGACTGGATCAAAAAGACCGGGATCGCAGCTATCCATGAGAAAGAAATGGCGTTAGCTGAACAGTTTCAGCGAGGAATTGAAACAATTCCGGGCATTCACCTCTACGGAGGTGAAAAACGGGTGGCAGCGATCGTATCGTGTAATCTGGCGGATCTTGATTCCGCTTATGTCAGTGACTGCCTTGCAGAAGATTATGGGATTGCGACAAGGGCGGGGGTACACTGTGCACCTCTGATGCACACCCATTTTGGCACAGAAAAACAGGGCATGGTACGATTTAGTTTCTCCTGTTTTAATACGACAGAAGAGGTGGAGAAAGCAGTCAGGGCGATGCAGGATATTGCAGCGGAAAACCGTGGAAAAGTGACGGCATATGTCGGAGCCGGAGGAAAGACGTCAAGTATCCGAAAGCGTGCCGAGACATTGCGCGCAGAGGGAAAAAGAGTTTTGATCCTTACGACAACTAAAATGATGGTGCCACAGGAGCAGGAGATATTTGCAGCGTATGAGCAGACCGGGCAGGAGAGCGTAATATCAGCTACAGCGTCCGTCTGGCAGGAGCGCAGGGCAGCAGAAAAGCAACTGAAAGAGCGGGTACAGTCTGTCCTTGACACATACGGCTGCTGTGTCGCAGGGAGCCTGATCCCCGGCACGGAAAAGTTTGGAATGCTGCCGGAAAAGCTGATGGAGGATCTGCTATATCTGGCAGATGAGATCCTGATCGAGGCGGACGGTTCCGCACATATGCCGGTTAAAGCTCCGGCGGAGCATGAGCCGGTTCTGTTTCCTTATATGGATGAAGTGGTCATTGTCATGGGCGCACATGCAATCGGAAAACCGCTGCAGAAAGTGTGCCACAGAGTTGACTATGCAAAAAAGATTTTAAAATGTGACGCAGACAAAATTGTGACAGCGGCAGATATCAGGGCGCTTGCGGAGCAGGGATATGCGATCCCGATTCAGAAACAATTTCCATGGATGAAAATTTCGAAAGTAACTGGAAAAGATATTAAGCTGTGTCTGACAGCTGAAAAGAAAGATAAAGTGAGGGACAAACAATGATTCGATTTAACAGTGACTACACAGAAGGATGCCATACGGCAATTTTAGAGAAGTTAGTTGAAACCAATATGGAGCAGACAGCAGGCTATGGAGAAGATGAGTATTGCGGACAGGCGAGAGAGCTGATCCGGAAGGCATGTGGGGATGAGCGTGTGGATGTGCATTTCCTGGTGGGAGGTACACAGACGAATGTCACTGTGATCTCAGCTGCATTAAAGCATTATCAGGGAGTGATCACGGCAAAAACAGGGCATATCAATGTCCATGAGACAGGCGCTCTGGAGGCATGCGGCCATAAATGCCTGTGTATTGAAACACCGGATGGAAAGCTGACGGCTGAGCAGATCGCAGCGTACACAGATGCACATTTTGCAGACGAGAGTTTTGAACATATGGTACAGCCGAAAATGGTATACATTTCCAATCCGACAGAGATCGGAACGATTTATAAAAAGGCGGAACTGGAAGCAATTTATCAGGTGTGCAAAAAGCGTGGGCTCTATCTTTTCATGGATGGGGCGAGACTTGGCTATGGACTGATGTGCAAGGAAAATGATCTGACACTTTCTGATATCACAGCCAACACAGACGTATTCTATATCGGCGGAACAAAAGTGGGAGCACTTTTTGGAGAGGCAGTTGTGATCCGCAATGAGGAACTGAAAAAGGATTTCCGTTACAATATCAAACAGCGTGGCGGTATGCTGGCGAAAGGCAGACTGCTTGGAATCCAGTTCCTGACCTTGTTTGAGGAAAACCGGTATTTTGATATTTCCGCACATGCAGCACGATTAGCAGAAAAGTTAAAGGACGAATTAATAAAAATGGGAGTGAAATTCTATATTAATTCGCCGACCAACCAGCAGTTCCCAATCCTGCCGGATGCTGTGCTTGCGGAACTGAAAAAGAAATATAGTTTTGCTTATCAGGAGCGTATGGATGAGACACACAGTGCAGTCCGTTTCTGTACCTGCTGGGCAACGAAAGAGGAAAATGTGGATATGCTGCTTGCCGATATCCAGAAATTGTTAAAAGCTGATGATTAAAAATATGATGAAAGAGTGGAGAGAATGATTAACATGTCACCCAGGAAAAACATCTTACTCATCGCAACAGGCGGTACAATTGCATCCAAAAAATCAGACAACGGATTAAAACCACAGATCTCACCGGAAGAACTGATGCAGTATATTCCACAGGTGAAAGATATCTGTGATTTTCATGCTGTCCAGCTTTTAAATCTGGACAGCTCGAACATGGAGCCAGAACACTGGAAAATGATGGTGCATACTATCCATGAAAATTATGAAAAATACGATGGCTTCGTCATCGCCCACGGTACGGACACAATGGCATACACTGCGGCGGCACTTTCCTATATGATACAGAATTCAAAAAAACCGATCGTGATCACCGGCGCACAGAAACCGATCGACCTTGAGATCACCGATGCAAAATCAAATCTGCTTGACAGTTTTTTATATGCATCCGATGAAAACTCGCAAGGGGTTCAGATCGTTTTTGATGGAAAAGTCATTGCAGGAACAAGGGCGAAGAAAGTCCGTTCAAAAAGCTACAATGCATTTTCCAGCATTGATTTTCCATGTCTCGCCATGATCCAGGATGGCAATATCATGCGTTACATTCCACCGGTTCCGTATGAAGAGGAAGTACGGTTTTATGAGGAACTGGATGAAAATGTGTATCTGATCAAAATGATTCCGGGAATCAAGCCGAGAATTCTGCGCAGTGTCTTTGAAAATTATGACTGCATTATTGTAGAAAGCTTTGGGGTGGGTGGTATCCCACGATCGATTGCAGATGATTTTTATAAGCTTTGTCAGGAGTTTCCAGACCGTCTCGTGGTGATGTCTACACAGGTCGCACATGAGGGCAGCGATATGACGGTCTATGAAGTGGGACACGATATGAAAAAATACTGCCGCTTTCTCGAATCTTACGATATGACCTTGGAATCTGTCATTGCAAAAGTGATGTGGATGTTAGGCAACCGGGAGGCACTGGGCGGTAATTTAGAAGACATCTTTTATCAAAATGTAAATTATGATGTTATTTTCGGGAAAAACAGGAAGTGTTGACAGAAGTATCATCTCCCGGACAGCCCAGAGGGAAGTGATATGTTGTGAAGTGTAGATGTCAGATTTCCCAAAACAGTGTTTTTAGCGGAAACCTCCATCTGCTAGTCAAATGCAAGCATTTGACTCTCGCGACATTCGCCAAATTGACACGCCAGCGTGTCAGCTTGGCTCATTGTTCGCGGATATAACACAACATAGGCGGCTGGCTCATTTGTGGTGAATGATAGATTGCAGATGTTGTATTGGCATATGAAAAAGTTCATAGAAAATTCAGTTGATTCCGTAAAGTTCCTCGCTTATAATGATATTGAGGCAGAGAGCCTTTTGCGGAATCTTAGAAGTGTTATGCACAATACAAAAGGAGGGATGCTGACTTGAATACAGAAATAGCAAATGCTGTGAATGCAGCAGGAGATAAGGCACAATATGATACTCGTGTTAAAAGGTTACTGGCACAGAAGAGTATATTAGCACATATTCTGGTGAAAACAGTCGATGAATTTAAAGGAATGAAGCCGGAAGATGTTGTGAAATACATCGAAGGCGAACCGAGTATTAGCGTTGTTCCGGTTGAGCCGGGATTAGCAAATATGGAAAAAACAGATGCTACAGGACAGCGTATAGTAGGTCTTAATACGGAAAATGCTGAAATTAATGAAGGATTAGTCAGATTTGATATCATTTTTTATGTCCGTATGAAAAATGGGCTTTCGCAGATTATTGTGAATATAGAGGCTCAGAAGGATGAGCCGACGGAATATAAAATTTTAAACCGGGCAATCTTTTATGTGAGCAGGCTGATTTCGTCACAAAAGGAAAGAGATTTTGTAAATACTAACTACGATGACATTAAGCAGGTATTGAGCATATGGATATGTATGAACATGGATGATAACAGCCTAAGCCATATCCATTTGACAAAAGATGAGATGTTAAAACCATGTAACTGGAAAGGTAATCTCGACCTGTTAAACATTGTGTTAATAGGAATCACAAATGAGATTCCGGAGCATGATGAAAAATATGAAATGCACCGGTTGATTGGAGCATTACTTTCAAGTGAACTGAAAGAACAGGAAAAATTGGATATTATAGAACATGAATATAATATTCCAATCAGTCAAGAATTTAGAGAGGATGTGAGCATTATGTGTAATCTGAGTCAGGGTATTGAAGACAAAGCAATTGCTAAAATTGTGATGAATATGTATAAAATAGGTTATACACCAAATCAGATAGCAGATGCTGTTGGTGTGAGTGTTGATGAAGTTGAAGCGATTATTAAGAAGAAAGAGCCTGCAATGGCGTAAGCTTTATTAACCAAAAAGATCTAAAAATAAGACGGCAAGTCGTCAACAAGTTGTTGATGATTTGCCGTCTTTGTTATGGGCTTTAGCCTGTTGAGTGCATCGGAGTTTCTCCCAACAGAGAAATGGAGATGTGCGAAACAATAAACCACCTGTTATGCGGGTGGTGCAACAAATTTGTTATACAAAAAAATCACCTTTCCGCTAAAATAG
>OBZV01000086.1_pt1 | contig 106576 bp, 90 predicted proteins | sample 1501581 | NCBI WGS metagenome assembly OBZV01 (sample SAMEA2580257, study PRJEB22360) | human gut metagenome | biome: human gut; feature: human-associated habitat; material: faeces | place: Denmark | collected 2008/2010
AGGGAATCGATGCATTTTTCTCCATCCTGCCGGGTGTGTGTTCACTGGATGAAGCCATGAACACGGAAACTGCGCAGAAAAATATGCGGAATGCGGCGGAGCAGGTGTTCCGGTTGATTTTGGATTTATATGAACATAAGACCTGAATAAGATTGCGTTAAAAAGGAAAATGATATTAAACTGCGTGACAATCTGATATAGAAAAAAGTTATGAATAATGTTACAAAAATACATATAAAATTATGAAAAAATGTTACGAATATGCAGCAAAAACGAAAGAAAAATGTTACAGGAAGTCTTGAAATACTTTGGAAAAATGTTAATATGAATGTAAGAAAAGGGAATCCTAACATTCGGAGGGCATGACATGCTAAAAAGAAAAGTATATCAGGAACTTTTAAAATGGAAAGAAAATACAGAAGGGAAAGCACTGTGCATTATAGGCGCAAGACAGATTGGCAAGACAACATTAATCCGGGAATTTGGAAAAAATGAGTATGAACATTTTGCAGAAATAAATTTTGTGACAGATGAAAAAGCAGCAGATATTTTCAACGATAGACTGACGGCAGAGGTAATTATTACGAATCTGACCGCATATCTTCAGACACCACTGGAACCGGGAAAGACACTGATTCTGTTTGATGAGGTGCAGGAGTGTCCGGCGGTACGTTCAGCAATCAAATTTCTTGTGGAGGATGGCAGGTTTGACTATATAGAATCGGGTTCTCTGCTTGGAGTGAGGTATAAAGAAGTGAGATCGTATCCGGTTGGATTTGAGCAGATTGTACCAATGTATCCGCTTGATTTTGAGGAATATCTGTGGGCAAATGGGGTGCAGGATAAGACGCTGCAGTATTTGAAAAACTGTTATGACAGAAGAGAAAGGGTTTCTGACTCCGTGCATGAAACGCTTTGCAAATTATTTTACAGTTATCTTGTGGTCGGAGGCATGCCGGAAACGGTTCAGATTTATATTGACACACACGATATTGCAAAAGTTGTGCAAAATCAGAGAAGCATTCTGGAGTTATACCGGTTAGATATTGCAAAATATGCTGAAGGCAGCGACAAAGCGAAAATCAAAGCAATCTTTGACAGTATTCCGGCACAGCTCAATGAGAAAAACCGCAGATTTAAGTTAAACAGTATCAATGCATCCGCCAGACATATCCGGTACGAGGACAGTTTTAATTGGCTTGCGGATGCAGGAGTGGCATTGCCTTGCTATAACGTGACGGAACCACAGGCTCCATTGCAGCTAAGTGAGAAACGGAATCTGTTCAAACTATATATGAATGATGTGGGACTGCTTTGTGCTTCCTGCATGGAAAATATTCAGTTTGATCTTTTGATGGGAAATGTCGAAATCAATATGGGAAGTATTCTGGAAAATGCTTTTGCACAAAACCTGAAGTCAAATGGATTTGAGCTTCATTATTATGATTCCAAGAAAATTGGAGAACTGGATTTTGTTTTACAGAAAGGGCTGCATACGGAGCTTGTGGAGATAAAATCTGGAAATGATTTCAAAAAACATCTGGCAATGGATCATGCAATGAAGGTGGAGCAGTGGGAGTTCGAGCAAAGTATTGTTTTCTCAAAATCAAATATTGAAAAAGAGGCAGATGTTTTGTATCTGCCGTGGTATATGATCCTTTTCTTCATGCAGGAAAAAGAGCCGGAAAAACTGATTTATGAGATTGATCTGAGCGGACTGTAAGAGCCGGAACCTATGCGCCAACCGGAATGGGAAAACAGTCCCCGATCATCCTTGCAGTGACGAATAAGGAATTGCGTGACCAGCTTTCGGAAGAAAACCGTAAAATCATGGGAGCACCGGAAAGAATGGATTCGTTCTATGGAGCACCGGTCATTCTTGTGGTACTTGCCAATAAGGCAGTTCCAACACATGTGTACGATGGTTCTCTTGTGATGGGCAATCTGATGAATGCCGCAGAAAGCCTCGGCGTGGCAAGCATCTGGATCCACAGGGCGAAAGAGGAGTTCGAATCTGATTTCGGCAAAAAATTCTTGCTGATCTTGGTATTCAGGGCGAATACGAAGGGATCGGTCACTGCGCACTCGGATATGCAGCAGAGCCGGCAAAAGAGGCGGATGCAAGAAAAGAGAATTATGTGTATTATATGAGATAATATACAAAAAATCCGAACCTGACGGATAGGCTATATGAATGCGGAGCAGTATTCGCAAAAGATATCGATAAGCAGATGTCACCGATTATCAGCTTCCTGCTGACCGGGGTTTTGCCATTGATCCTTTTTATCGCACTGGGAAATTATATGGCGAAGAAACTGATGGAGCATGCCGGAGGAAAAAATTCGATGGCTTTTGGAATGGGAAAAAGCAATGCGAAGATTTATGTGCAATCCAGTGAGGGAATCCGTTTTTCAGACGTTGCAGGAGAAGATGAGGCGAAAGAAAACCTTTCAGAGATCGTTGATTATCTTCACAATCCGAAGAAGTATACCGATGTAGGTGCGTCTATGCCAAAAGGTGTCCTTCTTGTAGGACCTCCGGGAACCGGCAAAACAATGCTTGCAAAAGCAGTTGCGGGTGAATCAAATGTACCATTTTTCTCAATGTCCGGATCAGAATTCGTTGAGATGTTTGTCGGTATGGGAGCTTCCAAAGTTCGAGATCTTTTCAGACAGGCAAAGGAAAAGGCACCATGTATCGTGTTTATTGATGAAATTGATGCCATTGGTAAAAAGCGTGACGGACAAATGGGCGGAAATGATGAGAGGGAGCAGACCTTAAACCAGCTTCTTACAGAGATGGACGGATTTGAAGGAAATAATGGTGTCATCATTCTTGCTGCAACGAACCGTCCGGAGTCGTTAGATCCGGCACTTACACGTCCGGGACGTTTTGACAGACGTGTGCCGGTTGAACTGCCGGATCTTGCAGGCCGTGAAGCAATTTTAAAGGTTCATGCAAAGAAGATAAAAGCATCTGATGATGTTGACCTGCATACGATTGCACGTATGGCATCGGGTGCATCCGGTGCGGAGCTTGCCAATATTATAAATGAAGCAGCATTACGTGCTGTCCGTAGTGGAAGGACCGTTGTAAATGAATCTGATCTCGAAGAAAGTATAGAAGTGGTTATTGCAGGATATCAGAAGAAGAATGCGGTTCTTTCAGATCAGGAGAAGAAGGTTGTTGCATATCATGAGATCGGACACGCTCTGGTAGCTGCATTACAGAGTCATTCAGCACCGGTCCAGAAGATTACGATCATCCCGCGTACCTCAGGTGCACTCGGCTACACTATGCAGGTTGAGCAGGGTGATAAATATCTGATGACGAAAAAAGAACTTGAGAATAAGATTGCTACATTTACAGGCGGACGTGCGGCAGAGGAGATCGTATTTGGTGAGATCACGACCGGAGCCTCCAATGATATCGAACAGGCAACAAAAATTGCAAGAGCGATGATCACCCGCTACGGCATGACAGATGAATTCGACATGGTGGCAATGGAAACCGTGACCAACCAGTATCTTGGCGGCGATACGTCTCTTTCCTGTTCCGCAGATACCCAGAAGGAAATTGATGAAAAAGTCGTGCAGCTCGTAAAAGCAGAGCATGAAAAAGCAAGAAAAATCCTTGCCGAAAACAGGGAAAAACTGGATGAGCTGGCTATGTATCTGTATGAAAAGGAAACAATTACAGGTGACGAATTTATGGATATTTTGGATATAAAATAATGTAGTTAATTAGATAATATGCTGAAAATTTATTTTGTTTTTATTTATAGTTTACAAAAAATTTACAATGTGATATTATTCTCTTAAATTAATAACGATGTAGAGAGTAAGAGAGCAAACATTATGATTCAGACAGGTCTGACTTATTTTGTTTGCTTTTTTTGCTTCATCGAGGTGACTATGATAGGAACGGAATTATTAAACATTTTTGAAAAATACCATATTGATGCGGGGCAGTCGAAACAGGTTGAACAGATCTTGAAAGAGCAGAATTTATTGGAGACTTTACGAACAGTAACGCCAATGGAAAAAGGGATGACAAACCGTTCATTCCTGGCAACAGGAGATCAAAAATATTTAATACGATTTTCCGGAGAGGGTACAGGCAATATTATTAACAGAAAGCAGGAGGCAGATGTATATCATCAGTTAGCGGGTAAGGATATTTCAGATGAAGTACTTTATATAAATCCAGACAACGGTATTAAGATTTCAAAATATCTGGAAGAGTCGCATGTTTGCAACATGGAGAATGAGGAAGATGTAAAAGCATGCATCAGATATCTGAGAAAATTTCATGATATGAAGCTGGAAGTGAATCATGCATTTGACTTGTACGCAGAAATAAGATTGTATGAAGGCCAGTGCGGAATGTATTTTGATGCATTCCCGGATGTACGGGAAACACGAGAAAAGATTATGTCTTTAAGAGAATTGATCAAGAACAGACAGACGCAGAATTGTTTGTGCCATATTGATCCGGTTTATGATAATTTCCTTGTACAAAAAGATGCAATTCATTTGATCGACTGGGAGTATTCAGGCATGAGTGATCCTCTTTTAGATGTGGCAATGTTTTGCATTTATGCGAATCTGGATAAAGAGAAAACAGATCGTGTAATTGAAATATATCTGGAAGAAAGAGACTGCAAAGAATATAGGATGTTAATATATGCATATATGGCGGCATCAAGTTATTTATGGGTGCTGTGGTCAGAGATCAAGTGGCTGAGCGGTGTGGATTTCCGTGAGTATGAGGAATCACAATATATGCTGGCAAAAGAATATTATCAATATGCACTTGACGCATATGAAAGAAAATGAACTTACCTTTCCCAGAGGAAAGTGCGAATAAAAATTAAATGAAAGGAGTAAGAATTACTGGGAAACTAAACATATATTTAGGAGGGTTTATATTATGCAAGAGAAAAAACAAACATCAGCTGTAACAAAATGGATGACGCTGATTATCGTAGCAATCGCAGGCGGACTTATGACAAAACTTCCATATTTGCGTGAAACATATATGGTGCCATTGCAGGAAGCTACAGGAGCAACAAAGACACAGTTAGGACTTATCATGTCAGCATATGGAATTGTTAACTTTATCTGTTATTTCCCGGGAGGTATCCTGGCTGATAAATTCAGTTGTAAGAAATTGATTATTTTCTCATGTTTCGGAACTGCAGCAGCAGGTTTATGGTATTGGACAATGCCAGGATTTGTGGGACTGGTTATTATCCATGGTATTTTTGCTATTACTACCGTATTCACATTCTGGGCAGCGATGGTAAAATCAATCAACAATCTTGGTGGTCCTGATGAGCAGGGACGTCTGTTTGGCTTTCTTGAAGGAGGAAGAGGACTGATTGGTACGTTAGTAGCATTCGGATCAGTAGCTGTATTTGGAAAAGCGATTGATCAGGTTGGCGGAATGAAAAATGCAATTATGTACTATAGCATTCTTTTAATTATAGCCGGTATTCTCGCAATGATCTTTTTACAGGACAACAAGCCTGTACAGACAGATGGTAAGAAGAAAAATTCATTAAATTTCAAAGATTTTATGGAAGTAGCAAAAATGCCGACGGTCTGGCTTTGTGGAGCATTAGGTATTTGTAACTATTCTGCATTAATTTTCCATGGATACCTGACAGCATATCTTTCAGAGGCATATGGATTAAGTGATACTATGGTTGCTAATTTAAATATTGTACGTACCTATTTTATGATGATGGTCGGTTCCTTTGTTGCTGGTTTTGTTTCTGATAAGGTTGGAAGCCGTATCAAATTTATCCAGTATGTATTCGTTGGAATGGCAGTATTTGCAACAGTATATTTACTGATTCCTACAGGTGGTGCAGCAGCACTTCCACTTATTGTAGCAAACTTCCTTTGCTTTGGTTTATGTTTATATAGTATTAAAGCATTATATTTCTCAACAATCGATGAAGTGTTTGTACCGAAGCGTCTGGCAGGAACCGCTTCTGGTGTTATTTCATTAGTAACATACGCACCGGAGATGTTCCTTTACACTGTATCAGGTAATATGGTTGATAAATATACAGAAACAAGCACACCGCTCCGTGGATATCAGAATTGCTTTACCGCAATGGCTGTAATGTCACTTATCGGTTTTGTATGTGGTGCAGTATTACGTTATCTGAATAAAAAACAAAGAGCTAAAATGGAAGCTGAGGGGATAAATGAATTAGCTTAAATAAATAGGGTAAGAAAGTAATGTTAAAAGAGGTATCGGGTATGGAGAAAAAGATATTACTTAGTTCCTGTGAGACAGATTACAACAGTGATTTACACAGCTGGATTGACATTGAGCGTCAGATAAAAAATCTTGCCGACGCAGGTTTTACGCATACACAATGGATGCAGAACTGGGAAGGCGAATATTTATATAGTAAAAGTGAAATGTTCCAGACCAGAGATGTGTTAAAAGATTATGGAATTCATGCACATAGTATTCATGCATCAGAAGGTGGAAAACGAACAGTACATACACCGGACGGAAAGTTAAGATATCGAAATCGCTATCGTTTAACAGATATCCGTAAGGATTATACATCTACGAATGAATATTTACGATTAGCAGGTGTAGATCTTCTGAAAAACAGAATTGATCTGTGTACGTATATCAATGCATCTGTTATGGTACTCCATATGCAGCTCCCGTATATGATGTTCGAAGAACAGCCGGAAGAGAAGAAGAGATATTACGAGCAGGTATTTAAGTCATTTGATGAGGTTAAAGAATATGCAAAAGCAGCAGGTGTTCGTATCGCATTAGAAAATATGATCTGTACACCTCAGAAGTATCAGGATGAACAGTTTGATATGTTATTTGACAGATATGATTCGGATTTCCTCGGTTTTGCATGGGATTCCGGGCACTCATCTTTGATGTGTCGTGAGGATGCATATCATTTCCTGAAAAAATACTACAAACGTATGTATGCGACTCATTTGCAGGATAATGAATCTATTCCGGATGATAAATTATATATGGAAGATACAGATGAGGCCGATGCAAATGTACTTCGTTATGACAGACATTGGGTACCAAATGTGGATGGAACACTTGGACAGGGAATTTTAGACTGGGATCTGATTGCAAGTTATGTTGCAAAGGCACCATTAGAGCTTCCGGCAGATTTTGAAGTAATGATTTCAGGGAAAGATGGAAGCCGTGAAGATGAATTCCGCCAGTTAGTAGAATGCCACAGACAGGCAGAGTTGTTTTATGAGAAAGTCTTATCTTACAAATAGAATTATTTATAAGACAGTACAAAATATAATGATATAGGAGATGCGAGATGGAAAAAGATTTGTGGAAAAAGCTGGATAAAGTAATTTTATTTGTGCCGCTGGCAATCATAATCGCATTATGTATCGTATTTTTGGTATATCCGGAAAATTCGAGCCAGATTTTAAATCTGGTTCGAATTTTCCTTGGTAACGATTTTGGATTGTACTACATTATTCTTGGTGTAGGAGCAGTCGCAGTTTCTATATATATTGCATTCTCAAGATATGGAAAGATAAAACTTGGAAATATTGAGAAACCGATATATGGTGACTTTAAATGGGGTGCGATGATATTTACATCAACGATGGCAGCAGATATTCTGTTTTATTCACTGTGCGAGTGGATGCTTTATGGAAATGACCCATACATTACAGAGATGGGTGGAATGCAGAAATGGGCACCAACATATTGCCTGTTTCACTGGGGGCCGATCGCGTGGAGCTTTTACATTGTACTTGCTGTAGCATTTGGATTTATGATACATGTTCGGGGAAGAGATAAACAGAAATTTTCAGAAGCTTGCAGGCCTATATTAGGTAAGCTGGTAGACGGATGGTGTGGGAAACTAATTGATCTTTTGGCTGTGATTGCATTGTTAGCAGGAACAGCAACAACTTTTTCAGTTTCGTGTCCATTACTGTCAGCAGCGATCAGTCAGGTGTTTCATATACCGAATACAGTAGTTTTAACTGTACTTCTTCTGATAGTAATTGCATTTGTATACACAATGACAGTATGGTTTGGAATGAAAGGTGTTGCAAGGCTGGCAAGTGTATGTGCATATTTGTTTTTCTTTTTACTGGCATATGTTCTTTTTGGCGGAGGCGAGTGCAGATATATACTGGAAACAGGATTTTCATCTGTTGGTAGCCTGATACAGAATTTTATTGGAATGGCAACATGGACGGATCCTCTAAGAGAGAATTCATTTGTTCAAAATTGGAGCATCTTCTATTGGGCATATTGGATGGCATGGTGTATTGCCACACCATTTTTTATTGGTGTAATTAGCAAAGGACGAACAATAAAAAATACTGTATTGGGAGCATATGGATATGGTCTTGCAGGCTCGTTTACATCATTTATCGTGTTAGGTAATTATGGTCTGGCACAACAGATGAAGGGTAACATTAACGCAATTGAAATGCTGAATGAGGGACAGCCTGTAACAGATGTGATATTAACAATACTTAATACATTGCCGGGAGCAAATTTTGTTATTTTGGTTCTTGTAGTTACAATGATTTCGTTTTATGCAACAACATTTGATGCATTGACGATGGTAGTGTCATGTTATTCTTATAAACATTTAAGAAGTGATGAGGTATCAGATAAGCGAGTACGTACATTTTGGGCAGTACTTTTTATCTTATTCCCAATAGCACTTATATTCAGAGAGAATTCCATGTCGAATCTGCAGTCAGTTGCAATTATTGCAGCATTTCCGATAGGAATTATTATTTGTATTATAGTAGCAGGATTTTTTAAAGATGCGAAACAGTATTTAGACGAGAAAAAGTGAATATAAAAAATAATAGCTGATCACTGTAAATTTCTTTTGTAAAGAAAACGGTGGTCAGCTGCTATTTTATGGGAAATATATAGGACCGATAGGCTTATATTTTTTACTTGTAAAATAAGCACAAAAAAGTATAAAATGTAATGTATATAAAGATGATAGAAAAGACAAATGAATGGAGAAAATATATGGAGACATGGTATTACGAAGTGGTTTCGATCGATGGAGACTATGCAAATTTAAAAAGGATCGATATAGAATCATCGAAAATTAGTGGCAAGAGCACTTTTGCTGGCAGAAATCTATGAGAGGTGTCAGTTGAAATATGAACTGATGCAGTATTTTATGGAGAATTAATAAAAACATTTTAATAGAAATCGGAGGAATAAGCCATGAATGAGACATTAAAGTACTAGAAGAGAGAAGAAGTTGCCGGAATTTCAAGCCGGATATGATCACAGAAGATGAATTACAGCAGATTTTAAGAGCAGGAACCTATGCCGCAACCGGTATGGGAAAACAGTCTCCGATTATTATTGCAGTCACAAAGAAAGAACTCCGTGACCAATTTGCGGAAGAGAACCGCAAGATCATGGGTGCACCGGAAGGCGTGGATCCGTTCTATGGAGCACCGGTAATTCTTGTTGTACTTGCTAATAAGGCAATTCCGACACATGTGTATGATGGTTCCCTTGTAATGGGCAACCTGATGAATGCAGCAGAGAGTCTCGGCGTGGCAAATATCTGGATTCACAGAGCTAAAGAGGAGTTCGAGTCTGATTTTGGCAAGAACATCTTTGCAGACCTTGGCATTGAAGGAGAATACGAAGGAATCGGTCACTGTGCACTCGGCTATGCAGTAGAACCGGCAAAAAAAGCAGCACCTAGAAAAGAAGATTATGTATATTATATAAGATAATGATCATGTCATGAAACATCTCTGCAAATAGTACATCGTTCTGCAATCGACTGAACGATGTACTAGACAATGTAAGGAGAGACAATATGAGCTATAGTTTTAAAGGGCGTGTAAGATATAGTGAAACAGGAGAACTTTTATCGTATGCGAACAGCATCTGGACACCCAGCATCATGTGAATAATTGCCAGTATATCCGCATGGCGGCAGATTATCTTCCAGAGGGCTTTGCAATCTATCAGATGCGTGCCGAGTACAAAAGGCAGGCTCTGCTTGGAGATGTATTTTATCCAGCAGTGAAAGTGGAAGAGAAGAATGTTACTGTAGCACTTTCCGCAGAGGATGGAAAGCCTTACGCAATCGTGGAATTTACTGCAAAGTGAAAATGATTTACGTTAAAATAGGACTAAATCAGGATACATTGGTGATTGATTATTATCATCCTGCTGTGCATTACCCTAATCGGGTTAACTATTATGCTTTAATGGCAATTTGTGATGTTGCAAGGAAAAAATATGGTATCTAAAAATAGTGTGAATCCAGGAGTAGTATCCCCCGAAGTGTCTTCGGGGGATTTTTGGATGAAATTTTTAGATGAAGATGAAAGGGAACTGGATTCTGGAAAAATGTTACAAAATTACTTGAATTACATTGGAAAAATGTTAATATGAATATTTTGCAGAAATAAATTTTGTGACAGGTGAAAAAGCAGCAAGTATTTTCAACGATAAACTGACAGCAGAGACAATTATTACGAATCTGACCGCATATCTCCAGACACCGCTGGAACCGGAAACGGTTCAGCTTTATATTGACACACACGATATTGCAAAAGTTGTGCAAAATTAGAGAAGTATTCTGGAATTATACCGGTTAGATATTGCAAAATATGCAGAGAAAAGTGATAAATTGAAAATTAAAGCGATTTTTGACAGTATTCCAGCACAGCTCAATGAGAAAAATCGCAGATTTAAGTTAAATAGTATTAATGCATCTGCCAGACATATACGATACGAGGACAGTTTTAACTGGCTTGCAGATGCAGGAGTAGCATTGCCGTGTTATAACGTGACGGAACCACAGGCTCCATTGCAGCTAAGCAGCTAAATGAGAAACGAAATCTGTTCAAACTATATATGAATGACGTGGGACTGCATACGGAGCTTGTAGAGATAAAGTCTGGAAGTGATTTTAAAAAGCATCTGGCAATGGATCATGTAGGAAAAAGAGCCGGAAAAACCGATTTATGAGATTGATCTGCGTGGACTGTAAAGAGAATTATGTGAAGTATGTAAGATGATTTTTGCTCGGCTGCAACTGACTCGGTTACAACCGAATAAAAATTGATATTCTGAATAATAATAATTTTACTTATGATATCATGAACAGTAGATTGAACACAGGAAAGACCGGGCATCATAATGATGAAATTTTATGGCAGGTAAACAGAACTGAAAAGTATTTATTACGAATGCAAGCAGACAACGGAACAGAATAATGTAGGCAGCCTTTCTGAACTGGTAGGAGAAGCATTCGATTTTCCAAAGCCTGCATTTGCCGATATGGAGAGCCTACTTCGATTTTTATTTCGGACATCGGAAAAAATGGGGGGGGGTATTATTTTTTATGAAGCAAAATTCCACAAAGAACCGGTCACTGCACAGATGATTCAGGAAGAGATCCGTCAGGTGGAACAGACAGGGCTTAAGTGCTATAAATATGGATTTTTTCAAGGTCAGGATTTGTATGTGAAGAGGCGCACAACCTGAGTTTGGTAGAACTAAGATCGTTATATGAATCATAAAAGATGAAATAATAAAACCGGGACTGTCGCAGGATGGTCCCGGTTTTATTAAAAAGAATTATTCTTCAGTTGTTTCTTTTTTCTTAGACAGATATTCTCTGATCGTAAATACTTCCAAGATTGCTAATAAAATAACAATGATGGAGTCAACAGCAATAAATTTGTAAACCCATACAGGTAATCCGGTATGTACATCAACAGCATCTGAATTTGAAAGGGCATAAAGAATATGATGTGCGGCATTTCTGAGTGCGATAACTGTGCCAGCAGATTCATCTGCCCAGTAATCATCTCCGTAGCTCATGCAAAGCATTTTGTCAGTTCCGGCGCGGACAGCTTCATTCTGATTTTCATAATATTCACTTACTGCATCAAGCGAATCGGTGCCAATAATTCCTTTGAATCCCCATTCTCCACGGACAATCGTATTCTGGACATCTGCATTTGAACCGATCCATCTGCTTCCGATTGAATTTTTAGAGTTCATAATACCGTTTGCATCAGCTTCTTTGATTGCCATTTCAAAAGGTTTCAGATAAATCTCACGGATTGCCTGTTCGGTACTCCATGTACAGATACCTCTTGCACGATCTGTTTCTGAATCATTAAGGACAAAGTGTTTCATATAAGGAATAATGCCAAGTTTTCTTACAGCTGCAATCTCTGCAACGGCAACACAGCCGGAGAGATAACCATCTTCTGAATAATATTCAAAGTTTCTTCCGGAAAATGCATTTCGATGAATATTCATACCAGGACCATACCATCCGGTGAAGCCAAAGTCACATAATTCATTTCCAATACATGTTCTGAATCTGCCAGCGAGCTCTTTGCTCCAGGTACTTGCAACCATGATCGGTGCAGGAAAAGCAGTACCGAATTTTCCGGTAAAGAAGCTGTTGACAGCAGTTGGACCATCTGTTTCATAGATATATGGAAGATTAATACTGCTTGTGGCAACAACATGGAAAGTACCATTGCCTGCAAGTTCTTTTAGCTCATCAATTGTGAGCTGGTCTAATAAAGAATCCCATTTTTCATCGTCATAATCGACACCTGCCATATCCTGGAACTTCAGACCATTGTTTGCTCCAGTGGTTGGCATCTGTGCATCCGCATCGTCATATTTTGAGGCATCAAATGTAACAACAGAGGCATAATTTTCTTTTGCTTCCTCTGGCATGGTAAAATCAGTTGGACCGGCAATTGACTCCTCATAATTGGCAAAATGACCTGCACGGCTGAGATATGTCACATTACCTTTGGCATAATCCAGATGATTGGTAGCAGTCTGTTCATCAGAAGAACGCTTTCCGTCATGTGCATCATCATAAATCCGGTCAGTATCAACAGTTGCCGTATAAGTATCTAAAACATGGTGTGAATCTGAACAGAGGTTGATCTGATAATCACCGGCTTCTAATACATATGCACCATCGGCGGATTTGATCTTGTTGGAATCATAAGACGCCATATCCTCATATGCGATTTCAAATGTAACTGCTTCGGATTCTCCTGGCTCGAGAAGTTCTGTTTTTTCGTATCCGATCAGATTAGCGGTTGCTTTTTCAATACCGCCGTCTGTATATGGAGGATTGAAATAAATCTGTGGAACATATTTACCAGCCACATCACCGGTATTTTTTACATTGACAGTCAAAGTAATCTTCTGACCGTCATCCTGTGTATCTGCAATTTCTGCATCAAAGCTGGTATAACTTAAGCCATATCCGAATGGATATTGTACGACTTCATCATAATCGATCAGACCTTCTTCTGCTGCTGTCTCGTAAAATTTGTAACCTACGTAAATTCCTTCGTTATAATTTACAAATGGAACGATATTGTCAGCACTGCCAGTTACATCTTCGTAGTCAGTGTAATGGAAGCTTCCAAAATTGTTAATGGTTGGAATTGCATGAAGATCATATACAAAAGTATCAACCAGATGACCGGATGGATTTACTTCACCACTTAAAATCTTTCCGAGTGAACGGAATCCTACCTGTCCAGGGCTAGGGCAGTAGATGGCACCTTTGATATTGTCATACTGGTCAAGCCATCCTAATTCCATTGGCTGTGCAGAGTTGATCACAACGATAACATCTTTAAAATCTTTTGTAACTTCATCAAGCATTGCAATTTCACGGTTTGATAATTCGAGGTAACTCTTTTCGGCATCGAGGTCATCTTCCTGTGTGGAAAAAGTAACATGTTCTCCGTTTTCACCGATTGTGAAATTATTATCATCAGAAAGATTCATTGCAAGATCAGAACCTTCACCACTGGAACGTCCGATAACAACAAGTGCCGTGTCAGAGAACGCTTTGGCATTTTCAAAAATATTGGCATTCTGAAATTCTTCCATTGTTGGTTCCGGAATGGTAAAATCAACACCAAAGAAGCTGATGGAAGGTCTTTCTGAACGGAAATTGGTGTAGAAGTTTTCTAATTCTGTATTTGTTTCAAATCCGGCTTCGTGAAGTCCGTCTAACAGGGAAGCAGCCTTTGAAGAATCAGAGGAACCGGAACCTGCACCACCATATACCGGTGCGACAGAGGACCAGCCGAATACGTTCAGTTTTGTGCCACTTGCGAGTGGTAACGCATTTCCTTCATTTTTCAGTAACGTGATTCCCTCATCTGCGATTGCCTCAGCAGCTTCCAGAGACTCATTAATGTGTTCCTCTGAAATTGCGGTAGTCCCGCTTAAGACAGTACTGAGATTGGAGTACTGTGGTCCAAAACAAACAGTGTTTACAGTGATCACGACAGCTAATACCATAGCTACGATACCCTGTACTTTTAATAAATCTTTTAAGTTTTCATCTTTCTTCCGGAGTCCTATGATAAGGATAACAATTCCGGCAATGAGAATGACTGCCCCGATGATCAGCTGCAGCTTCATCTGCGCAATCGCACTTATAATATCAGCAGTCTGTACTTTTACAGCACCGCCAAACATAAGCTGGTAAAGCTTCACTCCTGCGATACCAAGCAGAACGATTGCGACGATTGCTATGATACATGGTATCAGTTTTTTCTTTTTCATAAAATGTCTCCCTTCTTTTTGTACATTATGAAACCAGTTCGGTTATGATTAATGTACCACTGAGAAAAGAAAACATTTTCCAGATTACGTAACTGGTAAAAATTGTTCCTATCTTGCAAAAACGGCTGTCAGTATAAACATATTATCATTTTTTCTTAACGACAGACTGCCATTATATTTTTCTACAATTTTCCGGATACTGCCGATTCCGTAGCCATGATAATTTTTATCCGATTTTGTAGTAGACAGATTGCCATCTTCCGGGACTGAGGTCTCTTCCAGACAGGTGTTTTCAATCTGGAGGATGATGAGATCTTCTTTGGCGTAGACACGCATACTGATTACCCGTTTTTCTTCTTCCTTGATTTTGCGGACGGCTTCAATTGCGTTATCAAGTGCATTTCCAAGCATGACATACAGATCCATCGGATTCATAAATCCAAGCTTTTTGCCATCCACAATCGCAGAAAAGGAGATATGGTATCTGCGGCAGACCATACTTTTTTCCATAAGAGCGGTGTTTAAAATTTCATTATCAGTCTGAAAAGAATCGTCATAAAAATTTACAGCGTTTGTGATCTCATCAATTGCCATTTTTTTATTCGCACTCAGTTCTTCTGATTTCAGTGCCTGAATCTGGTATTTCAGATCATGACACTTATGATTAATGACATCGATATTTGAGATAGACTGTTCAAACTGTCTCCTGCGTTCTGAAAAAATTCTTTCCTGCACGGTCATTTCGACTTCCAGATTTACCACTTTCTTCTGCCAGTATTGTACCCAGAGGACAAGTGCACATGCAATCATTTCATAGACCTGACAGATCAGGATCTGCCGTGGGTCGGAATTGATTGCTTTTTCAATGAGAGATAAAACAAGAGCAATTGGAATTACTAAGATAAAAGCTTCTGCTGAATTACTGAAATTTATGATATATTCGCCGTCCTTTGGAAGATCCTTTGTAAATAGCAGGTATAGGGAACCATAAGAAATAATGTAAACAATCAAATATAGCAGCAGATTACTGCGGTTTATCCAAAGACCAGCCGGCGCGTTACCGGATAATACGACCGACATTAAAATATAAAAACAGGAGGCGAAATGCTGCATTGCATACCCAATCATACAACAGTACATGGAGTCCTTTAATGTAATGTTATAAATCCAGAATAAAAGCAATCCGCTGAGGAGTGTAGTGCTTAAAAATGCGATAGATCCTTTGATAAGCATATTTCCCGGAATCAAATGGTTCACAGCTGCCATAAATACGCATGCGAAAAAGAAGGAGAGAACCATCCGAAGTCCCCAATAAGAACGCTTGTTAATTCTTACCGCACAGATATATGATGCAAGTAATAATTCTATGGGAAAAATAATGGAATTTAAAATATTTGTGATCATTATAATGCCTCCGAGTAAAATATTGACAGCTGGTTCATAAATTCTTTCTTTTTGGCACGGCTGATTTTTAAGGAATGTCCTTCTACAATGACGGTATCATCTTTTAAACCTGTGACATGACGCAGGTTGACAAGGTAACAGCTGTTGCATCGGACAAAATAGTCGTCACTCAAATTTTGCTCTACCATTTTTAAGGTGCCTGTAATGCGTGAGATGCCAGAATAGGTATAATATTATATAGTATGTGAATGAACTTCTACATAAAGGATATCTTTTGTTGGAATCCGGCGATCTTCTCCATCAAAAGGAAGAAGCAGGCTGTTACCGCTTGTTTCCCGGATCATTCGGATCGCTCTCCTTAATTTGACTGAGAAAGGATAGTAGGCAATTGGCTTTATTACGTAATCAAGCGCATTCACCTCATATCCGTGGATAGCATATTGAGCCATATTGGTAATAAATATGATGATTATATAGTCATCCACTTTCCGGGCATCCCGTGCTACCGATATGCCGTCCATAACAGGCATTTCAATATCCAGCAGAAGAATGTCAAAATCAGAGTGAAACTTCTCTAAAAATTCTACTCCGTTTTGAAACCATACGACTTCAATCTCTTCGGAATTTTCTCCGGCGTATTTCTGAATATATTCTTTTAGAATATGGTAGTATTTTTCTTCATCTTCGACGATTGCTATACGTGTCATGCTTACCTCTGAAATCTATGTATTATATAATGTGAAAGTTTGTCACTGATTATTATATATAAATTTCATGCTGCTGTATAGGAAAAGTGATGACTTGGGCATTATCTATTTAAGGTGGATATTTAATAAATTTTTACTCAGTTGAAACTGACTCGGTTGTAACCGAATAAAAATTGACATTCCGAAAAATAATAATTATACTCATTTTATAATTGATGACAATAGAATGTTTGTAGAGCGAGCATTCTATTGTTGGAGAACTTTAGGATAGCAAAATTTCTGATGCAGGAAAGACAGGGTATCATGATTATGAAATTTTATGGCAGGGAAACAGAAAGAAAAAAATTAAATTCCATGCTTCAAACAGATGGTCAGATGATCTCTCTGATCTATGGACGAAGAAGGATCGGAAAAAGTGAATTGATCCGGCAGGTGCTCAAAGAAACAGAATTAAAAAGTATTTACTATGAGTGCAAGCAGACAACGGAACAGAATAATGTAGACAGTCTTTCTGAACTGGTAGGAGAAACATTCGATTTTCCGAAGCCTGCATTTGCCGATATGGAGAGCCTGCTTCGGTTCTTATTTCGGACATCGGAAAAAAAGCCACTTATTCTTGTTTTGGATGAATACCCGTATCTGCGTGAAAATGCAAAAGGACTGGACAGTGTGCTGCAGTCTGTGATCGATGAATACCGTGACCGTTCTAATATGAAGCTTATTATCTGTGGTTCCTATGTAGATACGATGAAAGAACTTCTGGCAAAACAGAATCCACTCTATGGCAGGATTGACCTTACACTGAATCTGAAACCGATGGATTACTATGAGTCGGCACTGTTTTATCCTGCTTTTTCGGATGAGGATAAAGTGAGGATTTACAGTGTGTTCGGCGGAATACCTTATTATAACCGGCTGATCGATGGAAAGAAAAGTGTAAGAGAGAACATCATAGAGCTGATCGCATCACCGGGGGCGCGTCTGGAAAACGAAGTGTCAATGTATTTAAGCTCGGAGATATCGAAAATCACAAATGCCAATGAAGTGTTTGAAGCACTGGCAAAAGGTTTTTCCAGATACAAGGACATTCTTGATCAGTCACATGTTTCGAGCGGTCCTGCGCTTGTGGATGTGCTTGACAAATTGATACGTATGGATGTTGTGGACAAAATTACACCGATCAATGATGAAAATAATCGGAAAAAATCGGGATATTTTATTTCGGATAACCTGTCATTGTTTTACTATAAATATATTTTCAGAAATTCATCCCGCATGAATATCATGGATTCAGATATTTTTTATGACCGTTATATTGCAGAAGATTTTGAAACAAAATATGTCCCAAAAGTTTTTGAGGATGTGTGCAGGCAGTACCTCATCAGAAGAAACCGTAAGGGATTGATGGATGAAATTTTTGAAAAAATAGGAAAATATTATTATGATGATCCGGTAGCAAAAAAGAACGGAGAATTTGATATTGTAACGCAGGATGACAAAGGCTATATTTTCTATGAAGCAAAATTCCGCAAAGAACCTGTGACAGAACAGATGATCCGGGAAGAGATCTGCCAGGTGGAACAGACCGGGTTAGAGTGTTACAAATATGGCTTTTTTTCAAGGTCAGGATTTGCATGTGAAGGAGCAGACAACTGTAAACTGATAGAGCTGAGAGAATTATATAAATAAAATTAAACAATTCTTAACAGGAAACTGCCAGATCAAGCGATAAGACCATACCAGTACGATCGTCTCCCGGTTTGTGAAAAAACTTTCTTCTATATTGGGAAATATGAATAAAAAACAAATATGATTTTTGTGTAGTATTTGAAAAGTTTGCAGATTTTAATGAAAGAACTTTCAAAAAAGAGTATAATGATTGAAAATCACTTTCAATGAGGTTATGTTATGGGCATGGAAAAATATGCAAAAACGATCATACCGACGATCGAGGCAAACTATGAGAGATACACAGAAACAGAAAGACATATTGCAGACTATTTTTTGAAAAATGATGCAATCGGGGATCTGTCCGCAGAATTTATTTCCACGGAGCTTTCCGTTTCGCCTGCGTCACTGTCAAGATTTGCCAAGAAAAGCGGATATCAGGGTTACCGGGAATTTGTGTATGAATACCGTAATTCTTATGTGGAGAAAACCACAGTGGAACAGGAAGAGTCGCGGCTAGTCTTAGACACGTATCAGAGCCTGCTGAATAAAGTCTACAATCTGTTGGACGAGGCACAGATCAAACGGATCGTGGAAAAACTCAGGGTGGCAAAACGTGTTTATGTCTGCGGAAGAGGAAGTTCCGGGCTTGCAGCAGAGGAGATGGCAACGAGATTCCGCTGGATCGGGATCGACATGGTTGCACTCCGGGATAACGAAAACATAAAAATGCAGTCGGTGTTTCTGAATCCACAGAATCTCGTTATCGGGTTGAGCCTAAGCGGCACAAAATCAGAAGTCTTATACATGCTTGCGCGTGGATGCCGGCAGGGAGCAGACACCATACTGATCACGGAAAAAAACAGAAAGTCATACGAAGACTTTTGCAGGGAAGTGATGCTGGTGCCTTCCTTACAACATTTAAACCACGGCAATCTGATCTCGCCACAGTTTCCGCTTCTCATGATGATCGACATTATTTATGCGGCTTATGTAAACCATGACCGTGCGCATATTGAAAAAATCCAGAAAGAAGTCCAGCGCACCTTAAGAGGCAGCGAGGATAAATGATGAAAGATAGGAGAGATGTCAAAATGAAAATTATCAGAACAAAGGATTACCAGGATATGAGCAGAAAGGCAGCCAACATTATTTCTGCACAGATGATCTTAAAGGATGACAGCGTACTTGGACTTGCAACAGGTTCTACTCCAATCGGTATTTATGATCAGTTGGTAGACTGGTACAAAAAAGGAGACCTTGATTTCTCTAAAATCACAACTGTAAATCTGGACGAGTATAAAGGACTTCCGAAAGAGAACGACCAGAGTTACTGGTATTTTATGAATAAAAATTTATTTTCAAGAGTCAATATCAGACCGGATTACCACTTCCTTCCGGATGGAACGAATCTTGACAGTGACAATGAGTGCGAGAGATACGAGAAACTGATCGATTCTCTTGGCGGAATTGATCTTCAGTTATTAGGACTGGGACGTAATGGACATATCGGTTTCAACGAGCCATGTGATTCCTTCCCACAGGATGTTCATGTTGTTGACCTGACCGAGAGCACGATCGAAGCCAACAAACGTTTCTTCGCAAGCGCAGATGATGTCCCAAAACAGGCTTACACAATGGGTGTTGGAACTATCCTTCGCGCAAAAGCAATCCTGCTTGTAGTCAGCGGAAAAGATAAGGCAGCAGCATTAAATGCAGTCGTAAACGGACCAATCACACCACAGGTTCCTGGCTCTGTCTTAAGACTCCATCCTAATGTAATTATTGTTGCAGATGAAGATGCTTTATCTGAGATGGAATAAAATGCTATAAGAGGATTTTTTACAAGTCCAGTTTTGTATGTAATAAAAAAGAAAAATCGTACAGACGAAATATGATGTTCCTGTTCGAAAGAACCACAAAGGAAATCATATTTTGTCTGCACGATTTTTCTTTTATTTGCGTTTTACAAAAACTTTGCCACCATGGCAACACTGGTTTTATCGCGGGCGATTTTGGCAAGCTCGCGGTTGTCGAGCAGATAACGCATGATAAGCGATTCGGCAACGAATAACTCACTGACCTTAACCGGGATACTGCCGCCATCCAATGGTGTTTCCAGGGCACCGCACAGGAGGACAACATCTGCAAGTGCTGTGCCGGGTGCGTCCGGATAGTGCGTGATGAGGATGATCTTCGCACCGGTCTTTTTGGCAACGGATAAAGTGTCCATCATGTCGTGCGTGGAGCCGGAGTAGGAAACAAATAAAATGACATCACCTGGACCCATGAGGCTTGCGGCGATCAATTGCGTGTGGCTGTCACCACAGTTGCGGAATTTATTGGAGATTGTGGCGAAGCGCACCCAGATATCATTTGCCAGAACCCGGCTGCCACCCTGACCGAGACAGTAAACGGAGGTTGCGCGCTGCAAGAGAAGGGCAGCCTCGTCAATTGCGTCAAAGTCAAGAACACTCATAGTGTTACTGATCGCAGCCTGAAAAGAAGCACATACGTTGTCACATAATGAAGATGTCGGCATGGATGGATCTAAAGAATAGGAAGAAAACGGTGTCGGCGTCACATTTGCCTGTGCAAGTGAAATCTTCATTTCATTATAACCTTCAAATCCGAGTTGTTTACAGAAACGGTAAATTGTGGCTTCTGCCATATTGCAAGCTTTGGCAAGTGAGGAAATCGATAAAAACTGCGCTTCCTCGGCATGCTTTGTCAGGTAATCTGCGATGATCGTACCTGATTTGGTGAGTGAATCCTGCTTTTCCGCAAGCAGATCCCAGAAATTCTTATTAATCATAATTTAATCCCCTGTAAAATGAAGCAAGTGTTACTGTTCACACTATGTTTTACTGCGTAAGCAGACGCTTACAGAAACACATTAATATTTACTATATAAAAGTATATGTCAAAATGAAATGCACTGCAAGATAAAATCATAAAAATGAAAAATATTTTCATGCAAAAACAAAAGGAAAATGGATGAATATGCGGAATTGCAGGTATAAAATATACACTTGGCACTATTTTAAAACTGATATGCACGGATTTATGTGCAAATGTACTATATTTTCAAAATGAAATTAGTACAAAACGTATATGGACAAAATGAAAATATTTTTCTAAAATATAATTACTTCGAAAGATAGAATCTTTTAAGAAAAGGAGAAGAAGAATATGAAAAAGAAAGTTTTGGCTACCTTACTGGTGGGAGCAATGGCAGCAAGCTTATTGGCAGGCTGTGAAACAACAGTTGAGACAACAGGAAGCAGTGACACAACAACAGCTCCTGAAAAAACTCAGACAACAGAGACCGCAGAAGCAGGAGAGGCAGGCGGCTCTGATGTTTCGGCAGACATTACCTTATGGACATATCCAATCGGTGAATGGGGCAATGCAGAGACAGTTGATTCCTTGATTCAGGACTTTAACAAGGAGTATCCGGGAATCAATGTGACAGTGGAATATCTTGATTACACAAACGGTGATGATCAGGTAAATACAGCGATCGAAGGTGGACAGGCTCCAGACCTTATCATGGAAGGACCGGAACGTCTGGTTGCAAACTGGGGAGCAAAAGGATTGATGGTTGACTTATCCGATATCCTGGACGACACAGATAAATCTGAAATTTATGAATCTGTATTATCCGCATGTGTGAACAAAGAGGGAGCTACTTATGAATATCCGCTTTGTATGACAGCACATTGTATGGCAATCAACAAAACAGTATTTGAGGAAGCTGACGCTATGCAGTATGTAGACGCTGAGAACCATACATGGACAACAGATGATTTCTTCAAAGCAATGGATGCTGTTTATGCTCACACAGGTCAGACCGTAGGTGCTGTTTACTGTAGTGGTCAGGGTGGTGACCAGGGAACAAGAGCCCTCATCAACAACCTTTACGGTGGAACATTCACAGACGCAGATCACACAAAATATACAGCAGATTCTGCTGAGAACGTAAAAGCAATCCAGGCACTTGTTGATTCCAAAGCAATCGGATTTGATGCTTCTATCGCAGGTGGTGACGAGATCAACTTATTCCGTCAGGGTGTTTTAAATGTAGCATTCTGCTGGAACATTGCACAGCAGTTAAACGCTGACAACAACGATGCAGGACTTACAAACGATGGCGATGAGATCCTTTTCATGGCATTCCCATCTGAGAAAGCAACAGACACAAAACTTTGTGGCGGTATCTGGGGATTTGGTGTATTTGATAACAAAGATGCAAACAAGATCGAAGCATCTAAACTCTTTATTAAATACATGGCAGACAGTGCAGAAGGAACACCAGACGCAGTTCTTTCTTCTACATACTTCCCGGTACGTGATACTGTAGAAGGCAAAGATTTAACAGGTCTTTACGGTGATGTTCAGACAATGAGCGATTACAGTACATTAATGCAGTACCTTGGTGACTACTATCAGGTAACTCCAGGCTGGGCAGAAGCTCGTACAGCTTGGTGGAATATGCTTCAGCAGGTTGGAAGCGGCGCTGATGTCCAGACAGCAGTTGATGAGTTCGTTGGAACAGCAAACGCAGCAGCAGCTAACTAAGCAGTTCGTATAGCAACTAAATAAATGATAAGTGGAATCCCCTCCTCGCAGGAATACCGGAGGAGGGGATTTTTAGCCAAAAAGTTATGGAAAGGATGGTGTTTTCTTTGAAATCAGCAGTAAAACCATCAAAGCGCAGCCGTGTATTGGTAAGAAAAGAAACGACCGCTGCATATCTTTTTTTACTTCCTAGTTTGATTTTCTTTCTGGGATTTGTAATTTTTCCAATTGTATTATGTGTGTGGACCAGTTTTTTTGATTCAACAATGAACTCTGCGGATGTTTTTGTTGGACTTGCAAACTATAAAGAATTATTTCAGGATAAAGTTTTCCTTGGGGCGTTGAAGAACACTCTTATTATCGTAGTGGTTTCCGTTCCGATCACATGTGTTTTTTCCTTATGGGTATCTTCCGTGATCGTAGATCTGAAAGGATGGGCAACCTCCTTATTCAGAATTATATTTTATCTTCCGGTTGTAACTGGTTCCGTAGCAGTTACCGTTGTATGGAAGTGGATGTTTAACAATTACTATGGAATTTTCAATTACCTTGGTACAAAGACAGGCATCATCGACCAGAACATCAACTGGCTGGGTGATGAGCGTTATGCACTTGCATGTATCATACTGATTTTGCTTACAACTTCCGTTGGCCAGCCAATCGTACTTTATGTATCTGCACTTGGTAATGTGGATGCATCCTTGGTGGAAGCGGCAAATGTAGATGGAGCTACAAGCCTTCAGGCTTTCTGGAAGATCAAGTGGCCACAGATTATGCCGACCACATTATATATTGTTGTTATTACAACGATCAACAGTTTCCAGTGTTTTGCACTGATCCAGCTGCTGACATCCGGTGGACCAAACCACAGTACAGACACGATCATGTATTACATCTATTATTCCGCATTTAAACTGTACCGTTACGGATACGGCGATGCAATGGGCGTTGTCCTTGCAATTATGATCGCGATCCTGTCCGCAATCCAGTTTAAACTTGGAAATTCGAATGATTAGGAGGAGGGTTACAGATATGGAAAACAAAAATAGTACAAAACATCCTTCTGCATACAAGATCATCAGCATTGTTGTAATTGTGATACTGGCAATATTATTTACCTTCCCATTATATTGGATTATCACAGGTTCCTTTAAGACAAACGCAGCGATCAACTCCACAACGCCGATCTGGTGGCCAAAAGAGTGGACACTGGCAAACTATCAGAAGTTATTCAGCCGCCAGACCGCACCGCTGTTCCAGTTCAATATTCCATTCAGCAGCCTGATCACAGGAAGCAGGGATTTGAAACTGACACTGACAGGACCGACGGTGCCGGCTGCAGTCCGCTGGCTGATCAATACCGTATTCATGGCGATCATGTCCATGATCCTTACCTGTATCACAGCATCCATGGCAGGATATGCGCTTGCAAAGAAGAGATTTGTGGGACGACAGTTACTTTTCACATTGATCGTATGCGCAATGGCATTACCAAAACAGGTTATTTTGATCCCATTACTTCGTGAGATGTCAAGCCTGAATTTATATAATACGATCTGGGCGGTTATCTTCCCAATCGTAGGATGGCCATTTGGTGTGTTCCTGATGAAACAGTTCTCGGAGGGTGTGCCTTCTGAAATGCTGGAGGCAGCGCAGATCGATGGAGCGAGTGAGGCAAAGACATTTTTACAGATTGTAGTACCGATGATCAAACCGGGTATCGGAGCACTGGCGATTTTTACATTCATCAACAGCTGGAATGATTACTTCATGCAGTTGATCATGTTATCAAGCACAAGCAACCTGACGATCTCCCTTGGTATTGCCAAGTTACAGGCTGAAAATGCCACAGATTTCGGTCTGATCATGGCTGGTGCGGCACTGGCAGCCCTGCCGATCATCATCGTGTTCCTGTTATTCCAGAAATACTTTACAAAAGGAATTACAATGGGAGCTGTAAAAGGCTGACAAACTATCCTTCTTGTTTAAGAAGGGCGGTATAAAAAATAGGACAAAAATCTAACAGAGGAGTGAAGATAAAATGAAAGATATTACAAAATATCAGGGAGTCATTCCAGCATTTTATGCCTGCTATGACGAAAAAGGAGAAATTTCAACAGAAGGTGTCAAAGCATTGACACGCCACCTGATCTCAAAAGGAGTAAAGGGTGTATACGTTGGCGGTTCATCTGGTGAATGTATTTACCAGCATGTGGACGAGCGTAAAAAAGTGTTGGAAGCAGTTATGGAAGAAGCAAAAGGAAAACTGACCGTCATTGTACATGTAGGATGCAACAATACCGCAGATAGTGTGGAACTTGCGGCACATGCACAGAGCGTTGGAGCAGATGCAATCGCTTCGATTCCACCAATTTATTTCCATTTACCGGAGTATGCAATCGCAGAATACTGGAATGCAATGAGCGCAGCAGCACCGGATCTTGATTTTGTTATTTACAACATTCCACAGCTCGCAGGAACGGCATTATCCATGAACCTTTTAAAAGAAATGTTGAAGAATCCGAATGTGATCGCAGTGAAGAACTCTTCCATGCCGACGCAGGACATCCAGATGTTTAAGGCAGAAGGTATCAAAGAACGTGGCGAGAATGGATTTGTTGTATTCAACGGACCGGACGAACAGTTCGTATCCGGACGTGCGATCGGTGCAGACGGAGGAATCGGTGGAACATATGCAGTTATGCCGGAATTATTTGTAAAAATGGATCAGCTCATCCGCGAAAATAACATCGCAGAGGCAATGAAGATCCAGTACAAAGCAGATGCGATCATCTACAAGATGTGCGAGGCAAAAGGAAATCTTTACGCAGTCATGAAAGAGATTTTACACAGAATGTATGGCCTAGAACTTGGAAGCGTCAGATTGCCGCTTGCACCTTTAGCACCGGAAGATGAGGCTGTTGTTGTTGAGGCTCAGAAGATGATCGAGGCAGCGATCAAAGAATTATAATAAGAGAAATACATACAGAAATATGCCGGGGTGTACGCACTGCTTCGGCTTATTTCTGTATCTGCAGAAAAAATGATGCAGCTGCCAATGTACGGATTTAAAATTAAGAATAAGATTTACAGGACAATTTCGGGAGGAGATACAAAATGGTTACAGACAGCTTACAGAATCTGGAGCAGTATCGTGGTTTACATAAAAATATGGATACCGTCATTGATTTTTTGAAAAAATGTGATCTGACTGCACTTCCAGACGGAAAAACGGTGATTGACGGAGAACGGGTTTTTGTCAATGTCATGGAGGCAGACCTTCGGGAGGCAGAAGGTGCGGAGTATGAATATCATAAACGTTATGCAGATCTGCAGATCGATATCAGTGGAAGTGAATACTGGGAGTGGACAGACAAGGCAGAATTTACAGATACATTTCAGGAAGCTTCGGACTGCGGACTTGCAGCAGGCAGAAGCAGATGTGGCGGAACGCTGGGGGACGGAAGCTTTGCTTTATTCCTGCCGGAAGAATTTCACAAACCAAGCTGCAAAAACGGATCACACACACATGTGAGAAAAGCAGTTATTAAAATTGAGATGTAATTGCAGGAGGAAAATAAAATGGATAAACAGGCATTATTTGATCAGATAAAAGGCGGATTGATTGTTTCCTGCCAGGCATTGGAGCATGAGCCTTTGTATACAAAAGAGGGCGGCATCATGCCTTTGATGGCAAAGGCTGCAGCACAGTCCGGAGCAGTCGGAATCCGTGCAAACACAGTACGTGACATCACACAGATCAAGGAAGCAGTAGACCTTCCGGTTATCGGTATCATTAAAAAAGACTATGAGGGAACACCGATGTACATCACGGTTACCATGAAAGAAGTGGATGAGCTGGTGGCATGCGGTGTGGATATCCTTGCGGTACAGGGAACAAGCGCATTAAGACCGGATGGAAGCACGGCAGCACAGTTTATCGAGGCAATCAAGGCAAAATATCCGGAGCAGCTTGTGATGGCAGACTGTGCAACCATCGAGGAAGGAATCGCATGTGCCAATGCCGGAGCCGATTTTGTCGGCACGACCATGCGTGGATATACACCGGAGACACAGGGCTGTGATGATATTGATTTTGATTTCATCCATGAACTTTCCGAAAAATGCCCGGCAAAGATCATCGCAGAGGGACATATCCACTATCCGGAGCAGGCAAAGAAGGCACTGGAAGCAGGAGCTTTTGCACTGGTAGTCGGCGGTGCGATCACAAGACCGGCGGAGATCACGGCAAGATTCGTGGCAGCAATCGAAAAATAAAAAAGGAGAAATTATGAGAATTGTGGCTGTGGATATCGGGGGAACAATGATCAAGTCCGGTCTCTGGAACGGAGAGACATTCGTGGAGCTGCGTGAGACAGAGACGCGCGCATCGGAAGGCGGAGCGGCACTGATGGAGCGTGTCAAAGGACTGATCCATTCCTATCACGATTTTGAAGCGATCGGGATCAGCACTGCCGGGGAAGTGAATACGGAAGATGGAAGCATTTTTTATGCGAACAGCAATATTCCGGGATACACAGGCATGCCGGTAAAGCAGATCATGGAAGAGGAATTTTGTGTGCCTGCCGCAGTGGAGAATGACGTCAATGCGGCGGCTCTTGGCGAACTCCGTTCAGGAGCAGGCACTGGATGCGATGATTTTTTATGTCTGACCTATGGAACAGGTGTCGGCGGAAGCATTGTGATGAACGGAAACGTTTACCCGGGGGCTTCTTTTTCTGCCGGAAGCTTTGGCGGAATGGTGATCCATCCGGAAGAAAAGGCGGGAACGGACAGTCTGGAGGGCTGTTATGAGCGGTGCGCTTCCACGACCGGACTGGTCAGACGTGTAAAAAAAGTCGATGGATCTCTGGATAACGGCAAAAAAATATTTGCGGCAAAGGACAGACCGGAGATCAAAGAGCAGATTGATGCGTGGATCGACGATATCTGCACAGGTCTTGTAACGCTATGCTGTATTTTCAATCCATTCAGGATCATTCTTGGAGGAGGCATCATGGCGCAGGAGTATGTGCTTTCGGAGGTAAACCGGAAGGTGAAAGCGCAGATCGCACCGGGACTTCGGATCGTGGAGATCGTTCCTGCAAAGCTTGCAAACACGGCGGGCATGATGGGAGCGGTCAGCCTTGCGGAAAAGTTACTTGCGCAGTAAGATGATCGTGTACAATATATATTTGTTTGGAAAAAGATTTTTTAGATGACAGCACAGGGAGGATGAGACAATGGATCAGAAAAATATATTATGTTTTGGAGATTCCAACACTCATGGATATAATTCCAAAACCGGAGGACGTTTCACAGTAGAGGAACGCTGGACAAAACTTTTACAGAGAAAGTTAGGCGATGATTACTATGTGATCGAGGAGGGCTTAAGTGGACGGACCACGTCTTTTGAAGATCCTGTTTTTGAAGGATTGAGCGGATTGAATGCGATTTACCCGTGCATGATGACACATGAGCCTCTCGACCTTGTGATTATTATGCTTGGCACCAATGATACAAAAGACCGTTTTAATGCAAACGGATTTATCATCGGAAAAGGTCTGGAGCGCCTGACACAGAAAGCGATCGACACGCATGCTGCATGGCGTAATAAACCGAATATTCTGCTGGTAGCCCCACCGCCAATCCACCCGGATTATGCAAAAACAGCTGTTGCAGGAGAGATGGGTGACAAATGCGTGGAGCGTTCCAGAGCACTTGCCAAAGAATTTAAGGATGTTGCAGACCGGTTAGGATGTCATTTTATAGATGCCGGTTCCATATCGGGCATTGAGATGTATCCTTATGACTGGATGCACTTAAGCCTTGACAGCCACAGGATTTTTGCAGAGTATCTGGCAGAGTATCTACCAACAATTATGTAAAAAAGAAACGTAACCAACCCTCGTCTGGATCAATATAGATGGTTCGGACGAGGGTTGGTTTTTTATTACAGGAGATGATCATGTGATTTTGGATGACAAAACAGACGTAGGATAATAATTGAAATTTCGGGAATAGATAAAACGGATAGAACATAAAATATATCGTAATGTCTTACACACAAGACATACATGATGTCATATTGTCTTATACACAGAAGATAAACGATATTAATATGTCTTGTGCGCAAGACAAAAATAACATCATTCTGTCTTGCGTACAAGACGGAATGATGTTATAATTGTCTTGCCGACAGAAAGGAGGAGCATATGAACAGAGATTATCTGAAACAGATTATGACTGACCAGAAAGACACTTATCTAAGTAATCCTGCTATTGAAAGAAATTATCCATTGGAAGATCACGTGAATTATTGTTTTGTGGGGATCAGAAGAACCGGAAAATCGTACATGATGTATCAGCAGATCAGGCATTTGCAGGAGAATGGGATTCCTCTGAGCCAGATTGTTTATGTCAATTTTGAAGATGAAAGACTTCTGGAGATGTCAGCGGACGATTTGAATGTTATTTTAGAAATTGGATTGGAAATGGCGGGAGTAGACAACAGACCGTATCTTTTTCTGGATGAAATACAGAATATAAAGGGCTGGGAAAAGTTTGTGCGCCGCATTGCAGATATGAAATACCGGATCAATATTACCGGAAGTAACAGCAAGATGTTAAGCAGTGAGATTGCTTCGACACTTGGTGGAAGATTTATGATCGTAGATATATATCCGTATTCCTTTCCGGAGTATTTATTGGCACAGGGGAAGAATAAGAATTATCTGGATATCCTTAGTACAAAGGACAGAGCAGAAGTGCTTGGCATGTACGACCAGTATGTAAAATACGGTGCGTTCCCGGAATTGGTTGGGATCAGAAATAAGAGGGAGTTCTTAAACAGTATTTACCAGACGATTTATCTTGGAGATATTATAACGAGAAATAAGATAACCAATGATTTTGCAGTGCGTTTGATTTTAAAGAAAATTGCAGAATCAATTACCAAGCCGTTGTCTTTTAACCGGCTTGGTAATATTTTAAAAAGTGCCGGGGCGGCAATTGGCAAGCAGACGGTTATTAATTATGTTGGCTATATGATGGAGTCTTATATGTTGTTTACCCTGCAGAATTATGCGGCGAAACTGATTCAAAAAGAGACTTCGCCAAAGTATTATTTTATGGATACCGGACTATTGGGACTTATGCTTATGGATTGCAGCTCTGCACAGTTGGAAAATTTGGTCGCAATAGAGCTGATCAGACGTTTCGGAAGAGAAAAGGTATTCTATTTTGAAAATAATGTTGAGATTGATTTCTATATTCCAGAAGAAAAACTGGCAATTCAGGTAAGCATGCAGGTGCTTGATCAGATAGAAACAAGAGAACGGGAAATCGGTGCATTTCTGAAATTAAGAAATTTTATCGAGGGCGCAAGATGCATATTAATTACGAATAGTGAGGAAGCGGAACTTGACTGTGATGGAATCCATGTAAGTGTGGTTCCGGCATGGAAGTGGCTGCTTTAGGAAACTAAAGCAGCCTATAAATAATAATCGCGATCACAATTCCAAGTATCCCTGCAACCGTGATATCCACCGTAAATCCAAATGTGAGAACTAAAATTCCAAGATCTAACACCATCGGATTGACAAATCCAAAACTCTGACCGTAACTAAGCCAGCTTAAAGCAGGAACGCCCGCACATAACTTTCCGATAAGACCGCCTAACACGACACCGACAAGGATCAGAAGTACTAATGCCCAGTTATTTTTTCCTAATACACCTCTGCTCATATTCCATTTCTCCTGAGTTCATTATTTTAAGTAATCACTGATACGTAAAATACTATCCATATTATAAAATAGATTCTGAAATTAAGATATATTTTTTTGCAAATTTATTTATGTCCCTGTCTGTAGCGGATGAATGATAGCACGGCAAAAAGCAGGATCACACCGACTGCCATTGTGAGAAATACGTTCTTTGTGAATCCGGCAACCAGATAGGCGGCCACGCAGCAGCCACCGACCGTCAGAGCGTAAGGAAGCTGTGTGGATACATGGTCTACATGGTGGCATTGTGCACCGGCGGAGGCCATGATCGTTGTGTCGGAGATCGGTGACATGTGATCTCCGCAGACAGAACCGGCAAGGGAAGCGGCAATACAGACAACGAGCATCGGATCTGTTTCCGGGAACATAGCGGTAACGATCGGAATTAAAATGCCAAACGTTCCCCAGGAAGTACCGGTTGCAAAAGCAAGTCCGCTTCCAACCAGAAATAATATAGCCGGGAAAAGTGAGGTTGCAGTCATATTGCCGGAGAGCATGCTGCTCACAAAGGCGCCGGCTTCTAATTTTGTACTGCAGAAACCGCCTAACGTCCAGGCCAGAACAAGGATCAGGATCGCAGAAACCATCATCTTAAATCCCTGCGGAATACACTCGGCAAATTCACTGAATGTGATCACGCGGCGTGGCAGGTACAGCAAAAACACAAAGACTAATGTAATGAAGGAACCCATCACAAGTCCCATGGATGCATCGCAGTTTGCAAAAGCGTTGATGAAGCTCTCGCCCTCGAAGAATCCACCTGTATAAATCATGCAGATAATGCAGCTCGCAATCAGGAAAATGACCGGAAGAACAAGGTCGATCACCTTTCCTTTTGCGGAAATAATATTTTCTTTTACATTTTCATAATCATTTTTGCCGGAGAAAAGATCACCTTTTGCAGCATTTTCCTCAAACTTTTTCATCGGACCATAATCAAGACCGGTCACACCTATAAAAATCACCATCAGAATGGTGAGCCATGCATACAGGTTAAATGGGATTGTCTGCAAAAAGAGAGAGAAACCATCTCCGTTTGTGTATCCGGTGACTGCGGCAGCCCAGCTTGAGATCGGTGCGATAATGCAGATCGGAGCTGCAGTTGCGTCAATGATATAAGCCAGTTTCGCACGGGAAATCTTCTGCTTGTCCGTGACAGGACGCATGACATTTCCAACGGTCAGACAGTTGAAATAATCATCGACAAAGATCACGACACCGAGCGCAAATGTGGAAAGCAGTGCGCCGGATCTGGTCTTGATCTTACTTCCTGCCCATTTTCCGTAAGCGGCAGAACCGCCGGCTCTTGTCATCAATGCAACAATAATGCCAAGAAATACGAGGAAAATCAGAATGCCGACGTTCCACGAATCCCCAAGCTTTTCCATCATAACTTCAAAAATTGCCTCGATCGTTCCAACCGGACTGAAATTTGTATATAAAAGAGCTCCGGTTACGACACCGATAAATAACGACATATAAACTTCCTTTGTGATCAGCGCAAGCACAATGGCGATCACCGGCGGAAGCAGCGCCCAGACAGTACCAACAAAATCCATAATTCCTCCTTGTTTTTTCGAAGAAAAAATCCGAGTCCCATTGGACGAGGAGAGGATTTTTCCTCCTGGTTTTGCGAAGCAAAAACTCCGAAGCGTTGCCCCGGAGCCAATATTCTATAATAAGTATATATGATTTTGTGTGAAAAGGAAACAAAAATTTGCTTTAATTGATAAAAAATACAAAAGTTTAGTAAAAATATACAAAATGAAGATCTGCAATTCTACAGATCATCAGACTGTCCGTAAGGTATCGGATAGACAGATGTCATTCCGGTAGAAATCAGTTTGCTGATAAGTCTTGCCATCTCCTCCGGCGTCTCCTTTTTGCCATGAGCCAGCCATGACTCGATCAGACCGGAGCAGCCGGAAACGAGAAAACTGCTGAAATATTCATAAGTTGGCAGAAAATCAGCCGAATGATGCGCAACCATCCATTCGTGTATGTATTGGTGTTCAAACAATTTCTTGATCTTGACAGAAAAAGAAATATCGCCATTGGGACTCAGCAGTGCACAGCACAGATTAGAGTTTTGGTCAATGATCTGAAAAATTTCGACAAACAGCGGATAAGGAAAATCCGGAGTATGATCCGGGTGATAATTTTTGAAGACCTGCTCAAACTGTTCTAAAAGCCCCTGCTCGGTCTGCTCCAACATATCATAAATATCTTTGTAGTGCAGGTAAAAAGTGCCGCGGTTGATGTCAACAGACTCGCACAATTCTTTTACGGTGATATCCTTGATACTTTTTTTCAGCATAAGGGAGGTGAGTGCGTGTACAAGCAGATAGCGGGTACGCTTGATACGGCGGTCCGTTTTTGTTTCCATATATAATGTGAGATCCTTTCATATAAAATGTGATGTTATTGTCTGGTATTTTTTCTGGAGTTATGATTAAAAATTTATAATCCTAAAAATTTTCTGAAATAATCAACACAGTGTACATAATATGTCAATTAACAAACAGTTTTGAAAAATATGTTTATTGAGTAAACCAGATGCCCTTATTATAATAATGCAGTATAAAATAATCAACACAATGTTAAGTATAGTGAAATGAATCAGCGGTAAAACAACTGCTGTTTTGCTGTGTAAGAAAAATGATTCAGATGTAACATGAAAGAGGATGAATATGGAAGAAAAACAGGAAAAAGAAAAAGGGAATTTCTGGCTTACCGTCGCTTCCTTTATTGTAAATAAGCGGAAAGCAATCGAAATTCTGTTTGTTTTGGCAATGATTTACAGTGTTCTTTCTATTAATAAGGTGCAGGTCAATCAGGATATCACATCCTATCTGCCGGCAGGCAGTGAAACGAGGATCGGGCTGTCACTGATGGAGGAGCAGTTCACAACTTATGGCAGTGCCAAAGTCATGGTCTCGAATATCACCTATGCGCAGGCGGAAGATCTGGTTGACGATCTGGAAAATATTGAGGGCGTGAAGCAGATTGAATTTGATGATTCCAAGGATCATTTTACAGGTGCGGATGCGCTGTTTAGTGTGACGTTTGACGGAACGGAGGATGAACAGATCAGCAAAGATGCGCTTGAGGAAGTAAAAGAGACACTGGATGGTTATGATGTCTATGTTTCTTCCTCTGTCGGTGAGGAGGAGCGCAGTGCAGAGTCTCTTTCGCAGGATATGAATATTATTCTTGTGCTGGCGGTTGTTATCATTGTTGCGGTGTTGATGCTCTCCACAAAAGCATATCTGCAGATCCCGGTATTACTGATCACATTTGGCGTGGCAGCTGTTTTAAACATGGGTACAAACTACTGGTTTGGAACGATCTCCTCTGTCACAAATTCCATTGCTGTCGTGCTTCAGCTGGCACTGGCAATCGATTATGCCATTATTTTGTGTGACCGTTTCATGGAAGAACATGAGACGCTGGATGCAGAGGAAGCGGTGAAAGTGGCACTCTCCAAGGCGATCCCGGAGATCAGCTCGTCCTCCCTTACCACGATTTCCGGCATGGTTGCGATGATGTTTATGCAGTTCCGGCTGGGCTACGATATGGGTATCATTCTGGTAAAAGCGATCATACTCAGCCTGATTTCCGTTTTCTTCCTAATGCCGGGCGTGCTTTTGATTTTTGCAAAAGGAATTGATAAAACCCATCACAAATGCTATGTACCAAAAATTACGTTTGTAGGTAAATTTGCAAATCTGACCAAATACATCATTCCGCCGGTTTTTATCGTGTTTCTGGTATTTGCATTTTGGGAATCCAATCACTGCCAGTATATATATGACACGAATTCCATTGTAAGCGCGAAAAAGAGTGAATCGAAAATTGCAAGTGAAAAAATTGAGAATACCTTTGGTGCCAGCAATCAGTTGGTTGTCATGGTTCCAAAAGGGGATTATGATTCCGAGAAAAAGGTATTGGGAAAAATTGAAAAACTGGATTATGTAAACTCGGCATTGGGACTTGCAAATGTGGCGATCAATGATGATTATATGCTGACGGATAAGCTGAACCCAAGACAGTTTGCAGAGTTGACGGATCTGGATGTAGAAGTTGTACAGATTTTGTATACAGCATATGCATACAATGAGGAGCAGTATGGTCCGGTATTTACCGGCATTGATGATTATGAGGTGCCGATCATTGATATGTTCCTGTTCCTGTATGACCAGTATCAGGAAGGATATGTGACATTAGATGCAGATCTTGACGATCAGCTTACGTCCTTATATGACACGCTGCATGATGCGCAATTACAGCTGCAGGGAGATGACTATTCCAGATTTGTGTTAGATCTGTCACTTCCGGCGGAAGGACAGGAAACCTACGATGCGATGGATGAGATCCGGGGTATTGCAGCGAAATATTTTGGAAAAGACAATGTCATTCTGGTAGGAAACTCCACGAGTGACCATGATCTGGAATCTTCCTTTGCATCGGATAATATCGTGATCAGCGTATTGACGGCACTATTTGTTATGATCATCCTGTTTTTCACGTTCCAGTCAGCAGGGCTTCCGGTGCTTCTGGTACTCACTATACAGGGAAGTATCTGGATCAACTTTGCAGTTCCGGCAATGAGGGGACAGACAATATTTTTTATTGCGTACCTGATCGTGTCTGCAATTCAGATGGGTGCAACGATCGACTATGCAATCGTTATTTCCAGCAGATACATGGATCTGAAACAGAGAATGCCGATCAAAGATGCGATTACTGAATCTTTAAATCAGGCATTTCCAACTATTTTTACTTCCGGAACGATTTTGACCTGTGCAGGATTTTTGATCGGTGAGATTGCATCCGATCCGACGGTTGCCTCCATTGGTGTGGCTTTGGGACGCGGTACGTTAATATCCATTATTCTGGTTCTTTTTGTGCTGCCGCAGATCCTGCTGTTTGGTGATTTTATCATTGAGAAGACAGCCCTTGCCATGAATATTTCACGTCCTCAGAAGGAGGTTGCCGGCAGAGTGAGGGTGACCGGACATGTAAAAGGTTATGTACAGGGAGAGATTGATGCAGATGTTTCCGGTGTATTCCAGGGACAGATGAAAGTGTCGTTAGATTCGCACATACCGGGCAGACATGGAGAAGTCACACATGACGATACACAAAATCCAATGCTGCCGGGAATGACGCAGGATGAAAATGTGGCTGCAGAATCAGAGACAGCCGCAAAGGAAGAGCAGGAGGAGAAAAAGTCATGAAAAAGATGAGAATGAAAGTACTTGCCCTGTGTTTTTCCATGACACTGACCGTTTCTGCTCTGGCAGGAAACGGACGGTTGACCATACAGGCTGCCACCTCACAGGAAAGCAGTGGTACAAAAGAAACCACAGAAAAAGACAGCACAACGAGTGCGGATACGGCAGAAAATAAAAATCAGATCATCGAAATTGCCGATGAAAAGGCATTTGAAGAATTTTTACAGAACTGTCAGTATGACAGCTGGAGTGTTGGAAAAACGGTAAAACTTACCCATAATATTGATCTTTCGAAGGTTGATTTCAATGGTGTTGCATATTTCTCTGGGGATTTTGAGGGCGGCGGTCACACGATCAGTAATGTGAAGCTGCAGGTAAAAGGCTCGGATCACGGATTTTTCCGTTATCTGGGTAAAAGCGCAGTTGTGAATGATCTGAAGATCTCCGGTAAGATCACTTCAGAGGGAAGCTGTAAAAATATTGGCGGAATTGCCGGCGTGAACTATGGTACGATCGGGAACTGTTCCTTTGAAGGAACTGTCAATGGAAAAACAGCAGTCGGAGCGATCGCAGGGATCAACAAACCGACCGGAAAAATTGTAAACTGCAGGAGCAATGCAACAGTGACAGCCACCAATCAGACCGGAGGAATCGTTGGAAATAACGAAGGACTTGTGTCAGAGTGTACATCGGAGTGCAGCATCAATACAGATGAGCTGAAAACCACGATGGATATTGGAGGCGTTGACATTGGTACATTAAATCTCACAGGGCGTGTAATAGACCGGAATGATATTGGCGGAATTGTGGGTGTTTCGACTGGAATTGTCAGTGAATGCATCAATCAGGGAAAAATCGGTTTTGCACACACGGGTTATAACGTGGGTGGAATTGCCGGACGCCAGAGTGGAAAAGTCATCGACTGCCACAATGAAGGGGAAATCTACGGACGAAAAGATGTAGGAGGAATTGTCGGTCAGGCGGAGCCGTATATAGAATCGGAGTATCTGGATGATAAGGTAAATCAGGTGCAGGATTCGGTCAGTTCCATCAACACGACCGTAAGCAACATTGCTTCGACCATGAGTGATACCTCCACAGCGGCAAAGACCTATGTGGACAATCTGTCGGAGCAGTACGATAATTCTTCGAAAACTTTGTCGGAATCTCTGGGTTCCCTCTCAGATTCCATCGGGGAATCAAACCCGGAAGCGCAGCAGTACATGAATAATATTCATAATTCTCTGGATAAAATAGATAGTATCCAGGGAAACAATCATATTTTAAACAAAGAACAGGCAGAGGCGGTTACAAAAGAATGGCAGAATATCAACAGTAATCTGTCCAACATTCGTGGAACAATCTCCGATTCCAATAAAACGGCAGAAGATTTTGTGGATGATATTTCCAATCAGATAAAAGAAAAAGATACGGACGGCGATATTGATAAGCTGACGAACACAGTGGATGATGGAATCCAGTCTGTCACAAATGATGTGCAGAAGATCAGTAAGCAGATCAAAAGCATTCAGAATACGGTCGGAGATACGCTTTCTGTGGTGACAGGGGATGAGGAGTATATGGAAGATATCTCGTCCGCAGCCAGCGCAAAAGATACAGATGGTGTTGTTTCAGGAAGTGTAAACCGCGGAATGGTCAATGGCGATCTTAATGTGGGTGGAATTGTCGGAACGATGAACATTGAATATGATCTCGATCCGGAGTTTGATCCTGATCTTACAGATTCTACGGACATTACACTCCGTTCTACCGTGAATAATGTTGTCATCCGCTGTAGCAACTATGGGGAAGTGACTTCAAAGAAAAACAGTGTCGGTGGTATTACCGGATTAGAAGAACTTGGACTGGTCTATGGAAGTGAAAGTTATGGCTCTGTGAAATCTGATACGGGGGATTATGCCGGAGGCATTGCAGGAAACAGTGTCAGTGCAATCGCCAACAGTTACAGTCTCTGTAATATAAATGCAAAGGATTATGTCGGAGGCATTGTCGGAAGCGGATATACCGTGAAAAACTGTGTTTCTGCATCTACGATCACAAGTGATGGGGAAGGTCTGGGAAGCATCGCAGGAACTGTGTCTGAAGAGGGCGAGGTAAAAGGTAACATTTTTGTGGGCGATGACCTTGATGGAATTGACAACATCAACTATGCTGGGATTGCAGATGAAAAAAGTTATGAAGAGGTCATGAAACTTGAGAATATTCCGGAAGGATTCCATAAAGTGAAGATAACTTTCCGGGCAGAAGATAATGTGGATATTGTAAAGACAATCGCATATAATGGAAGCTTCAGTGAATCTGATCTTCCACAGATTCCGGAAAAAGATGGTTACTATGCAGTCTGGCCGGAGGATCTGGTTGGAAAACCAATGACGGAAAATAAAACGGTGGAGGCAGAGTACAGCCGTTGGACAGAGAGTATCGTGGGAACGGAAGTGATAAACGACGCAAAAACAGAAGATACAGCTAGTGAAAGTTCCGATACAGAAAATGAAAAAGCAGTTTTCCTTCTGGAAGGGAAATTCTATGATGACACTTCCATCCAGATGGCAGAGTGTGACACAGATCTGCCGGACGGAGATGTCGTGTATGCTTACAACTGGAGTCTTGAACACCTGCATGACAAAATATATGATACAGTAAAAGCACATTTTTATGTGCCGGACACTTCAGGAAAAAATGAGATCTGGTACAGAGAAACAGGCAGCGATGCATGGACATTGGCAGAAACCACAGAGGACGGCAGTTACCTTGTGGCAGACATTCCATATGAGGCAGCGTTTGCACTGGTACATACGGCGGCAGATTATACCTTGTACTATGCCGGCGGCGGCGCAGCGGTTGTATTGCTTTTGATCGTACTGATCATAAGAAAACGCCGGAAGCGTGCACAGAAAAAATAAAATGATTTGATGGGATGCGCATTGAAACATTTACATAGAAATGCTATAGTTAGTGCATTCTTTTATGACAGAGAGGCAGCTATGATATTTGAGACACATGCACATTATGATGATGAAAGTTTTAACGATGACCGTGAAGCATTGATCCGTTCCCTGCCGGAAAAAGGGATTGGCAGGATCATCAATGTTGGGGCTTCGATAGAGACAACAAAGACAACTCTGGAACTTGCCGCAAAATATGATTACATTTATGCAGCGGTGGGCGTACATCCAAGTGACATCAGCGGGTTGAATGAAGAGACATTTGCCTGGTTAAAAGAGCAGGCATCTCTTCCAAAGACTGTTGCGATCGGTGAGATCGGACTGGATTATTATTGGGATAAAGAGCCGGAGGTGCAGAACGCACAGCGTTACTGGTTCAGACGGCAGATGGAACTTGCCAGGGAAACCAACCTTCCGGTGATCATCCATTCCAGAGATGCAGCAGCCGATACTATGGAAGTGATGAAAGCGGTTCACGCAGAGGAGATACCGGGTGTCATCCATTGCTATTCCTACTCCAGAGAGATGGCACAGGAATTTATCAAAATGGGTTACTACATCGGTGTCGGTGGCGTCGTCACATTCAAAAACGCAAAAAAACTGAAAGAGACAGTGGAAGCAATCCCATTGGAGCGCATTTTACTTGAGACGGACTGTCCTTACATGGCACCGGAACCGCACCGCGGCACGAGAAACGATTCTTCCAATATTCCGTTTGTGATCGCAAAAATCGCAGAATTAAAAGGAATCACAGCGGAGGAGGTCGAGCGTGTGACGGAGGAGAATGCGGGAAGGTTATTCACAAAAGTATCTTAACTCCACAGCATCCTTCCAGAAGCGTTTCGGAATATTCTGTGCCTGTAATTCGGGGTTAGTACGTGCTTCGATCGCAATGCTGTCGAAAAAGGCCAGCCACAGTTTCTGGAATCTTGCTTCATTCTCAGAATAGTTCTGAAGAAGTTCGGTATTGATGTCCGAAGCATCTACAAGCATATAATTCTTTCCGGCGCGGTGGACTGCCGCAAGCTGGTGGGTTTCATCGTAAATCATAAAATTTTCCTGCGGAAAACGATCCGTAAAATGCTCTGCTAAAATTGGCAGGACATTATTTTTGGGATGGATCGTGGAAAACAGAACGCCGTTCTGCAGTTCCGAAAAGCGCAGAAAACCTTTCAGGTGGTGGGCTTCGGAGGCTGTGGCTCTGGACAATTCAAAGACACGGTAAATATAAGGATTACTCAGTGAATCCAATACACGGGCACCCTTTGGTGAATGAAGTGCGGCAACGATCGTCTGATACACGGCGTTCGCTTTGTCCATCTTCTTCTTGCCGGAAAGATCAATGGATAAAATAGCAGTAAGGATTGTCTCGTAAAAATCGTGTCCAAGCTTCCGGTTTAGCGTGGAAACAACTTTTCCGGCTTTTTCAGCGGATGGTGCGACGGTGTGGTAGTCGCAAAACAGCTCGTAATTATCCGGCTGACCGGATACCAGATAAATATCAGCGTGGGAGCATCTTTCCTGAATCTTTAATTCCCAGGCATCGTATACGCCGGTCAATATTCCGTTTGGTGTGTTTTCACAGATAAATACATGCATAATGTCCTGCTCCTGTCTTGAGAAAAATATTCAGGGAAATAAAAGTTTTACATTTATCTACGACAGCGGAAGCGGCTCCGTGGATAAGCCGGTATCGAACAGGCTCAATTGTTGATAACCGCTCTCACGGATCTCACGTGGTATCTGTGTCTTATCGCCCATCAGATTGCGGCAGATATAATCTTCTTCCAGCTTCGTGCGGTACATCATCCTGCCGGAGCAGGTGATAAAATAAAGAGCGCGTTTCAACACAACACCTATCTTCTTGAGATCAGCAAAATCGAGGGTGCTGTGGCGTCTTGCTTTTACAATGCGGCTGGCAGATTTATAGCCAATACCTGGGACACGGAGCAGTGTATCATAGTCTGCACGGTTGATCTCGACCGGGAAATATTCCAGATGCCGGATCGCCCAGTCACACTTGGGGTCGAGAAAAATGTTAAAGTCCGGCCGCTCCGGACTTAAAAGCTCGTCGGCTTTAAACTTATAATAGCGGAGCAGCCAGTCTGCCTGATACAGACGATGTTCCCGCAGGAGCGGCGGACCGCCGGGCAGTGCAGGAAGATTGCTGTTGTGGGTGACATTCACAAAGGCAGAATAGAACACTCTCTTTAAATCAAATTTCTGATACAGATTCTCGGCAATGCTCACAATCTGGTAATCGTTTTCCGGGGTTGCGCCGATGATCATCTGTGTGCTCTGTCCTGCGGGTACGAACTTCGGGGCATGCCGGTAAAGAGCAACTTCATTCTTATTTTCCGTAATACCGTTCTGAACCATGCGCATTGGCTTCAGGATAGTATTTCTCGACTTGCAGGGCGCAAGCTTTTTCAGGCTGTCTGCGGTAGGCAGTTCCAGATTGATGCTCATACGGTCAGCCAGAAAACCAGTTTTTTCAATCAGCAGAGGATCAGCGCCGGGAATCGCTTTCACATGGATGTAACCGTTAAAATGGTGCGCTGTGCGCAATTTATAAAGGGTCTGGTATAAAAGTTCCATCGTATAGTTGGGGCTTACCATAATGCCGGAACTTAAAAAAAGACCTTCAATATAATTCCGCCGGTAAAATTCCATCGTCAGTTCGCAGACTTCCTCCGGGGTAAAGGCAGCCCGCCGGACATCGGAGTTACAATTATTCTGGCAGTAAGAGCAGTTAAAAATACATTCGTTTGTAAATAAAATCTTGAGAAGGGAAACACACCGCCCATCTGCGGAAAAAGTATGACAGATCCCACAGGAAATGGAGTTGCCAAGGCCGATACCGTTACCACTGCGGTCCACACCGCTTGACGTGCAGGCGACATCGTATTTTGCAGCGTCTGAGAGAATCGTAAGTTTTTCCATCAGTGACATATTTTGCTGGATTTTCATCTGGATGTGATCTCCTCCAATCAAAAAAATAAAATAGAACATACGTTCGATAAAATGAGAATACCACATCCGGAAAAAGAATGCAAGAGAAAAAGACTGCCAATTTCTGGACAAAAAATCCTCTCATAATCCTGATTCCTTAGTTTTTCAGAATTATGAGAGGATGTGTCTTATGAATGGAGTTGTATTTCTGCGTATTTAGCTGCAACACGTTTGCCACTGAATGCAATCCCGAAAAGTCCAATTTTTTTGATACCATGATATTCCATGTCGGTAGAATATTTTTTGCTTTGGATCTGTTGTATCGCACTTGACGCAGAATCAGCAAGTTCGGTATCTGAAAGGTTTTTTCCGGCTTTAAATTCAATAATATAGCCCAATTGGGATTTATCTTTTGGCTCAAGCTGTATATCAAAACGCCCTTCGCCGGATTCTCTGTTGGAAGAGATATAATATCGGTCTGAGAGTATTGCCAACATTCCGAAAACAGTTCCGTGATAAAAATTTTCGTTTGTAGTGTCAAAAGTACTGGCAGACTGCAAGAGATATTTTTGCAAAGTGTCAGTGAAAAGAGCAGTATCACCTGTTCGCAGAGCTAGTTCGAAATCTCGGAGCAGGGAGCCGTTAAATAAGGTATTATAATTATCCAAAATCTCCTTCTGGAAAACACTTTTTATCTCGCGGTTAGGCAGTTTAAGAGAACAAATCGGGTTGTCATTAAATTCACTGATCACACTTGTGGCACGCAGATATCCGGCGACAAGCAGAAAGCTGTAGATTGTGTCAGAATCAGCATTTACCTCCGGGTAAATAATATCCGTATTAATAATGGATTGCACTTCTTTTCCCTGCAGTAAAAGTGAGAGACTTTCGTACACTTCTTTGTCGGAACTGCGGATCAGTTCACCAATAATTTCATTGCCGCTTGTTCGGGACCAGAAAGCCTTTGGTTTACAGTTATTGTTAAAATAATTGATCACAGACCACGGATTATATATTTCTGTATTTCCGAAGAGATAACCGTCATACCATTCCTTAATTTCCGAAAATTTTTCTGCCTTTCCATAGTAAGCTACCATATTTGATATATCGTTTACGGTAAAACCGAAATACTCTGAGTACTTGTCATCCAAAATCGTGTTTACAACAAGATTATTTAAACCACTGAATAAACTTTCCTTTGCAATGCGGAGTATTCCAGTCAAAATGCCAAATTCCAGATTCTCATTATCTTTTAAAGCGGAGGAGAAAAGATTCCGCATAAAAACGACAACTTCATTATAATAATGATATAAGTGTCCTTGCTGGATTGGCGTGTCGCACTCATCAATAATAATAATGACTTTCTGGTTATAATGTGTGGCAAGTAAAGAAGAAAGCTTGCCAAGTGCAAACTGATAATCGGTAGAATCGGCGACATCATTTATGAGATTTTGAATGTATTTTTTGTCATATTCATTAATTGCTTTGCTTGATAAAAGTTCTATATGGCGAAGAAATTCTTCTTTTAAGGTAAAACACAGACTGCGGTACATATCAGCCCAGTTGGTCTGATGTGCATCTTTAAAAGACAGAAAAATGACCGGATAAGCCCCCTGAAGCTGTTTGTAAGCATCTCCGCAATCCCAGATTTTTTTATCTGAAAAATATATGGATGTATCTGTGGATGTTTTTTCAAAATAGGTTCGGATCATGTCCATGGTAAGCGTTTTCCCAAAACGGCGCGGTCTTGTGAAAAGATAAACCTTGCTGTGGTCGTCAATTATATCTTTTATGAGAAGCGTTTTGTCGACATAATAGCATTCTTTGGAAACTTCTTTATATGAAGTGATTCCAACCGGACATGGGAGTAATCTGCCGGACAAAGGTGGGGTTTGTTTGTTTCGAAGGATTTCCGGTTTTGTTGTATCAGAAGGGATCAACCAGTATCTTCCTTCTTTGTATGCACCGTTAATAAAACCGGCAGTGCAGAGCTGATTTACCCTCCGGGGAGTAATTCCCCAAAGCTGGGCAATATCTTTTGCCTTCAAAAATTTTTTATCCATTATAATCCCTCCATTGCATATGCAATCATTCTATATTTCCTATAATATGATATTTTTGGGAAATAAACAAGAAATAAAAACATAATTTCTCTAAAAACGGGAAATTAACAAGGGAAAAAGACTGCCAATTTCTGGACAGTCTTTTCAAAAGTTGCCGGTTATATGATCGGCAGTCTTAATTATTTGTGAAATAATCAGGATACATTGTTAGCAATTCTTTTTTCTCCGATAAATGCCGGGTTAAATGCCGGGTCATAAGCATTTCTGCCATTTCACTATCATGTCGTCTGATTGCATACAAAATATCTTCGTGGTCTTTTAATACATAATCGTGTTGCTTTGATTTTGTGGAAAGGGAGCGGAGACGGTCAAAGTGAACCATCTGTTCCTTGATAATATGGTAAGACCACATTTTATCTGCAGCGCGGAACAACAGCTCATGAAATTCATTGTCTAATTCCAGAAAAGTCTCTCGATCCTTCTGTTCGAGGCTGCGCTGCTGCTTTTTTATATTATAATCAAGGGCGTCCATATCAGCATCTGCAATCTTATCACACAGAAGCTTTAAAATTGCATTTTCCGTTACAAGCCGTAAAAAACGCGATTCTTCTACGATATTGTAATCAATTTTGGAAATATAGCTGCCGCGCTGTGGCAGGATTTCAACCAGACCGATGCGGTTTAATTCAATTAAAGCTTCGCGGACCGGTGTCCTTGACAAGGACAGTGTGGTGGAAAGCTCATTTTCACTGACAGCGGTTCCGGGCTGCAATTCCAGATGAATGATGTTATATAAGAGCACTCTGACAGCATAGGATCTGGAATTTTCAGAGCGTTCCTTTTGAAGAATGACCATTTTTTCTCCCCATTTCCTTAATAATATACTAGTATACTATCAAATAAAAACTTTTGCCAGATAATTTTTAAAAATCAAAAGTAAAAACAATTTTGCGGATGGAAGGATCTCTGCTGTCAACAAAATCAAAAGCTTCCTGCGCTTTTGTAAGCGGAAATGTATGCGAAATAGAATTGTTCAGGTCAAGAGTACCTTCTTTGATCATATCAATTGCTTTTCCGAACATTTTATTCTGGAGGCGGGAACCTCTCACATCCAGCTCTTTGGAAGTGATCAGGAACTGGTTTACTTCGGTCGGAGCGGTGGAAAATCCCATAGTAATAACACGTCCGGCATTACCGGTAGCCTGAAGCAGTAATAAGAGGGAATTTTTCACGCATGCGGCATCGATAGAGACGGTGGCGCCTCTGCCGTGTGTGTATTCTAACACCTTCGCCTGAAAATCTTCAGTTGCGGCATTGATCGTAAACTGTGCGCCGTGTTCTCTGGCTTCTGAGAGTTTGTCATCCATAATATCTGCTACAATGATATGGTCACAGATTGTATGTGCAATTTTTAAAATTGAGCTTCCAAGTGCGCCAGCACCATAAATAAGAAGCATGTCGTCTTTTTCAAGTTCAGCACGGGTGCAGGACTGGATAGCGATGGTAGTCGGCTCGATCATAACGGCATCCTGATCGGAGAGTGAATCTGGAAGAAGATAGCAGTCAGATTCTGGAACTGCGATATATTCGCGGTAGCCACCATCAATATGTACGCCTCTTACTTTGAGGTTGTCACATACATTTCCACGGTTTTTGGAACATGGGTAGCAGTGACCACAACTTGTTACCTGATTGATGATAATGCGGTCGCCTATTTTTAAAGAAGAAACATTATCTCCAACCTCTGCAACGACACCAATCATTTCGTGTCCGATAATACGCGGATAAGTAGCTGCAGCATTGGTGCCATGATAAATTCCAACATCAGATCCGCAGATTCCCGCAGCGGTCATTTTTACTAATACATTATTTTTAGGATCAATAACTGGTTTTTCAATGTCAATTACTTCTAATTGATTTGGTTTTACAATTTGTACGGCTTTCATAATAGTCTCCTTATCTTAATTTGAAATAGATGATTGATTATTTAGGAATGCCACAAAACAACTTACATACTAGTATTCTACATAAAAGAAAAAAGAAGTCAATAAAAAAGAAAAAAACAAAGTAATATTATGCAATATGCATAAAAAATAGGATGATAATATGTTGAAATATACATATTGAAAAAAATAAGCAAATGAACTACCATACTAGCATACAAACAAAACGCCAGAAACAACTTACAAACATTTCATTTAGGAGGAAAGTGATTATGGGACTTGCAAAGGCGATTAAAAGAGGCGCAAGTGCATTACTGATCGGTTCAATGATGACAGGACTTTTTACAGGCTGCTCAGCGACCGGTGAAAACAGTGGAGGTAAATTAGTAAAAATTGCGGTCTGTGTATCAGATCAGACACCAGCCGCACAGGCATTGGCAGATGTGTTCAAACCGATGGTGGAAGAGGCGACCGATGGACGTTATGATATCCAGATTTATAATTCCGGTGTACTTGGAAGCGAAAAGGTAACATATGACTATACGAAAAGTGGAATCGTGGAAATGTGCGTAGTCGGAACAACCATGTGGTCTGAAACACCGAAAATGACAATCCCTGATTTTCCATTTCTGTTTGACAGCGTGGAACACGCAAGAGTCTGCTATCAGGGAGAACTGGGTGAATATATTGCAGAAGACCTTGAGAGTACACAGCCATTGAAGCTGCTTTCCTGGTATCCAAATGGAGCCAGAGTGTTTACATCTAATAAGAAGCTGGAAAGCCTTGATGATTTTAACGGACAGAAGCTCAGAATGCCAAACAATCCAATTCATGTAAAACTTGCCGAAAGTCTTGGAGCTAATGTTGTTATTATGGATATGGGTGAAGTGTTTACTGCATTGGAACAGGGAGTGGCAGATGGACAGGATAATCCGCTTGCTACGGTAAAGACAGAAGGCTGGTATGAAGTTCAGGATTATGTTTATGACACAAATCATATCATTGCATCCTTGGAGCTGTTTGCTGGTGAGGAATTCTGGAACAGTTTAAGTGAAGAAGATCAGGAAGCGTTTGAAAAGGCTTCGGAGGCAGCGTCAGACTATGCATGGGATTTATATGAGGAGCAGCTTTCAGATGATAAACAGTTTATGAAAGATAACGGACTGATCGTTACAGAACTCTCCGATGAGGACAGAGAAGCGATGAAAGAGAAAATACAGCCGGTTTACGATTATCTGAATGCACAGTATGACTGGGTAGATGATGTCAGAAAAATGGTAGATGACATTAAAGTAGAGTAAGGAGAAGCAGACTATGAACAAATTAGTAGATAAGCTATTCAAAGGTATTGACTATTTTACAGGTATTCTTACCGGCTTAATGGTGTTCTTTGTATTTTTAAATGTTGTACTTCGAACCTTTTTTAATGCCGGGCTGACATGGTCAGAAGAACTGGCAAGATACCTTTTTGTATACGTTACCTATATCGGAGCAATCAGTGCAATGCGTGCTAATGCACATCTGGGAGTGGATACACTCATCAGCAGAATGAAGCCGCAGGTGCAGATGGTAATGTATATTGTTTCCCAGACAATTATTGCGATCTTAATGATTATTTTAGTGTGGGGTTCTGAAAAAATGGTGGCACAGAATACCGCCTCAAGAACAGCAGCACTCGGAATCCCATATTCTGTATTATATTTTGCTGGAATCATCACAGGCGTGGCAATTGCGATCATGGCGGTGATAAACATCGTCCATGCGCTGAAAAATCCATCTGAAATATCAGAGATTGTTACGATGAGCACTTCGGATGATGATGAGATCGCTGCAGAGGCAAAAGATGGTGCAGAGAATCTTTCGGATGAAGAATATGCAAGAAGACTGAGAGAAGAGGGAGGAAAATAACATGACATTAGTAATATTTTTAGCTGCCCTGATCGGTGGTATGCTGATTGGACTTCCAATCTGCTTCGCACTTTTATTCAGTGGTGTTTGTATGATGTTATATCTGAATGGCTTTAATGCCCAGATTTTATCACAGAATTTATTTTCTGGTGCAGATTCCTTTTCCATGATGGCAGTTCCGTTTTTTATCATGGCAGGTGAATTTATGAACCGCGGCGGTATTACAAAGCGTATTGTAAATGCAGCGAATGCGATTATCGGACATGTCCGCGGCGGACTGGGCTATGTTGCAATCATGGCAATTCTCTTATTTGCAAGTATGATCGGATCAGCTGTTGCTTCCACTGCATTCCTTGGAGCGATCCTCATTCCTATGATGGTACGTGCCGGTTATAAGCGTGATACCTGTACCGGACTGATCGCAGCAGGAAATATTTTATCGCCGATCATGCCGCCGTCTGTACCAATGATTATCTTTGGCGTGCAGGCAGGTGTTTCCGTTACAAAATTATTTATGGGTGGTATTGCACCGGCTGTATATTTATCAGGTGCTTTGTGTGTATTATGGTTCTTTATTGCGAAAAAAGACAACCTCGCAAAAGCAGAGAGACAGTCTGCAAAACAGGTTGCAAAAGCATTGCTTGACGGACTTTGGGCATTGATTCTTCCGGTGTTTATTCTTGTTGGACTGCGCAGTGGTAAATTTACACCGACAGAGGCTGGAGTTATCGCAGCAGTATATGCATTAGTGATCGGACTGTTTGTATACAAAGAATTAAAAATCAGCATGCTGATGGAATGCCTTGTTTCTGCGGCAAAGTCATCTTCTGTAATCATGTTTCTTGCTGCAGCAGCAATGGTATCTTCTTGGATGATGACAGTGGCAAATGTTCCATCCATTGTTACGGGAATTTTAGCACCATTTATTGAGCATCCAGTAGCATTAATGCTAATTATCTGCCTGATCGTGCTCCTTGTTGGAACTTCCATGGATGTAACGCCTACCATTATGATCCTGACACCTGTATTACTGCCGGCAGTGAAAGCAGCAGGAATCGATGTTGCATATTTTGGAGTGGTATTTATCTTAATGACGGTTTTAGGTTTACTTACACCACCGGTAGGAACAGTATTAAATGTTGCCTGCGGCGCAGGAAAGATCAACATGGAGAGAATGGTAAAATCGATATGGCCGTTCCTTCTGGCTGAGGTAGTGATATTACTGCTTATGGTTTTGTTCCCGTCTCTTGTGACGGTTCCGATGAACTTTTTCCTCGGATAAATCAGTGATTGCGGAGTTTTGATTCAGGTTAAAACTTCGCAGTTGTTTTTGAATATAACAGATAGAAATGGAGATCAGAAAAATGGAAATGACAATGAGATGGTTCGGAAAAGATTATGATACCGTCACCTTGGAACAGATAAAACAGACACGCTATGCAACCGGGATCATTACTACATTATATAATAAAATGCCGGGAGAAGTGTGGAATCTGGATGAAATTCTTGCAATGAAAAAAGAGGTTGAGGACGCAGGCCTTCATCTGGCAGGAATTGAGAGTGTCAATGTCAGCGATGCGATCAAGACAGGCGGAGCGGGCAGAGACCATGATATCCAGGCATATATTGAGACATTAGAAAATCTCGGAAAAGCAGATATCCATATGGTTTGCTATAACTTCATGCCGGTATTTGACTGGACAAGAACAGAACTTGACCGTGTGAGAGAAGATGGTTCTACGGTAATGGCATATAATCAGGATGCAATTGATAAAATGGACCCGGAGAAAATGTTTGATGCGATCAAAGATGACATGAATGGAACAGTCATGCCGGGCTGGGAGCCGGAGCGAATGGCAAAAATCAAGGATTTATTTGCATTATATAAAGGAATCGATGAGGATCAGCTTTTTGAGAATCTGAAATATTTTCTGGAAGCAATCATGCCGGTTTGCGACAAATATGATATAAATATGGCAATTCACCCGGATGATCCGGGCTGGAGTGTGTTCGGTCTGCCGAGAATCATTTCATCACAGGAAAAATTAAAACGAATGATGGATATGGTGCCAAATAAACATAACGGTGTGACATTCTGCATGGGCTCGTATGGAACAAACTTAAATAACGACCTGATCGCAACCATTCATATGTTAAAAGGAAGAATCCATTTTGCACATATCAGAAACCTGAGATTTAACGATGGAATGAGAGACTTTGAGGAGAGCGCACATCTCAGCGAGGATGGCACATTTGATATGTATGCCATTATCAAAGCGCTTTATGAAGATGGGTTTGATGGCCCAATCCGTCCGGATCACGGAAGAATGATCTGGGGAGAAAAAGCAATGCCGGGGTATGGACTTTATGACCGTGCATTAGGCGCAGCATATCTTCGCGGACTGTGGGAAGCTGCAAAAAAGGAAGGAGAGCAGAGATGAAACTGACATTACAGGGTTTGCAGGAAAAAGAACAGTGGAAAAACGCAGGAATCGGACTTCCTTCTTATGATATTGAAAAAGTGGCAGAAGAGACAAAGAAAAACCCGGTGTGGGTACATTTTGGAGCCGGAAATATTTTCCGTATTTTTATCGGAGGGATCGCAGATACACTGATATCTTCCGGAGAGATGAAAAAAGGGATTACCTGTGTGGAAACGTTTGATTTCGATGTGGTAGATAAAATATACAGACCGTATGATAACCTCGTTTTAGCTGTGACATTAAAAGCCGACGGCTCAACGGATAAAAAGGTGCTAGGTTCTCTGGCAGAGGCAATCAAAGCGCAGTCAGAAGTGCCGGAGGAGTGGGATCGGTTAAAAGAAATCTTTTCCGATAAAAATCTCCAGATGATCTCATTTACCATCACGGAGAAAGGATATGCGTTGAAGGGAGTGGATGGAAATTATTTTCCATTTATTCAGAAAGATATTGACAACGGACCTGAAAAACCGGTGTCTGCAATGGCGGTTGTCTGCGCATTGCTGTACGAGCGTTTTCAGGCAGGAAAGGCTCCTCTTGCAGTAGTTTCCATGGATAACTGCTCTCACAATGGAGAAAAATTAAGAAATTCCATTCTGACTATGGCAAAAGAGTGGGAGAAAAAAGGATATGTAACAGGCGAGTTTGTAAATTACATTTCAGATGAAGATCAGGTGTCATTCCCATGGTCAATGATCGATAAGATCACCCCAAGACCGGCAGAATCCGTCTGCAGATCTTTGGAGGAACTTGGCATTGAGGATATTGCACCGGTCATCACTTCAAAAAATACATACATAGCGCCGTTTGTAAACGCAGAGAGACCACAGTATCTTGTGATCGAAGATCATTTTCCGAATGGCAGACCTGCATTGGAAAAGGCAGGCGTCTATATGACAGACCGGGATACTGTAAATAAAGTAGAGCGCATGAAAGTTACAACCTGCTTAAATCCACTGCATACAGCACTTGCAGTCTACGGATGCGTTTTAGGTTATACCCTGATCGCAGACGAAATGAAAGATGAGGAACTGAACAGGCTTGTCCATGAAATCGGTCCTGTAGAGGGAATGCCGGTGGTTACAGATCCGGGTATCTTATCACCGGAAGCTTTTGTGGATGAAGTTATCAATGTGCGTATTCCAAACCCGTTTATGCCTGATACGCCGCAGCGTATCGCAACAGATACCTCCCAGAAAGTGGGCATTCGCTACGGCGAAACGATCAAAGCCTATGTGGCTCAGTATGGGGATGCGAAGAAGCTAAAAGCAATTCCACTTGCAATTGCAGGATGGTGCAGATATCTGCTTGGCGTCGATGATAAGGGAGAAAAGTTTGAATTATCTTCTGATCCAATGCTTGCAGAATTAACAGCTGCCTTAAAAGATGTAAAATTTGGTGAGAAAGAATCCTATACAGGACAGTTAAAGAGTATTTTATCCAATGAAAATATTTTCGGCATCGATCTTTACAAAGCCGGTATCGGAGAGAAAATTGAAGAATTATTTGTAAAAGAAATCGCAGGCCCGGGCGCAGTGCGCAAGACTTTGAAAGAAAATCTGACAGATTAAACAAATCAAAAACTAAGCCAGAGGAAAAACATGAAAATTCCTCTGGCTTAATTTTTTTAAATCCCTTGACAGAATATAAGCAATCCGTTACTCTAAAAATGCGTAAAGCAAAAATCTTTTTTTATCAAATGAGTGAAATCATATATGCTGGATCGGCATGGATTCCCAATATCCACAACTATATAGCAAATGGTAAGTGAACATGAGTTTATTATTGAAAGAAAAATGCAGTACATAGTATAATAGAAGGAGAATATTATTGTTAGAAGAAAAAAGAAATAACAAACCAGATGTAGTATTAAAAAAGTATTGGGAAAACAAGGAACGGTTTTCAGATTTTTTTAATGCGGTTCTGTTTGATGGAAAAACGGTTATCAGACCGGAAGAATTAGAAGATTTAGATACAGATGAATCTTCTATATTGGAGCATAAAAATTATGCAGAAACACTGAAAGCTTCACGGGATAATATTGCAATTTGCAAGAAATCTACCAGATATGGGATTAATTTTGTGATGCTTGGGATGGAGAGTCAGGAACATATTCATTATGCAATGCCTATGAGAATAATGGGTTATGACTATGGAGCATACAAAAAGCAGTATGATAATAATGCAGTAAAGTATAAGAATGGCAAGGGATTATCTTCGGATGAATTTTTGTCTAAAATGAGAAAAACAGACAAATTTATACCAGTGATCACGGCTGTTATTTATTATGGTGAACGACCGTGGGATGGCGCAGTATCATTACATGGGATGTTAGATATTCCCAAGCAATTCAGTCGTTATGTAAATGATTATAAAATGATATTGATCGAGGCTGGAAATAATAATTTAAAGTTACATAATGTCAACAACAGAGACTTGTTCAATTTAGTGGGAATGTTGATCAATAAAAGGGAGACACCTGGAAAAAGAAAAGAGCAGGCGATTCATTATGTTAAAAAGAATCATGTCGATACAACTGTGATCAGGACAGTGACAAGTGTAATGAACAGTAAACTGGATTATCAATTATTGGAGCGGAAAGGAGAAAATGAAATGTTTACCGTATTTGAAGAGACATGGAAAGAGGGAGAACAGGCAGGAAGAGCGGAAGGAAGAGCGGAAGAAATCATTGCGGCAGGATATGAATTTGGTCTTTCAGAGAAAACCATTTTAGAACGTTTACAGAAAAAACTTGCAATAACTCCGCAGCAAGCCCAGGAATATCTTGCAACTTACACAAAAGAGACCGAGCAGCGTTGCTAAATTATAAATGCTGCGTCGTTTATTAGAAGAACTACTATAAAACCTCTGATTTTTCAAAAATTAGTTCTTTTTATAACACTTTATGTAACGCCCTGAATGTTATAGTTAGTATAACAAAAAGGATAAATATGTTTTTTTGCAGCCTTGGCAAAAGTGCAGCGAGATAAACATTAAAATGGAAGGAAGAGGTTTACACAGATGAAAAAGGAAATGATGGAAAACGCTACAGGCGTAAAATTAACCAAAAAAGCCAGCAAAAACGTGATCAGATCATTATCGGTCGGACTGGCAGCAATGATGGCATTATCTACTCCGATTGCAGCATTTGCTGAGGATGCAGATGGACAGAATAGCAGTGAAACAACACCGGAAGAGAGTACAACAACTGTAACAACACAGAAATCTGCAGCAGAACAGGTGGGAGAAGTTCAGAAAGCCGCTGAAGAAACGAGCAAAACAACAGAAGCAGCAAAGGATGCGGTAAATGCAGCAGTTGATACAACAATTGCGGATGACAGTGGCGCAGACCAGACAACAAAAGATGCAGCAGGCGTATTGGATGCTACCGCAAACGGAACATTCGAAGGCGGTACAGATGTGAATGTGGCAGAAGAAATAGTTGACAAAACAATGGATCGCATAAAAGATGCGTCAGATGCCGCAGCAGATACCGACGCAGCTCTTGATAAGGCAGATAAAAAAGCAGATGAGGCAAATACAATTGCGGATGATGCAAAGAAAGAGCAGCAGGAAGCACAAGACGCATTTGATAAAGCACAAGCCGGAATTGATTCTGCAACAGACATTGAGGATGCGAAGAATGCTTACGATCAGGCAGCTGGTATTGTAGGCGATGCACAGAAAGCGTATGAGACTGCCAAAGCAGCTTATGACAGCAAAGTAGCCGAATACAATACAGCGTTAGACGAGCTTAAGGCGGCACAGGCAGCTTATGATACAGCAGTTGCCGAAGCAAGTACCGAGGCAGCGGCAGCCGCAGCAAATCTTGCAGCAGTTCAGGAGAAAGCGAAGGCTCTTCAGGAGGCAGCAGAGGAAGCAAAAACAGCAATTCCGGAGCTTACCGATGCACAGAAAGCAGCACTTGAGATCATCGCTCTGGAAAAAGAACGTGCAGGGGATACCTCCACAAACTGGAGAAAAGAAGATGAGCTGTTCAAAGTGATCCTTAAGAATTACTACATTCCGGAACTTGCCAAGGGAGAACTTGTTGACTGCAAGTGGACCTGGAATCGGAATGATAACAAAAACTATTGTGAGGTGACTTACAAAGATGTGGCAGGTGACACACAAACCGTATATCTGAACTACAAGCTCAACGATACCCGCGATGATCTTGTTATTTTCGAGAAGGCAGAAGAAGTGGTTTCCTATGATGTGAAGGGCACAGACGGAAGCCTTGCATTCAATATCAATGCAGAGAACTTCCCGGCAGATAAGCTTCAGAATGATCAGGATACCGCAGTTTATGAGAATAACGGAGTGGTATACACAATCGTAAATATAGGTGGACAGTTCTATGTGGTCGACTCAGCTTCTAAGGATGTCGAGGTGAACAATAACTACAACAGCGAACAATATGAAATTACCGGTGAGAAAAAGATCACCTATTCAGTGGATGAAAATGGCAAGTTGGTCAAAACGGTAAAACAAAACGTTTCCAAGATTACATACACGGAAACTAAATTATCTTCTGATAAGACATATGACAATGTTGAGGCAGCAGAAAAGGATCTGGCCGATAAAAAAGCAGCATTGAAAGACGGAGATAAAGATGTCGAGACGTCCATGAGCGCAACAGCGACTGCAGATGTGACCGTAAGCCAGAAAACTACATTTACGACAACTATTGATTTATCGAAAATTGTTGTTGAAATGAAAAAAATCAATAATGATAACGATAAATACGAGAAGAAAAATGCCGAGATTGCAGCAAAGGAACTTTTGGCTAAATTCACCAACGAAGAGGCGTTAAAGAACCTGCTTGGCGGCGATTATAAGATCGAAAGTATTAATAAAGAAAATGCAAAAGTGAATGCTACAGATCAGTACAAAAATACTTCCGGCAGATGGGTAGACTGGGGTGCAGATTCTGCTTCCTATAAAAACGTATTTTCAGGCACGATTGTTATTACTTATTCACAGACAGTGACTGCAAAAGCAAACGCTGTGGAATCCAAGACAAATGCTGTAAATGCAGCAGATAATAAAAATCTGGAAGAGTTAAAGGATCAGGCATATGATGCTGCAAAAGCAGATGCAGAAAAACTTCTTGGAGATGCAGTTTCCCAGAATAAGAAGATTAAAGACAACCTGAAAACTGGAGATCTGCATATTAACGGTTATGAAGGCTGGAATGGAAAACATAACTCCAACGTAGCAATCAAAATCCATTATGCTGATGATACATTCACAGAGGGAGAGAAGACAACGGATCAGGCAGTTGTTGACGAGAAGAACAGCTCCACAACCTTATCCGTTTCCTACACCGGAACTTATCAGCAGAAAAATTCCAAAGAACTTGGCGAGAAGGCCGTGGAAACACAGAAATACAATCAGACAGCCAAAGCAGAGGAAAAAACAGCTTATACAAGCAACAAATATTATGATGAATATAAGAAAACAGGAGAGATCAATGAAGGAATCTGGCTTACCGGAAAAGATGATGATCGTTTCCCGGGACATGAAAGCTTAAAGAGCTTCTATGATTTCAAAGATGCAGCATTAAAAGCGGAGGCTGAAAGAGCAGAGAAAGTAGCAAAAGCGGATGCGATCATTGACGCAGCAAAGAATGCGGTGGAAAAAGTTGATAAAGCAAAAGCAGATGCGGACAGCTTAAAGGATAAGCTTACAGCACTTCTTGCAAGCCAGAACTACACAGCAGATCAGGTAAAAGAGTTAGAGGGACAGATCAGCGCGGCAGAGATAAAATTAAAAGAGGCAGAGGACATGGCAAAAGACCTGACAGATAAGTTAGGAATTGCAGGAGAAACACTGGCTGATAAGATCACAGAAATCACCCCTGCACCGGCTCCGGGCGAAGGCGGTTCCACAACGACACCGGGCGGCACAACTACCCCATCCGGCACTGAGACGACACCGGGCGGCGCAGCCACAACCCCAGCAGGAACTGTAACTACAGCAGCGGCTCCGGCAAGTGCAGTCACAACCGTTACAACAGCCACAGCAGCTGCAGCACCGGTTGAGATCGCAGAGACGCCGGTAGCGCTTGCAGCAGCTGCAACACCGGCGGCAGCAACGAGAACAGCAGCGGTTGCAAATGCAAATGCCGCAGCTGATGCTGATACAGATGCGGACGCTGACACAGATGTGACAATTGCAGACGAGGAGACACCTCTTGCAGCGAACGGAGCACAGGAGAGCACGACAATTGCCGATGAGGAAACTCCACTTGCAGCAGAGGCTGGCGCAGTGGAAAACAAACAGCAGGAGAAAATGTCCTGGTGGTGGTTACTCATCATTGCACTTCTTGGTGTAACCGGCGAGGAAATGTACCGCAGAAATAAAAAGAAAAAAGCAGAAGCAGCTCAGAAAGATGAGAAATAAATTTTAACAGTAAGGCGCATCCAAAAGGTGCGCCTTTTCTAAAACATCCATTGCAAAAAAATAAAATACGGAGTATTCTGAAAACAGGAAAAACATGATCCGTAATTTGTATACAAGGAAACAAAATCTATGAAAAAAAAGAAAACACTCATAATCTGCATGCTTCTTGGCATAATGCTCCTGACTTCCTGCGGAAAAACAGATCATCAGGATCAGGCGTCAGTCGCCACCGAGCAGACATCCGGAGACAGCCGGCAAACGACAGAAGAACCTGCGGAAACCGTCGGCGGATCGGAAGAGTCAACGGAAGCAGCCGGGACAGCCCAAGCGGCAGTAGAAGCCGTGGAAAGCACAGAATCTTCTGAATATGCAGAACGTAAAAGCATCATCATCACAGCCACAAACGAGTGCGGCATCGACATTGGGATGTTTTCTGTGATCGATCCGATCAGCGGCGAACAATACAATATCAGTGCGATCGCAGATGGACAGTCTGTTTCCATGCCGGTAGAGTGGCCGGTGGAGATCACAGATTTTCAGTGGGCGCTTTATAATCAGAACGGTGAACTCTGCGTTGAGGCAACCACGGATATCAGCCAGGCGGAGAGCGGAGTGACCTTGCTTCTCACCGGAGACGGAAATCTGGATGATGTACAGGAGATCTTTGAATAATGCAGACAATCTGATACAGACAATTCTGCCTGTACAGGGCAGTCAGGACAGAAATGATAAAAACAGGGGGTACTCATGGAAGAAAGAAGAGAAATATCGAGGGTAGAATACAAGACAAATGGTGTTGTCGTAATCTGCGATACACAGGAAAAAATTTACGTGGACGTGAAAGACATCAGTCCGTTAGGCATGGGAATCTGTGTGCCGGAGGGGCATGAAGGCCTTCTCGGAAAACAGGTGATCATTGTAGCAGAAACACTGATCATGTATGCGGAGGTTTCCCGCGAAGAAAAGCAGGAAGACGGCTCCACATTCATTGGTGTGCATGCGATAAAATTTACAGATGATGTTCTGCAGTATCTGTTTTCACACATTGGCTGATGAAACTAATCTTCTAAGCTCGCAGTTCCCGAGCAACTGATCCCAGAAATGCTCAAGAGGAATCTCTTCATATTGGCAGATCAGACTGCAGTCTAAGGCTCCATGGGCAACGATCAGTACATTTTTTCCGGAAACAACTTCCGGCGTTAAAACATCGTGGATAAAAGAGCCGCTGCGGGCATACAAATGCTCAAGACTTTCCGCACCATCTACAGCATGATAATGGACAGGATCATGGAACAACGTGTATACCGGACATTCCGGTTTCTGTGTGACATGTTCTGTTCCTTCATACATGCCAAATCCCATCTCGCGGAGACGGTCGTCCGTCAGGATCGGCGTGCCGCTCCCTTCCAGAAAAATTTCAGCAGTCTCCTGCGCACGCTGTAAGGGAGAACAATAGCAGATATCAAATCGTAGATCCCCATACTTTTTCCGCGCGTCTCTCGCCATCTGGCGGCCTTCTTCATTTAAAGGAATATCTTCGCTTCCCTGCAGTCGGTGGACTGCATTCCAGTCAGTTTTTCCGTGTCTCATGATATATAACATAATAAACAATATCCTTTCCTCTTATAATAGTAAAAATCATAAACGCATTGCGGGCTCAATTCCCGGTGCGATTGAATTATATCCTATATTTTGTTAAAATGAAACCCTGATCAGAAAACAGTACCGGCACAACGCAGGAAATTGCATGACAGCTATTAATTTTACAGGAAAACTACCGATATATGAGTTAGAAAAATAAGCGTTCCGGCATTTGCAGAGATCCGGACCGCAACCATGGAAGAACACAGGCTTATGCACACGGAGGTGTAGAACAATGGCAATAGAGGCTATGAAAGGGGCAGGGATGTCCTACGCGGGAAGTTCATCCGCATCAGATGTAAAAGCAGAGAGTCAGGCAAAAGTGGAAACTGCATCCAACGCAGCAGCTTCTGACGATCTCATGAAGAAAACCATTCAGATTGACACGAAAGAGACTGACAAAAACGGCAAAGATGGAAACCGGGACGACAGCCAGGCAAAGCAGACGATCTCCGAGAATTCCCAGATCAGGAAAGCAGTTGACGAGATCAATAAAAAGGCGCACAATTCCGAGGCAGTCTTCGGAATCCATGATGCAACCAACCGTGTCACCATCAAGATCGTTGACAAAGACACGAAGAAAGTCCTGAAAGAATATCCGCCGGAGAAAACCCTGGACATGATCGCAAAAGTCTGGGAGATGGCAGGATTATTAGTGGATAAGAAACTGTAGATCACTGTCCAGAAGGCAGGAACAGCAATAGACAAGTGACAGATGAAAACAGAAAATGATATAAACAAGTTACAAAACTGAAAGGAGCAGGATTATGCCAATCAGAATCACAGGTCTGAACTCGGGATTAGATACCGAGTCCATTATCTCAGCGCTTGTATCTTCTTATAGTTACAAGACGAACAAGTATAAAAAAGCACAGACAAAATTATCATGGAAGCAGGAGGCATGGAGTACCTTAAACTCTAAGGTGTACAGTTTCTACAACAATGTTGGTAAATTAAAAATGTCATCTGCCTACAATATGCGTACGGCAAGCGTATCCGACAGCACAAAAGCGAAGGTGAGTGCAGCAAGTGGGGCGACCAACGGCGTACAGTCTCTGGAGGTCTTAGAGGTTGCCAAAAGTGATTATCTGACCGGCGGAAAGATTTCGATCAAAGACGCATCCGGTGCGGAAGATAAGACAAAAACCGTTTCATCGGCATCCACTTTAAGCGAACTGGGATATACCGGAACCGGTACGATCGAAGTTACCAATAAAGAAACCGGAAAGACAACAAGCATCAGCGTGACCGGTGACACAAAGATCAGCGACTTTGTGAAATCCCTGTCAGACGCAGGTGTGAAAGCCAGCTTTGATGAGAAAAACGGCAGATTATTTGTAAGTTCAGCAAAGACCGGTACAGAAAACGGTTTTGAACTGAAATCAAAGAATGCAGACGGCGATAAGGCGTTGCTGGCATTGGGATTGGCAATGACATCTACCGTATCAGATACCGGCGCAAAAGTGAATGACGATAACAACTGGTCGGCGGCATCGGATGCGAAGATCAAACTGAATGGTGCAGAATACACTTCATCTACCAACGAGTTCGCTGTAAATGGTCTTTCTGTCACAGCACTTGCCAAGACGAGTGGAGAGATTTCTGTAACCGTAGCTACAGACAGTGAGGGAATCTATGAGCAGGTCAAGGATCTGCTCAGCCAGTACAACTCACTTATTAACGAGATGAACAAGTTATACAATGCAGATTCGGCAAAAGGATATGAGCCGCTGACAGATGATGAAAAGGATTCCATGAGTGATACGGAAGTGGAGAAATGGGAGGCAAAAGTCAAAGATTCCCTGCTCCGCAGAGATGATTCGTTAGAGAGCCTGATCTCGTCCATGACAACGGCGATGTCCAAGGGATATGAAGTCAATGGAAAGACATACTATCTTACTTCTTTTGGAATTTCAACACTTGGTTATATGAATTCTGCAAAGAATGAACAGTATGCATACCATATCAATGGGGATGAGGATGACAGCGCAACTTCCGGAAAGGAAGACAAACTGCTGGCAGCGATCAAAGAAGATCCGGATTCTGTGGCGGGATTCATGCAACAGCTTGCAACAGGATTATATGATTCTATTGATAAGAAAATGAAGACATCCACTTTAAGCAGTATATTTAAAGTATACAATGATAAGGAGATGGCTTCGGAATACAGCGATTATACAACCACGATCAAAAAGTGGGAGGATAAGCTGTCTGAACAGGAGGATTACTACTACAAGAAGTTCTCGGCGATGGAAACAGCGCTGGCAAAACTCAATTCACAGACATCTTCTTTATCCGGTCTGTTTGGATCATGATAACAGGACAATTAACCTGCGGCATTGCCGCAGGTTAAATCTGCATAAAGAAAAAAAGAAAACACATGGAGGTATTTTCACATGCTTAATCATAATGGCTATGCTGCGTATGCGAATAGCAAAATTATGACCGCATCACCTGCGGAACTGACACTTATGCTCTATGACGGAGCAATCAAATTCTGTAACATAGCAATTGCAGGGATTGAGGAAAACAATATCGAGAAAGCACATAACAACATCCGGAAAGTTGAGGATATCATCTCCGAGTTTCAGGCAACATTAAATCATAAATATGCAACAGCTGATGATTTTAATAATGTATATGTCTATTTGAAAGAACGCCTGATCGAGGCAAATATGAAAAAAGACAAAGAAATCCTGGAAGAAGTATTAAAACATCTCAGAACCATGCGCGATACATGGAAAGAAGTGATGAAACTGGCTGCCAGCCAGAGATAACCGGAAGGAGAAAGTAATACATCGTGACAGATAATTACATTGGAATCATGATCGAAAGCCTCCGGCGCAAAAAGGATGTCCTGACAGATATATTAAAACTTAGCGAGGAACAAAGCCTTCTGCTGGATGATCCTAATTTAGAACCGGACACATTTGAAAAAAACGTGAATCGGAAAGCGGCGCTGATCGACAAATTAGAGCAGCTTGACACAGGTTTCGAAAGTTTATACGACAAAGTAAAGGAAGAGCTTGAGAGCAACAAAGAGATTCATAAAGACCAGATCAGGCAGATGCAGGAACTGATCAGGGCACTTACCGAATTGAATATGCAGATTCAGGCGACGGAAGCAAGAAATAAGGAAAAGGCAACCGCCAAGTTTGCTTATATCAGGCAGCAGGCAAAGGAAATTCGCAGCAGCCAGAAAATCGTCAAAGAATACTATAATAATATGATGCATAAGGCGTATAATGAGCCGCATTTTTTGGATAATAAAAAATAGAGAGAATAAAAGACCGCACAGATAGAAAGATATTGATTTGTGAGGTCTTTTTAGTTACAATTTTAAGGTAGTAGGCAGAGATTTTGCTATGGTGGTTGAAGAAACATATCAGATAATTATGGGAAAACAATAAGATGTATTAACAACTTAGAAAATAAAAATTAAAAAAGGGGTTAAGTATCTTTCACTTATGCCGATATACAATGCAAGTAAGCAAAGAATGCTGCTTCGTGAAATCCGAAATGAAGCGTACGGTCAGAGTAGGAACGTTCACAAATAAAACAAATCTACTTCAGCATGGAAGCTGAAGCCCAATTCAAGGAGGAAAAATAATATGGTAGTACAGCACAATCTTACAGCGATGAACGCTAATCGTCAGTTAGGAATCACAACAGGAGCTCAGGCAAAATCTTCAGAGAAATTATCTTCCGGTTACAGAATCAACCGTGCAGGTGATGATGCTGCTGGTTTAAAAATTTCTGAGAAAATGAGAAGCCAGATCCGTGGTCTTGACAAAGCTTCTTCAAACGCAGAGGATGGTATTTCACTTATCCAGACAGCAGAAGGTGCATTAAGTGAGGCACACTCCATCTTACAGCGTATGAATGAATTGGCAGTTCAGGGCGCAAACGATACAAATGAAAGTATTGATCGTGATGCTATTAATCAGGAGTTGGATGCGTTAACAACAGAACTTGATCGTATTTCAACAACAACCCAGTTTAACAAACAGAATTTATTAGATGGATCATTCCAGAGCAAGAATCTTCAGGTCGGAGCAAACGCTAATCAGAATATTACTATTAACATTGATAATATGAATGCTGATAGCTTAGGACTTAGAAAAATTAAAGGATTTGAAGCTGGTGCTGCACAGACTGGAGAAAAGCCGATTTCTGTATCATATAAAGGGATGACCTATGCATATAATTCAACAAAGACAGATGATGAAAATCAAACAGCAGCTATTTCATCATTCAAGACAGCTATCGCAAATGCAGCTAGTGAGGATCAATATGCGGCTAAATTTTCGAAAGGATCTATGTACTATAATGGTACAGGAGCTACTAATGGTGTTAAAAAGTATGCTACAGCAAAATCTGCAATGGATGCTGATGTAGCATCTGCTCAAGAAGCAATGAGCAGTGCATTGAAAAAGAGCTGGGCTGACTATCTGGATAAGGAAAAAACTACAGGTACAAAAGCTACTGTTTTAGCACAGGGTACAGCATTTGAAGAGAAAAAACCTACAGTTTCTGATTATTCCAGAGCAAATGCAACCATTACAGCTGTTCAGACAGCAATTAATAAAGTATCTTCCCAGAGATCTGCATTGGGAGCTCTGCAGAACAGATTAGAGCACACAGTTGCTAACTTGGACAATGTATCTGAGAATACATCTTCCGCAGAATCTCGTATTCGTGATACAGACATGGCTGATGAAATGGTTGAGTATAGCAAGAATAATATTCTTGCACAGGCAGGACAGTCTATGCTCGCACAGGCAAATCAGTCTACACAGGGTGTTTTATCGTTATTACAGTAAGATTAAACAAAATGTTATCGGTAAAGGAGTTGGCGTTGCCAACTCCTTTATTCATATAATGGAGCATGAGAATAATGGAAAGTAAAATATTAACACTTTATGGCGAATTGAGAGATATTACGGCTGGATACATGATTTATCAGGATAGAAATATAGTGAGTGAAATATTAAGAAAAATACCACAAATACAGGAGTTTATATTGTGGTTTGTCGAAAAAAACAGATTACCAGTCAATGAAACAGATTTTTTAGATATGCGTAAAGCTATATTTGATATTATGAAAGACATTGTGGATGCAATTGAAATTGGCGATATCGTTTTATTAAATGATGCCGTTGCATATGGTTTGATGGATTATATGGGGTTATTTATAGAAGTGAAAGAGGAATAGCTATGAATTTATATGATAGAAATATAGAAACGTTGGCGAGATACTATCCTGATATGGATGATTTAATAGAGCAATACAAAAATGAAAGCGACTCTGATTTAAAAATATTCGAGGATGTAAATATAGATGGTGAGAAGATAACGAAAATACAGAAAGATAACAAATTATTTTATTTAGATGGAAAGAGACAACCAAATGAGCCTGCAAGGATATGGAGACAAGTTTTAGGAAACTTAAGAAAAAATACACCGGTTTTTATTTTTGGAGTTGGTAATTACAGATATTTGAAAGAACTTGCAGAGAATACTGTCAACAGAATAACAATAATAGTCTATGAACCATCCGTTCTTATTTTTAAATTCTTTTTACAAACAGTGAATCTGGAAACATGGATGGAAAAGCATACCATCATTTTCTGGGTCAAAGGCTTAGAAGGGATGGATATAAAAAATTTTGAAAATACAGTTAGAGGAATTTTGACATACGATAATCTTGGGTGTACAAAGTATTTGATTATTCCCAATTATGAAAAACTTTTTTATGAAGATGCAGTTGAATTCAGCAAGCTCTGTCGAGATTTGATGATGCGCGAGGTTGTAAATTATAACACTAGACAGCTGTTCTCAGGTATTATGGCAAAAAATCTACTGATGAACGCAAGATATTTGTGCGACGGTTATAAAACAACCCAATTGGTAGAGGTTATACCTAGAAATATACCTGGGATTGTGGTGGCAGCAGGACCTTCTCTAAATAAAAACATACAGGAAATAAAAAAAGCAAAGGGAAAGTCCATAATTATTGCGGTTGATACGGCAATAAAACCATTGCTTAATTCTGGTATTATACCTGATATGTTTGCTGTTATTGATGCATTAAAACCTCTTGAGTTAGTCAAGATGGAAGCGGCAAAAGATATTCCGTTGTTAACGACATTAAACGCTGCGCCAGATATTTTGGAGTTTCATCGTGGTAAGAAATTTTTCTTTAACGAAGGATATAAATTTGCAGAAAAGATTTTTGAAAATACAGGTTTGAGAGAGGGTGATGTATCGTGTGGCGGATCTGTTGCTACAAGTATTTTTTCCCTTCTATACAAAATTGGTATTGATACAATAATATTGGTAGGGCAGGATTTGGCATATACGAATAACAAATCTCACGCAGATGGAACCTTTAAGGAAGTGATGGATGAAGAGAATACAACGAACTTCCAAATGGTCGAAGGAAATTATGAAGAAAAAGTGCCTACAAGAACTGATTTTAAGCAGTTCCTAGATTGGTACAATTATTATATTGAGGGATGCAAAGAACATAGAAAAAATTTTCGGGTCATCAATGCTACAGAAGGCGGTGCAAAAATAAAAAATACAGAGATAATGACCTTAAAAGAGGCTATAAAAAGAGAATGTAAAGATGAGGTTGACATACAACAATGTTTAAATCAGTTACATCCTATGTTGGAAGGGGATAAAAGAGAGTGGACAATTGGATATTTAAATCACTTAGCTATTGATTTTGCGGAACTGGTTGAAGATGCAAAGAAGCTCGAAATTGCATATCATGAACTGATGCAGATAAGCAGCAAAAGAAATATAAATACTAATAATTATAAGAAGATATTGAAAAAAATAAAAAAGCAAGTATATAGGATTGAAGAAAAAGATGTCTACCAGCTTGTCGAAATCACAATGAATGAAGCCGAATATATTTTGCGAAACGAACAGTTTATACAATTAGATACGATAGAGAAAGAAGGGAAAGAAATTGCAAGAAAAGGAATTCTATATGCACAAGATATTCAGAAAATTGCATTAGTATTAGAGGATTTCGCAAAACAAATATTTTCGGGAATGAAATAAGAAAAATAATTCCTGATTTTATAAAGACAAAATGGGATGGAAAAATATATGCAGGAATACGTCAGACAAACAGTAAAGCATGAAGAGCAAATCAATGAATTAAACGAACAATTTCAGCGACAAGAGAATGCAATCCAGATTCTGTTAAAGTCAAATAAACAAATAATAGATTGGGTTGATGATATTGTCAAAGATCAGGAGCATTTCAGGGAAAACTATTTTTTTGAGATTTCTGACCCAAGGCTGAAGGAAGAAGAAACAGAATATTGGTATCCGGATATTGCATCAGTAGAAGAAACCTTGGATGAAATTGTTAATCATGGAAAGTCTATTGCAAGATTTGGAGATGGTGAATTTTCCACAATTTATGGGCGGGTGCGTCACAAGTTCCAAACGGAACAGGATGACAGGCTTGCTGCACGGTTGTTGGACGTTCTTGCGTCGGCAGATGACAGCTTAATGGTTGCAATTGCAGATAATTATGGCAGTCTGGAACGCTATAGTGAGCAGGCAAAAAGAGAGATTCGTTTTTATTTGACAAGACAGGTCAGAAAAGAGCATTTACAGATATTGAAAAGAGATAGAAAATACTATAATGCATATGTTACAAGACCATATGTTATGTATAATGATTCAAAAACGGATCGCTCACAAAAAAGGTTTGAAAATTTAAAAAAAATCTGGGCAGATAGAAAATGTATATTTATAGAGGGAAAATATACAGCACTTGGAGTAGGAAATGATTTGTTTTCAGGGGCAGAGTCTATACAGAGAATCATTGGTCCGGCAGAAAATGCTTTTCACGCATACGACAAAATATTAGAATGCTGCAAGGATCAAACGAAAGATAAATTATTTTTACTGGCACTTGGACCAACAGCTACTGTATTAGCATGTGATTTGTGTAAGATGGGATATCAGGCGGTAGATATTGGTCATATAGATTTGGAATATGAGTGGTTTTTAAAAGGACAGGGATGCCGGACTGAAATTGTTGGTAAATATAATAATGAACTGGCAGGCGGAGATAAACCAGTAGAAATTCAGGATAAACAATATCAGTCACAGATTATAGCAGATTTCTCATAAAAGGATAGGCACTTTATATGGATATTTTATTTTATCGGTACAACAGTATATGTGAACCGGATATGATTGAGGTATTAGAAAGATATTCAAATAGCATTGACGAAATAACAATTGAGATGGATGATAAAAACATTTCATCTAAGGAATGCCTTTGTGCATTAAGTAGTGCGTTACAACAAAAAAATTATGATATTGTTTTTAGCATAAATTTCTTTCCTGTCATTTCCGAGGTTTGTAATATATTTAAAATACGGTATGTTTGTTGGATTGTTGATAGCCCGGTTATGGAACTATATTCTCACTCTATTCGAAACTCATGTAATAGAATCTTTCTTTTTGACTATGCATTATATGAGGAGTTTTATCAGGAAAATCCAGCATGTATTTACTATCTGCCTTTAGGATCAAATTATCACCGGATAGATAACCTTATAAGTACAATTACAAAAGAAGACAAAACTAGATTTTCAGCAGATATCTCTTTCGTGGGCTCACTTTATACGGAGAAATGTCCATACAATCATTTGAAGGAAGATGGCTCTTATTTAAAGGGATATTTGGATGGATTGATTGAGGCGCAGTTAAAAGTATATGGATATAATTTTCTGGAGGAATGTCTGACAGATCAGATTGTCGCTGACTTTAAGAATAAGATACCATTTTATCAGTTCCCGGAGAAGTCAAATCATAATGATAAGGCAGCAATGGCACATTTGTATCTTGGAAATAAAGTGACAGAACAGGAGCGGTTACGTTTGCTTGGTTTAGTCTCAACGTATTTTAAACTTGATTTGTATACAGGGAGTGATACAGCATCATTACCTGATGTAAATGCGAGAGGATTGGCAAAATCAATGACGGAAATGCCCAAAATCTTCCACCTATCAAAAATTAATTTGAATTTCACGTCAAAACCTATTAGAAGTGGGTTGCCATTGCGTATATGGGATATTATGAGTGCAGGTGGTTTTGTATTAACTAATTTTCAGACAGAAATCCCGGAATATTTTGAAATCGGAAAAGAGATAGAAACATTTTCAAGTCAGGAAGAACTATTGGATAAGATCACATATTACCTTGAGCATGAGGAAGAACGAAAACAGATTGCATCTAATGGTTATGAACGAGCCAAGAGACAGTATTCATTAGATACAAGAATTGGGCAAATGTTGAATATGATATAGGAAAATATAAGGGAGAGTTGAATGACCACAACAATAATCATTGAAGCAAGTGTGAACCATAATGGCAGTTTAAATCTTGCAAAGCAAATTAACAGATGAAAATAATTGGTAATTAGGAGCGACAGCTGCGGATGCAAAAAACTGGCATTGTTATACGATTATTATACAGAATAGAAAAGAATGTAAGAACGGTTTTAAATATTTTTTATAAACATATCAACACAAAGGGGGAATACAAATAATGAAGATTATATTTATGGGGCGAAAACAATATGCCGCAGAGATGTTACAATGGACGGTAGAGCAGGGAATAGAAGTGGCATTTGTTTGTACAGATTCACAGTTTTTGAATTCTCCAACAATGATAAAGGCAAATGAATTGGGAATACCAGTGATTACGATGGAAGAGGCGGAACATTATGTGGAAAATAATCCTGAAGATATTGATTTAGTAGTGTCGTATTTGTTTTGGAGAAAAATCCGCAAACCTTTGATAGAAGGTCCAAGATATGGATGCATCAACTTTCACCCCGCAATATTGCCGGATTGGAGAGGAACGGCAGGCTACAACATAGCCATATTATACAAACTTCCTGAATGGGGGGCAACAGCACACTATGTAGATGAGAAAATAGACACAGGCTCAATAATTAAAGTATTCAAGTTTAATTTTGATTATAGGATAGAGACAGCTTATTCACTCGAAAAGAAAACACAAAATATACAGATGGAATTATATAAGAGTGTGATGTTGGATGTTATTGAGAAAGGCAGATTAGAGTGCGCTCCTCAAAAAAAAGAAGATGGCACATATATTTCAAAAAAAGAAATGATTGATATGATGAAAATTGATTTGAATAATATAGAAAATGAGGATTTAGATCTTAAGATACGAGCATTTTGGTTTCCACCATATGATGGTGCGGGTTTTGAATTAAATGGAAAGTTTTATACTTTGGTTAATCGTGAAGTCTTGAAGAGTTTGCAAGACAAAAATACAACAGCGATGGTATAAGGAGAAGAATAAATGAAACGAACCCTAATTATTGCAGAGGCTGGAGTAAATCATAATGGGAGCTTAAATGTTGCTAAGAAGCTGGCAATATCAGCCAAAGAAGCAGGTGCGGATATTGTAAAGTATCAAACATTTAATCCAGATGCACTTTCTTCAAAGTATGCAGAAATGGCACAGTATCAAAAAAAAAATATGGGACAAACAAAAAGCCAGAAAGAGATGTTGTCAAGATTAACGCTTACACATGATGAATTTATACAATTGGCAAGATTTTGTGATGAAATTGGAATTAAGTTTTTGTCAACACCGTTTGACATACAAAGTATAGATTTCTTAAATGAACTTGGATGTGATATTTGGAAAATACCGTCAGGGGAAATAACAAACTATCCTTATTTAGTTCATATTGCTGAAACGAAGAAAAAAATTATTATGTCTACAGGTATGAGTACACTCACAGAAGTTGTGAGTGCTTTAGATATTTTAAGGAGTAATGGTGCAACAGATATACAATTATTACATTGTACTACACAGTATCCAACACCATATTCTGCTGTAAATTTGAAAGCAATGCTTACGCTAAAGTCTGAAACAGGGTGTGAAGTTGGCTATTCAGATCATACAAATGGAATAGAAATCCCTATAGCGGCTGTTGCTATGGGGGCTGTAATAATAGAAAAACATTTTACATTAGATAGAAATATGGAAGGCCCTGATCATAAGGCTAGTTTAGAACCCCGGGAATTAAAACAAATGGTCGACTCTATACGTCATATAGAAGAAGCTCTTGGAGATGGGAAAAAGAAACCAGCAGATATTGAACTGTCTAATATTAATATTGCAAGAAAAAGCATTGTGGCAAAAAAGTTTATTAAAAGAGGAGAAGTATTATCTGAAGAAAATATTACTACAAAACGACCAGGAAATGGTATTAGCCCTATGTTATGGAAATCTGTTTTGGGAACAAATGCAATAAGAAATTTTGAAGAGGATGAGTTGATTGAAATATGAAAAGAATTGCTGTAATAACTGCAACTAGAGCCGAATATGGATTACTTTTTCCACTTATTAAAGAACTTCGTAAATATGAGAATTCTAAATTTGTTGTTGAACTGATAGTGACTGGGACACATTTGACCGAAGAGTATGGGAAAACAAAAGAAAATATTATAAATGATGGAATAAGGATAGATCAAGAAATACATATTCCTGTTAAATCCGATAGCCGACTAGACATTGCAAATAATCAAGCTGAAACACTACGTAAATTTGCACAATTATTTAACGATATTCAATATGATGCAGTTGTAATACTTGGAGATAGATATGAAATGCTTATGGTAGCAGTTGCTGCTACAGATATGCATATTCCAATTATTCATCTTTATGGCGGAGATACAACAGAAGGAGCAATGGATGAGTGTATTCGTCATTCAATCACAAAGATGAGTTATTTGCATTTTGCTACTAATGAGGAGAGTAGACGCAGGATTATTCAGATGGGAGAAAATCCTAAAAGAGTGTTTAATTATGGCGCTACTGGAACAGATAATATTTTAAAATCAGAAAAACTAACAAAGAAGGAAGCGCTTGCAAGTGTTGGATTACCATATGATTGTAAATATGCTGTATGCACATATCATCCTGTTACATTAGAGGAAGGGAATATTGAATTATTGATAATGAATTTTCTAAAAGCGTTATCTTATTTTGATGATGTTCAGTTTATTATTACAAAATCCAATGCTGATCAAGGTGGAATGCTTATTAATAGAGTGTTGGAGCGAGAAGCTGGAAATTTTAGTAATATTCATATATTTTCTTCTTTGGGAAGGAAACGTTATTTATCACTAATAAAATATTCGGAAGCAGTGATTGGTAACTCGTCAAGTGGAATAATGGAGGCACCTGTATTTCACATACCAACTGTTAATATAGGAGATAGGCAAAAGGGAAGATCACAATCGGAAAGCATAATAAATTGTGATACAGATGTACATTCGATAGTTGAGGCTATAAAATATGCTTTATCTGACGAAATGAAAATGTTGTGTTGTCATGTCCAAAATCCTTATGGAGACGGAAGTGCAAGTCCTAAAATTGCCAAAAAGATAATGGAAACTCTTCAAACAGGGATGAAATTGAAAAAGGAATTTTATAATATAGAGATAAATGATTAATCCACCCTTAATATTAGAAAAAGATTTGGAGTAGTATGAGAAACATAGCGATTATCCCAGCCAGAAGTGGCTCAAAGGGATTGAAAGACAAAAATATCAAAGAATTAAATGGAAAACCACTAATGGCATATACAATTGAGGCTGCATTAGAATCAGGGATATTTGATTGTGTGCATGTGTCGACAGACAGTGAGAAATATGCTGAAATAGGAAGAAAGTTCGGGGCGGATGTTCCCTTTCTGAGGGATGTCGAACTGGCTGGGGACAAGAGCAGTACCTGGGATGCGTTACGTTATGTGGTGCAGGAGTACCGGAAAAGAGGAAAAGAATTTGAACTGGTAACTCTGTTACAGCCAACTTCTCCGATGAGAAACGCCCGGAATATCAGGGAAGCATATGAGGTATTTGAACAGAAATCTGCGGATGCGGTCATTAGTATTTGCGAATTAGAACATTCCATTCAGATATGCAATAAATTAGGCGAAAATGGCTCAATGTATAATTTTATTGACAGCAATAAAGTTGGAGCCAGACAATTGTCGGATACTTATTATCGATTGAATGGAGCAATTTATATTCAGAAAACAGAGCTGCTGATGAATAAGCAGAATTTTTATAACGAAAAATCTTATGCCTATATTATGGATCAGAGACATTCTGTTGATATTGACAATGAACTTGATTTCTTATTTGTCGAGGCATTAATGAAAGACAATAAAGATTAATTTTTGCAGGCGATTATCCGATATATAGACTGTAACCTATCATGGAGCGATAGGAAAAGAACATGGAGGTTCGTCTATGAAAACAGAACAGTTGATAACATTTCTGATTTCCCCGGAGCAGACAATCGTAGAAGCAATGCAGAAGATAGATGCGAATGCGAAGGGGATTCTTTTTATTACCAATACAGATAGAAAATTAATAGGGGCGATCACCGATGGAGATATCCGCCGCTGGCTGATTAAGACAGGAAATCTGCAGGAACAGATAAGCCGCCTTATGAACCGCAATCCTAAGTCCGTGTATCGAAGGGAAGTGGCGTCTGCGCAGGATGTGATGAGACGATATTCGATCACGGCATTGCCTGTGCTCAATTCAAAGGGAATCGTGATTGACATTCTTTTTGAACAGGAGCAGAAAATCGAGGTGAGGGAAGGAAGTCTCTCTTTAGATAAAGTGCCGGTAGTCATTATGGCAGGAGGAAAAGGAACCAGGTTATATCCTTATACCAAGATTTTGCCCAAACCGCTGATTCCGATTGGGGATATTCCGATTATGGAACGGATTATTGATAAATTCAGGGATGTTGGCGTGACGGATTTTTATGCGACTGTCAATTACCGCAAGAATATGATCAAATCTTATTTCACTGATACGGTAAAAGATTATGAAATAAAGTATGTAGAAGAAAATCAGCCACTAGGAACAGCAGGAAGCCTGCGGCTGATAGAAGAAGATTTTGAACAGCCTTTTATCGTGACGAATTGTGATATACTGATCCACGCAGATTACGAAGATGTCTACCGGTATCACAGGGAAAGCGGCAATGAACTGACAATCGTTTCTGCACTAAAGAATATTGTAGTACCCTATGGTGTGATCCATTCCAGTGAAAATGGTGCAGTGCAGTCTATGGAGGAAAAACCAAAATTATCATATTTTGTCAATACAGGTATGTACATATTGAATCCTGAATTGAAAAAAGAAATTCCGGAGGACACATTTTATCATATGACAGATCTTACGGATAAATTATTGAAAGAAAACCGCAAGGTCGGCATGTATCCGATTAGTGAGGATTCATTTCTGGATATGGGAGAGTTTGAAGAGATGCACCGTATGGAGAAAAAATTGGATTTGAAGTCAGAGTAGGCAGAGTAAATTACAAGAAATAATGGGTTTACATAATAAATTGAAATTGATAATAGTATTATAAGTAATTAGACGAAAGAACGAGGAATATAGAATGAAGAAAGTACTTGTAACAGGAGCAGATGGATTTATTGGAAGCCATCTGACAGAAAGCTTATTAGAAAAAGGTTATGATGTAAAAGCCTTTACCTATTATAATTCTTTTAATACATGGGGATGGTTAGATACATTACCAAAGGAAAAATTGGATCAGATCGAGGTGTTTAGTGGAGATGTCAGAGATCCGAATGGAGTGAGAGAGGCAATGAAAGGTGTCGATCAGGTTTTTCATCTGGCGGCATTGATCGCCATTCCATTTAGTTATCATTCACCGGATTCCTATGTTGATACAAATATCAAGGGTACATTGAATGTTTTGCAGGCGGCAAGGGATTTGGCAACAGAGAAGATTATGGTGACATCTACATCGGAAGTATACGGAACAGCACAGTATGTTCCGATTGATGAGAAGCATCCGTTTCAGGGGCAGTCGCCGTATTCTGCAACGAAAATTGGTGCAGACCGTCTGGCAGAGAGCTTTTACCGCAGCTTTAATCTTCCGGTTGCAATTGTACGTCCGTTTAATACGTTTGGACCAAGACAATCGGCAAGAGCGGTAATCCCGACGATTATTACACAGCTTTTGGCTGGTAAAGAAGAAATCAAACTTGGTTCTTTGACACCAACGAGAGATTTTAATTATGTGAAAGATACAGCTGCAGGATTCATTGCAATCGCAGAGTCTGATAAAACCATCGGACAGGAGATTAATATAGCAACACAGCGGGAGATTTCCATTGGAGATCTGGCGAAAGAAATTATTGCACAAATTAACCCGGATGCAAAAATTGTATGTGATGAGCAGCGGCTACGTCCGGAAAAGAGTGAGGTAAATCGTCTGCTTGGAGCAAACGCGAAGATAAAAGAACTGACAGACTGGAAGCAGCAATACACCTTTGAACAGGGGATTGCAGAGACGATCGCATGGATCAGACAGAATATGGCTGCATATAAAACAGATATTTATAATGTATAGAAGCATACATGATGTAAACTGAATCTGTGTGCAAGATTGACAGAGTTATTGTTTTAACAAAGGAAAGAAGGAAGAAGAAAGTGAGTCGATTTATCCCATTGTCAATTCCGAATTTTGAGGGAAATGAGAGAAAATACGTAGATGATGCAATAGATCAGGGCTGGGTATCTACAGGCGGAGCTTATATTACAAAACTAGAAGAACAGATGGCAGGATTTCTTCATGTAGAGAAAGTGGCTGCCTGCCAGAGTGGCACATCTGCATTACATTTGTCATTATTGGAATGTAATGTACAGCCGGGAGATATGGTGATCGTGCCGACATTGACTTTTATTGCAGCAGTGAATCCGGTACATTATCAGTTTGCAGAGCCTGTATTTATGGATTGTGATGACAGCTTATGCATGGATCCGGTCAAACTGCGGAAGTTTTGCGAAAAAGAGTGCCATGTAGAACAAAAACAATTAATTCACACGGCTTCTGGCAAGAAAATAAAAGCGGTTATTGTAGTGCATGTGTTTGGAAATCTGGCAGATATGGAAAGCATTATGGATATAGCGGAAGAGTATTATTTGAAGGTAATAGAAGATGCTACAGAAGCGTTGGGTTCACATTACACGGAGGGACGTTTTGCCGGAAAGTATGCGGGAACGATCGGAGATTTTGGAGCATACTCATTTAATGGGAATAAGATCATTACAACCGGCGGTGGCGGTGCAGTGACAGCAAAAGATGCAAAAACGGTTGCACATATGCAGTATATTTCCACACAGGCAAAGGATGATCCGCATTATTATATTCATAATGAGATTGGCTATAATTATCGCATGACCAATTTACAGGCGGCGCTTGGTGTGGCACAGATGGAAGAATTACCTGAATTTATAAAGAGAAAACACAGCAATTATGAGCTGTATCAAAAACTATTCAATGGATTTGAACTCGGAAAATTACTTGGCTTTCGAGAAGGAACATATTCAAATCAGTGGTTTTATTCACTTGAGATTCCAATGGAAAGAGTGAATGGTTCTTTAAGGGATATCATCACAAAGTTGCAGGAGAGAGGTGTACAGACAAGGGCAATCTGGGGATTGATCCATGAACAGCTGCCGTATCAGAATGCGATAACATATGAGATTGAGAAAGCACCTTATTATAGTAAATGCATCTTGAATTTCCCAAGCAGCACACAGATCACGGAAGATGATATTGTTTATGTTGTGGAACAGATCAAGGATGTACTAATGTCATAAGGGATGGTAAAATGCAGGATGTAAGAATATCAACCAATGTAACGCTTGGGAGTTTTGTTTTTATGAATACCGGAAGCAAAGTATGTCATGATGGAAAGTTAGGTAATTATGTAACATTAAGTCCGGATGTCACATTAGCAGGAAACGTGATAGTCGGCGACAATACAGAAATTGGTATGGGTGCAAATGTGATGCAGGGTATTACGATTGGAACGAATACTGTGATTGGTGCAGGATCGGTAGTTGTGAGAGATGTGGAAGATCATTGTAAGGCAGCCGGAGTACCAGCGAAAGCCTTTAGATGATAATAAGTCTAAAGGCTTTTAAAAGTTTTAAGAGAACTATTTCATTTGCGAATAAGATGGGTTATACTACTATAAATGATAATTAACTAAAAAGGTATGGAGTAACGACAGTTTTATGTTGGAGGAGTTTTGATTTGCCAGAAAGAAATACTATGAAAAAAATTCAGGAATTACAACAGGTAAAAGGTGATGCATACGATTACTACATTGCCGGAAATGAAGATACAGATCTGTTTGAAAAAATATTTTTGGTAGACGATATTGTAGAAGAAATTTGCAAACCGGATAAATATTTTTTGATTGGAGAAAAAGGATCTGGAAAAACAGCATATTCGGTGTATATGTCGAAATCTGATAAGATAAATAGTTTTTGTTCCATTTCACTTGTGGAAAATACGCTGTATCAGAGATTTCTTAATATGAAAAGACAGAAAGCATTGGAACTTTCAAGTTTCAAAGATGTATGGATTAATTTGATTTATTTGATTCTTGCAGAAAAGATCAGAAAAGAATATGGTGAGACTTTTTTCAGCAGCATTAAGTATAAACAATTATCGAAGGCAATAGATGTTTTTTATAGTGATGCTTTTAAACCGGAATTTGTGAATGCCTTTGAATTTGTTGACAATGCCTCTGCATCTATTAATTCGATGATGAAACAGGGGCTGTTTTCAACTGGAACTAAGGCATCTGCGGAAACGTCCCAGAAGTATGTGGAACAGAGTTTTCAGATTAGTCTTTTGAAGATAAGAGATGGTTTTGAAAAAGCATTTATGAGTGTTAATTTGAAAAAACCAACGATTTTGTTTGTGGATGGCATTGATGCAAGACCAAGAGATATTGATAATGAGCAGTATTTTGAGTGTTTGGTTGGACTGGTAAATGCAGTTTTAGAAATGAATCAATCATTCCTGAAAGAGAAACAGATCAAAATTATGTTGCTGATCCGACCGGACATTATGTATAAAATGCCAGTTCATAATATGAATCAGAAGCTTAGAAATAATTCGGTGTTGTTAAATTGGGTAACTTCTTATCGCAAATATATTGATTCAAAGTTATTTAAGATTGCAGACGATTATTTTATGAAGCAGCAGGATTATTCATATGAACTGGGAGAATGCTGGAATTATTATTTTCCATACAAGGTGGAATATCAGGAAAAATGGAAAGCACCAGATAATCCGTTTGTTGAATTCTTGAGGTATTCCTTATACAAACCAAGAGATATTTTAACCATGTTAAACGAGATGGTTGATGCAACAAGTGGTACGCAGTTTAAACATTCTGATTTTGAAGGTATTTTATCCAATTATTCGACGTATTTAAAAGGCGAATTGAAAGATTATATGTTAATTTATATGGATGATTCAGATTATAATAATTTTAGTATATTCTTTGATTATTTTCAGGGGCATAGAAATTTCAATTATAAATTTTTTGAGGAAAAACATTTAGAATATATAAAGTATTTAAGAGAATTAGGACGGAAGATTCCACCGTTTATGGAGACTGCGAGTGAAGCCTTACAGCTTTTATATGATACGAATATCATTTGTTATAAAATATATGAAACTTTGCCAAATGGCAAGCGGAAGAATAAAATGTTTTGGTCATATAAGGAACGTAATTATGCAAACATGCAGCCTGAAGTAAAGAAGGGCGGCGAATATTCATTTCATATGGCATATGCGAGAGCCTTTCGATTGTTTTAAAGTAAATATCATAGGATGATCACAAGGCCTTTAGATTATAATAAGTCTAAAGGCTTTCTTCAAAGATAGCAAAAAGGAGGCAGAATATGTCAGTGAATGTTGCGATTGGAGTGCAGGATTTTTCAACATTGATAGAAAACCATTATTTTTATGTGGATAAAACAGCCTTTTTAAAGGAATGGTGGGATAGTGGTGACAGTGTTACACTGATCACGAGACCAAGACGTTTTGGAAAGACGTTGACCATGAGCATGACGGAGCAGTTTTTCTCAATGGAATATGAGGGACGATCTGATCTGTTTGAGGAGCTGGAAATCTGGAATGACGAGAAATACCGCAATTTGCAGGGAACATATCCGGTCATTAGTCTTTCATTTGCAAATATAAAAGAACCAACCTATGAATTGACACAAAAGAAAATCTGCGACCTTATTGCACAATTATATTTCAAATTTGATTTTATAACAGAGAGCAATGCTTTGATTAAGGAAGAAGTGAATCTGTATAAGAAAATCATGAATCATATGGACTATGTAGATGCTACGCTTTCGTTAAACTATTTATCAGGATTTTTATATAAATATTATGGGAAAAAAGTGATCATTTTATTGGATGAATATGATACTCCAATACAGGAAGCTTTTGTAGATGGTTACTGGGACGAACTGGTGACATTTACAAGAAGTCTTTTTAATTCAACTTTCAAGACAAATCCGGCATTGGAACGTGGCATTATGACAGGCATCACACGGGTGAGTAAGGAGTCTATTTTTTCCGATTTGAATAATCTGAAAGTAGTTACAACGACATCTGATGAATATGCCACAACATTTGGTTTCACAGAGCCAGAGGTCTTTGAAGCATTGGGAAAGTGCGGATTAGACAGTGAAAAGAGCGAAGTGAAAAGATGGTATGATGGTTTTATTTTCGGGGAATATAAAGATATTTATAATCCGTGGTCAATTTTAAATTATCTTGATTCACAGCAGTACACAACATATTGGGCAAATACAAGTGCAAACAGTCTGGTGGCAAAATTAGTCCGTGAGGGAAACCGCAATATCAAGAGTAAATTCGAAAAGCTGCTTTGCGGAGAGTGTATATGGTCAGAAATTGATGAACAGATTGTTTATGATCAGCTCAACGGTAATGAGCAGGCGGTGTGGAGTCTTCTGCTGGCAAGTGGTTACTTAAAAGTTCTTTCTTATGAAAAGTATAAGGATATCCCGGAGGGAACTGAGCCAAAGTATCAGCTGGCACTTACGAATCTGGAAGTGAAACTGATGTTCCACCGAATGATTCATGACTGGTTCGCAATGGCGAGACCGGACTACAATGACTTTATTAAAGCAATGTTTGCCGGTGATGTGGATGCGATGAATGAATATATGAACCGGGTGGCCTTGCAGACATTCAGCTATTTTGATACCGGAGACAGAGCATCAGGGGCAGAACCGGAACGGTTTTATCATGGATTTGTGTTAGGATTGCTTGTTGATCTGCAGGACAGATATTATCTGAAATCGAACCGTGAAAGTGGTTTTGGAAGATATGATATCATGCTTGAACCAAAGAACCCGGGAAAGGATAACGCAGTGATTCTGGAATTTAAAGTGCGCAGCACAAGAAAAGAAAAAAGTCTGGAAGAGACAGCGCAGTCTGCAATCACACAGATCCGGGAAAGAAAATACAGCGAAGAACTGAAAATGAAAGGAATTACAGTAAACCAGATTAAAGAGTACGGTTTTGCATTTGAAGGAAAGACCGTGTTGATCGTGGACTGATCGTCACAGCAAAGGAGGTCAAAATGGGACTTTATTTGAATCCGGGGAATGAAGAATTTCGAAATGCAGCGATTCATTCTAAAATATATGTTGATAAAACTGAGATGATTAAATTTACAAATTCACAACTTTTTGGTGAACATAAAAACATCTGTGTCAGCAGACCACGGCGTTTTGGAAAATCAATGGCAGCCAATATGCTGGTGGCATATTACAGCAAAGGCTGCGATTCGAAGGAATTGTTTGAAAATTTTAAAATAGCAGATGACAGCAGTTTTAAAGAACATTTAAATAAATATAATGTCATTCATTTAAACATCCAGCAGTTTTTGGGGCGGACAGAGACAATACATGAGATGTTGGAATTGCTTTCACGAAAAGTAACACGCGAATTGAAGCGGGAATTTGCAGATGTGACGTACTACGAAGAAGACTTAGTGTCTGTGATAGAAGAGATTTATGCACAGACACACAGCTTTTTTGTTTTTATTATTGATGAGTGGGATTGCATTTTCCGTGTAAAAGGGGAAGATACAGAAGCACAAAAATTGTATCTGAATTTCCTGAGAGATTTGTTAAAGAACCAGCCTTATTGCATTTTGGCTTATATGACCGGAATCCTTCCGATTAAAAAATATGGAGAACATTCTGCCCTTAATATGTTTGATGAATATTCCATGACCAATCAGCGTGAGCTGGCAGAATTTACAGGATTTACGGAGCAGGAAGTGCAGGAATTGTGCCCGCAGTATGACATGTCATATGATAAAATGAAACAGTGGTATGACGGTTATGATTTAAAAGGGATACAGATTTATAATCCGAGATCAGTCGTAATGTCACTTTCAGGACATGATTTTGACAGCTATTGGACCAAAACAGAGACTTATGAGGCATTAAAAAAGTATATCCAGATGGATATGTATAATTTGAAAGAACTTGTAACGAGACTGATTGCGGGAAGTTCTATTGAGATAAATCCAGATAAATTTCAGAATGATATGACTACATTTGCAAGTGCAGATGATGTCTTGACACTTCTGGTACATCTGGGATATCTGACTTATGATTTTGATACATGTACCGTTCATATCCCGAATCAGGAAGTACAGAAGGAATTTATTAATTGTATTGAAGATGGTGGCTGGGAACCGGTTATGGACGCAATCCGGAAATCCGAAGAGCTGCTTGCAGCCACAATCCGCGGTGAGGAAGAAACGGTTGCCCGGATGATAGAGAATGCACATCAGGAGAATACATCCATACTTGCCTATAATGATGAAAATTCATTGGCATGTGTGATCGCACTTGCGTATTATTCAGCGAAGAAGAATTATGTAGTATACCGGGAACTTGCCGGAGGAAAAGGATTTGCAGATATGGTGTTTGTTCCAAGAAAAACGACACAGACACCGGCAATCGTTGTAGAGCTGAAATGGAATCAGACAGCGGAAGCAGCGATCACACAGATCAAAAGAAAACAGTATGTCGAAAGCCTGAAGGATTACAGGGGCGAAGTGATACTTGTTGGGATCAATTATGAGAGCAAAGAGTTAAAGAAGGACGATTATAAAAAACATTCCTGCAAAATTGAGCGGATCACCATGGCATAATAGAGGGAAGGACAGGAGTTTCAGATATGGATGACGCACAGGCACAGCAGACCAATCCATTATTTGGTATTATTCCAAAAGAATTTTTCACACCGCTGGCATCGCCGAACAGACTTGTATATTGGGACTGTCTGTGCCGGTTGTTTCAGGCAATGAGTGCACAGCTTTCCTTTGGGATCGAGAGAGAAATCCTTGTGGATGAATTACAGTTTTATTTTGAACAGAATCAGGCAGCGGAATTTGAGGAAGATGACATAAATGGCATGGATTCCAGAAAAAAGGCAAATGAGATGCTGCGCTTATTGGAGAAGTACGGCTGGCTTGAGGTTGAGACAGATAAGAGTTATGTGCAGAGAGTCAATTTTTATGATTATGCCGTAAAAGTCATGAAAACGCTTCTTGAGATTTCAGACGGACGAAAGGTGGAATATCAGGGCTATATTTATACCATTTACAGCCTTGTGCGGACCAATACGGATCATCCGGCGGTTGTGTTACAGCAGATCCGGGATAATACGGATATGCTGATCACAGGATTAAAGAATCTCAATTCAAATATCAAACATTACATTGATGAACTGACAAAGCATAAGACCGTAGCGGAGATTATGAATGCACTGTTTAACGATTATATTACGAATATTGTAGATAAAGCGTATCACCGCCTGCTAACATCAGACAATGTCTCGAAGTTCCGGCCGGAGATCATAGAGCGGCTGGAAGCACATGGACATAGCTCACGTTATATCACAAAGACGTCGGAAGAGTTGGCAGCGATCCGGGAGATACCGGTCGGGCAGGCAGAAGAACTGGTATATCAGACATTGCATGAGATTGTGGAAGCGTTCCGGAATATGGATGATATTCTGGCAGAGATCAACCGGAAAAACACACAATACCAGAGAGCAGCAGTAAACCGTGCAAAGTTTTTGCTGGCAGGGACGGAAGATGTCAGAGGACAGATGAAAGAGATTCTCTTATATATTGGAGAGCAGATGGAACAGAGCCAGCTGGATCTGAATGGAATCTATGAGATTGAGTATCTGGAGAATCTGGTACGGTTGTTTGGAAGCAGTTTTATTGATGAAAAATCGTTTTACAGCCCAATTGAGGGAAAGAAAGAGTTTCATCCGCAGGAACTGATAGAGACCATGCCGGATGTGGAATTCAGGCAGGAAAAACTGCGGAAGATGACCGAAAAGATGCAGCGTATTTTAAGCCCGGAACGGATAGAGCGGTTTGTAGAAGAACAATTAGGAGACAGGGCAAAAATCTATGCGTCTGAGCTTCCGATGGAAACAATGGATGATTTTATCAGGCTGATCTATGTCAGACTGTATGGCTCCAGAAAAAAGATGCGATATCGGATTGAAAAGGCAGAAGGTGCGAATAAAATCAGTGGAGAGTTTGATTTCCCGGATTTTGCGATCATAAAACGCTGACAGCGCATAGCAGAGGGAGAGCAGAATGGATTTATTAAATGGCATGCTGCAGAAGGATCAGGATGAATTCCGCAGAATATGTAATAAACTGATTAATGTATGTTTTATATGCAGACAGAATCAGGCAACAAGAAGTGACTTCTATTTTATACAAAAGTACAAAGAAAAGTTTGAAGAATTACTTGGAGTACTCGGCTACAGATTAGAAATGAATGAGGAATATGGCGTTGTGCAGCTTACCAACGCCCTGAATACAAACCGGCAGAATTTAAAATTATATGAGTCCGTTATTTTACTCATATTGCGTATTCTGTTTGACGAGAAGAAAAGAGAATTGTCTGTGAGCGATGAAGTCATCGTGAATCTGGGCGATATTCAGGACAAGTTTTTAAGCCTGAAGATCCGTGACAAAATGATCGATAAGACGACGATGGGAAATGCACTCCGTCTGTTCCGGAGATATCAGCTGATTGAGCTGCTGGATTCGGATCTGAAAAATGAGGAGTCCAGAGTTTTGATCTATAATTCCATCCTGATGGCAGTGAGGGTAGAGGATATCAAGAGTGTATACGACAAAGTGGACAGTTATAGGAAAGGAAAATTAAAAGATGAAGAAACTGACCAGACTGAAGCTGATTAATTGGCATCGTTTCTCGGATGTCACGATAGATTTTGGGGACTCAACTCTGATTTCCGGCGAAAATGGAGCCGGAAAATCCACACTTTTAGATGCGATCCAATTTGTTGTGACCTGCTCCACAAATCATTTTAATAAGGCTGCCCATGAGAACGGCAAGAGAAAGCTGACCGGTTATATCCGGTGTAAGACCGGACGTGAAAATCATCCTTATGAGAGAACCGGAGAGATCAGTGCGCATGTCGCATTGGAATTTTATGAGGAGAGCAAGGAAAAGTATTTTGTCATCGGAGCAGTGATCGATTCGGCAACTGAAGGGCAGGAGACAGTCGTGCGTTATCTCATGGACAATGTGATGTTAGAGGATGAGATGTTTAAGATCGGAAACAGACCACGGACCATCACAGAATTTAGGTCGTTTAACAATAAAAACATCAAATTATTTGCAAAGACGAACGCAGAAGGCAAAAAAATGATCAAACAGCGTTTTGGAAGAATCGAGGATAAGTTCTTTCAGCTGATCCCAAAGGCGCTGGCGTTTAAACCGATTGATGATATCAAGGACTTTGTCTATTCCTATGTGCTGGATGAAAAAGAAGTCAATATTGACAATCTGCGCGAAAATGTAAGAAGCTATCAGGAGCTGGAAAAAACGCTGGAGGGTGTGAAAAACAGAATTGAAAAACTGTCAGAGATCGAATGCCACCACAAAGCAGTGGTGGATTGTATACAATCTGACCGGATGTATGAATATTTTATGGCACAGTCGGATCTGGATCTGACCAAAGAACAGATCGGCGTTCTGCAGGATGAGATCAGGCGCGAAAGTTACCGTCTGGAACAGCTGAATGCAAAGTGCAGCAGCATGAAAAAGGAACTGGAGAATAAGGAGGAAGTCCGCACACTGCTTTTAGCGGAACTGAACGCCAACTCAGATTTCCAGACGTTGGAAAAGCAGAAAAAATATTTGAAAGAATTACAGGAAAAAGAAGAAATACAATATCAGGAAAAGAAAAGACTGTTAGAGAGCGGAAAAAAAGCAGGACAGAAAGTAAAAAGACTGCTTGAAATACCGGATGTGGATGAATGCATGAAGCAGTATGATGAGCTGCTGCACCGGCTGAAGGATACGGAGGACGTTGTTAGTGCGCAGGAACTGATTGACCGGGCGATCGCTTACAAGAAGCATATGAGTACAAAACTGCAGAGGAAAAATTTAGAGATTCAAAGCCGGCTGAATGAGATCGCAGCAGACCTGCAGGAGACAGAGCAGCGGATCAGTAATCTGAAACAGCACCGGTTTTCCTATCCCTCGGCAGTCGAGCTTCTGATGTCGCGTGTGGAGCAGGAATTGCTCAAGATCGGAAGGACGGCAAAGCCGAGGATTTTGTGTGAAATGTTAGAAATCACGGATGAAACATGGAGAAATGCAGTGGAGGGCTATCTGAATACACAGCGATTTTATGTGTTGGTAGAGCCGGAACATTTTGACATTGCCCTTGGTATTTACGAAAAACTGAGAAGAGAAAAGAAAGCATACGGTGTGGGACTGATCAATTCCGGCAAACTCGAGGAATATGACATTGCACCAGCAGGAAGTCTGGCAACAGTTGTGGAGTCGAAGAGTATTTATGCGAAGCGGTATGTGAATATGGTTCTTGGCAAGGTACATATGTGTAAGAGAGTGGATGAATTAAAACAGTATCCGGTTTCTATCACACCAAATTGCATGCGCTATCAGAATCATGTCGCATCTGCGATCAGACCGGAAATCTATACAACTCCATTTATCGGCAAGAATGCATTTAAAGTCCAGTATGAGCAGGCACTGCAGAAAAAGGAGGATTTAAACCGCCAGAAAATAGAATGCAAAGACCGTATGACACATATGGAAGCGACGCTGCAATGGCTCGAGTGGGATGATGATACAGATGTGAAGTATAGGATTACAATTGTATCAGAACTGAAAAGGACAGGACTTGAGATTGAAAAATGTGAGACGGAGATCCGGAATCTGCAGCAGAATACGACCATGATCGAAAAGCAGATCCGTGCGGATGAAATGCGGAAAGAGTGTGAGGAACTGAAAAGCCACATTTCAAAAAGTGACAGGGAAAGCGGAGCCTGCGAACTGAAAATAAGCAGTGCAAAAGACAGGCTTGTGGAGTGCGAGGATGAGTGCATACACAAGAATGAACTGATCACAGACATTGCCCAGAAAGCAGAAAACGAGATCGTGCTCTGGAAGAAAGAATACGAAAAACAGACCGGTGATAAGACATTAGAGCAGTTCCGGCAGAATTTTGACCGGAGACGTAAGGCGAATAATACAACAAAAGAGAATGCGGATAAGAAAATGACAAGTGCGATGTACGATTACAAAACGGCATTTGATTTTGGTGCAGCAGCTACGTTAGAAGCATATCCGGAGTATGCGGCAGTCCAGGAGAGACTGGTGAACTCCGAACTTCTGAATTATGAAGAAAAAGTAAGAAAAGCAAAATTATCGGCAGAGGAAGAATTCCGGGAACAGTTTTTATCCAAGCTTCAGGAAAATATGAAGCAGGCACAGGGAGAGTTTAAAGAACTCAATAAGGCATTGAAAGATATCACCTTCAGCAATGAAAGATATGAATTTTTATATTTGCCGAGCAAAAGCTATGGAAAATATTATGATATGATCATGGATGATTTTAATGTAGTGCAGGGAGAGTCCATTTTCAGCGGTCTGTTTCATGAGAATCATAAGGAAGTCATTGATGAACTATTTTCAAAGCTCGCACTGGATCAGGACAATGGGATCAAGGCATTAGATGAATTTACGGATTACCGCACCTATATGGATTATGATATTAAGATCACACATGAGGATGGCAGCTATTCTCTTTACTCTAAGGTTTGTGAGGAAAAGAGCGGAGGCGAGACACAGACCCCGTTCTATGTGACGGTAGCCGCATCCTTTGTCCAGTTGTACAATAATAATATCGGCGGAGAGGCAATCGGGCTGGTGATGTTTGATGAGGCATTTAACAATATGGATGATGAGAGGATCGGGGCAGTTCTTGAGTTTATGAACAGACTGCCGCTTCAGATCGTGATCGCAGCGCCGCCGGATAAAATCCAGTATATCGGTCCGAAAATGCAGGAGACATTATTAGTACTGACAGACGATAAAGTAAGCTTCGTGGAGGAGTATCGTTATGCATCCGGTCGAAAATAAGATATTGAATTATCTTCTGGACAAATACGAAAACAGTAAGCTTTCCAGAGGAGAAAACCAAAGAGCGATCCATATTGCATTTCCGTTCAATAAGAAGACGATGCCAAAGTATTTCGATGAGAGCTCGCTTGAGATAGAAACCATTCACGCAGCCGCAGAACAGATGGAGCGTGAGGGACTGGTTGCGATCGCATGGAAAAACCAGAAGCCCGGATATATTATCGAGAAGCTTGTACTCTGTGAGGATCATGTGGAAGAGGCATATGAGAAGCTTGGCAGGAAGCCGAAGAGGGAAGCCGAGGCACGTACAAAACAGATTTTGGAGCAGTTTTATCAGAAAACGCAGGGGGAGATAACAAGAAGCTTTTTGTCCCACATGATAATGCGGCTGGAAAGAGAACAGTCAGTAAAAGAATATCTCGATATCATGGATCACAGGAAAACAGAACAACTGATCGACACCTTAGATAAAGTAGAGCAGAATAGGAAAGAATGTTATATCAGGGAATTTTCCATAGAACATTTTCATGACAGCAAAGTATTCGAGACACTGATCCCAAAAATCTGTAAAATATTCCGGGAGGAAAATGAAGAACTGACAGGATTTGAAAATGAAGAAATTCTTGCGGAGTATCAGATTTATAAAACACCGGGCTATGTGTATATGAAGGGAAACGTACAGATTTACAGTGCCGGAAAGCAGGCTGCAGATATCAATGCTTTCCCGGAAGGAATCGCTGTTGCGGTGGGGAGTGAGGAGGATACGCCGGATATCTGTCCGGATCAGACGATTGATAAAGTATTCACAATTGAAAATCTGACTTCTTTTTACCGTTTTAAACAGGAACACAGTCTGGTGATCTATCTTGGCGGTTATCATAACCACAGCAGACGAAATCTGTTGATGCAGATTTATCAGAAATTGCCGGATGCACAATATTATCATTTTGGAGATCTGGATGCAGGCGGATTTTATATTTTAGAACACTTGAAAAGAAAAACAGGGATCCCATTTCAAATGTTTCAAATGGACATTGAAATATTGAAAAAGTATGAGGATTATGCGAAACCATTGACAGAGAATGACAAAAAGCGGTTGATGCAGTTAGAAAAAATGGAACTGCCGGACGAAGAGAGAAAACTCATCACTTATATGTTACAAAAAGGAATAAAGCTGGAACAGGAATGTATTTCCGAATCCCAGTAAGGAGCATAGATCATGTGGAAACTAAAACAGATTTTTGATGGAGAATACGGCTGCGAAGAGCGGCAGCCGGGAGAAAAAGAAAAATGTCTTGTGATTCTCGCAAATGAAGAGGGAGAAGAAAAGACATTTGAGGCGAATGAGGACTGGATTGCGGCAATCGAAAAGCTGTCAGCAAATCCGCTCATGAAAATAATTATCAGTAAGCCGATGGCGAAAGACTGCCAGTACAAAAAGATCGTGGTGGAGAAGAAAGGCGATGGCTATCAGGCGGCAAAGTATACAGAGAAACAGGTGTTTCACGATAATTTTGGCGTAGAAGATCTGCAGGGCTATTTGATGGAAGCCATACATGATACATTCCTGCAGGTAAATGCATGGGATGAGACAAAAGAATACAGTCTTCTGATCTCAAAGAAAGGTGCGGTGACACTCAGGGCGAAAGTTTCAAAAGAAGCACCAGACACAGTCACAGAGCATAACCGGAAGAAAAATTACATTTTGGAGGAGGGACAGGTGATCCCGCCGCTGGTGGACATGGGTATTTTTAACGGAGAGGGAAAAGTGGTAAAGTCCATGTATGATAAGTTCCGTCAGATCAACCGTTTTATCGAGATGATCGATGATGCGATCCGGGAATATAAAGGCGAGGAAATACACATCATTGATTTTGGATGCGGAAAGTCTTACCTGACTTTTATCATGTATTATTATTTTACAGAGATCCGGCATATGAAAGTGCAGATGCTTGGACTCGACCTGAAAAAAGATGTCATCGAAAAATGCAACCGGGCGGCGGAGAAATATGGCTATGACGATCTGCGCTTTGAGCTTGGTGACATCAATGGATTTCAGACGCCGTTTGACGTGGATATGGTCGTGACGCTCCATGCTTGTGATACTGCGACTGATTTTGCACTCTACAATGCAATCACATGGAATGCAAAAATGATTTTTTCCGTACCATGCTGTCAGCATGAGGTGAATAAGCAGATCCAGAGTGAGGATTATTCCCTGCTCACAAGATACGGCATTATCAAAGAGCGTTTTTCAGCGCTGACAACAGATGCGATCCGGGCGAATCTTTTGGAGTGCTGCGGATACAAAACCCAGCTGCTGGAATTTATTGACTTTGAACACACACCGAAAAATATTTTGATCCGTGCGGTCCGCCGCCCGGTCTTACCGTCCTCTGCGAAGAAAAAATATTTAGCGGAAGTGGAAAACATGTGCAGGGAATTTCACTTAGAGCCAACCCTGTATACATTATTGCGGAACGATTGCAAAGTATGATAGTATAAATGGAGCAGAAAACACAAAGGAGCGCAGGTATGGAAGATATTTTAGCAGCATTTCCGGATAGAGAAACATTTGACCGTTACTGGGAGGAAAATTATGTTCCGGTAACCTATGAGGATGTAAAAGAGGCATTTGAAGATTTCGTGACCTCCGCAGGCGGACACATCTTTTTGTCCGATTACGAGGAGGGTGGATGCATTTCCAAAGAGGATTTTAAGGACAATCTTTCACAGGAGGCGCAGTTTGCCTTTCAGGATGGTCTGACGGAAGTATTTTATGACAAAAACCCGGATTTATATGAGACAGCCTTTGCTATTTTTGAGGAGGCACAGATGTCTGGAAATCAGGATGTAAATGTGGCAGTTACGTTTCATGAAACATTTAACCGCCTGTATGCAGAGTTTTTAGATCGTTTATTTGAAGAGAAAGGCAGTATATGGCAACGTTAGGAATTCCACAGAATACCATAGAGGTTTTACAGAAATATAATTTTAATTTTCAGAAGAAGTTTGGACAGAACTTTCTGATCGATACGCATGTGCTTGAGAAGATCATTGAGGAGTCCGGAATCACAAAGGATGATTTTGTTTTGGAGATCGGACCTGGAATCGGCACAATGACGCAGTATCTCTGCGAGAATGCAAGAGAAGTGGCGGCGGTGGAGATTGATAAAAATCTGATCCCGATTCTGGCAGACACACTCAGCGCATACGACAATGTGGAAGTCATCAATGATGATATTTTAAAAGTAGATATTAATAAGCTGGCAGAGGAAAAAAATGGAGGAAAGCCGATCAAAGTTGTGGCGAATCTTCCATATTATATCACGACACCGATCATTATGGGATTATTTGAAAGCCATGTGCCGATCGACAGCATTACGATCATGGTGCAGAAAGAAGTGGCAGACCGTATGCAGGTGGGACCGGGAACGAAAGAATATGGGGCACTCTCCCTTGCAGTGCAGTATTATGCGAAACCCGAGATTGTTGCGATCGTTCCGCCGAACTGTTTTATGCCTCGCCCGAATGTCGGAAGCGCAGTGATCCGTCTCACAAGACATAAAGAAGTGCCGGTGCAGGTGAATGACGAAAAATTAATGTTTAAGATCATCCGTGCATCCTTCAATCAGCGCAGAAAGACACTTGCCAATGGCTTGAATAATGCGCCGGACATTCATCTTTCCAAAGAAGTGATCCAGGAAAGCATTGAGGAACTTGGCGTTCCGGTCACCATCCGTGGCGAAGCACTGACACTTCAGCAGTTCGCGCAGCTCAGCAACATCATCGGCAGCAAAATAAAATTTGATTCATAAAAGCTGACTCCGTCTCATATACTTGTATATGGGATGGAGATTTTTTATGCACAGAAAAAACTTGGCAAAAAGAATAAACACGATGCTGACCATACTTCTGCTCTTGCTGCTCATACCACTTTTCCTCACCATTTTTTGCCAGAAAATGCAGCTGGAAGAATTGCTGGGAAATGTAAACCGGACAGCGGAAAAAGAGGAGGATGCGGACATGCTTTTTTGCATTGTCGCAAAGGAGATAAGCGCAGATGCACCGGAGGAATGTATCAAAGCCCAGTGTGTGATCGCCCGCACAAACCTTAAGGCAGCAGAGGAGATGGGGACAGAACGTCCGGGGAGTATGACAATGGGCGAATTACAGGAACTGTGGGGCGACTATTTTTCCGAGGCGGAAGGGAAGATAAAGGAGGCGATACAGGAGACAGACGGAGAGACGCTGCAGTATCGGAACCATTACATATATGCGGCATACCATGCAGTGAGTGCAGGAAATACGAGAAATATGGAAGAATTATATCCGGATTCGGATATGCCCTATCTTTCAGGTGTGGCATGTTATGAGGATGCACAGGCGCCGGATTATCTTTCGGTGCTGTATCTAAATCAGGAGATCACGATCGAAGAGAAGGATAGTGCCGGGTATGTCACAAAGGCGCAGATGAATGGGAAATCCTACACAGGAGAGGAACTGCGTGGGGAACTTGGGTTAAAATCCGCTAATTTTAATGTGACAGAACTGGAACCGGGCAAGATCCGGATCGTAACGAAAGGACATGGACACGGATTTGGCCTGAGCCAGTATACAGCACAGAAAATGGCTGAAAAAGGGGAGGATTACAGAAAAATTTTACAGTATTTTTTTCCCGGTACAGAGCTGGAAAATGTGGAATGAAAAACGATTCCAATTACTGTGAATAAACCGTCTGAATGTGGCAACACTATTGTTAATAGCAGTAAATGTATTCTGCTAAATAAACAATGGACGGTGAAAAATATGAGAAAGAATCACGGATGGGCAGCCTTCTGGCAGAAAAAACAGTATATCATTGCAGGCACGCTGGTAATCCTTGCAGCAGTCGGCATGACTGTTTTATATAGCAGAGGACAGGAACAGGAGAGAAAGCAGTTAGAACAGGAAATTGCAGCAGAGATGGACACGGAGAACCAGAATGTGGCAATGGAGGAAGAGACAGAGGCAGATCAGGTTGCTTCTATTTTAAAACCGCAGACACAGAGCACAGAGACAGCAGAGGTAGAAAAGGAGAGTGAGGAAGCAGACAGTGGACAGGAAGAGGTAGCACCGACAGGAAACACTTCCCAGGCACTCCATTTCGCTGCGGAAGATGGTATTTTATGGCCGATGGAAGGAAATGTGATCTTAGATTACAGCATGGACTCGACGGTGTATTTTGCGACGTTAGACCAGTACAAATACAATCCGGCGGTCATCATTGCCGGGGATGTCAACAGCAAAGTTTATGCGGTAGCAAAAGGAAAAATCCAGAGTATTGAGACAAATGAAGTGACAGGATGTACCGTGACAGAAGATTTGGGAGATGGGTATCTCGCAGTCTACGGACAGCTTAAGGAACCGGAGTTTGCAGTGGGAGACTATGTGGAGGCAGGTCATGTGATCGGTTATGTGACGGAACCGACAAAATATTATTCTGTTGAGGGCAGTAACCTGTATTTTGAACTTCGAAAAGATGGGGTACCGGTCGATCCGATCGAATTTTTTGAATAGCAAAAATTTCCTTTTTCTTGAACACACGGAATTTCTGGATTATAATAAATTTTATTGAAATACCGAAAACAGGCAGAAAGGAAGAGACTGCATGGGAGTTCATGGATCAAATGACGTGGTAAATGCATGGAAACAGGAAGTTTTGAACAGCAGAGGAAAGGACGCAGAGCATACACTCAAATGCTGTCTTGATATAGAACGGTATGCAAAGGAACATAAAGATGCGGCACTTCTTGGTTTTGCATATTTTTACAGTGGGGAAACTTACTATCTGCTGAATGATGTGGAGCACATGTTCCGCAACATTGCGCAGGCAATCCATCTGCTAGGACAGACCGGACAGTGGGAGCTGATCGCAAGGTCTTACAACCTGATGGCAATCTCTTCTGTCAACAAGGGAAATGTGTCTGCAGCGATGGATTATTATCTGACAGGGTTGAATTACTGCCGCAAATATGGGATTACTAAGATGGAGATCAGCATCATGCAGAATCTTGGTAATCTGTACATGGAAAATGGTGTGTATCACGAGGCACAAAGTTATTTCGAAAAGGCTTGTTCATACTGCAGAAGTGATCCGGATGTGAAAGAAAATTATGTCGAACTGATGGCCGGTTACGTGAATCTGGCACGCTGCTATATGCTGCAGGGGATGTTAGATAAGACACATGTTTATATAGAAAAACTGGATGCGGAATGTGCGTCTTATTATGAGGATATTGACATTTTATATGTGGACTGCCTGAAGGCAAGATATTATCATCTGACCCATAATTATGTGAGACGCGATGCACAGATCCAGGAGATTGTAGAAATAATCAATAAACATGTGCAGATCATGGAGGTGTTTGACGACCTTTGTGATTTTTGCGGGCTGATGCTGGAGATCGGCCGGGATGATGTGTTGTGGATGATCGTTGAGAAGCTGGATCGGATTGTGAAGAATTCTGGTGTGATCAATCTGCAGCGCAGAGTCATTTCCATTAAGATCAAAGGCTGCCGCAAGAATCAGGACAGTGCAGGTTATCTGCAGGCGGCTGGTCTGTATTATGAGCTTTCCGAGATCATGGAGCGCGAGAACAAAGATATGATCGTCAACATGCTTTATGTCAGAAGTTCTCTCGAACGGGCAAATGAGAGCCGCAGGGAGATGGAAGCAGTCAATGTGAAGCTGCTGAAACAGTCCGAGACAGATCAGATGACCGGACTGGCAAACCGTTACCGCCTGAATGATTATTCGGATAAAGTATTAGATTACTGTTATGAGCACAGGCTTCCGCTTGCAGTGGAGATTTTAGACATCGACTTTTTCAAGCAGTATAATGACAATTATGGACATCAGCAGGGCGATGAGTGCATTATAGCAATTGCAGATGAGCTGAAAAAAATGGAAGACAGACAGACGTTCTGTGCGAGATATGGCGGAGATGAATTTATTATCATTTATGCAGGTGCAAGTGCGGAGGAAGTGTACGCGAAGGCAGCTGCACTCCGGCAGAATATTATGGATCTGAAACTGGAGCATTTATATTCCAATGCATTGCCGATCGTGACGATCTCCCAGGGAATTTCGTATGGAGTTCCGGAGAACGGAAACAGGAGCTGGGATTTTCTACATACTGCAGATATATTGTTATATCAGGTAAAGAAGAGAAGCAGAAATGATATCTGTATTGCGGATATCCGCGGACAGGAGCTGGATTTATCCTTAAAACAGGAAAAAGTGGAACCTTAGAGGAAAAATGGCATAAGTTATAATGAGCAATCCGCAATCGAACTATTGCTACGGCAGCTTTTTTCAGAGGTGACGGCGCATATCACATTTTTACAGGGGAAAAACAGAAATACATGTGGAGTGTACGACGACTGGATTTTGCTTGGATATGGATGAAAAACAGGGAGTATTCGATTGCTTTTCATATTAACCCAGCTTTCTTTTTCATGGAAGCCGGGGTACATAGATCGTGCCGGATGTGATACGGGTATTCTGACAAAATAGTTGACAAAATGGCGACAATATGCTAACGTATACGACTGCGCATTCGCACGAAAGGAAAATATATGGAAACAGTAAGATTTGATGAATTAGATTTATATCCACAGGTACTCCGTGCTATCAAAGAGATGGGATTTGAAGAGGCGACTCCGATCCAGAGTCAGGCGATCCCGGTTGTGATGTCAGGAGTCGATGTGATTGGACAGGCACAGACAGGAACCGGAAAGACAGCATCTTTTGGTATCCCGGTGCTTCACAAAGTAGACCCAAATAATAAAAAGACACAGGTGATCATCCTCTCACCAACCAGAGAGCTTGCGATCCAGGTGTCGGAAGAAATCCGTAAATTAAGCAAATATATGCATGGCGTGAAAATCCTTCCGGTATACGGCGGACAGGATATCAACCGTCAGATCAAGGCATTAAAAGGCGGTGCACAGATCATTATCGGTACACCGGGACGTGTCATGGATCATCTCCGCAGAAAAACGATCCGCTGCGATGCAGTCAATACGATCGTTTTAGATGAGGCGGACGAGATGCTGAACATGGGATTCCGTGAGGATATCGAGACGATTTTGGAATATATTCCGGAAGAGGGAAGACAGACGGTTCTGTTTTCTGCGACCATGCCAAAGCCAATTTTAGACATCACAAAGAAATATCAGCATGACGCAGTGACCATTAAGGTGGTAAAAAAAGAACTGACCGTGCCAAGCATCGAGCAGTATTATTATGATGTCAAACGCAAGGACAAGACCGAAGTCCTGACAAGACTGTTAGATTACTACAATCCAAAGCTTTCCCTCGTATTCTGTAATACCAAGAAAATGGTAGATGAGCTTTCCGAGGAGTTAAAGAGCCGCGGTTATATGGCAGAGGGGCTTCACGGCGATATGAAGCAGGCACAGCGTGACCGTGTCATGAAAGCATTCCGCTCCGGACGTGTGGAGATCCTGATCGCAACAGATGTTGCTGCGAGAGGAATTGACGTTGATGATGTGGAAGCAGTATTCAATTATGATATTCCACAGGATGACGAGTATTATGTACACCGTATCGGACGTACCGGGCGTGCAGGACGTACCGGACGTGCATTCACTTTTGTAAAAGGAAAAGAGGTTTACAAGTTAAAAGATATCATGCGTTACTGCAAGACCAAGATCCTTGCAATGCCAATCCCATCTTCGGATGATGTGGCACAGATCAAGGCAGAGAAAGTAATGCAGGGAATCGGTGAGATCATTGAGAATGAGGATTTAAAAGAGATGATCGAGATCATCGAAAAGCAGGTCAATGATTCCGATTATACCGCAATGGATATTGCAGCAGCTTTCTTAAAACAGGCACTCGGTCAGGTGAATCTGGAAAATGACAGAGATAATGGCGAGATCGACTGGGATAACACCGGAGCAGAGGAAGGTATGGTTCGTCTCTTCATTAACATCGGTAAAAAAGACCGCGTGAAACCGGGCGATATCTTAGGTGCCATCGCAGGAGAGTCAGGAATGCCTGGAAAACTCGTCGGTGCGATCGATATGTACGACAAATACACTTTTGTGGAAGTGCCGAGGGAGTACGGCAAAGAAGTATTAGAAGCCATGAAAAATGTGAAGATCAAAGGACGTTCCGTGAATATGGAGCCGGCAAATCAGAAATAGATAATAAAAAGAGAGTCTCTTTTGTGAAGTTTTTTTAGGAAAATTTCGAAAGAGACTCTTTTTTGGTTTATTGCGCTACTTGAAATCGATTACATTTAATAGTATAATTTTTCACGGTTGTATAAATAAAAGGCAAAACAAGGAGTAAAATCCTCTGCTCCTGCAAGGGCAGTCGCATTTTGCTTCGCAAAACAAGGAGGATAACATCATGGAGTGGAAGAATTTAGATACCCTTACTTCTTTTGAAGAATTGTCAAAGGTTGCAGAGGTTGACCTGACAAAAGTAATGTCCGGAGAAAACGGCGCAGAGCGTGTGAAGAAATACAGCACACCGATGGCAGAGGGACTTGCATATAATTATGCCGCAAAAAAAGTGGATGATAACACACTTGCAGCACTTGCAAAATTAGCAGAGGAAGCACAGCTTTCTGAAAAATTTGCAGCTCTTTATAATGGTGAAGTTGTGAATACAGGCGAGAAACGTCTTGTACTTCATCATATGACACGCGGACAGTTAGGGGATGCAGTCGAGGCAGATGGCGTTGACAAGCGTTCTTTTTATGTAGAACAGCAGAATAGAATTGCTGATTTTGCAAACAAGGTACATGCCGGAGAGATCACAAATGCAGCAGGTGAAAAGTTTACAACTGTAGTTCAGATCGGTATTGGCGGAAGTGACCTTGGACCACGTGCAATGTATCTTGCACTGGAGAACTGGGCAAAGAAAAACAACACATTCAAGATGGAAGCAAAATTCATCAGCAATGTAGACCCGGATGATGCAGCCGCAGTATTAGCTTCTATTGATGTTGCACATTCCATTTTCGTACTTGTATCAAAATCAGGTACAACATTAGAGACATTGACGAATGAGTCTTTCGTAAAAGATGCATTGAACAATGCAGGACTGGATGCTTCTAAGCATATGATCGCTGTTACAAGTGAGACATCTCCTCTGGCAAAGAGTGATGATTATCTGGCAGCATTTTTCATGGATGATTATATCGGAGGACGTTTCTCTTCTACATCAGCAGTTGGCGGAGCTGTATTATCCCTGGCATTCGGACCGGAGGTGTTTGCACAGTTCTTAGACGGTGCAGCAGAAGAAGACAAACTTTCTTTAAATAAAAATATGTTAGAGAATCCGGAAATGCTCGACGCATTGATCGGAGTTTATGAGCGTAATGTACTCGGCTACCCGGCTACAGCCGTTTTACCATACTCCCAGGCTTTGAGCCGTTTCCCTGCACATTTACAGCAGTTAGACATGGAGTCTAACGGTAAATCTGTAAATCGTTTTGGTGAGCCTGTAAATTACGTGACAGGACCGGTGATCTTCGGTGAGCCTGGTACAAATGGACAGCATTCCTTCTATCAGTTATTACATCAGGGAACAGATATTGTTCCGCTTCAGTTCATCGGATTTAAGAACAGCCAGATCGGAACGGATGTTGTGATACAGGACAGCACAAGCCAGCAGAAACTCTGCGCAAACGTTGCAGCCCAGATCGTAGCATTTGCATGTGGTAAGGCAGACGACGACCGCAACAAGAATTTCGAGGGAGGACGTCCTTCTTCTATCATCATCGGAGAAGAATTAAATCCTAAGACACTTGGCGCTTTACTTGCTCACTTCGAGAACAAAGTAATGTTCCAGGGATTCTTATGGAACATCAACAGCTTTGACCAGGAAGGCGTTCAGCTTGGAAAAGTTCTTGCAAAACGTGTTCTTGCACATGACACAGACGGAGCATTAAAAGTTTATAGTGATCTGTTAAACATCTAGTCAGGGATCAGATTATGAAAAGAGAATCTTTTAAATCACGTCTGGGATTTATTCTGGTAAGTGCCGGATGTGCCATTGGAATTGGAAATGTATGGAGGTTTCCTTATGTCGTAGGAGAAAACGGCGGAGGATTGTTTGTAATCCTTTATCTCGTGTTTCTGATTGCCATGGGACTGCCGGTTCTGACGATGGAACTTGCCGTGGGACGTGCAAGCCGTAAGAGTGCCGTGTTAGGTTACAAGGCATTAGAAAAACCGGGAAGCAAGTGGCATCTTCACGGCTGGGCAGCGATATTCGGCTGTTATATGCTGATGATGTATTACACGACAGTTTCCGGGTGGATGGTAACTTATTTTTACAAATTTCTGATAGGTGAGTTTCAGGCTGGCATGGATGCGGAGGCTGCCGGAGCAGTATTTTCCAACCTGCTTGCAGACCCGTTGCAGATGAGCTTCTGGATGATACTCACGGTCATTCTTGGCTTTTTTGTGTGCAGCAGAGGATTGCAGAATGGTCTGGAAAAAATAAGCAAAGTCATGATGAGTGCCTTGCTTGGCCTGATCGTGATCCTTGCGGTACACAGTTTTACATTATCCGGTGCGGGCGAGGGTGTCCGTTTTTATCTGATTCCGAATATGGAAACGGTGAGGGAAGTGGGCATTGGAAATGTCGTTTCAGCGGCAATGAATCAGGCGTTCTTTACCTTAAGTCTCGGAGTTGCAGCCATGGAGATCTTTGGAAGCTATATGGGTCGTGATAACAGTCTTGCAGGAGAAGGTGCCAGAATCTGTGCACTGGATACATTTGTGGCGATCATGGCAGGACTGATCATTTTCCCGGCATGTTTCAGCTACGGCGTGGAAGTCGGGGCAGGACCAAAACTCATTTTCATCACGCTTCCAAACGTATTTGTAAATATGGAAGGCGGTCGTATATGGGGAACACTGTTCTTTTTGTTTATGACATTTGCAAGCTTTTCCACGATTATTGCGGTATTTGAAAACATCATGTCATTTTGTATGGATATGTTTGGCTGGAATCGAAAAAAAGCGGCACTGGTCAACTGTGTGATCATACTGATCGCCAGCATGCCATGTGTACTTGGATATAATGTGTGGAGTGATCTGCACCTGATCGGTGGCAGGGATGTGTTAGACAGTGAGGATTTCATTGTGAGCAATCTGTTGCTACCGGGTGGTTCCCTTATTTATCTGTTATTCTGCGTCACAAAATGGGGATGGGGATTTGATAACTATCTGGAAGAAGCAAATACTGGAAAAGGTCTTAAGATCGCAAAAGGATTAAAACCATATTTCCAGTTTGTGCTTCCGGTATTGATTTTATTTATCCTAATCCAGGGATTAATCTGATTTTATTGATTCTCATCAGGGATTACTCTGATCAGGAGTTTACAACTTCGTACCAGTAGGAAGAACCATTTTCTATCATATTACAGTAGGTGTTGACCATCACTTCGCGGAACGGAGCGAATTCGTCAGCAAGTTCGAGCTTTTGTGGGTAAGTTCTTGTGACGAAGTCGATCTCTTCCGCGATTTTTCTTGCAACGGATGCATCTTTGATCGGCACAATGCCAAAAAGAGTGGAGCAATAAGTTTTGCTTCCCGTGCAGGAGGCAAGCAGAACTTTCGCAAAATTTTCCCACTCTGTCAGCAGAACTGCCTGTTCTGTTTCATTCTCAGGTGCGTATTCGAGCAGACAGAGATCTTTCATATATTGTTTTAATTCTTTTTGCAGATGCCGCTTGTTGAAAAAAGAAATTCCGGCAGCACCGGATGCTTTGATCATCATCCATGCTTTCATGAAGGCATCGTTCTTGCCGTCTTTTCCATAACGTTTTTCCAACAATTTCATACGGTAGTTGTCATTTGGAAGATCCAGCTCCCGGCTGATCGCCTGAGCGAGAATCTCTTTTCTTTCTTTGGCATTTTCTATTTCATAATAATGTTCCGGCCAGTTTTCGAGGGGATCGATCTGGGCGGTTTTTTCTTTTTTCAAAAGCATAGGGAAGTCCTTTCTCTGGTTTTTTGGGGAATGCGAAACTCTGGCAAAGTTGCTTTAAATTGTTCAAAATTAACAAAATTTTCGAAAACACGCTTCCGCTACGTGTCGCTGGTAGCGGTACTAAGAAGCCAGTCACGGCTTATGCCGCACCTGCCTTCTAAGTGCCGACCGCTCCCCAGTGTTTTCTCAAGCTTTTGTTAATTTTGAACAATTTCATTCACGTTTTTAGGAGTTTCGCAATTATCTATTTTAGTCTTTATTAGATCATGATTTCTAGTCCGCAGTGCACGCCAGAAAAATCAGAGATTTTCCTGGCTGTCGGGCATTCGCCCTATCACTCTCGATATATGCAGACCTCAACATGCAAGCATGTTCGGTCTGCATATTCTCGATTGGCACTGCTCATTGCATATGTATATTATAGCATGAACTTATATTGTTTGCATTGTTAAGTTAGGAATTGTTATGGGAACGAAAGACAAGTGAACGGTAATAGAAAATTTGTTAATGAGAAAAATAGTAAATAATGATGCTTGACTTTTCTTTTATCCTATACTATATTCAAGATACCCCATAGGGGTATGCAAAATATAATGAATGACAAAATCATAAGTGGTAGAAAATAATACTCAGATAACAAAATGAGGGTGCGATGGACAGAAAGGATGTGGAAGTTATGACATGTTGTTGTAAAGGCAATGAGGATGGCAATGTAAAACATAAACAGCGTGATGAGCAGGAGAAGAAAGCGCTCATGACACGCTTGAGCCGTATTGAAGGACAGGTGCGTGGGATCAGGGCGATGGTGGAGGACGATCGTTATTGCGTGGATATTCTCACACAGGTGTCAGCGATCCAGGCGGCTTTGAATGGGTTTAACAAAGAACTTCTGGCAAGACATATCAAAACCTGTGTTTCGGAGGATATCCGCGAAGGAAATGAAGAGGCAGTCGATGAATTGTGCGAACTTTTGAAGAAACTGATGAAATAAAGAACTCTGACAAAGTTATATCCGAAGTTTCAGCAGAACTCCGGATATTCAAAAACAGAACATAACAGGAAAGGACGACATACATGAAAGAGAGATTTGATGTTACAGGCATGACCTGTTCCGCCTGCTCATCCCATGTGGAGAAAAGTGTGGGAAAGCTTACCGGGGTGGAAAATGTCAGCGTGAATCTGCTGACAAACAGTATGCAGGTCGAATTTGATGAGAATAAACTTGATACAGCAGGAATTATCAAGGCAGTGGAGGATGCCGGATACGGTGCGGCGGTGAAAGACGAGCACGCAAAATCCGGGGCAAAAACGTCTGGACAGTCTGGCAGTCAGGAAAACAATGGACTTTCAGCCGTAGAGCAGAATGTGAAAAACATGAAAAAGAGACTGATCGTCTCACTGATTTTCTGGATACCGTTGATGTATGTGTCCATGGGACATATGATATATCAGTGGCTCAACATTCCGATGCCGCCGTTTACCATGAACTTTTTGCATGGAAATGAGAATGCAATCACCTATGCGTTTACGCAGTTTTTACTGTTGCTGCCAATTTTGATCGCAAATCAGAAATATTTTAAAAACGGATTTAAAACATTATGGCACAGAAGCCCGAACATGGACAGCCTGATCGCGATCGGTGCGGGTGCGGCAATCCTCTATGGTATTTTTGCCATTTACCGTATCGGGTATGCGATGGGACACGGCGACATGATGGTCGTACATCAGTATGCCCATGACTTATACTTTGAGTCAGCCGGAACGATCCTGACACTGATCACCATCGGGAAATATCTTGAGACGAAGTCCAAGGGAAAAACAAGCGAGGCGATCACAAAACTTCTGAATCTCGCACCAAAGACCGTGACGGCTGTAAGAGATGGTGTGGAGCAGGTCGTGGATGCAGCAGATGTGGAAAAAGGAGAAATCTTCCTTGTAAAACCGGGTGAATCGGTTGCAGTGGACGGTATCGTGCTGGAGGGAAAATCCTCTTTTGACGAATCTGCGATCACAGGTGAGAGCATTCCGGTGCCAAAACAGGAGGGAGATACCATTGTCTCTGCATCCATAAATAAATCCGGACTCATCCGTGCAAAAGCAACAAAAGTCGGTGAAGACACTACAATTGCGCAGATCATAAGGCTGGTTGAGGAAGCTTCCTCAAGCAAAGCCCCGATTGCAAAAATGGCAGATAAAATTGCCGGAGTCTTTGTGCCGGCCGTTATTACCATTGCACTGATCACAGGAGTTATCTGGCTGATCTCCGGCGCACCGTTTGAGTTTGCCATGTCAACTGCGATTGCAGTGCTTGTGATCTCGTGTCCGTGCGCACTTGGTCTTGCAACACCGGTAGCGATCATGGTTGGAACCGGAAAAGGTGCAGAGAACGGGATCCTCATCAAATCCGGTGACGCATTAGAGACGGCACATCAGATCGACACCGTTGTGTTAGATAAGACGGGAACTATCACGCAGGGAAAACCTGTCGTGACAGATATTATCTGTGCTGCCGGAAAGAATGCAGATAAAACGCAGCTTCTTCAGATTGCAGGAAGTCTTGAAAAAGGCAGCGAACATCCGCTTGCCGAGGCGATTGTAAACTATTGTTTGACAAACAATATTTCCCTGGAAAAAGTAACAGATTTCAACGCTTTATTTGGAAAAGGAATCGAAGGTACAATGTCCGGTACACACTACTATGCCGGAAATGAGAAGATGATGGAAGAGAAAGGGATCAGCCTTTCCACAGAACAGAAAAACCAGATCCAGGCACTTGCCAAACAGGGCAGGACACCACTTCTTTTTGCAGATGAAAAACAGTTCCTTGGAATTGTGGCAGTTGCAGATGTGGTAAAACCGACCAGTAAAGAGGCGGTACAGAAATTCCGTGATTACGGCATACATGTCATTATGTTAACCGGTGACAACGAAGTGACCGCACAGGCGATCAAAGAGCAGGTTGGTATCGATGAGGTGGTCGCCGGGGTTCTGCCAACACAGAAAGAGGAGAAAATCTCAGCCTTAAAACAGGCAGGACATAAAGTAGCGATGATCGGTGACGGCGTCAACGATGCGCCGGCACTTGCCTCCGCAGATGTGGGAATTGCGATCGGGGCAGGAACAGACGTAGCAATCGAGAGCGCTGATATCGTACTGATGAAAAACGATTTACTTGACGCTGTAGGTGCAGTAAAATTAAGTAAAGCCGTGATCCGCAACATCAAAGAAAATTTATTCTGGGCATTCTTTTACAACAGTATCGGAATTCCACTTGCAGCTGGTGTTTTGTATCCGCTTTTCCAGATAAAATTGAACCCGATGTTCGGTGCAGCAGCCATGAGTCTGAGCAGCGTATGTGTGGTAAGTAATGCACTCCGGTTAAGATGGGTAAAACTGCACGATGCGAAAAAGACACAAAGTGAACCGTATCAGGATGTCGCTGCAAGTACAATTGCAGATATTAACCAGCACAATGCACTGGATAATAATATAAAATCAACAAACAATGATAAAGGAGAATCAACTATGACAACAACAATTTCAATCGAAGGCATGATGTGTGCCCATTGCCAGGCACATGTAGAGAAAGCATTAAAAGAGGTCGCAGGCGTAACAGAAGTTACCGTAAGCCTCGAAAACAAAAATGCAGTCGTAACAGGCGACGCTTCTGTAGAAACATTAAAACAGGCAGTTGTAGATGCAGGTTACGAAGTGACAGATGTGAAATAAAGCATTTTCGAAAGCAAATTTTAATATAAAAAGGATATCGCATGGAATTACCATGCGATATCCTTTTTTAGCGGAGATAGCGGGATTTGAACTCGCGCGCCGGAACATTTACCGACCTACCGCATTTCGAGTGCGGACCCTTCAGCCACTTGGGTATATCTCCATAGAAAAACGTGATACGCTTTTCTTTTTGTATAAAAATACTTGTTTAGTATACCATATTTTCTATAATCTGCAAGCTTTGAAATAGTTGTACCTGTTAAAAAAATATATTATAATCTAGATTAGCAATGAAATCATTTAATATAGTAATGAGAAAGGACTGTTTACGTATGAAAAGAATCGGAATGTTGACAAGCGGCGGCGACTGTCAGGCACTGAATGCTGCTATGCGTGGTGTGGTAAAAGGTTTGAGTGAAAATGTTGATGAACTTGAGATATACGGATTTCACAATGGATACAAAGGGCTGATCTATGGAGATTACCGTCTTTTGACTTCAGCAGATTTTTCCGGAATCCTCACGAAAGGTGGAACAATCTTAGGATCTTCCCGTCAGCCATTCAAACAGATGCGTGTGCCGGATGAGAATGGTCTCGATAAAGTAGAGGCAATGAAGCAGACTTATCATAAATTAAATCTGGACTGTCTTGTGATCCTTGGCGGCAATGGAACGCAGAAAACGGCAAACCTTCTCCGGGAAGAGGGCTTAAATGTGGTTCATCTTCCAAAGACAATCGATAATGATATTTATGGAACCGATGTTACCTTTGGTTTCCAGAGCGCGATCAACATTGCGACAGAGGCAATCGACTGCATTCATACGACAGCAGCTTCTCACAACCGTGTATTTATCGTGGAAGTTATGGGACACAAAGTCGGCTGGCTGACGTTATATGCAGGAATTGCCGGTGGTGCGGACATTATCCTGCTTCCGGAGATTCCATATGATATCAATAAAGTGATAGGAGCTATCAACAAGAGAACAAAAGCAGGAAAAGGATTTACAATTCTTGCAGTTGCGGAAGGTGCGATTTCCAAGGAGGATTCATCCCTGACAAAGAAAGCATACAAGGCAAAAGTGGCCGACCGCAAATATCCGTCCGTTTCCTATGAGATTGCGGATCAGATTTATGAAGCAGCAGGCGTTGAGGTCCGTGTTACGGTTCCGGGACATACACAGCGGGGCGGAAGCCCATGTCCATATGACAGAGTGCTCTGTACCAGACTTGGCTCTGCAGCAGCACAGGCAATCATTGAGGAAGATTACGGCTGCATGATTGCAATGATCAATGGAGAGACAAAACGTGTGCCATTGGCAGAGGTTTCCGGCAAATTGAAAACCGTTGATCCGGACTGCCAGATGATTCAGGAGGCAAAACGTATCGGAATCAGTTTTGGTGATTAAAAACATAAAAAACGAATGCCCGGCAATCTGCATCGTCAGAGCCGGGCATAACTAAGAGAGGAAAAACAGCATGTCATATACGGCGTTGTACCGGAAATTCCGTCCACAGGAATTTGAAGATGTAAAAGGGCAGGATCATATCGTAACAACTTTGAAAAACCAGATAAAAGCAGATCGTATCGGACATGCCTACTTATTTTGCGGAACAAGAGGAACCGGTAAAACGACGATCGCAAAAATTTTTGCAAAAGCAGTCAACTGTGAGCATCCGGTGGATGGCAGCCCTTGTGGGGAATGTCCGACCTGTAAAGCGATTGCGGCGGGCAGTTCCATGAATGTGATCGAGATCGATGCGGCGTCCAACAATGGCGTGGACAATATCCGTCAGATCCGTGAGGAAGTGGAATACCGTCCGACCGAAGGAAAATACAAAGTATACATTATCGATGAGGTTCATATGCTTTCCATAGGAGCGTTCAACGCACTGTTAAAAACGTTGGAGGAGCCACCGTCATACGTTATTTTTATTCTTGCCACAACGGAAGCACACAAGATTCCGATAACGATTTTATCTCGTTGCCAGCGATACGATTTCCGGAGAATTTCCATTGATACGATTGCAGGACGCCTGACGGATCTTATGGAAAAAGAGCAGGTAAATGTGGAGGAGCGGGCAATCCGTTACATTGCCAAGGCAGCAGATGGTTCCATGCGGGATGCATTGAGCCTTTTGGATCAGTGCATTGCATTCTATCTGGGGCAGGAACTGACATATGAAAAAGTGCTTGAGACGCTTGGCGCAGTAGATACGGAAGTGTTCAGCCGCTTGCTCAGACAGATTTTGGATAAAAACGTGACCGGGGCAATTCAGGTGATTGACGGGATGGTCATTGAAGGACGCGAGATGGGGCAGTTTGTCACAGATTTTACATGGTATCTGCGAAATCTTCTTCTTGTCCAGAGCTCAGATAATATGGAAGATGTACTTGACATTTCTGCGGATAACCTTGCATTGTTAAAAGAAGAAGCGGAAATGGTCGATCCGGAAATCTTAATGAGATACATCCGTATTTTTTCAGAACTCAGCAATCAGATCAAATATGCAACGCAGAAGCGTATTTTGATTGAAATAAATGTAATAAAGTTATGTAAACCAGAAATGGAAAAAGATTATACATCACTCATAGACCGTGTGGACAGTCTGGAAAAAAAGCTGGAAAAAGGTGTTGTTGTTGCACAATCCCAAAGCCCCAGGCAGGGCAGTGAGGTAACTGCATCGGAAGAAATTGCAAAAATGGAGCTTCCGAAAGCAATCCCGGAGGACATCAAACAGATTATTGGAAACTGGAAGGGAATCCTGTCCCAGCTTACCGGAATTACCAAAACATATCTGAATAAGGCAGTTCCAACACTTGGACCAAATAACTGTCTGCTTCTGGTATTTGAAGATCCGAATGCGTATGAGTACATTTCGGAAAATCGTTCAGAATGTCAGGACAGTCTGAAAATGATGATTGCAGAGCGGATTGGAAAAGAAGTGGAACTTCAGGTGAAACAAAATGACACCGGACACGCGAGTGAGGAGATTTATCCGGATCTCAGACAACTTATCAATTTTGAGATTGAAGAAGATGATTTCTAATTTCCAGCTGGACGAATCTGGAAAATTATATTATCATGTAGCATAGCTTCATGATCGCTATCTATACGAGCCTTGCTCGACAGTCTTTATATATCATGAGTTGAAAACAATTATGGAGGAATTACAATGGCAAAAAGAGGTGGATTCCCAGGTGGTATGCCTGGAAATATGAATAATCTGATGAAACAGGCACAGAGAATGCAGCGTCAGATGGAGGAAGCTCAGAAAGAGTTAGAAGAAAAAGAAGTAACTGCAACAGCAGGCGGCGGAGCAGTTGAAGTAACAGTTTCTGGAAAACATGAAGTGACAAAGATCAAATTATCCGAGGAAGTTGTTGATCCGGATGATATCGAGATGTTAGAGGATCTTATCATGGCAGCTACCAATGAAGCATTCCGTAAACTCGATGAGGAAAGCCAGAGCTCTATGGCAAAAATCACCGGTGGCATGGGTGGTTTAGGGGGACTTCCATTCTAAAACCGGAGTTTCACTTAGGAACTGCCGCCTGTAGGTGGTGTTACGGATTTTTGCAGGTTATGTTAATTGCATGCCAACAAAATGTATAGAAATATAAAAAATAGAACTGTTTGTTTTCAGAACCGGCCGCTCCCAAAATCCTGAAAACAAATCAGTTCTATTTTTTATTGAGCCAAGACTGTGTGGCATGCAATATCCAGGTTGTGAAAATTCGTCAATCCATGTTACAAGCGGCAGAACCCAAAGATGAAACTCTGGGATGGACGCCTATGAGAGAATGACAAAGATCAATCTGCATTCTCAAAGCAAATTAATTATAACTTCTGTAAATCAATTTTAATAGAATGAAGTAGGATTGTAAGTGTAATTATGGTAGAATGATGATATTAATGAAGTTGATCAATCGGTATTGTGCGCCCAGACAAGGGCGAGTAGTCTAACAGGTGGAATGCCTGTCTGGTAA
>OBZV01000092.1_pt1 | contig 103866 bp, 77 predicted proteins | sample 1501581 | NCBI WGS metagenome assembly OBZV01 (sample SAMEA2580257, study PRJEB22360) | human gut metagenome | biome: human gut; feature: human-associated habitat; material: faeces | place: Denmark | collected 2008/2010
GTTTTTCTTCTTCCCGGCCAGCGCCGCTTCCCATCCACGGGAAGCGGCTCTTTTTATGCTCCGGGGAGGAAGGGAAGGCAAGATAGGGGTTATAAGGTTTATAGGGGTAATGGGGCCTTCCCTATCACCCCTATCACCCCCAAAGACAGCCCCCACAACCACATCCTTGCAGTTTGTGACGATTTCTTAACCAGGTTTCACTTCCTCACCATGGGGGCGGGAGGGTATCACTTCCCCGTCTTCCGGCATGAACGGCGCCACAGTCCGGGAAGCGGAAGACGCAACACAACAGAAAAGACGCCATGAAATTTGTCGCCAAAATCCTGACCATCGCAGCCGCTCTCAGCTCCCTGAGCATGGCCGCCGAGAAAGTAACCGTTGACAGCAGCATCAAGCCGTATGCGCCCACCAGCGGCGTTTCCGGCAACCTGAGCGCCGTCGGTTCCGATACGCTGAACAACCTGATGACCCTTTGGGCGGAAGGATTCAGCAAGAAGTACCCCAGCGTCAAAATAGGCGTTGAAGGCAAAGGGTCTTCCACGGCTCCCCCCGCCCTCACGGCAGGGACGGCCCAGCTCGCCCCCATGAGCCGCCAGATGAAGCGGGAGGAAATCGCCGCCTTTGAAGCCAAATACGGCTACAAGCCGACGGAAATCAAGGTGGCCCTGGACGCCGTGGCCTTCTTCGTCAACAAGAACAATCCCATCCAGGCCCTTTCCCTGTCGCAGATTGACTCCATCTTCTCCTCCACCTTCAAGCGCGGGGGCTCCAACATCTCCGACTGGGGCGATGCGGGCGTCCCCTCCATGAAGGGAAAAGCCATCTCCATCTACGGCCGTAACAGCGCCTCCGGCACGAACGGCTTCGTGAAGGAAATCGCCCTGAAGAAGGGGGACTACAAAAACTCCGTGAAGGAACAGCCCGGTTCCTCCGCCGTTGTGCAGGGCATCAGCTCCGACGAACAGGGGATCGGCTATTCCGGCATCGGATACGTCACCTCCGGCGTGAAAACCCTCTCCCTGGCGGAAAAAGGCGGCCAGGTGGCCGTGCAGCCTTCTTACGACAACTGCATCAGCGGCAAATACCCGCTCTCCCGCTACCTGCTGATTTACGTCAACAAGAAGCCCGGCGAACCCCTGGACACCCTGACCAGGGAATTCATCAAGTTCATCGTCTCCAAGGACGGCCAGGAAATCGTGACCAAGGACGGCTATTACCCGATTCCCGCCAAGGTCAGCGCGGATGTCCTCAAGAGCATTGAATAAACACCCCTTCCATACGCCATCAACACATGCCGGGGCAGGATTGCGGCCTTCCCGCCGGAGTCCTGCCCCCAACTCCCCTCTCCACCGCCTGCCGTCATGAGCGCCAAAGCCCCCTCTCCCGCGCCGCCCAAGAAGCCCAAGCCCGTTCCGGAACGCTTCCAGGTGGCAAAAACCACGCTGTGGTTTGACCGCATCATGACTAAAACCATCATCGGCGGGGGTTTTACCGTCATTGTAGCCGTTTTCGGCATCCTCTTTTTTCTGCTGGCCGTCACCATTCCCCTCTTCCAGGGCGCGGACGTGGAAGAACGGCAGCACCTCGCGCCGTCCGCCCCTGTCCAGGGAACCTGGGGCCTGGACCCTTCCGGCACGCTCCCCTTCGTTTACGACAACGGCAAAAACGTCTTCTTTCTGGACAAGGCAACCGGGAACCTGAATCCCGCTCCCGTATCCCTGCCGGACGGGGAGACCGTCTGCGCCCATTCCTATGATTCATCCCTGGCGGCCTACGCCATCGCCACGGAATCCGGCAAGGCGGGCCTCATCTCCGTCCATTCCGGGCTCAACATCCACGGCCAGGCGAACGCGCACGGCCCGGACAAGGCCGGAACGGAAACCAGCCCGCTCTACCCCTTGACGGAAAGCGGCTCCGTTCCCGGCAGAATATCCCGCATAGCCTACGCGGACGCGGGGGAACGGAAAATCTTTACCGCGACCGCGGAGACGGAACAGGGTCCGCGCCTCCTGCTGATGACGCTGGAGGAATCCCGCTCCCTGCTCCATGAAGGGGAGCTGGCCCCCTCCGGCTTCCATGACCTGACGGACCAGCTTGAAGGCCGCCCCGCCGCCCTGCTGCCCGGCGCCTCCGGAGACAGCCTCGTCATCGCTACGGACACGGACAAACTCCTCTACTTCTCCTATGATGAAGACCGGGAAACGTGGGTCAAGCGGCAAACCATTCCGTCCCCGCTGGGAAACGGAGAAAAAATGACCTCCGTCAACTGGCTCTTTGGGGACATGTCCCTGGTGATAGGCGGCGACAAGGGAAGCCTTAAAATCTTCAGCCTGTATCCCCACCCCCGCCCGGACGGCCCCGCCCTGCGCCTCTTCGGGCAGACCAGGCAGTTCTCCCCCCTGAACGGCCCGGTGCAGCATTACGCCGCCTCCGGCATCAACCGTTCCTTCCTGGTCTCCACTCCGCGGGAACTCAGGCTCTGCTACGGAACCACGGCTGACGTCCGCTGGAGCAGCGACCCGCTGGAATTCACCCCCGTCCAGCTGGCGGCCAGCACGGAATTCAGCTCCGCCATTGCCGTGGACGCCGGGGGAAAGGTCCACTTCTTCTCCATGGAAGACAGGCACCCGGAAGCAGGCTCCAAAGCCCTGGCCGGGAAAATCTGGTATGAAGGGTATGACTCCCCCAAATGGCTCTGGCAATCCGTGGGCGGCACGGACGACTATGAATCCAAGCTCTCCCTGATGCCCCTGGTCTTCGGCACGCTGAAAGGCACCCTGTACGCCCTCGTCTTCGCCGTTCCGGTAGCGGTCATGGCCGCCATTTACACGGCTCACTTCATGGCCCCCTCCGTCAAGCGGGTGGTAAAACCCGTCATGGAAATCATGGCGTCCCTTCCCTCCGTGGTGCTGGGCTTCTTCGGCGCCCTCTACCTGGCCCCCAGAATGGAGGACAAGGTGCCCGCCCTGCTCTGCATGGCCGTCCTCATTCCCGGCCTGGCGGCCCTGATCGCGTGGTTCTGGACCACGCGGCCCGCGGCCTGGCGCAACAAATTCAGCCGCGGCGTGGAATACATCGTCATGACTCCCGTCATCCTGCTCTGCGCCTGGTTCTGCTGGGAATACCTGGGCTACTGGCTGGAGCAGCCCTTCATCAGCCTCTGCCGCGGCGTCATGGGACTGTGGGGCGCGGGGGACTTCCAGGCTGCCAGCTTCGCGGACCTGTGGCGCAACGGCTTCGGCATGCCCTATGAACAGCGCAACTCCCTGGTGGTGGGGTTCATCATGGGCTTTGCCGTCATCCCCGTCATCTTCACCATCTCCGAGGACGCCCTGAGCAACGTCCCCCCCTCCCTCATCGCCGCCTCGGAAGCCCTGGGGGCCAGCCGCTGGCAGATGGTCCGCACCGTGGTCCTTCCGGTGGCCTCCGCGGGCATCTTCTCCGCCCTGATGATCGGCCTGGGCCGCGCGGTGGGGGAAACCATGATCGTGCTGATGGCCACGGGGAACACCCCCATCATGGACTGGAACATCTTCAACGGCATGCGCACCCTCTCCGCCAACATCGCCACGGAACTGCCGGAGGCGGCGCAGGACTCCACCCACTACCGCGTCCTCTTTCTGGGCGGCCTCATCCTCTTCTCCATGACGTTCATCCTGAACACCCTGGCGGAAATCGTGCGCCAGCGGCTCCGCAAACGCTTCAACGTCGTTTGAGACTTCCCCCCCTCCTCTTCCAATCCATCTTCCATGAAACAGGACTTCAGCCTTCCGCCCGCCCCCAAACGCCCCCTGGGGGAAGTCAACATCTGGCTCACCTCCATCGGGCTCTCCCTGGGCCTCATCATGATCTTCGGCCTGCTGGGCATCATCGTCTTCAACGGCCTGGAGGCCTTCTGGCCCAAAACCGTCCATGAACTGACGATCGCCCCCGCTTCACAAGGGGAAAAGCCGCTCGTCCTGTACGCCGGCATCACGAAGGACCAGACGCGCCACATGCCCGCGGACCCCGCCCTCCCCGGCTCCATGGCGAGGGACGTGCGGGAATACCAGCTCTTCACCGGAAGCAAGGAAGCCTACGGGCAATCCTACCGCTATGTGGACGCGCACCACGTCACCGCCTCCTCCACCCCAAAAGGGCTCCTGTGCCTGGAACGCATGGAGGGAGGAAAAGCCCTGGTCAAACCGCTGGAGCTCAAGCTGGCCTCCGGAGGGACCATTCCGGCCTCCTCACCGGAATTCATGACGGCCTTCCGCCGCGCGCTGGACCGGGAAGCGGAGTTGCGGGACGACATCAAGGCCATTGACGCTAAAGACATCGGCGCCGTCAACACCAGGCTGGCGGACGCCAAGCTGGACATCAAGGCCATTGAACGCTCCTACGACATCCGGGAGGAAAACGGAAGGCGCACGGCCACGCCCAGGGAAAACCCCATCCTCACGGACATGGATGATCCGGCAGGGGAACTGGACCGGCTCCGCGCCAGGGTGGAACAGCTCAACGCGGAATACGCCCGGTACACCGCCGAGGCGGGCAGGCTGAGGGAACAGCAGGGCCGGGACACGCTCGTGTATGCCCTGGGAGACGGCGAGAAGAAGGAAACCGGCATGGACAAAATCGTTTACGGCTACCAGCCGAACGACCTGGGCTTCTTCGGCAAATGCGGCGTCTTCCTCCACAACCTGTACCACTTCATCATGGATGACCCGCGGGAAGCCAACACGGAAGGCGGCATCTTCCCTGCCATCTTCGGCACCTTCATCATGACCCTGCTCATGAGCGCGCTGGTCACGCCCGTGGGGGTCATCGGCGCCATCTACCTGCGGGAATACGCCAGGCAGGGAGCCCTGGTGCAGGCCGTCCGCATCTGCGTGAACAACCTGGCGGGCGTGCCTTCCATCGTCTTCGGCGTCTTCGGCCTGGGCTTTTTCGTCTACTACCTGGGCGGGACGATTGACGAACTCTTCTACTGGAAAAAACTGGCCGTGGACAACACGCCCACCTTCGGCACCTCCGGCATCCTGTGGGCCTCCCTCACGCTGGCCCTGATGACGCTGCCCGTCGTCATCGTCTCCACGGAGGAAGCCCTCTCCGCCGTCCCCCGCGGGCTGAGGGAGGCGGCCCTGGCCTGCGGAGCCTCCAAATGGCAGATGATCAAGCGCATCATCCTGCCCAGCGCCCTGCCGGGCGTCATGACCGGCCTCATCCTGGCCATGGCCCGCGGCGCGGGGGAAGTGGCCCCACTCATGGTCACGGGCGTGGTGAAGCTGGCCCCTTCCCTGCCCATTGACGGGGAAGGCCCCTTCATCCACCTGGAGCGCAAATTCATGCACCTGGGCTTCCACATCTATGACGTGGGGTTCCAGTCCCCGGATTCGGACGCCGCCCAGCCCATGGTCTTCGCCACCACGCTGCTGCTCATCCTGCTGGTGGTGGTCATGAACCTCACGGCCATCCTCATCCGCAACCGCCTGCGCAAAAAATACGCGGCCTCCAGCTTCTAACCCTGTTCTCCTTCACCATCCCATGACTGAACCAGCCGCCCCAGACGACGATCCCATCATTGAAGTGGAAGATTTCTCCTTCTTTTACGGAAGCAAACAGGTTCTCTTCAACATCGGCATGACCTTTGAAACCAACCGCGTGACGGCCCTCATCGGGCCCTCCGGCTGCGGAAAATCCACCCTGCTCCGCAACATCAACCGCATGAACGACCTGGTTCCGGACGTCCGCCACCAGGGGGACATCCGCATTGACGGCACCAGCCTGTACGATCCGCGCGTGGAAGTCATCTCCCTGCGCAAGCGCGTGGGCATGGTCTTTCAGAAATACAACCCTTTCCCTAAAAGCATTTATGAAAACATCGTCTTCCCCCTCCGCGTGGCGGGACGCAGCAGGCGCGCGGAACTGGATGAAACCGTGGAACGCAGCCTGAAAGGCGCCGCCCTGTGGGACGAAGTGAAGGACAAGCTGCACGAAAGCGCCTACGGCCTTTCCGGAGGCCAGCAGCAGCGGCTGTGCATCGCCCGCGCCATCGCCAACCGCCCCCAGATCCTGCTGATGGACGAGCCCTGCGCCGCCCTGGACCCCATCGCCACGCTGAAAATAGAAGACCTGATGGAAGACCTGAAAAAAGACCTCACCATCGTCATCGTCACCCACAACATGCAGCAGGCCACGCGCATTGCGGACCGCACCGCCTTCATGTACATGGGCCGCCTGGTGGAATACGGGGAAACGTCTCAAATCTTCACCAACCCCGCGGAAAAAGAAACGGAAGCCTACATCACGGGCCGTTTCAGCTAAAAAGCCCAACTTCCAAGCCATTCACCTCATGACACCTCCCGGCAACCACATCCTCCCCCACTATGACGCGGCCCTGAACGCCATCCGCACCCGCGTCAACGCCGTCTGCGGCAGCCTGCTGAAACACATGGACGTCCTGGAACGGGTCATCTCCGGCCCGGACAGCGACGGAGCCAACGGCATCATTGCGGACGGGGAACCGCTCAGCGAAGAAACCCGCCAGGTTCTCTCCCTCTGCGCCGCCGTGCTCACCCAGTTCCATCCCCTGGGGTCCGACCTGCGGCTTGTGCTCACCTTTTCCCGCTGCGGGGACAAGCTCCAGGAATGCATGGAGGAAGTCACAGGCATCGCCAGGCACGCCAAGGCATCCATCAGGCGCCAGGAACCCCTGTGCCCGGATATAGTGCTCCCCCTGCTGGGAATGGCCGTCTCCGAATTCCGGGACGCCGCACGGTGCCTGGAAACGCAGGACGCGGACGCCGCACGGGAAATACGCCTGCGGGACAAAAAGCTGGACAAGGCCCACCGCAAGGCACTATCCCTGCTGGTCTCCCCTGACAGGGAGGACCATCCTTCCCTCAACGTCAACCTGCTCTTCATCATCCGCTCCCTGGAGCGCATCGGAGACATTGCCAAAACCATCGCCGCCACCGTCGTCTTCCTGAAGGAAGCCACGGACATCCGCCACGGCAAAGGGAAATAAAATGCGCGCTTCCCCGTACGGTCACTCCACCTTGCTTACACTGAAGCAGTACACGGCGGGGTTGATCAGGGCCAGGGGGAGGTAGAACACGGCAAAGGAGAGGGAGCCGCCGTACAAAACCAGGCACAGGGCGGAAACGATAAACAGGATTCCGATTTTCAGGCTCCGCGGCCAGTCCTGGCGGTTCACCAGCCAGATCAGGGCTGCGCATACAAAGCCGATGACCACGCACAACACCCCGCCCATGGTGAGGAACTGCATATAACTGGAACAGAATTGCTCCAGCCACCGCACATTGTCCGGACTGGGGGGATTACCTTCCCAGGCAAAAACGCCCGGAGGCAGCAGCGCCCACAACAGAACGGAAAAAAATACCAGGCGGTCCGTATTGAGGCGATAGGTCATGCGGGGGTACGGTACCATTTCCGTGCATGTGATAACAAGTGAAATCGGCCAGGTGCGCCTGTTCCCGGAACAGCCCTTTTACAACGAGGCAAAAGCCCCGTCTCCGGCGCCATTGACGGCAATGCCGTCTATTTCCACCAGCCAGCCGGGGCGGCAGACGGGGGCTTTCAGCATCACATGCGGAACCGCGGCCAGCGGGGATTCCATCAGGCGGCGGCTGACCGTTTCCCGGTCCGCCCAGTCGCGCAGGTACACCACAGCCTGCTTCAGGTCGCACAGGCTTCCGCCGCTCCTTTCCATCAGGGCGTTCATGTTTTCCAGGGTGCGGTCCGTCTGCCGCGCCACGTCTCCCGGATGGACAATGTTTCCCTGCGCGTCAATGCTGGCCGTGCCGGAAAGGAAGTAGTGGGAGCGGTCCCCGTACACGATGCGGGCGCCGCGTTCAAAGGCCACCCGGTACAGGTGCGTGGGGGACAGGTAATCCGGAGCCTCCATGTAACGGACCTGCCCCGGCTTCAGCCCGACGATTCCAAGGCTGTCCATGTGCAGCAGGCGCCCCGGCGTTTCCGTACAGCCTTCAATGCCCGTGCTGGCGATGAAATGGCTCTCCGGGGTCAGTCCGTAACGGCCAAAGCATTCATTGCGGCCTTCCACCAGTCCGCGGTAGTTGTTGTCAATGTCCCGGCAATAAATCCAGGTGCGGTGAACCAGTTCCGCCACGGTTGCCCCCTGCGCGGAAGCCACCCGGTCCAGCCAGCGGAATTCCTCCCGCATCTGGCCGTGGCTGTCCGGAGCGAAGGTTTCCTTCCTGCCCGCCAGGAACAGCCGGTAATGCGGACGCCGAGCCGTCACCACCGTTCCCTCCTGGTCCTCTTCCCGTCTTTTTTCCAGCATTCCGCTGATGTGCCAGGCTTCCAGGGCCACGCGGGCCCCGTTCGCCGGGGGCTGCCCCACCACGGAGACATAGGAGTTCCGCTCCCCCGCCATCCGGCGCAGCGTTTCCGACTGGCGCACCGGATCGCTGACGTGGAAGCGCAGCAGGAATTCATCCTCCCCTCCGCCTCCCAGTTCACAGTACCTGTCCAGCAGGGAGTGCAGTTCCTCCTCAAAGCACGCGCCCGGTTCCGCCGTCATGCAGAAGAAACGTTCTTCCGCCCCGCCCTGCCCGCGCCATTCCATTTTTTCCGGTGAATCTTCCGCCATGGTATCCTTCCCTCCCTTTACAGGGACTGTACATAGTTGATCAGATCCTCCAGTTCCCGGTCATTCAGGGAACTTGTCTTTCCGCGGATGTCCCCCGGATTGTGCGTCGTAATGGCTTCCCGGACCGTCTTCGCCCGGCCGTCGTGCAGGTAGGGGGCGGTCCGCCACACTTCCACCAGGGAAGGCACCAGAATGCTTTTTCCTTCATCCAGCCCCGTGGCCGTCCCCGCAGCCACCAGTTCCTTGGTAGTGAAGTACGGGTGCGGGTGGCACTGCACGCACCCGGCCGTTTTAAAGACATCCTTCCCCCTGCGCGCGGATTCGGACAAGGCGCCCCGCTCCACTCCGGGAGCATGGCACTGGGCACAACCAGCCTCCCGCGTCTGCTGCCTGGAGGGAGTATGCGCCATCAGGAACGGACTGGGAACCTCCTTCATGTTTTTCAGGTATTCATTCACGCATTCCGCCAATTCCCCGGAAGGTTCCAGAAACTGGATGTGCACGAAGCCCGCCGTCACGGCCACCTCCGCGGAGGCGCGGACGCCCAGCGTCATCACCGGGCTCGTCCGGTGGGAGAGGAACATGGTGCGCGTGTTTTTCGGGTTGCCCATGCCATCATTCAGCAGGTCCCAGTTCAGGCCGTCCACCCGGCTGTCCGGGTGGCAGGTGGCGCAGCTCTGCCAACCCTGAAAGCAATGGGAGGCGTCGTTGAAGTACTGTTCCCCCAGCTTTTCCCGTGAGGGCTGGAATCCTTCATTCAGGGCAATTTTCCGGGGTTGCGCTTCCCCCTTGAGGGGGACTTGCGCCAGCGTGTCCGAGAAGTATCCGGCCACATAAACGTTTTTCCCGTCGCACGCCAGGGAGCGCGGACCGTTCAGGGGCAGAGGAATGCGGGTGCGGAGGCCGTGCAGGAAGCCCAGCCTTTCGGAAACGGGTTCGTTTTCCCGGTTTTCCCGCTTCATGCGGTCCAGCAGGCCGGAAAAATCAATCACGGATAACTCATGCGTTCCCGCGTGCGTCACAAACAGCTTTCCGCCATCCCCGGAAAAGGCGACGCCCCAGGGGTTGGCCGCCCCCGCATCCGGGTCGTCCAGCAGGACGGGGTGCGGCTTGTCCGGCTGTTCCGTGTCAATAACCGTCACGGCGTTCGTGTTCATCCAGCCGCGGTCCAGCTGCGTGGTGGGCACCTGGTAGCGGCTCAGCACGTGCGCCACGGCCAGATAACGGCCATCCGGGCTCATCGCCATGCCGCGCACGCCCTGCGTCCCGTTGGAGAGCGGGAAATGAGCCGCCTTCCCGTCTTCCACCAGGGTCAGCGCAGCCGCCGTGAAATCCCCGTCCGCCTTCCCGGCGGGCAAATGGCCGGCGGCCCATATTTTCCTGCCGTCCGGAGAGACGGCCAGCGCCACCGGTTCACGGGGAACGTTCCAGGAATTCAGCACGTTCCCGGTGGCGGCGTCCATTTCCAGAATTTGGGAGTCAAACCGGCACGCCACATACAACTTACCTCCGCGCAGCACGGGAGCCATGGGCGTATGGCCCGCCGGAAAGGAACCTTTCAGCGCCCCGCTTTCCAGGTCCACCACCTCCACCACGCCGCGCGGTCCGCCTTCCGCCACATAGGCGGTAGCGCCGTCAAGCGCCATGCCGTTGGGCGGCTGGCCCAGCCGGATGCTTTTCACCTTTTCTCCGGAAGCGGGGTCCACCAGTTCCAGAGTCCGGCTTTCATGCCCCAGCACGGCAACCAGATGATTAAAAACCTTCACATCCACCGGAGCGGCAGGACCGGCAACGGAATCCGGTCCCTGCCTGCATGAGGCGAAAGCCAGCAGGCAGCAGAGGGCAGCCGCGGAGGCGCAGAGCGTTTTTGTCAGTTTCATGGCCATTTCAGATTCAGTCTTCTATCATCACGCGGAACCCCACGTTGTACACGGGCCGCCAGCTGGGATACCCCCAGCGCCAGGAGGACGTGGCCCGCCGGGGGCGGTCATACCAGGAACCGCCGCGCACGGCACGGGGAACGCGGGAGTCCAGGCTTTCATTGCGCCCGTCCCCTTCCTTCCACGGGTAGGGCCTGTATTCGGAACGGGTCCATTCCGCGGCGTTTCCGATCATGTCGTACAGTCCGTAGGCATTCGGCTTGTAGCTCTTGACGGGGGCCAGATGGAGCTTCCCGTCATTGTATTTTTCATCCCGCGGCACGAAGTCCCAGAAACGGTTGGGATTTTTAATCGGCTTGGGGTCCACGCCGGAGACGGCAAGCTCCTTCAGCGTCACGTCCCCCAGGTTGGCGTATGCGGAGAAGTCCGCATCCCGTTCCCCGAAGAAGAAGTCCGTATCCGCGCCGCCCCTGGCCGCGTATTCCCACTGCGCTTCCGTGGGCAGCGTCACCTTTTTCCCCGTTTTCCCGGAAAGCCAGCGGCAGAATTCCATGGCCCTGGTCCACGGCACCCGGACGGCCGGAAAACGCGGATTGGCGTCCATGTCGTAGCCGGGCCTCACCTGGTCCTTGTAGTGCATGTCGTACCATCCGTTGAGGTATTCCGGGTCAAAGCGGCGGTATTGCTCCAGCGTCACTTCCGCCTCTCCAATCCAGAACGGTTGTTCAATCTCCACCGGGGAAACGGGTTTTTCCGCCGGGGTTTCCCGTTCACTTCCCATCCTGAATTTTCCCGCGGGAATGCGGCGGAACGTCATGCTTACGCCATCCCCCAAATCCACGGACAGCGTTTCATTCCGCGGTTCCGGGACGGGCACGCTTTTTTCCCTGGCGCTGGGGACAGGCTTGCCGCCGTCAACAATGACGCCGCTGGCGTTTCTCCGGAACAGGGAATCCTTCATGGTCACGTAATTCCGTTCCGCGCCGGAGAATTGCCTGTGCAGGTCATAGCGGCGTTTCAGCAATCCTTCATTGCGCTCTCCCGGCCATTCGCCCAGGTAGGGGGCGTTCATGTCCATCCATGTGACCAGGCGGTTCCAGTCCTCCTGAGGCATCTCCACACCGTGGTGCCCCTTTTTAAGGAGCTGGTAAAGTTCCGACGTATCCGCGAAGAACTCCGTGGGGGCCAGCCCCAGGTAGTTCCCCTCCGGACCGTTGCGGCGCACGTAGGGGTGCAGGTTCCAGTACGCGACGGACCCGGGAGCGGGCGCACCCTTGACGGCCTCCAATGTCATGAAGTCCGGGACTCCCGCGCGGGCCTTGTCTTCCGCGGTGTGGCAGCGGACGCAGTGGCGGTCCAGCACGGGCTGCACTTCATTCATGAAGGAGAAGGTGCGCGCCGGACCGTACCACGGGGTGATGGCGGCAGGCTTCTGCCGGGAGGCCATGACCGCCTTGGCGGGCGGCGCGTAGTTCTGCCGTTCATGGCAGCCGATGCAGCTTAACGTTTCCCCCGGCATGGCGGAAAACCAGCTCCGCATCAGCGCCAGGGCGCGCCCTTCCCCGTCCAGCACCTGGAGGGTCAGCGGCTGGTTGGCGGGTGCCGTAAAGATGGCGGAGCCGTCCGGATTCACGGGAACGGTGCCATACAGCACCTTCAAGTCCCAGTTGCTTTCCATGCCCATGGCATAGTGGCTTCCGGTGTTGCGGGGGCTGTACTCGGACATGAACACGCGCAGGGATTTTGCCTCCCCCTTCGGCACTCCGGCCATGGCGCGGCCCCGGTACACGTCGGAGATATAGACCGTGGCCGTCTTGCTTTCCGGCTTCACGCGGTCATGGAGCACGAGCGGCTTTTTACGCGGGCGCAGCGGCGTGGGATCCGCATAAATGAAATAGGAGGAAGCCGTGAGAGGAACGATGTTGTCGTACACGTCGCACCAGACCACATTGGTCACGCCCTGGTTGCCGGAGGGGGAGGAGACGGCCAGGAAGGTCTCCTCATTCAGCGGATACGGTTCTGCAAAATAGGGAGTTTTCAACCCCTCCACCAACTGGTCCCTGGTCACGTTTTCCACGGGTTTTCCGTAGCCCGGAATCTTCTGAACGGCGCCCTCCGTGGCGGTACGGCCCCGGTTCACGTCAAAGATGACCAGTTCCCCCAGCCGCTTGACACCGTGGTGCCCGCTGACAATGCCCGCAAACATGCCCGGCCTGCCGGGAAGCGGGCGGGCGTTGAACAGGCTGTTGGGCCAGTAGGAGTTGGAGCCGTAGTATTCCTTCTGGTCGCTGCCGTCCGGATTCATGTGCATCAGCACGCGGCTGAAGTAGTGGGCGCTTTCCGTGTATTCCCAGCGCAGGAACAGCACGCGCCCGTCCGGGAGCATGGTGGGGAACCAGTTGTTGTCCTGGTCAAAGGTGAGCCGCCGGGTCGTCTTCCTCTCCCGGTCGTAAAGGTGGATGTTCCCCACGTAGTCCACCCCGGTTACGCAGGGCACGCCCTGCATGCCGGAGGTGTTGACGAAGATGACGCGGCCGTCCGGCAGGTAGCAGGAGTTGTAGCTGTCCGTATCCGCCGGCATGTGGGCGGTGAGGGCTTCCGTTTTCCCGGTTTTCAGGTCCAGTTCAAAGACGTCCCAGGGCCTGTTTTCCTTCTTGCCGAAGCGGTTTCCGGTGAACATGAGCCTTTCCCCGGAAAAGTCCACTTCCAGATGCCCCATCCAGCGGTCGTCCCCCAGCAGCTGCGCCGCGGGGGAGGAAGAGGAGATGCCGTCAAATTTCACGATGCCGCTGCGGTATGTGCGGCCCGGACCCGGCATGCTGGAGATTCCCTGCCAGTTGGCCGGGCGGTCATGATTGAAGGAGCTTTTTCCGGACGGGTTGAAACGCCGCACGCCCACCCATTCCCGCAGGGAGTCCTGTTCCGGCAGGGATTCAATAAGGGCCTTTTTCCGCAGTTCCACCAGTTCACGCAGTTGGTCCGCCTGCTCCGGCCCTGCCCGGTCCACCCACCGGTCCAGCGGCCCCAGCTTCTTCTCCCACTCATCCAGCCGGGCCAGGAAAACCTCAGCATCAGGGTACCGTTCCCCGTATTTTTCCCGGTTGCGCTTCACCGCGCGGCGGATGGCGGCCGCATCATAATAAGCCGTCAGTTTCTTCAGACGGAGGAAGCGGACTTTTTCCAGAATGGCTTCCTGATGCTTCATCAGGCCGTCCCAGGAAGAAACGGCTCCCACCCGCTCCGCCGGAACGGAAAGGATTTCCGCCAGCGCGGCCCCGGCTTTCTGCCCGTCCGGCCATGCCTGGAACACGGGAGCCAGCAGCGCCATCGCATCCCCGCAGTCATCCGCGGCAGACGGATCGGAAAGGGAAGATACATGCTCCGCCGTCCGCGCCCATAATTGCTGCATCCATTGGTTTCTTCCTTCTGCGGAGGCCGCGAGCGGAATTCCGGACAATTCCCGCAGCCAGGGCTGCAGTCCGGAAGCGTGGAGTATTCCGGCTCCCAGTACGGCACAGCCGCAGGAGAGAAGGCGCAGGATGGAACATGAGTCAAACATGGCGTACAGTTTTACACTAGTACGCAGGAGAAATTCTTTTTCATTCAACGGGAATTTCCGTACCGATTAATTTTCTGCCTAATCAGCAGAGGGTGAGTCCATCATTAAATCCGTCCGGACTCTCAATTCCGGAATTCAATATCTGATTTTAAGGGAAGGAAGTTGTAGAAAAACGGCTCCGGCAGAAAGCGGCATGGGGAATCCTACCGCCCGTCCTCCATGCCCAGGATTTTTTTCATGGCAGGCCTGAATTCATTCTCCCATTGCTCCAACTGCCTGACGACGGGAATTAACGTCTTCCCGGACAGGGAACGGGAGAATGAGCAGCGGCATTTCTCCGTTCATCCCCGGCATCCGGGAAAAACAAGCGCCGGAGAAAGAGGGAACAGCCGTTTGCCTTTCTTCCGGCGGCCTTGTTGTTACATTCCTGCGGAATAGGAAGTTCAGGAGTCTTCCAGCGTGCGGGGGCGCAGCAGGTACACCTTGTCCCGGCGGCGCACCTGTTCCGGAACCGCCAGATAGACGGTTTCCCCTTTTTGAGCGGCGTCCACGGGTTCCATGCCCGCCGCCGTCTCCCGCCGCATGGATTCCACTTCCACGCGGACGGCTCCCGTGGTGGGGCCTGCAATGAGGATGGTCTGCCCCGCGGACAAGCCGCCGGCTTCCAGGTACAGGGCCGCCACCCCGTTCTTCTTATAAAAGTTTTCCACCTTGGCAATGTGGATTTTCAGCAGGGCGGCGCGGCTGTTGGCGGAACCGCTCCATTCCCCCCATTTCACGCCCAGGTAATACCCGCCCTGCCAGAATCCCCGGTTGAAGACGGATTCCAGCCGTTCCATCCACGCTTCCGCCCTGACTGCGGAAAAGGTTCCGTCCAGGCATGCCTGGGCTGCCTCCCGGTACACGGAGGTGACCGTTCTGACGTAGTCCGAGGAGCGGCCGCGCCCCTCCAGCTTCAGCACGGAGACGCCCGCGTCCAGAAGCTGGTCCAGCACCGGAACGGTGCACAGGTCCCGGGGGGACATCACGTATTTGTTGTCTATCACCAGTTCATTGCCCGTTTCCACATCCGTCACGCGGTAGGCGCGGCGGCAGTTCTGGAAGCAGGCGCCCCGGTTGGCGGAAGAGTTGTAAGCCGCCAGGCTCATGTGGCATTTGCCGGAAACGGCCACGCACAGCGCCCCGTGGGCGAAGATTTCCACCCGGAGCAGCTCCCCGGAGGGGCCCCTCACGTCCTCCTTCCGGATGGATTCAATGATGTGCCGGATTTGCGCCAGGGTGAGCTCCCGGGCCAGCACCACCACATCCGCGTACTGCGCGTAGAACCTGACGGAGGCCATGTTGCAGACGTTGGCCTGCACGGACATGTGGACTTCCAGCCCGATGGAGCGGGCATGAGCGATTACCGCCAGGTCGGAGGCGATGACGGCGTCCACTCCGGCCTTCCGGGCGGCGCCGCACAGGGCATGCACCGCTTCCAGCTCTTCATCATACACGATGATGTTCAGCGTCAGGTAGGCCTTAGCCCCCGCCTCATGGCAGCGGGCCACGATTTCCGGCAGGTCTTCCTCTGAAAAGTTGGCCGTGGCCCGGGAACGCATATTCAGCTTCCCTACGCCGAAGTAGACGGAGTCCGCCCCGCCCTGCAACGCAGCGGCCAGGGATTCAAACGACCCCGCCGGGGCCATGATTTCTATCCGGGATTGAACAGGCATGGCAGAACGGCTCAGAGTCCTCCGGCTTCCTCCGTCAGGATGACGGTGATCCTTCCTTTGGGGAAGCATTTGACAATGGACATGTGGATGTTGCACAGGCGGTCCGGGGAGTTGCAGTCCGCGCAGGTTCCCGTGTAGATGCAGGGGGTCTTGAATCCCTCGTGCCGTTTGGCGTTCAGCGGGGCGATGCGGCGGATGCGTTCCGTGGCCTCCTCCGGCGTGGCCACCAGCTTGTTGGCCCCGGCCAGCAGAATGACGTGCCGGGGGCCGAACGCCACCGGAGCCACGCGGTTGCCCACCATGTCCACCCAGTGCAGGGTTGCCTTCATGCTGACGGCGTTGATTCCGGTCAGGAACAGGTCCGCCGTCATGCCGCGGCGGCGGATTTCCCATTTTTCCTCCCGGTCCATGTCCGGAAGAAAGCCGTCGTAAAATTGAATGTCCGGATTGGCCCGCAGGTCGTCAAGAATTCCCGTGGCCTTCAAGGTCATGGAATCCCCGTAGGAGGCGGACGCCGGGTGAAACTCCCGCACCAGGCTGCGCATCACGTCTGCGGCTTCCTTCAGGCCCGGAACTACAAAGCTTCTGAATCCGCGCCGTTCCAGGCGTTCGGCGCACTTTTGCAGGGAAAGGGTTTCTTCCATAAAAAAGGCGGATGAAGAACCCCGCTCCGGCATGATTCCGGAGCGGGGTTCCTTGAGTTTTTATTCTTCCGCAGGGGCTTCCGCTTCACCGGAATCTTCCCCGGCCTCCGCGTCTTCCGCTCCCTCCGCACCTTCCTCGTCTTCATCATCCGGAATGACGATGGAGATGTCCTGGATGGCTTCGCCGTCGTTCAGCGTCATGAGCTTCACGCCCTGGGTGGCGCGGCCCGTCTCGCGCACGGTGGCCACCTTGATGCGGACGGACTGCCCCGCCGTGGTCATCAGCATCAGTTCATCCTCCTCGGAAACGACCGTGGCGGATACCACCTTCCCGGTCTTGTCCGTGCAGTTCATGGTCTTGATGCCGGTGCCGCCGCGGCCCTGCGTGCGGTATTCGTCAAAGGAGGTGCGCTTGCCGAGGCCGTTTTCAGAGGCCACCAGCAGGGTTTTCTGCGGGTCCACGATGGCCAGGGCCACGACGTAGTCTCCCTCGCGCGGACGGATGCCGCGCACGCCGATGGTGTTGCGGCCCTGGGTGCGGAGGGCTTCCTCCGGGAAGCGGATGCTCATGCCGTCATGCGTGACGAGCACGATTTCATTTTCTCCGGTGGTGAGTTCCGCGTTCACCAGGGTGTTGCCTTCCTCCAGGTTGATGGCGATGATGCCGGCCTTGCGGTAGTTGACAAAGTCGTTCAGGCTGGTTTTCTTCACCGTGCCGTCCTTCGTCGCGAAGACCACGTTGCCGCTGCCTTCCGCAAAGGTGATGTCATTGCCCTTTTCATCCACCCGGCGTTCCAGGCGCAGGATGGCGGCGATGGCTTCCTCCGGCTGGAGGTCCAGCAGGTTCTTGATGTTGCGGCCCTGCGCGCTGCGCGCGGCCTCGTCAATTTCATACACGCGGTCCACGTACACGCGCCCGGTGTTCGTGAAGAACATCAGGTAGTCGTGGTTCTGGGCGGCGAAGAGGTGTTCAATGAAGTCCGCCTCCGCATCCTTTCTGGCCCCCTTGGTGGTGGCGGCCTTCACGCCCTTGCCCCCACGGGCCTGCACGCGGTATTCCGCGGAGTTGGTGCGCTTGATGTAGCCGCTGTGCGTGATGGTGACGATCATCGTGTCGTTCGGGATCAGGTCTTCAATGGCCATGTCCCCGGAGAAAGGAATGATGCGCGTGACGCGCGGCGTGGCGTACTTGTCCTTGATGGCCATGAGTTCATCCTTCACGATTCCCAGCACGCGGGATTCGTTCGCCAGGATGTCCAGATAGTCCTTGATCCGGACCAGCAGTTCCGCGTATTCCCCGGAAATCTTGTCGTTTTCCAGAGCGGTGAGCTGGTACAGGCGCAGGTCCAGGATGGAGTTTACCTGGCGTTCCGTAAAGACGTAGCGGTCCCCCTGCACGGAGGCCTGGGAACGGATCAGGATGCCCAGGCTTTCCGCCGTCTGCGTGGAGAAGGTGTAGTTCTGGAGGCGTTCGCGGGCTTCCTCCCTGTTCTTGGAGTCGCGGATGATGGTGATGAAGTCATCCATGTGGTGCAGGGCCAGCAGGAAGGCTTCCAGGCGTTCGGCGTCCTTTTCCGCATCCCCCAGCAGGTAGCGCGTGCGGCGCACGACCACCTCCCGGCGGTGCTCGATGTAGAAGTTGATGGCGTCCAGCATCGCGAGCGTCTTGGGGCGGTTGTCGTGAATCGCCAGCATGTTCACCGCAAAGGAGGTCTCCATGGAGGTGAGCTTGTAAAGCTGGTTCATGACCACCTGCGGGCGGGCGTCCCGCTTGAGTTCGATTTCAATGCAGGTTTTCTCGTCGGAAAGGTCGCGGATGCCGGAAATGTCCGTCAGGATCTTGTCCTTGTACAGTTCCGCGATGCGTTCCTGGAGGGCGGCGCGGTTCACGCCGTACGGCACTTCACGGATGATGAGGAGGTCCTTGCCGGAGTCCGTCATTTCCATGTCTATCTTCCCGCGGATGCGCACGGAGCCGCGCCCGGTGCGGAAGTAGCTGTCAATGCCGGAAAAGCCCAGCACGTCGCCCCCGGTGGGGAAGTCCGGTCCCTTGATGTACTGGCGCAGTTCATCCACCGTCATGAGCGGGTTGTCAATCACGGCGCAAATGCCGTCCACCACTTCCCCCAGGTTGTGCGGGGGCATGTTGGTAGCCATCCCCACGGCAATCCCCGTGCCGCCGTTGACCAGCAGGTTCGGGAAGGCGGAGGGGAACACGGTGGGCTCCGTGTGCTCGTTGTCGTACGTGGGAACGAAGTCCACGGTGTCCTTGTCCAGGTCCGCCATCAGGGCCACGCCCATGCCGGAGAGCTTGGCTTCCGTGTATCGGGCGGCGGCGGGGGGGTCCCCGTCCGGCGTGCCGAAGTTGCCCTGCCCGATGACGAGGATGTCCCGCATGGACCAGTCCTGGGCCATGTTCACCAGGGTGCCGTAAATGGCGGCGTCCCCGTGCGGGTGGTAGTTACCCATGGTGTCACCCACGATTTTGGAGCATTTGCGGGTCTTCCCGCCGGGGGACAGGTTCAGTTCCTTCATGGCGTACAGGATACGCCGCTGGGAGGGCTTGAGGCCGTCTCTCACGTCCGGCAGGGCGCGGGAGATGATGACGGACATGGAGTAGTCCAGGAAAGAAGTGGAGAGCTCGCTGGCTACGTCCACCGGTTTGATTCTATTGTTTTCCATGGTTCTGGGAGAAAGTGTAGGAATTAAACGTCAAGGTTGCGGACGTTGAGCGCGTGGTCCACGATGTAGTTCTTGCGGGGCTCCACCACGTCCCCCATCAGGATGGTGAACATTTCATCAGCCCTGACGGCGTTGTCGTCATTCAGGATGACGCGGAGCAGCTCCCGCCGTTCCGGGTCCATCGTCGTCTTGAACAGGTCCTTGGCGTCCATTTCACCCAAGCCCTTGAATCGCGTGATTTCCACGCCGCGCTTGCCGATGGAGATGACGGATTCCAGAATGTCCATTACGGAGAAGAGGGCCGTGGTCCGTTCCTTGTCTCCTTCCCCTTCCACCAGTTCAAACAGGGGCGTATCCATGGATACGAGCATGTTCCCGGGGATGCCGAGTTCAGCCAGGCGCGTCAGGGCGCGCGCAATAGCCTTGGCCTCATGCAGTTCATGGGTGATGGAGCGGCGGCTGGGCCCTTCCCGGTCCGGGAGGGGGTTTTCCAGCAGTTCCTCTTCCGTGGGCATGCCGAAGATGAAGAGGTCCCTGTTTTCCTCGGAAAAGGCAGTGAGGGCTTCCATGTCATGGAAGAAGAGGATTTCCTCTTCGTTGCCGCTGCGCACCTTCACCAGGAATTCGGGGAAATCCCCGTTAGCCTCCCGGTGGTTGAGCAGGTCCTCCAGGGAGCCGCCCTGCGCCTGCATGGATTCCGTGTAGCGCTGGAGGTTGACCAGCGTTTCCAGGATGGCGGAGAGTTCATCCGGCGTAAAGGAACGGGAACCGTCCGCGAAACGGAGGGTCACGTCATTGACGGCCAGTTCAATCAGTTTGCGGTTCAGGGCCACGTCATCCTGCACGTATTCCTCCTTCTTCCTGCGGATGATGCGGTACAGGGGCGCCTGCGCGATGTACAGGTACCCGGCGCGCACCAGCTGCGGCATGTGGCGGCAGAAGAAGGTGAGCAGCAGGGTGCGGATGTGGGCGCCGTCCACGTCCGCGTCAGTCATGATGATGATCTTGTGGTAACGCACGCGGTCCAGCTTGAAGGAGGCTTCATCGTCCCCTTCCCCGATCCCGGCGCCGATGGCCGTGATCATGTTCTGAATTTCCTTGCTCCCCAGCGCTTTGTCCAGGCGTGCCTTTTCCACGTTCAGCACCTTCCCGCGCAGGGGCAGGATGGCCTGCGTGCGGCGGTCGCGCCCCATCTTGGCGGAGCCGCCTGCGGAGTCACCTTCCACAATGAACAGTTCGCACTTGGCGGGGTCCCGGTCGGAGCAGTCCGCCAGCTTGCCGGGAAGGCCGCCGATGGAAAGAGCGCTCTTGCGGACCGTTTCACGCGCCTTGCGCGCGGCCTCGCGGGCACGGGCGGCCGTGATGCTCTTTTCAATGATCTTCTTGGCCATCGCCGGGTTTTCCTCAAAGTACGTCTTGATCTCTTCGTACACGACGTTGCCCACTACGCCTTCAATCTCCGTGTTCACCAGCTTGTCCTTGGTCTGGGAGGAGAAGCGCGGGTTGGGCATCTTGACGGAGATGACCGCCACCAGGCCTTCGCGCACGTCCTCCCCGCTCAGGGAGGGGTCCTTTTCCTTCAGCAGGCCGTTCGCCTTCGCGTAGCCGTTGATGACGCGCGTCAGGGCGCCGCGGAAACCGGAAAGGTGCGTTCCGCCGTCCCCGTTGTAAATGGAGTTGGCAAAGCAGAGGATGTTCGTTTCATACGTGTTGTTGTACTGGAACACCACGTCCACCAGGACGTCATCCTCCATCTTCTTGCCGTCGTATTCCACTTCCACCTTCCGGACGCCGGAAATGGAGATGGGGTCCTCATTGATCAATTCCTTGTTCCGGCCCAGCTGGCGCACGAATTCCACAATGCCTTCCTTATAGAAGAAGGTTTCCCGGCGCACCGGGGCCTCCCGTTCGTCAATCAGCTCGATGACCAGGCCGGGGTTCAGGAAAGCCAGTTCGCGCAGGCGCGTCGTCAGGCGGTCAAATTTGAACTCCGTGGTATCCGTGAAAATGGTGGCGTCAGGGAAGAAGGTAATGGTCGTACCCGTGATTTCACAGGCGCAGGCGCCCACCGCGCGGAGGGGCTCGATCGTCTTGCCGCGTTCAAACTTGATCTGGTAGCGTTTGCCGTCGCGGCGCACTTCCGCCCTGAACCAGTCGGACAGGGCATTCACGCACTTGGCGCCCACCCCGTGCAAACCGCCGGAGTACTTGTAGGCGCCCTGGCCGAACTTGCCGCCCGCGTGCAGATTGGTCAGCACCAGTTCCACGGCGGGGATGCCGAACTTCGGGTGGATATCCACCGGAATGCCGCGCCCGTTGTCCACCACGGAAATGGAGCCGTCCACATGGATCACAATGTCAATCTTGCTGCAATAGCCGGCCAGATGCTCGTCAATGGAGTTGTCCAGCACTTCAAATACGCAGTGGTGCAAGCCTCTCTCGTCAGGGTCCCCGATGTACATGCCGGGGCGCTTCCGCACGGCCTCCAGGCCCTCCAGTTTGTCAATCTGCGCGGCGCCGTATTCATGCTGCGCCGTCGTGGAAACGGTGGTTTCAACAACCTCGTTGGTATCTTCGGACATAACTGAAATATACTACGCTTATCTTAATTTTTTGCAAGACTAATGTTAGAAAACGCGTGCGCGCGCGTAGGAGCAACCCCCGCGAAAAGCCGCCGCAATCGCATAAAAAAGGCCCTATTCCACGCCTGCCGGATTTTTCTGACATCAGACAGCGGACGAGGGCGCGCAAGAGTATTCTGCGCCGTTTTATAGAATCGGAAGGGGTGTTCCGTGTGGAGGGCGGAGAGCGGCGCGGGGAGAGTTGTGGACAGAATGGACTTGATGGACAGGATGGACACCATTTTCTTTCTCCTCCTCTGTCCTTCCCATCCACACAGTCTATTACTCCGGAGGACACCGTTTCCTTACACAGCAGGGCCGTTCCGGCATTGTCCGGAACGGCCCTGGAAGTCCGGAGAGCGGATGATCTCCACTCTCCTCTCTTAACTCTCAACTCTCTTAGAAGTCGTAGCGGTAACCCACGCTTCCGTTCACCGAGTTCGCTCCGTCCCGGAAGTCCGCGTTCCCGTTGATGAAGACCGTTCCCTGCGTTCCTACCGGCACGCTCAGCCCCGCTCCTATTTGCAGAGCCGTCGTTCCAACCTTGGCCCCACGCACGCTCTGCATGAAGCCGGGGTTGCCCAGCAGCGCCACATTGGTTTCTCCGCGGCGGTCGCCCATGTCCTGGGCCGCGTTCACCCGGAACTCAGCCAGCGCTTCACGCCCAAAGATGTTGCTGCCAATGAGCCCCATCCAGCGACCGCCAAGTGCTACCGTTCCCGTCGTCCATTCCTGCTTGCCTACATTCAGGCCCGCGTTCCCCGCTCCCGTTTCCGTGTAGCCGTCCATGCGCGTCGTCACTACCGAGGCGTTGGCCAGGGGCTGCAGGATGCTGCTCCTGTCTTCATTGAGGTACACGTCGTAGGTCAGTTCATACATCGCTCCAAAGCCCCACCCGCTGGTGTTGCCCTGCGTCCTGTAGCTGCCTTCCCCGTAGTTGACCGTGCGGTTGAGCTTCGCGTCGTTCCACCCTCCCGTCAGGATCAATGTGTGCGCCCAGCGCTTGCTCTGGTAGCGCCCGAAGAGGTTGGCGTAGTAGCTGTCCAGGTGGCCGTCCGCAGAGTCCGCCGCGCTGGCCGTCAGGTCGCCGTAGTTGGCCGTGAAGGCCGCTCCCATGGTAAAATGGTCGCTGAGGTCCACGTCCATGCCCACGGTGCCGCCCCAGGTGGTGAGCTGGTAGCCGCTTTCATCCCCCCTGGTGTCCAGCTTGGCATAAGAGCCCGTGCCTTCCATCCACATGTGGAAGTAGGGGAGGTCTTCGTTGACGTAGGCGGGGTTGACGCCCATGAGGGTAGTGCGGTTCCTGATCCATCCCATCTGGTCGCGCAGGGCGTCCTTTTGGGCCGTTCCCAGCGCGTTGACCGTGCTGCCCGCTACGGCTGCCATCACCCGCTTCGCTTCCGAGGGGTTGGAAGACGTCAGGGCGCCCACGGCGTCATCCACCTTCTTGAGGATGGAGTCTGCGGCCAGGTCCCCGGGCAGGTTCCAGAGAAGTTCCGCTCCGGCCCTGGAGTTGACGGTATCCGCAAGACGGGCGTATTTATTGTCCTTGGATGCCGTAGCCACCAGAACGAGGTTGCCGTTTTCCATCACCAGGTACGCATCGTTTTCAAATTTCTTGAAGGCGGAGGAGGAGGGATCCAGCAGGATAGCCAGCCTGTCGCTTCCACCCAGGTCGATGGTTCCATCAGCATGCATGAGCGTGTAGCTGCCGTCCGCGCCCAGCGTCAATTCATTCCTGCCGGTGGAGCTGAGGGTTATTTCCGCTCCCTGGCTGATGCTGATATTCCCGGTCACGCTGATGATGGGTCCGGCGTAGTCCGTGTTGAAGGTGAGGTTCGTGCTGGACCCGTCGCCCAGCGTCAGGCTGCTGAGGGTAAGAGCCGTATTGGCTCTCGGGTCTTCTACCGTGCCGCCCATCTTGATATTGAGGCGTCCCGTGTTGTTGATGGCCCAGTTGCTGCCGGCGGCGGTGATGACGTTTTCAAGCGTCTGCCCCGCATTGCCGGAGATGTTGAGCTGCCCGCGGCCTTCCAGCGTGCCGCTGAAAACGGAACCGCTGCCCGAATTGCCGGTATTGACGGCCAGAGCGCCGCCATTGCTCTTCAAGGTTCCCTGGCCGCTGATTCCGGCAACGGTGTTGCCGGTGGTTGAGCCAAGGTCAAGCGTTCCCGTGGAATCGCCGTTCTTTACCAGGTCCAGCAGTACGCCGCCCTGGAGGGAAGCCGTTCCGGAAAGGGCAAGCGTATCATGAAGGGCAAGCGTGCCGCTGCCCTGGATGGTGCTGGCGGAAAGGCTGCTGGCATCGTTAATGGTGAGGGTGGCTCCGCTGCCGATGTTCAGGTCCGCGCCTTCGCCGCTGTCCGTCAGGTCTCCCATGACGGTATTACGGTTGACATCCAGAACCACGCCTTCCGCCGTGCCTGCCAGCACCACATGGTTGAAGTTGCTGCCATCACCGTTCAGGGTGAGCGTGCCGCCTTCCATGCGGAGGGTGTCCGTCACAAAGGAGCCGTTGACCGTGAGCTTGCCCGTGTTCTGCTTGATGAAGGTGACCCCGTTTTCCCCAACGATGCTGCCGCCCATGATGGAGTCCGCCCCGGCATAATCATCCGGTGCGGGCAATCCCGTTTCCAGGCGTTCGTTGTTGAGGATGACAACGGCGTTGTCTCCGTCCGCATTGGTGTTTTCCACTTTCAGCGTGCTTCCCGTTGCGCCCAGCAGGTTGTTGATGACCGCGCCGTCGCCGTCGGTATCGCCGGGGGCTCCCGCCAACTGGACGGTAAGCGTCTTGCCCTGGGCGATCACCACGCCGGCGTACATGCCCAGCGTTCCGTAGTTCGTGACCGTATCGGGATCAGAGGAGGCGGTGCCGTCCACCATGTAAAGGCCGTTGACCTGTCCGCTGAGGACCAGGCTGCCGCCGTCGGTGCCCGTCACGCGGATGCCGTAGTTGGAAAGGATTTTGCTGAACTGGATGTCGCCCAGATTGGCGCATTCCAGCGTTCCGGTCGTCAGCGTCAGCCAGCTTTCCACCCCGGCGTCCTTGTGGGCGACGAGGGTGTTCACAATGGCGTCAATATCCAGATTGACCGTGGCGGAATCATTGATGACGAGCTTGCCAGCCCCCTGGTCAATGATGGCCGTGCCGGCCGCGCCCTGGTTGACGTTGTCCTCACCCAGGGTAAGGTTCAGCGTTTCCGTAGCTCCCGCACCCACCGTAATGTCTCCGGAGACGTTGGTAAGCTTGCCTCCGGCAGCCAGGGTGATGCCCTTCAGCATGTCGCCATTGGTACCGCCCAGATTGATGCTGACGGCGGAATCCACCACGATGCCCGCGGTGGAGCCCTCACCACGCGTCATGGCGGAGGTCAGTGATCCGTTAACGATTTTCAGCGTTCCCGCTCCGTTCAGCACGGTACCGGCCCACTGGCCGGCCTTGTCCGCCGTGCCAAGCTGGACCACGGCGTCGGCATTCGTGATGCCGAGGGCACCCGTAGCGGTATTGGCCTGATCCAGGATGAGGGTGCCCGTGCCCGCATGCGTCAGGTTGGAGTTGCCCTGCACCAGCGCATTCAGCACCAGTTCCGCGTTATTGTAATTGACGTTGTATTGTGCGGCCAGCCCGGCGTCCGCAGACCCCGTGTTGCCCGCCAGGATGGCGCCGTCTCCAAAGATGGCATTCCCCGCACCCGTGACGCTCGCGCCGCCGTTGCCGAAGTTCCAGACCTGGCGGCTGTTGTTGGCGGAGGTTTCATCGGTGGACAGGGTTCCCGTGAAGTCCTTGAGGGAGCCCGTGAGGATATTGGTCATCCGCACGTTCACAGACATGCCCCATGCGCCCGAACCGGAAAGATTCCCGGAGAAGGTATACGTGGCGCCGGAGGAACCGTTCTGCATTGTGCCGTGGGCGTCACCAATCTCAAAGTTGGCGGCCGTTGTGCCCGCGGTGAAGAAGAAGCCCTTGCCGTCGATGAAAATGGTGCCGCCTCCCAGCGTATTCCCCGCGCCGAAAGCCGCCCAGTTGGCATTGGTACTCATATTTTCCCCGTTTCCGAGCAGTTCCAGACGGCCGGTGAAATTGGTATTGCCCGTATTGGAGATGTTGACCTGTCCCGCGGCATCCGCCGTCCCAATGGTGATGGTGCCCGCGCCGTTAAGCTGGGCGTGCAGGTTGACGGTTCCGCCGGAGAGGGCCAGAGAGGCGCCTTCACTTACGCGGACGATGGTGGCGTTATTGGGGTTCACGCCGATGGTCGCTCCGCCCGTGAAGGCAAGCGTTCCCTCTTCCACGGTGAGGTGGGCCAGGGTATTCCCGGAGTATCCCAGCGCCAGCGTGCCGTCCCCCGTCTTGGTCAGCGTGGTGCCCACGCCCATGACGTCAGCCGTCAGTCCGGCCCAGGAGACAGTGTCCCCTGCCCCGATTACGGAAACGTTCAGGGAGCCTCCGTCTCCAACCTTGACGCGGCTGGAAACGTCATATCCCGTCACGTCCCTACCGGCGGCGGAGTCCGCATAAGCCAGCGTACCGCCGTTAAAGGTAATGTCACCCGCCGTACCCAGCGCGTCGTCCGCTCCGATGGTAAGAGTGCCTCCGTTGAGCACTGTGCCACCGGTGTAGGTATTCGCCAGGTTCAGGGTGACGTTGGCCGTGCCGTTCACGGTGAGCGTAGTGGGGGCAACGGAGTCCGCAATATAACCCGCGTTGTCCGGATCACTGACCAGCGTGTAAGTGCCGCTGTTGAAGACGACGCTCTTGGGAGTCACGGTACCGGAGACCTTCACTTCACCCGCTTCCGCAGCGGAGAAATAGATTTCCTGGTCGTTCAGCGTGTCCACGCCCGTCAGCTTGGTGGTCCAGCCGTCAATGCTGGTGTTGATCCACTTGCGGTCCGTTCCGCCGTCCCAGACAAAACCGTTGTCTCCGCTGACGTCCACGACTTTCAGCACGAGCTGGTTGTTTTCCACCACGACGGAGTATTCAAAGCCTTCCCGGGTGATGTCCGGCGTCCAGGTGAAGGAATCCGTGGTCAGGCTGCCCGCCGCAGCCCACTGGGCCAGGACGTAGTCGGATGCTTCCAGTTCACCATAGTTGTTGATGGTCAGCGTGCAGTTGGCATCCGTCAGAGCCAGGGCCCCTGCCTGGATATTGATGATCGGGCCGTTTGCCACGACTCCGGTCATGTCAAAGGTCAGCGTAGCGCCGCTGTTCAGCGTCAGGGCGGAGGCCGTGGTCATTTTGGCGCCCGCGCCCATGGAGATGCTGCCCAGGGTCATGGCGTTCGCATTCGTGAATGCCAGCGTGCCGGCCTGGACGTTCGTCAAGCCCGTGTAGGTATTCTGTCCGGAGAGGGTCAGCGTGCCGGAACCGACTTTCGTCAAACCGCCGGCGCCGGAAAGGACGCCCCCGAGGGTGATGTTGGTGGAAGCCTGGTCATTGTATGATTTGGTTCCCGCATCGTATTGGCGGGTATCAACCGTCACGTTGCCGGCAAGATTCATGTTATAGGCGGAGGACCAGCCTTCCGCCGCCGTCGTTCCCAGGGTCCCGGAATTCATGTTCAGGACAATTGTATTGGTATTGCCGGACGCAGTCATGCCTCCCGCTCCGAGAAGCAGGGAACCGCCATTCAGATTAATGGTAGCGCCCTTGGCGGCGGCTCCGGCCCAATTCTGCCCCAGATCCAGCGTCTGAGCCAGGACCATGCCGCCTTGTTCAATGTTCATGACCCCCTTCCCGTCACGGGAAATCCGCAGGGTGCCGGTAATGTTCATGAAAGCATCCTTCTTGACAGTGAGCGTCGTCGTCCCGTTGTATTCATTACGGCCGATGAAACTTCCAGCCGTCAGGGAAGCGCCGGAATCCAGCGTCCAGGAAGCAGCCGCATTCACACCCGCCATCAAAGTATAGCTTCCCGTGATATTGACATCACCCTGTAAAACCGTTGTGCCGGCAGCAGATATCAGAGAACCGGCGCCGGTGATCGTGTTTCCGTAAGTTCCGGCGGAAAGCGTCAGGGTAGTTCCCGCGCCCACATCATATTTGACGCCAGTCAGCGCGGCCGTCGTCGTGCCGGAGGCATTCCCGCTCAGCTTCAGCGTACCCGTGGAATTGGCATTCAGGCGCGTGCCCAGGCCGTTCCACGTGCCCGTGGTCAGCTCCAGAATGGAATTGCCCTGGAGGAGAACCGTGCTTGTGCCCAGCGCGCCGGCATTGCCGACGATGAGCTTGCTGCCGTTATACAATACGGTGTTTCCGCTATAGGAGTTGGCATTGTTGATGGTCAGGGAAGCTCCGTCCAGCAGATTCAGCGTCGTATCCCCGGTAATGGAGCCGTCACCAGTAAAAATGAAATCCGTGCCGGAAACATTAATTTTACCCGGAGCAACATTCCCGACGATCGTTACAGTCTTGTTCACGTCCGCACCATCGGAGAAGTACACGGTCTGTCCATCGGCGTAAGCCGTGGGAGTGCCGTCAAGGTCCCAGGCGGTATTGGAGGTGTCCGTGTTCCAGTTGCCGCTCTTCCATCTCAGCAGGCCGTCCTTGTCGGACAGGGAGACGTACAGCGTATCATCGCTGACGGTGAATGTAGCCTTGTAAAGTTCAGCCGCGGAGCCGCCGAGCGTGAACATGGACGTATCCGTCATGCCCGTTCCGTGCAGGAGGGCATATTCCGTATTGGCGGTGACGGAGGAAAGGCCTATCTGGAGAGCCGTAGCGCCGGTGCCCGCCACTGAATTGACGGTTAATGCCGCGGTATCCGTACTCAGGGCTCCAAAGCTCAGGGAGCCTCCGTTCAGGGTCAGAGCAGCCGCCAAAGTAGCGGTGCCCCCGTCAAGATTGATGGTTCCCAGCGTAGAGCCGGCATCCAGGGAATAACCGTCTGCGGAAGTCACGGCTACGGTCAGGCCGCCGTTGATAAGAAGGGTCCCCTGCCCGATGACGCTGGAGTCCTTCACGGTCAGCGCGCCTTCCCTCAATTCCACCGTGCCGGTGAAACCAGGAACGGCGGCGGTTTCACCTTCCGCGGGAACCGGAACCTTGGCAGCTCCATTGAGCACCAGGGTGCCGGCGCCGATCTTCGTGAGCTTGCCGCTGCCGGTCAGGCCGGTATTAAAGGTAATGGTTCTTCCGGTTGTCTTGTCCCCGGCGTCCAAGGTATCCACATAACTTCCGTTGGAAGCCGCCAGCGTGATATAGGAGGGAGTGAACTCGTTATTGTAGGTCACGGACCAGTTGGCCGTGGCTCCCAGCGTTCCCATGCCGAGCGTAATTTCACTGCCGCTGGCAAAGTTAACGATGTTGCCGCCAAAGTTGACGCGGGCCGTTCCGGCCGTTGCGCTTCCCAACTGGAATCTCCCGCGGAATACTCCATTGCCATTGGCCCAGAAGTCCAGGCCGCCCAGGTTGGCCGTGCCGCTGGAAGCAAGGAAGGTCCCCGTTCCGCTGTACCCAAGGTTCAGCGCAGCGGAGCCGGTAAGAAGCCCCCCGTTAAGAGTAAGGGTGCTGCCGTTGTCCACGATAAAGCTGCGGCCGGTTCCGTGGTCGCTGTTGGTGCCCGTGACATTCAACTCGGCGCCGGTGTTGATGGAAAGGGTCCCGTTCTTGAGGAGCCGCACGTTCGTAGCGTTGACGACGGAACCGGAGTTGACCTGAATGGAACTGCTCGCCCAGTTGCTCGACATGCTGAGGGTTCCGATGGTGGCCTGCGAATTGGTGAGGGTGAAGCCCCCGATGCAGTAATTGACGGCCAGGCCGCCCAGGTTAACCGTATTGTTCAGGAAGGTTACACGGGGACCGTAACCGCCGGAAGCCTGGTCCAGCTGCATGGTTCCTGCATAGTCAACGTTGCCGGAGATATTCAGGTTGAGGTTTTCACTGCGGCGGAAGGTGATTGAACTATCCTGGGTGACGCCCGCTCCTCCTACGATGTCGGAGGCGATCGTGACCGTATCCGCGGCATTGTGGTTCATCAGGACGTACATGCCGCCTTCAACGACGATGCGGTCCGAAGGACGAATCGTTCCCGCTCCGGGGCGAATGATGAAATTGGCGCCGTTGCCGATATGCAGGGTTGCTCCGTTGAGCGTGTCCGCCGCAGGCTGGCTGGCCGTATTGGCGGCGTAATTGCCATATACGGTGATGTCCTTCAGCGTGGATCCAGGAGAAAGGGTGACGCTCCCGTCCGTATTGCCGAGCCAGACGGAAAGGGAGGAGTTCGTCCCGCCCATGACGGTGGAGGAGAAGGACTCCATGAGATGCGTGGCGTCTCCCAGCGTCAGGGAAGCGTTGTTCCCCAGCGTGAAGGTATTGCCCGTGCCGAAGGTGATGGAAGAAGCGATCGCTGCGGTCTTCCCTTCGGAAACGAGGAGGCCCGCATTATTGCCGAGCGTGAAGGTTCCCCCCGTAATGGCGGCGTCCCCAAGCGTAAGCGTCGCCTGGCTGCCGAGGGAAAGGGCTTCCGCCTGAAGGGAATCCCCGGCTCCCATGTTCAAGGTGTAGTTCGTCCCGTCCTGGAACGTTACGGTACCGGCGATAATGTTGCCGGTCAACGCAATGGTTTTAACCCCTTCCGCAGCCGTGAAAATAACGGAGTCATTGTTCAGGAAGGAAGTATCCGTCTTGCCTCCATCTCCACTCTTGTACCAGCCCGTTCCAGTGTTGCTCCAGGTGCCGGTAGTGGAATTCCAGACAAGCGTTTCCATATTGTAGCCTGTTCCCTGATACTGCACGGACATGCCGGAACCGTTGGAGACAAGCACGAAATTGCCGGCTCCCAGCTGGTCGGCGGAATCGACTCTCGTCAATGCCTCATAGGTGTCCTCCCCGGTTTGCTTCCAAATAAGAAGGGAATCCAGGGAAGCTCCCAGATCAGCCCCGGTGGACATGAAATAGCGGGTCAGCAGGGCATCGTCCACCAGCTCGCGGTTGGTAACCGTCAGCGCTTCCATGGCGCCCGCAACCACTACCTCTACATTCCACGTCCGGTCATTCTTGGTCACTGTAGTGGTATTTGACAGGTTGATCATCCCGTCAAGCCCGATGTGCCAGTAGTGGCTGCCGGAACCGGTACCGTTGTCAAAATTGAGATTGCCTCCCGGAGTGGTCAGGTTCAGCGTGCCGTCCACATAAATATTAGCGTGCCCCTCTGCCTCCATGCTCTTGATCTGGTTGCTGAAGGTGGTGGAAAGAGTGGATCCGGCGCCTACGTAAACACTGCCGCCCCATTGTCCCAGGCTAACGGACACATTGCTGTTCCCCGTCACGGAGATGCCGCCGCCATCCGAAGTGTTGGGAGGAGTGCCCGTAACCGTAACGTCTACATCATTAAAAATCAAATGCGGGCCCTTATTCTCCTGGCGGGAGGGGGCGGCGTCCCCTTCCCAGTTGCCCGCCGTATCTACGGCATCGCCTTCCCCTGCCCCCGTCCACGTAAAATCAGGACCGCCAAACGCGGGAGCCTGCCAGAAATCCGCCGATGTGGCGGCATGGGAGTAAGAGTAAAAACCGGAGAAGGAAACCAGGGATGCAAGAAGGGCGGAACGCAAAGAAGGGGGGAGATGAAGTCTCATATTGTATCAATGATATTATGACCAGTAATACCCGGATTTATAATCCGTTGGCAAGCCTATTTTCGTTAATGACTCTTCTTAAGCAAATCATGAAGGGGAATAAAACAGGCTTCCTTAAACTATCTCTCCATCCATTTCAAAAATTATTAATGCAATACTTTTAATACAAGCAAGATATGGAAGTTTAAAGAAGAAGAAGGATTATAAATTCCCAGATTGACCGTTCACCCTCCTGATGAAGGCGGTACCTGCAAAAACAAAAAGGCCGTCCCCTCACGGGAACGGCCCTGGCTTGGAAATCTTACCTTATTGCTGCTGGGCGCCGCTCTGCTTGAGCATCTCCTGGAGCTGTTCCGGGGAAATGCTCATGGGACCGCCCTGGGGAGCCGGGGCTTCCGAAATGCCGTCCAGTTCCAGATCAAAGATGAGCGGGGAATTGGGCTCGATCGGAGCGCCGGGGGTGTTTTCACCGTAGGCCAGCTCGGAAGGGATGTACACGATCCACTTGGAGCCGACGGGCATGGTGGTCAGCGCCTCGGCAAAGCCGGGGATGACCTGGAGGGGAAGTTCCACGGATTTGCCCTTGGTGTCGTCAAACACGGTGCCGTCCAGCAGCGTGCCCTTGTACTTCACCTTGAACATGGGGTTCTTGAACTTCTTCTCGTCAAATTTTTCTTCGCCGCCCTTGTTCACCACCTTGTACTGGAGGCCGGATTTCGTGGTGGTCACGCCTTCCTTCTTGCCGTTTTCCTCCATGAACTTCTTGCTGGCTTCCAGATTGGACTTGGCCTTGGCAGAGATGCGTTCGTCAATCTGCTTCTGGAACGCGTCCAGGGCGGGTTTCAGCTGTTCCTGGTCCTTGGCGGGCTTGCGGACCATGCCGTCCTTGATGCCCTGAAGGAAGGATTCCTGGTCCAGGTCGTCAAAGGTAAGGGTGGGAATGGAGCCGAGCTGCTGTCCGCTCTGGAAACCCAGAAAATAGCCCAGGTCCTTTTTCATCTGTTCGGGAGACACAGTAATTTCTTTCTCTTGTTTGGGTTGGTCGGCCGCCGGAGCTTCGGCAGCCTTTTCTTGCGCGCCCGCCACACCCGCCAGAAGGGCGGAAACGGCAAACAGGGCGATGGAAGGGTTCATCTTCATGGTTGTTTTTTATCCTTTGTTTGAAAAGAGGACTCCTTTTTAACGGATTCCGTTCACAGAACAAGACAAGAGAATCAGTCATCCTGTCATCCGTTCCTCCAGGAGCGGCGGAACGTCCTCCGGTCAAAAGACGCAGCGGGTTATGCGAGCGTTTCCAGAACGCGGGCGATCATGGCGGGATAAAGGGCATGCTCCTGCACCTGAATGCGGGCGTGCAGGCTTTCCGGCGTATCCCCCGGCAGCACGGGCACGCGCGCCTGCCCCAGGATGGGGCCCGTGTCCATGCCGTCATCCACGTAGTGAACGGTGCAGCCGCTTTCCGCCGCGCCAGCCTTCACGGCCTGCTCCCAGGCATGAAGGCCGGGGAAGGAAGGAAGGAGGGAAGGATGAATGTTCAGAATGCGGGAAGGGAATTCCTTCAGCAGCGGATGCTTCACCAGGCGCATGAATCCGGCCAGGCAAACACAGTCCACGCCGTATTCCTTCAGGCGCGCGGCGACGGCGGCCTGGGACGCCTCCGGGAATTTGGTTTTAAATCCCCCGCAGTCGATCACCTCCGCCGGGATGCCCCAGGAACGGGCGCGCTCCAGAATGTAGGCGTCCGGATTGTCAGACATCACCACGGCAATTTCCGCCCGGAGGGAGCCGGACCGGATGGCGTCATAAATGGACTGGCAGTTGGAACCGGAACCGGAACCGAGTATTCCTAATTTGGGCAACTTGGACATCCGGGGGATGAAACCACAGTTTTTTGCCCGTGGCAAGTCTCCGGCTTGACAAAAAGGCCCCGGTATTCGCCTAATAAAGGCATGAGAGACACCCGTTTTCAGACCCTGGCGGCCCAGCTTGCAGGGTATTCCACCACCCTGCGTCCCGGAGACCGGGTTTTGCTGGAATTAACGGATATTCCGGAGGAAATGGGAATAGCCCTTATCCGGGAGGTGCGCGCCGCAGGCGCAATGCCCTTCCTTCGCCTGAACCAGTCCCGGCTGAACCGGGAAATGCTCTCCGGAGCCACGGAGGAACAATACGGCATCATCGGCCGCCACCGCCTGGCGGAAATGGAGGAGATGGACGCCTATATAGAAATACGCGGCGGCGGGAACGCCTTTGAGCTGTCCGCCGTTCCCCAGAAGAATATGGCCGTTGCCATGAAGGCCCTGAACCCCGTCTCCCAGAGGCGCATCCGCCACACGCGCTGGTGCGGGCTGCGCTGGCCGTCAGAGGGAATGGCCCAGCAAGCCGCCATGAGCACGGAAGAGTTTGAGGATTTCTATTTCCGCACCTGCCTGATGGATTACGGCGCCCTGCGCCCCGCCATGCAGAAGCTGGCCGCCATGATGGAGGCGGCGGAACACGTGCGCATCACCGGACCGGGAACGGACATTTCCTTTTCCATCAAGGGGCTGCCCGCCATCCCGTGCGCGGGGGAATGCAACCTGCCGGACGGGGAGGTGTTCACCGCACCCGTCATTGACAGCGCCAACGGCCGCATTTCCTTCAACACCCCGAGCCTGTTCCAGGGCATTCCCTTTGACAACATCAGCCTGACGCTGGAAAACGGCCTGGTGGTGCATGCGGAGGCGGGGGACAAGACCGCGGAGCTCAACTCCATTCTGGATACGGACCCCGGCGCGCGGCGGCTGGGGGAATTCGCCTTTGGCGTCAATCCGGCCATCACCCGCCCCATGCGCAACATCCTGTTTGACGAGAAAATCTCCGGCTCCTTCCACCTGACGCCGGGACAGGCCTACCACGTGGCGGACAACGGCAACCAGTCCCGCATCCACTGGGATATGGTATGCATCCAGACGGCAGCAGCCGGCGGAGGCGATATTTACCTGGACGGCGTCCTGGTGCGCCGCAACGGCTTGTTCACCATGCCGGAACTGGCTATTCTCAATCCCGCCCAATCATGACTACGGACTCCACCCCCTCCAAAAAACGCTCCCTGCTCCGCAAACTCCTGTACGCAGCCGCGGCAGTCATTCTGCTGGGGTCCCTACTGGCCTCCTACATGAACTGGGAGGCCAACCATCTGGAATTCAGTGAAAACACCGCTCCAGCGGGCTGCGTTCCGGGACTTTCCGGACTGCGCATCCTGGTGCTGTCAGACGTCCACACCAATCTTCCCCTGCTGGAAAAAGCGGCGGCCATGGCGGAACAGGCCAGGCCGGACATGATCGTGTTCCTGGGAGACCTGTACACGGATTTTCTGCGGGCCACCCACGCAGGAGACTACATCACGCAGATGAAACGGCTCTCTTCCATCGCCCCGGCCTACGCGTGCCTGGGCAACCATGACATGGCCCTGGTGGACAACGTGGAGCGCATCCTGAAGGAAGGCGGTTTCACCCTGCTGAGGAATTCCGCAGCCTTCGTCACCATCCCCAGGCTGGGGAACGCGGAATTCAAGCTGGTGGGACTGGGAGACCTGCGCGAGGGGGACTTCTTTCCGGATCGGTGCATGAGTCCGCGGGAATTGGGGGAAGAATCCGTGATGCCCACCATCGTCCTGAGCCACAACCCCAAGGGGAGGGAATTGCTGGGCGGCTATCACTGGAACCTGATGCTCTCCGGCCATACGCACGGCGGCCAGATCAAACTGCCCTTCTTTTCCACCCCCCTGCTGACGTCGGAGGGGGAAACGATGTACTCCGGCTTCCATCCTTATGAAGACAAGCAGGTCTTCGTCACCCGCGGCATAGGCTACATAGGGCCGGGACGCTTCAACTGCCCGCCGGAAATCAACCTCATCACCATTCCATAGCCCCTTTTCCCGACCGCCATGGTTCTCTCTCTGCTGGCTTCCGGAGGCCCCAACGCCGCGCCTCCCTTCTTCACCCTGCTCACCGTCGTCTTCATGGGCATCATTGCGATTGCCCTCATTCTGGCCCATTTCCGGCAGTCCCTGCTGGCGGGCTACTTCATCTGCGGGGTGATTCTGGCCAACTGCGGCATCCTGGACCACATCCCCAATTCCGACGTCAGCATCCAGGCCCTTTCCGAGGTGGGCATCATCCTGCTCATGTTCACGCTGGGCCTGGAATTTTCCATTGACGAGCTCAAGCACCTGCGGAAAACGGCCCTGGTCGGCGGCGGCATCCAGATGTGCATCTGCACCGCCGCCTTCGGCCTGGGGCTCCATTACGCCACGGGCATGGATATGAGCCATTCCCTGACAGTCGGGGCCATCATGGGCCTTTCCTCCACGGCGGTGGCGCTGAAATCCTTCCAGGAATTCGGCCTGAGCGGCACCTCCGGGGCAAAAATGGCGGTAGGCATCGCCCTGTTCCAGGACATTGCCGCCATCATGCTGGTGGCGATCATGCCGCAGATCTTCGCCGCCACGCCCGACTCCTGGGAAACCGCTCTCAACATCGGCATGGCCGTCCTGCGGGGGCTCGTCTTCCTGGGGGCCGCATGGCTGATCGGCCACTACCTGCTCCCGCGCATCATGCTGGCCGTGGCCCGGACCAAGAGCCGGGAGCTCTTCACCCTGATGGTCTTCGCCATCTGTTCCGGCATCGCCATGCTCGCCAGCCTGCTGGGCCTGAGCATTGCGCTGGGGGCCTTCACCGCCGGGCTTTTCGTCAGCAGCTCCTACTACAGCCACCGCGTCCTCAGTGAAGTGCTCCCCTTCAAGGACCTTTTCCTGACCATCTTCTTCGTTTCCGCCGGGCTGCTGATTGACATTGACGACCTGTGGGAGCACATCGGCCATGTGGCGACCTTCGCCGCCTTTGTCCTCGCGATCAAATTCGTGGCCTGCATCGTGGCCGCAAGCTTCCTGAAAATCCCCGGCCGCATGGGCATCATGGCCTCCACCGCGCTGACCAACGTGGGGGAATTCTCCCTGGTGCTCATTCCCTTCATGCAGGAAATCACCCCCATTCCGGCGCTGGTGACCACCAATGTGTACGCCATTGCAGCCGTCTCCATGGGCATGACGCCCCTGCTGATGAAGGCGGCGCGGAAGCTCACCCCCCTGCTGGTGCGCATTCCGGGCCTGAAGACAAAAAGGGAACGCCTCAGCGTGGAAACCATGATCACGCGCGTGGAGGGAATCAAGAACCACGCCATCATCTGCGGCTACGGTCCCGTAGGCAGGAGGCTGCATGAAAGCCTGTCCCAGTACGGCATCCCCTGCATCATCATCGACCTGAACGCGGACACCGTCAAGACCCTGCTCAATGACGGCCATCTGGCCTTCCTGGGGGACATCCAGCACCAGATCACCATGGACCTGGCGGGAATCCGCACCGCACGGCTGATCGCCTTCACGTTCCCGGACCCCGCCCCGGCCCTGTCCACCTACATGCAGATCAAGGGCGCCAACGCGAACATCACGGTGATAGCCCGCGCCAAATTCCGTTCGGAAGTGGCTTCCCTGCATCATGCGGGCATCGCCAACGTCATCCATGATGAAATGGAAACGGGCGCCGCCGCGGTGCGCCTGGCGAAGCTGAGCTTTGATATTATTGAACCCGCAGACGCGCCCACGCTGTCCCATTAAACAATGACGAATCTTCCGGACGCCCACACCCACCCCGCTCCTGCCGCACCCGGCACGGCGCCGCGCTTCATCTGCGGCACCTCCCCGGCGGACTGGGAGCAGGTGGCCCTTCTGGCGGAACGGGATAAAAACGTCACGCCTTTCTTCGGCATTCATCCCTGGCGCCTGAACCCGGCTGCATGGAAGGAGGAAATGCGCCTGCTGGAATCCTTCCTGAAAAAATTCCCCCGTGCGGGCATTGGGGAAACGGGGCTGGACAAGTGCCGCCGCGGCATTCCGGGGCTGCCCCTACAGCGGGAAGCGCTGAAACAGCACCTGGAGCTGGCCGCGCGCCTGAACCGCCCCGCCGCCCTGCACTGCTGCCGCGCGTGGGGCACGCTGGCAGGAATGCTGAAGGAATATCCCCGGCTGAAAGCCGTGCTGCACGGCTGGACGGGTGCCCTGAACCCCGGCGCGCAGCTCCCTTCCGGCAACTGGCTTCTCTCCGTGGGGCCTCGTGAAATGGATCGCCCGGGCCTCCTTTCCTCCATCCCGCTCCATCGGCTGGCGCTGGAATCGGACGAACACCCGGAGGCCTTGCCGGAGCTTTACCGGAAGGCCGCGCAAGCCCTCTCCATGAAAGAGGAAGAACTGGCCACCCTGGTTGCGGACAATATGGAGAGAATCTCCGCCCGCTAGCCGCCGGAAGGCGCAACGCCCTGCCGGAACGCGGGTGGCAGGAAACAGCGGCTTTTTTCCTTGGCAGGCTCCTGCCGCCGGCTATCATGCGGGCATGGGCCTTTTTCAGGATCAAACCAGTTCTCTGTCGGAAATCAAGCGGCTTGCCGCCCTCGTCATGGATCCCTCGCGCAGGGATGAAATCGGTCCGGACCAGTGGCCCCTGGCCATGATCGCCTATGGGCTGGTCACCTGCAATGAAATGGGCAGGGAAGAAGAAGGCGTCACCATTTACAACATCTTCCAGTCCTGCTGCGCACCGGACGCGCGGCGCAAATGCGCGCTGCAACTGGCCACCTTCATCCGCCAGCGCAAGGGGGACGGATGGCGGGCCCTCCTGCCCTTCGCCATGACGGATGAGGCCCCGGACATCCGCCGTCAGGCCTCCTTCCTGATTTACACGCTGGCCTCCCCCAAACCGGAGGAACGCTTTCCCGGAATCGCCGGGCTGGCAGACATCATCTGTGCGAATCCGCTACCCGGCCAAGCGAGCATGGCCCCAGCGCTGGACGCCCTGATGAGCCTGGGCGACATGCGGTTTGCCCCTTATCTGGCCTCCATCTCCAAAAAACTTCCTTCCGAACGCCTCGCGGACCTGCTGGCCGGAACGGAAGCCATTCCCACGGACCTGGGCTGCGGATGGCTGCTGGATGTTCTGGACGAACGTCCGGAGCTTTCCTCCGCCATTGCAGCGGTACTGGCCGGAATGCCGTCCAGGGCCGGAGAAGTCCTGGATGTGGTGGTGCCCATCCCCTCCTGGCAATTCACCAACTCCGCCGTTCAGCCGCTCCATTCCTGGAGCATTCCCGAATACCGGCTGCGCATGAGGGAACGGCTTTCCAGGCGCCTTGGACCGGAAGAACAGGAAGCCGTTGACCGGGCATGGAGCTGATTCTCCGCGCCCTGCGGACCAAGGCCCACTTCGTTTATAAATTAAAAGAGCCGTTCCACGGAAATGAGGAACGGCTCTTTTAATGTTCAGAAAAACCAAGCTCAGGCACGTTTGCGGCGCACCAGGAGCGCCGTCAGCCCGAGAAGCCCCAGCGTAGCGGTGGCCGGTTCCGGGATGGACAAGGGCATGCCGTGCGTATCCAGGTAGGCAAAATCGTTTCCGTTCAACACGCTGTCGTACACAGCCAGGTTATCGACGAAAAGGCCGTTGGCCCCAGGATTGTGATCCCCGCTCCCCTTGATGCTGGTAACCTTGGAATCACCGGAAAGACTCGTCGTGACCGTTTTGACAAGCTCGCCATCGTGGTAAACCTGCATCTCATTTCCCTTGAACGTCAGTCCAAGGTAGTTCCATGTATCATCAGAAGCAGCAAACAACTCGGTTCCGTCCGGAATTCCGATATTCCCCCCGTTGTAAATCACCCATTTATTGGCGGCCGTCATCTCCACCCTGATCGTCGTGCCCGCTATCGTCATGGAAAAAGCATCCTTCCAGTCAGCACTGGAAGAACTGTAATACATGTGGATGCCCACGCTGAAACCGGTGGCAAAATTCAGGCCGTCAATGCCATTGGTGCTGGTGATGTTGAACGTTCCACCGTTGGGACAGTGGGAATAACCGCCGTCCGTCATGGGTGTAATACTATTACTCCAATTGATGTACCCGGTCGTTTTTGAAATGGCAGTGGAACCGCTTCCCAGATTGATGAAATTCTGATTGCTCCCAAGCTGGTTGAAATCCAGTCCGTACAACAGGGAAGAAGCCTGTACGCCGGAAATGAGGCATAAGGCTGCCGCCACTGCCGTTCCCTTAAAAGTTAAATGGCCATGGGGATTGAACATGCGTCCACTGAAACGGATAACAAATCCGGTATTTGAAAAAAACAAGTAGTAAATGATGAAATAAATTGAAATAGAACAAGGAACCGCCTGTTCTTTTTCTTAAAGAAGCGGTTTTAAGGAAGGCCGCCGCTCTATTAAAAGAGAAATATAAATCTTTACTTATCAAAAATACACGCTTGACACCGGATTTGTTATCCGTTGGCAAATCATTCCCCATCATACTCAATCCTCCCGGCATTTTGAACGCACGGAAACGATGTGGCAGGATCAGGAAATAAAAACCAATACGCTAAAACGGAAAGGAAGAAGACGCCGGATTCAACAGCTCTTTTTCCGGCGGCCCTTTTCCCGGAAATGCGCCTACCTCGCCACCACGTGATTGTGGTGGAAATCAACAAAGCTCCGGTACGTTTCCTCGTCCAGCAAGGTTTCATGCGTCATCAGCAGGAGGGGGAAAGGCTTCCCTTCATCCGTATAAGGGGGATGAATGTAATCAAACTGGGGATTGGGCACAAAGCCGTGCCGCTGGTAAAACCCCAGGCGGCGGCGTGAAATCCCGTCCTCCGGAGGATCAATCTCCAGAATAACCTTGTGGGGAAAAGCGTCCCTCAATTCTTCCAGAATCCTTTGGCCGGCGCCCTGTCCGCGCAGGGAGGCATCCACGGCGAAATATTCCAGATACACGAATGCCTCACGCTGCCAGCTCACCAGCATGGCAACCACCCGGCCTGCCCCGTTTAAAAATACCTCATAACAAAAACCCGGGTCTTGAAACGCCAGCGGAAAATCCTGGACGCGCCGCTGTTCGTGCACCGGAAAACTTGTCCGGTAAATATCCAGGGAATCCAGGAATAGAGGATCATCCACTCCCGTCGCACGGTGCTTGGTCAGCGATTCAGGCTTCATGCCCCATATCCAACCACACCCGTCTTCCTTCGGCAAGGCTCCCGGAAAAACTTCCCCAGTCATGCAACAACGCGGCCAGACTTAACCCATTCACCTTCCAGACGATTCACTACTTTTCTAACATATTATATAAACCGTTGACAATAAATAAAATAAGAAGATAGAGTGATAAGAGTGCAGAAATAGTTCATCCATCCTCCATGTTTACACCGATTCTCCGCCTTTTATTTCTTCTGCTGTTCCTGATATTTCCGGGAGGCGCCAATACGGTTCTTCATGCGGAAGAAACTCCAGACATGGACGACTGCTCCCTGTATATTGAATCAAAGACGGATGTGGCGTCCGCCCAATGCATGATTGACGGAGGAAACCAGGAGGACGACAAAAAACGGACTGATGTGGGTATTGGAGAAGAAGTTGAACTGACCGTGACCGGGAAGCGGTTAAAAGAGGTGGATTTGGATTCCATAGAATGGACCATGGAACCGGATAATCTGGCCACCGTTGAAAAATCGGAGGATGGAGATAATCAGGCAATTCTAACCTTCAACAAGGATATTACTGAAAACAAGATTCTTACAATCCGAGTCAAAACAAATCTCGACGAAGAACTGCCGGAGAGAAAACCTCTGATTCTTCATATTTTTATTCCATCTGAAATCATGGCAGTACATACGGGGAAACGAATGCCCAAGTGTGCAGCAGATGGAGAAAAAGACCATGCGGGAGCATCCACCGTCCTGGATTTAACCCTGCATCCATTAAAAGTGAGTTTCAGTAATATCGCCTTCATTGAACGGGCGAATGATCCGGAAGGATTCAAACCGGAACATGATCCCGGCGCCGTTTTGTTCCGCCCCAACGCCAAAAACAAGGCAATTCCCAGTGACTATATCGGATGGAAGTTTAAACCCGGAATTCGATTGCCCCAATTGCAGGCTTCCAATCTTCCCAAGCCCTTTTCATGGGCATGCGGCTGGCATGTCCGTTCCGATGACAAGGACTGCCTTCTGATTCATGGCAAACCCTATCCCCAGGATTTTAATTTCACTTATGACGGAGAAGAAACCGATGAGAATTCTCCAACCAAAGGATTACAAAACGTCAAAGTAACCGTCTCCAAATTCCGCCGCACCGTGACACGCAGTACGGCAGGCAAAGCGCTTCATACCAACTCATAAATAATCCTTTTCCATATCATTCCATGAACCCTGTTTATGTACCTATTCTCCTGGCTTGGACGGCCCTCCTTTTGTTCCATTCTCCCGCTTTCTCCGATATCCGCCTGCCCATTCCCTCAGCCACCAGGAACCTTAACAAGCAGAACACGAAACTGCTCCAACTTAAAAGACTGCTCGACGAGGACAGCATCATTCCCTTCTACCAGGAAGCCGACAAAATGCTGAAGGAGGCCAGCCTTTACAGAAAAAAAAATGTCACTCCACAGGAATTGACCGACGGCCTCTTCCTGTGCCGCCTGATTGCGACCGCGCCATTCATCGACGTTAACCGGCACAGCAACGTCATGTGGCTGATGAACCACACTAACCTGGACTATAAAGTTAAAGATTTCATGTCCCGGAGCATGCCGCTAGCCGCCTTAACGGACAAGCATTCCACCTTGCCGGAAAAGGAGGAAGCGCTGCGGTTTTTTCTAACAGCGAGAGCACTGGTTCTCCAGCAATTCCGGAGCAGTTTCGATCACGCCTTTGAGGCCACCTGGATCTGTTCGGAAATGCTTCTGGACCATGCCCCCCAGCTCACCGGCGACCGGGAAGCAGCCGGCGAATTCGCCAACAGGCTCGCGACCAACGAGGCAAGAAACAATAAACTTAAGAACATCATACCCAGAAGGGAAAGAATATTCGTCCGCGAATTAATGCAGTGCTTCCCGACCAAAGCGGTGGAAGTCAAAAAATACCTCCGCATGGCCGGCTACGGCGACAAGGATATCCCCGCCCTGCTTGACAGAACCGTCGGCAGGATTCCTGAAGCCCGGTACCTGTACAAGGGTTTGCCGAAACGGAAGGATTGAACGCTTCCCCTTCATCTCCATTCAATTCACGTTTTACCTGATGCATAAAGAGAAGTGGCGTGCTTCATGAAATCCATTTGAAGTTTCATTCCGGAAACATTAGAATTCAGCTAAAGCCATGATGCCGCCCATGAAAATTTTCCCGCTGCTGTTTTTCACCTGGGCAGCTTTTCCATGCACCCTCCAGGCGCAGGAAAAACCGCAAGGGGAAAGCCCCTGGCCGCGCTGTGCCCCTGCACGTTCCGGGAGCCATATTCTTTTCCTGGGAAACAGCTATACGTTTTTCAACCGCATGCCCGCCATGGTCAAGGCCATGGCTGACACCAAAGGACTGCGGCCGGACGTGCACATGCACGCGGCTCCGGCAGCCTCCTTCCAGTCCCACTGGAATGACGGGCGCGCCCGTGAAAAGCTGGAAGGAACGGCCTGGGACTTCGTCATTCTCCAGGACCAGAGCGCCACTCCCGTCGTGGCCCCGGAGCGGACCATGGAATTCGGCGGCAAATGGTGCTCCCAGGTACGCGCCGCCCAGGGAACGCCCGTCCTGATGCTGACGTGGGGAAGAAAGGACGCCTCCGGCGTTCCGGACCCGCAGGAGCAAAAAGCCCTCCTCGCCACGTATTTGAATCTCGCCCGGAAGGAAAAAGCCGCCGTGGCCCCTGTGGGAATTGCCTGGGAAAACTGCCTCAAACGCCATCCCGGAATTGCCCTGTACCAGGCGGACGGCCAGCACCCAACGGAGGCGGGAAGCTACCTGGCGGCCTGCGTGATGTACTGCACCCTGTTCGGAAAGTCTCCGCTGGGCCTCCCGGCCAAACTGTCCCTGAAAGGAGTGCGGCTGTGCAGCCTTCCCGCAGACAGGGCCAAAATACTGCAAACCGTCGCCAGGGATACGTGCAAACAGCTCTTTTCCTCTTCTGCCGGAAACCGCCCCGGAGCCGCAGGGCCATAGGCCGCCGCTCTGCTGCCGCATAGCGCAAAATCTACTCGCAAAACGGGCGCCGTTCCTTTAACCTTGCGGCGATCACTTACACATATTATGAGCGAACAAGTCATTATCATCGGCGCAGGCTGCGCAGGCTACACGGCGGCCATTTACACCGCCCGCGCCAATCTCTCTCCGCTTCTCATTACGGGCTCCCAGATCGGCGGCCAGCTGACCACCACCACGGAGGTGGAAAATTTCCCGGGCTTTCCGGACGGCGTGATGGGGCCGGACCTGATGTTCCTGATGCAGCAGCAGGCGGAAAAGTTCGGCACCCGGTTTGCGTATGAAGACGTCAAGAGCGTCATCAGGGATGAAGCCACCGGGCTGTTCACCGTGAAGACCAGCGGCCAGAATTACGAAGCCCGCAGCATCATCGTGGCTACGGGAGCTTCCGCCCGCTACCTGGGCATACCCGGGGAGGAAGGGCTGGTAGGCCACGGCCTCACCGCCTGCGCTACCTGTGACGGAGCCTTTTACCGGGACGTGCCCGTGTGCGTGGTGGGCGGAGGAGACAGCGCCTGTGAAGAAGCCATGTTCCTGACGCGCTTCGCCTCCAGAGTGTACCTGATCCACCGCCGGGACACGCTCCGCGCCTCCAAAATCATGGCGGAGCGCACGCTGTCCAATGAAAAGATTTTCCCCATGTGGAATTCCACCATCGTGAGCTACAAGACGGACGACAAGGGAGAACTGGAGGCCGTCATGCTAAAGGACCTGGTGGAAGGGGATGTAACGGAACTGCCCGTCAAGTGCGTCTTCATGGCGATCGGCCACACGCCGAATACGTCTTTCCTGGGGGATCTGGTAGACCGGGACGACGCCGGCTACATCATCCGGGAACCCGGCCTGATGGCGACCAAGACGCCGGGCCTGTTCGCCGCCGGAGACGTGGCGGACCCTCACTACCGCCAGGCCATTTCCTCCGCCGGCATGGGCTGCGGCGCCGCCATTGAAGCGGAACGCTACCTGCTGGGGCTGTAAGCCCATCTTCCGGAACGGGGCGGAGTTTCCGCGGGAAATTCCGCCCCGCCCCGCTACAGGAAAACGGACATGCACCATTACAGCATTTTTGAGCTTTTCAGCATCGGGATAGGACCATCCTCCTCCCATACCGTAGGCCCCATGCGGGCGGCGCACCGTTTTCTGGAACAGATACGCCATTCCCCCCGGCTGCCGGAAATCACGGGCATCCGCTGTGAATGCTACGGCTCCCTGGCGGCCACCGGCCACGGGCACGGCACGGACACGGCCATCATGCTGGGCCTGCTGGGGGAAGAGCCCCACACGGTGGAGCCGCGCAGCATTCCCGGAAAAATCGCCCGCCTGCACCAGCAGGAAACGCTCCCTGTCACGGAGGAAAAAACCGTCCGTTTCTCCCCCACCCGCGACCTGGACCTTTCCCACTACCAGCCTCTGCGCCTGCACCCGAACGGGATGCTGTTCACCGCAGTCAACCAGGAGGGAGAACCGGTGGAAGACGCCGTGTTTTATTCCACGGGGGGCGGCTTCGTCGCTTCCGAGCAGGAGCTTCTGCATCCGGAGGAACCGGACCGGGAGCCGTTCCCCCTCCCCTATGAATCCGCGGAAGAACTGCTGCGCATGGCGGATGAACGGGAATGCCCCCTCTCCTCCATCGTCATGGCCAATGAATGCGCCCTGCTTCCGGAACGGGAAGTCCGTGAAAAGTTGAACCTGATCTGGGCCACCATGAAGCAGTCCATTTCCAGCGGCATGAGCGCGCGCGGCAACCTGCCGGGCGTCCTGCAAGTGCCCCGCCGCGCCAAGACGCTCCGCAAATCCCTTCTGGTGCATGGAGAATCGGCCCTGAAAGACCCTCTCTCCATCATGGACTGGATCAACCTGTACGCCATTGCCGTGAGTGAGGAAAACGCGGCCGGCGGCCGCATCGTCACCGCCCCCACCAACGGAGCGGCGGGGATTGTTCCGGCGGTTCTCAACTACGCCACCAAATTCTGCGTTTCACCGTATCCGGACGCCGTGCATCGCTTCCTGCTCACCGCGGGTGGCATCGCCATCCTGTACAAGAAAAACGCCTCCATCTCCGGCGCGGACGTCGGCTGCCAGGGGGAGGTGGGCGTGGCCTGCTCCATGGCCGCGGCCGCGCTTGCGGAGTACCTGGGAGGAACGCCCCACCAGGTGGAAAACGCCGCGGAAATAGGCATGGAACACAATCTGGGCCTCACCTGCGACCCGATCGCTGGGCTCGTCCAGATACCCTGCATTGAACGCAACGCCATCGCCGCCATCAAGGCCATCAACGCCGCCCGCATTGCCCTGGGCGGCACGGGTGCCCACTTCGTCCCTCTGGACAAAGTCATCCGCACCATGCTGGATACCGGAAGGGACATGCAGTCCAAATACAAGGAAACCGCCCAGGGCGGCCTGGCCGTGAACGTGGTGAATTGCTAAAGGGAAACGGAAATCATCCCATGGGATTCCATGTGCGTCTGTTCCGGTAAAAAACACTCCGGCGGGTTGACAGACACGGGGAGCAAAGGTAGGGTGCGGGCATGTTTTCACGCCTTTTTCTCGCTCTGGCCCTGCTGGCGGGCGGCACGGGACTGTCCCATGCCGTCCACGTCGTCATGTGCGGCGGTCCCGCCCTCAGACAATGGGAAGGACTGAGAATACAGCCTGACAGGCATGACAACTGGTGGGCCAACTTTGTAAGGGCCTCCACCATCCGCATCGCCCAGATCCAGCAGAAGGACCCCTCCGCCAGAATCACCTGGATCGTTTACCGTCCGGGCTATGCGACACGGGGAAGGGAGGACGGCAAGCCCTATACCCGCTGGATTGCCGACCTGGCTTCCAAGTACAAGATCAAGCTCGTCTGGGTGGACAGCGCGGACCAGGCCATCCGGGCGCTGAATTCCTCCCCGCGCTTCCGCGGAGACTTCGTGGAATCCTTCTACTACTTCGGCCATTCCAACTGTTTTGCGTGGATGCTGGACTACGGCAACAACATCATGGCCGTCTCCACGGAATGGATTCACGAAACAGACCTGAACCGCATCCGCCGGGACATTTTCACCCCGCGGTCCGACTGCTGGAGCTTCGGCTGCTACACGGGGGCCAGCATGTCCGGCTGGTGGAAGCGCATCGTGGGCGTTCCCCTCTGGGGCAACACGGAATCCACCCGCTACGGCCCTGTCTCCGACGGCAGGCTGCCGGAAGGCGTGGGCAAATGGGTTAAATAGGCATGTAATAGTTAACAGTGAATAGTTAATATTGTTTATACCTTGCATATTGACCTGCGCTGTTCATCTGCTGCCGATCCCGTATTGCCTTTCCGGGAAAAAACCTTTATCATCATACCCATGCGGACCGAATTCCGCCATTTTCTGACACAACCATGAACCAAGCACCCCATGTTGCCATCGTCGGCGCCACCGGAGCGGTGGGCGTTGAGATCCTGTCCTGCCTGGAAACACGCAACTTTCCCGTAGGCTCCCTGAAGCTTCTGGCCTCCGCCCGGTCCGCCGGAAAACAGGTCGCCTTCCGGGGAGAAATGCTGACTGTGGAAGAATTGACGGAAAAATCCTTTGACGGCGTGGACATCGCCCTGTTCAGCGCAGGCGGCGGCATTTCCCTGAAGTTCGCCCCCATTGCCGCGGCCGCGGGCTGCGTGGTCATCGACAATTCCTCCGCCTTCCGCCAGGACCCGGACGTGCCCCTTGTGGTGCCGGAAATCAACCCGGAAGCGGCCCTCAACCACCCCCGCAACATCATCGCCAACCCGAACTGCACCACCATCATTACGCTGATGGCCCTCTTCCCCCTGCACCAGCGCTTCGGGCTGAAAACCGTCATCGCCTCCAGCTACCAGGCGGTTTCCGGAAGCGGGCAGCACGGCATTGCGGAACTGGAATCCCAGGTGCGCGCCGTGGTGGACGGCCATCCCGTGGTGAAAAACGTTTATCCGCACCAGATCGCCTTCAACCTTCTTCCCCAGATCGACTCCTTCACGGAAAGCGGCTACACGAAGGAAGAGCTTAAAATGCTCAATGAAGGCCGCAAAATCCTTTCCCTTCCCGACCTCAAGGTGACGTGCACCTGCGTGCGCGTGCCCGTGTACCGCTCCCACTCCATTTCCGTGACTGCCCAGTTTGAGCAGCCCGTGGATGTGGAAACGGCCCGCCGCGCCTATGACGGAAAACCCGGCGTCGCCGTGATGGACAATCCCTCGGAAGGCGTGTGGCCCACCCCGCTGGACAGCACCAACGGGGACACCTGCTACGTGGGGCGCATGCGCATGGACATGGCGATCGACAATGCCCTGACCCTCTGGGTCGTGGGCGACCAGGTCCGGAAAGGGGCAGCCCTGAACGCCGTACAGATTGCGGAACTTCTGGTCGGCCGCTGAACTATATCTACTATCCCCGCCCCCATTCCTTAACGTCATGTGTGAAGAACAATCCCTGAACGACTACATTACAGAACAGTGCGCCTTGATTGACGCCGCGCTGGACAGGCTTCTGCCCGCAGAGGACGAAAGCCCTGAAACCATCCACAAGGCCATGCGCTACAGCATGTTCGCGGGCGGCAAGAGAATGCGCCCCGTGCTCTGCCTGGCGGCCGCGGAAGCCTGCGGCGGTCTGGCGGTGAATGCCCTGGTGCCCGCCTGCGCCGTGGAAATGATGCACACGTATTCCCTTATTCATGACGACCTGCCGGCCATGGACAATGACGACCTGCGCCGCGGCAAGCCCACCAGCCACAAGGCCTTCGGGGAAGGGGTAGCCATTCTGGCGGGAGACGCCCTGCTGACGGAAGCCTTTGCCGTGATCGCCCAGGTGGACGACACGGAACGCTACACTGTCCGGGATTATGTCCGGGAACTGGCGGCTACCGGCGGCAGCACGATGCTCATCGGCGGCCAGATTCTGGACCTGGAAGGGGAGCACAAGCAGCTCTCCGAACCGGAAGTGCGCGCCGTGTACGAAGGGAAGACGGCGGCCCTGCTGACCACGGCCCTCCGCTTCGGCGCCATGTCCGCGAACGCCACGGAAGCCCAGTTGGAAGCCGTCACGGACTTCGGCTACAACCTTGGCCTCGCCTTCCAGGTAATTGATGACATTCTGGACCTGACCGCCTCCACGGAAAAGCTCGGCAAGACCGCCGGCAAGGACGTGAACGCCCAGAAATCCACCTGCCCGGCCCTGATAGGCATGGACGGAGCCCGTTCCGAAGCGAAATGCCGCACCCAGGCGGCCCTGGACGCCCTGATGATCTTCCCGGAAGAACGCCGCACCCGCCTGGTGGAACTGGCCAACTATCTCCTCAACCGCGAATATTAAGCCGCATTTTCTTTCATGCCCGCAGAAACCGTATCCGACAACGTGGAAACCCTGATCAATCTGGCGCTGGCCGAAGACTTCGGCCCCGGGGATGTGACTTCCACATACTTCGTCCCGGAACACCTGACCGCCAGAGCCATTCTGACGCCCCGGAAAAAGGGCGTTCTTTCCGGCGTCAACGTGGCGGCGGAAGTCTTCCGCAAGGTGGACCCCTCCCTGAAGGTGGAAGTCTACCTGCATGACGGGGAGGCCGTGGCGCCCGGCGCCGTGGTGATGCTCATTGAAGGCTCCGCCCGCTCCATCCTGGGAGCGGAACGCACTGCGCTCAACTTCATCCAGCGCCTTTCCGGCGTAGCCACGCTCACCAGGAAATACGTGAAGGCCGTTTCCCACACCAGCGCCCGCATCCTGGACACCCGCAAGACCACTCCCGGCTACCGCCTGCTGGAAAAGGCAGCCGTGGCCCACGGCGGAGGCACCAACCACCGCATGGGCCTTTATGACCGCGCCATGGTGAAGGACAACCACCTGATGACGGACGGCAACACGGAACACCTCCAGCAGTGCATCAACAGGCTGCGCGCGGAAAAGCCCGGCGTGGAAATCCAGCTGGAAGCGGACACTCTGGAACAGGTGGAAGCCTTCCTCAAGCTGGAAGGAGTGGACCACATTCTTCTGGACAACATGACGCCGGAGATGCTGAAGCAGGCCGTCGCCATGCGCGGCGACCGCGCCACGCCCCTGATGGAAGCCAGCGGGGGCGTCAACCTGGACACGGTGGCCGCCATTGCGGAATCCGGCGTGGACTTCGTTTCCGTGGGCTACGTTACCCACTCCGCCCCCTCCCTGGACCTGGGGCTGGATTTCAGCGTGGAATAACACTTACCTTTCACCCATCATGGACCTGTCCAATTTCAGAGAAGAATACCTCAAGGGCCAGCTTCACAGAAAAGACCTGGCGGAAAACCCCTTTGAACAATTCCAGACCTGGTTTGAACAGGCCCTGAAAGCGGACATTCCGGAACCCAACGCCTTTTCCCTGGCTACGGTGAACGCCCACGGCAGGCCCTCCCTGCGTACGGTGCTGCTCAAATACTTTGACCAGACAGGCTTCGTCTTTTTCACCAACTACGGCAGCCACAAGGCCCATGACATTGAAGAAAACCCGCAGGTCTGCATGATGCTGCCATGGGTGATGCTGGAACGCCAGGTCATCATTTACGGGAAGGCCGTCAAGGTTTCCCGCGCGGAATCCCTGAAATACTTCCTCACCCGTCCCAAGGAATCCCAGCTTGGCGCGTGGGTCTCTCAGCAAAGCTCCGTCATCTCCGGAAGAAAACTGCTGGAAATGAAGCTGATGGAGCTGAAAAACAAATTCTCCAAGGGAGAAATCCCCCTGCCCTCCTTCTGGGGCGGCTACCGGATCATTCCGGACACCTTTGAATTCTGGCAGGGCGGTCCCGGCCGCGTTCACGACCGTTTCATGTACAAGCTCCAGGAAAACGGTTCCTGGACGATCGAACGCCTCCAGCCATGATTACCCGGCGAGCAACAGACCAGGGAGTCACTTTCCTGGACGTGGAAACACCGCTCTGTACAGCCACCCTGTGCCTGCAAGGGGCGCACCTCACGTCATGGAAGCCGGAGGGGCAGGAAGAATGCCTCTTCCTTTCCCCCAATGCGGTCTTTGCGCCCGGCAAAGCCATCCGCGGCGGCATTCCCGTCTGCTGGCCCTGGTTCGGTCCGCGGAAGGGCGAACCGTCCCACGGCGTGGCGCGCACCTCGGAATGGCGCCTCCATCACCAGGAGACGGACAAGCGGGGGAACGCCCTGCTTTCCCTGGCCTTCTATCCGGAAGACGAATCCTACCCCGCCGCCATCCTGCGCCTGGCGCTGGGCCGCACGCTGGCCATGAAGCTGGAAACCACCGCCCGCATGCAGCCCTGCAAGCTCACGGAAGCCTTTCACAACTACTTTGCCGTCGGCAACCTGACCAAATGCCGCGTACACGGGCTGGACGACGTACCGTTCCGGGAAGAAGCGGCCCAGCCCATGAAGCACGGAGAACGCCCGCTGGCCCCCCTGGGGTGCCTGGACCGCGTTTACGACTGCCCGGCCTGTTCCGGGAAAATCGTGCTGGAAGACTTCGTGCTGAACCGCGCCATCACCGTGGAGCGGGACCACGCCTCTTCCGTCATCATCTGGAACCCGGGACAGCAGGGAGCCGGAAACATGGCGGATCTGGGCGCGGAATCCTGGAACAAATTCCTGTGCGTGGAAATGGGCAATGCCGGTTCCCGTTGCATTCCCCTCGCCTCCGGACAATCCCACACCCTGTGCCAGAAAATCACGGTGGGACCGCTGGAATAGCAGGCATTCCCCCTCCCTTCCGCCTCCGGATGAACGGACGGCTGGCAGGAAACCCCATGCGCGGGGAATGACCTCCCAGGCCGTTCCGTACCGCTTCCGGACAGGGGAGCATGAAGAACGGCAGCCTTTCCGTCCTCCCCTTCAAAAGGTGAAATTGGACTCCCCCGGAACTTTTGTTCCCTGAATCATCCCTCCGTGGAGCTCTCCGGCAGGATTCGGCTTGCAAAAACCCCCCTTTTAAGGTTTGGTAGATTCCGAGCCTTTTGGCGCGTTCCCTACCAAGATGCATACAAACCCACCTTCCGATGTTGGCAACGCCGCAACCTTCATTGCGGAAATTTACGGTCAGGATGTCTTCAACATGGAGACCATGCGCAACTACCTGTCCCGTCCCGTCTACAAGAAACTGCTGGCTACCATCCGCAAGGACGAAAAGCTGGACCCGGACATTGCCAATGAAGTGGCCCAGGCCATGATGACGTGGGCTCTGGAAAAGGGCGCCAGCCATTACACCCACTGGTTCCAGCCCCTCAACGGAAGCACGGCGGAAAAGCATGACTCCTTCGTGGACGTGGACCCGGAAGGAAACCTGGAACTCAAATTCTCAGGAAAGAGCCTGGTTCAGGGCGAGCCGGACGCCTCCAGCTTCCCCTCCGGCGGCCTCCGCGCCACCTTTGAAGCCCGCGGCTACACTGCCTGGGATCCCACCAGCCCTGCCTTCATCAAGCGGACGGAAAACGGCGCAACCCTCTGCATCCCCACCGCCTTCTGCTCCTATAAGGGACAGGCGCTGGACAAAAAGACTCCCCTTCTCCGCTCCATGACCGCCGTCACCCGCCAGGCCAGGCGCCTGCTGTCCTGCTTCGGCGGCCCGTCCAACATCCACGTCAGCGCCGATCTGGGCGCGGAGCAGGAATACTTCCTGGTGGACAAGCAGCTTTACGCCCTGCGCCCGGACCTGATGATGTGCGGCCGCACCCTCTTCGGCAACGTCCCCCCCAAGCACCAGCAGATGGAAGACCACTACTTCGGCTCCATCAAGGACCGCGTGCTGGAATTCATGGTGGACGTGGACGAAGCCCTCTGGAAACTTGGCATTCCGGCCAAAACGCGCCACAATGAAGTTGCGCCCGGCCAGTTTGAAATTGCGCCCATCTTTGAAAGCCAGAACCTGGCCGTGGACCACAACATGCTGGTCATGGAAGTGCTCCGCAAGACCGCCAACAAGCATGACATGGTCTGCCTGCTGCATGAAAAGCCCTTCTCCGGCATGAACGGCTCCGGCAAGCACAACAACTGGTCCCTCTCCGCGCCCGGTTACGGCAGCCTGCTCAACCCGGGTTCCAGCCCGCAGGAAAACGCCATCTTCCTCACCCTGCTCTGCGCCACGATCAAGGCCGTGGACGAACACGCGGACCTGCTGCGCGCCTCCGTCGCCAAATCCGGAAACGAACACCGCCTGGGTGCCCATGAAGCGCCTCCGGCCATCATCTCCATCTTTCTGGGGGATCTGCTGGATGAAATCATTGAGCAGATTGAAAAGGGCGGCACCAAAAAGGCGTGCACCCAGAAAACCATCAACATCGGCGTGGATACCCTGCCGATGTTCCCCCTGGACGCCTCCGACAGGAACCGCACCAGCCCCTTCGCCTTCACGGGCAATAAATTCGAATTCCGCGCCGTAGGCTCCTCCCAGACCTGCGCCTGGCCCATGACGGTGCTCAACACCATCGTGGCGGAAAGCCTGGATGAAATCTGCACCATCCTGGAACCCGTCAAGGACAAGCCGGAGGAATTCCATGCCACGCTGAACAAGCTGCTTCAGAACATCATCAAGAAGCACAAGCGCATCCTTTTCAGCGGAGACGGCTACGGGGAAGCCTGGATTGAAGAAGCGGAACGCCGCAAACTGCCCAACGTTCCCGGCACCATTGAAGCCCTGGCCGCGCTGGAAACGCCCAAGGCCAAGGCCCTCTTTGAAAAATACAAGGTGGTCAGCCCCGTGGAGCTCCACGCCCGCCATGAAATCCAGACGGAAATATTCCACAAGGAAATCAGCATTGAAGCGGAAACCGCCCTTCTGATGGTGGAAACCCTCTACATCCCCGCCGTGACGGAACAGCTCACGCAGCTCACCACCGCCATCGCCCAGATGAAAGCCGCCGGAATCAAGGCGGGCATGAAAGCCACCGCGGACCGCGCCAACCAGATCGGCACGCTGCTGGACCTTCTCCCCACCCAGGTGCAGGAACTCCGCTGCGCCGTGGACAAAGCCGAGACGAAGGTCATCCAGACGGGCATGGACAATCTGAGAAGCACCATCGACATGCTGGAAAGCCTGACGGACGCAGACCTGTGGCCCGTTCCCACCTATGCGGAACTGCTCTTTCTGTAAAACAAAGGGCTCCCTCCGGAACAGAAAATAACTGGCTATCAACCATAAACATCACTTATTCCAGTACCTTCCCCAAGAAAAAGGGCAAATTAATCGCCTGACGGATTGACAAAACAGCCAAAATAGTTATCCTTTCCGTCCGGTTGTGCATAGGCCGCTTAGACGGACGGCACTGAATCTAGTAATTCACAAGAAGCATCTTTCAACATCATGAGCAAGAGGACTTATCAACCATCCAAGCGTTGCCGCAAGCGTCAGTTCGGATTCCGTGCACGCATGGCTACCAAGAACGGAGCAGACATCATTCGCCGCCGCCGCGCCAAAGGCCGCAAGCGCCTGCTTCCCAAGGGAGCCGAAATCCAGTACAAGCGCCATACCATCCAGCACGGCCGTTAATTCAGCCGCCAGGACTTGGTTAACGCCTCCTTGGAACTTTTTCACGGGCCGACCCGCGGGAGATGCGTCTTACTCGTCAACAAAGCATGACCAGGGCATTCCAATTTGCCCGGGTGCGCAACGAGGGACCATCCGTAGCAGGTCGGCTTATTGTTTTAAGTGCAGCCCCGCTGGAACATCCGGAGGAACCCTCCAAATTCGGCATCATCTGCACGAAAAAAATCGGCTGCGCCGTCGTCCGCAACAAGCTGCGGAGACGCGTACGGGAAATCCTGAGGGCGCACGGAGCCCCCTTTGAACACGGCGTGCACCTGGTGTGCGTCCTCCGCTGGCGGGCCGTGGAAGCCAGCTATGCAGACCTGGAGCGGGACTGGCAGAAAGCCGCCCGCAAGCTCAAACTTCAACTTCTTTCCCGGGAACAAGACAAAGCATGATGAAATGGCTGCTCATTGCCCTGGTACGGGGCTACCAAACCTTCATCAGCGCCCCCCTGCATGCGCTGGGGGGCCCCGGCAGCGGCTGCCGCTATACTCCCACCTGTTCCCAGTACTTCATCCAGGCCGTCCGGGTCCATGGAGCCTGGCGCGGCTTTCTTCTTGGCTCATGGCGCATTTTAAGATGCAACCCGTGGGGCGGTTCAGGGTATGATCCCGTGCCTCCGGCCCGCACGCCGCATTAAATTACCTTTCTCTCCCCTCCCTCCCAACCAACTTCAATCAAGCTATATCACATTATGGATCGCACAGCATGGATCGTCATAGGCGTTTGCGCCGCCCTTCTGGGCCTGAACATTTACATGGGCAACAATAAAAAGGAAGAGCCCGTCTCCGCCGCCCCCGCTCCCGTCCAGCAGACGGCCGCTGCTCCGGCAAGCATCCCGGCTCCCGGAGCACAGGCGCCCGCCGCTCCCAGCGCCCCGGAACAGCCTTCCGCCAGCAAGGCCCTTGAAGAAGACAAGACCAGCCCGATCACGCTGACGGCCACGCAGGAAGCGGACGGCAAGCAGGAACCCTTCATCACGTACACCTTCAACCGCATCGGCGGCTCCATCGGCGCCGTTACCCTCCACAACGACATTGTGGACTCCCAAAAAGTCGCGGACCACAACATCACCATCAACGAAGCCCAGCAGAGGGGCATTGGCGAACTCGTCTTCAACATGGACGCCACCCAGGACCCGTCCTATGACAACACCGTGTACAAGGAAGTCAGCCGCACGGCGGACTCCGTCACCCTGGAGGGCTATGATCCCGCACGGCAGCTTTTCATCTCCAAGACCTACACCCTGCACCCCGTCAAGAATCTGGAAGGAAAAGTACTGCCCGGCAGCAAATACCTCATCCGCCTGACCGTCTCCCTGCTCAACAAATCCCCCAACGTCCAGGATCTGCGCTACATGGGCATCTTCGGCGGCAGCGCCTACCCCATCGCCAAGAGTGAACCGAAGGATACCTACACCCACTTCTTCTACCATGCGGACGGTTCCCTGGAACAGGAAGTGCCCTCCTACTTCACGGGCGGCTTTTTCAGCACCGCAAAGGCCCGCGTCCTGGAAGGCCCCTTGCAGGACCTGACCTATGCCGGCGTGATGAGCCAGTACTACGCCACCATTCTTCTTCCCCAGAACGAGTCCAAGGGCTCCACCGTGTACGCCACCCGCCAGGAATTCCCGCTGGCGCATGAAAACAACACGCTGGTGCCCGGCGTCACCGTAGCCATGGGCATCCCCAACCTGACCATGGCGCCCAACGAAATAAAGACGCTCACCTACGACATCTACACCGGTCCCAAATTCAACGCCTACCTGCGCGACCTGAACCTCACCTACCCCGCCATCAGCGACATCATGGCGTACGGCTGGCTCGTCTTCCTGAGCGTGCCGATGAACTGGCTGCTCAACCTCTTCCACGGATGGTTCGGAAACTGGGGCGTGGCCATCATCTGCATGACCATCGTCGTCCGCGCGCTCATCTGGCCGCTGCACAAGAAATCCTACATGGCCATGAAGCGCATGTCCCTGGTTCAGCCGGAGATGGCCAAGCTTAAGGAAAAATATCCGGACGACCCCCAGAAGGTGAACATGGAGATGATGAAGCTGTACCAGAAATACGGCATCAACCCTGCCAGCGGCTGCGTGCCCATGCTCATCCAGATCCCCATCTTCTTCGCCTTCTACCGCGTGCTCCAGTATTCCGCGGAGCTGAGGGGCCAGCCCTTCTGCCTGTGGATGACGGACCTGTCCCTGCCCGACACCGTAGGCCACCTGTTCGGCATCCCGATCAACATCCTGCCCCTCATCATGGCCGTGACCATGATTGTCCAGATGCGGATGACCCCGCAGGCGGGCGAACGCTCCCAGCGCATCATCATGAACCTGATGCCCCTGATGTTCTTCCTCTTCTGTTATAACTTCGCTTCCGCCCTGGCCCTGTACTGGACCACGCAGAACCTGATTTCCATCGGCCAGACGGCCCTCATCCGCCGCCTGCCCATGCCCGTGCTCTCCGCCGCCAAAAAGAAGAAGCCCGGCTTCTTCCAGAGGATGATGGACCAGCAGCGCGTGGCCCTGGAGGAACAGCAGCGCAAGGCCAAGGGCCGCAACATGCGCAACATAACGCCCAAGAAGTAGGGGCGCGCCTTTACTCTCTCTTCCCTGCAAGTGCGGCTGTTCACACGGCCGCACTTTTTTATGGGTTATAAAAAACGTACCTCTCCCGACGGGGATTTTCGAATTCCTTCTATTTAAATACCGAAAGACGCTAATCAAAAAATCTCCTGTCCGGCCCCTCTGCACCATCTTCAGACAAGGGACTTACGGAAACAACCGTACAACTGGCATTATCCGCATGGCAGGAAGAAAGAAAGCGGACGGAATGGAACAGGGACTGCACGGAGGAAGCAAGATGTTCCCTCTGCCTCATTTCACAATCGGGCCCTTTCCAATACATAGGGGAGGAGGCATCGGACAATGACGCGGCAATCAAAAAATCATCAAGAACGCCCCAGACTCCATCCGTACAAAGGAAAAACAAATCTCCACGCTCATATTCCAACTCCCGGTAGCCCATCTTGGGAGGAATGCTTCCTCCCAGGGCCTTGATCAACTGATGCCTTGATCTGTTCCCATTCACCTCATCTGCGGATAAAAGTCCCTGGTCCACCAAAAGCTGAGCCACATTATCATCCTTGCTCCTGAAACAGATTTTACTGCCGCGCAAATGATACGCGCGGCAGTCTCCTACATGACCAATATAACATCGTCCGGACCGGTGCAACAGGACAGATGTTACGGAGGCTCGGCCGCCACGGTAAGTTTCCACCCGGACTTTTTCATTGGCACAGAGGAAAAAGGATTCCAGCCATAAACGGGGCTCCGGAGTAGGCATGCCTACGCTAGCCTTCCAATATCTGGAAGCCGTTTTAATAACTGCCCGGGAAGCCTCCGCCCCAAGAGAGTGACCTCCGGCTCCGTCTACAATCACGAAAAAAGCCCACTCCTCATTATTCCAGTAACCCGAAGAATCCTGCTGTTCCTTCCGGTCTCCCAGCATGGAATCACTGCACATGAACAACCAGTTTTTTTGGAGGAAACAACTGAAACGCTGTTCGTCCGACAAGCACTCTCGTTCGGACACATCCCCGGCACACCTCTGCATATCCCAGGAAATGGAAGAAATGGGGATTTCTCCGAGTTCTTCCCAATCCCTCCTTTCCAATTCTCCGGCAGATTCAGTCTCTCCTCCGGGGATCATTTTCTCCGGCCAAAAAAAATTCTCATCGCAGAGAGCTACAAAAACAAGCTTCAAATCTCCCAGACGAATCTCTTCCCTCCCCAAAAGGATAAAGGAGCCTGCCACCCTCTCTCCATTAACAAAAACAGGAAAATTCTCCTCACCGCAGACGTTCAATTTAAACAACCGGTCATCTTTCGTCAGGGAAATGGAACAGTGAGACTCTTCCGCCACTCCCTCATACTCTTCCGAGATAACCAGTGTATTGCTCTCAGCCGTCCCCATGGAAGCTTTTCCATAAGTTAGCGGGAAAAACTTTCCGCAATCCACGCCGGAAACAATCACCATCCACCCCACGACCAATGAATCAGGGAAAGGGCCGCAGGACGGCCTCCCTCCGGCAGACAACATCTTTTCCTGCTGTATCATGCCCTCTTTTTCAATTCATTAATCCAGACGGATGCAGACGCGAATCTGTCTTCTCTCCGAACCTGGAGGGCACGGTCCAGGCTCTTCAGGAAGCCGGATGAGTACCGGCTCTGCAAATGCCTGTCGGAAGCCAATCCTGTCTGATGAGCACTGCAAAACCGCTGGTCACCGCGTATTAACGGCTCACCGGTTATCAGAAAATAGAAACAGGAAGCCAGGGAATATACCTCGGCGCGGGAATCATAAGCTCCCCCTTTCAGCAGAGTTTCAGGAGCCGCCACATTCACATCATGAACAACCGTAGTCTGGACGTCCCGTTCTCTCTCCAGAAGGCAGAACATTCCTTGAATCACCATGTTCTGACGTGCTTCATCCCAAAAAATGGAATTCAGGGAAATATTGCCATGCAAGACATTTCGCTCGTGCATATAAGAGACGGCGTCCAGAAGAAGCATCATCTTCTTCTCCAACCTGTCTGAAGACATTCCAGCCAGGTCCTTCATTTTCTCCGGCAGGGAGGCGCCCTCCGGAGGCATTTCATGGACAGCTATCCCGCTCCCCAATACTCTGTAAACGCCAAGCACTTTCCCCAGGGACGCATGGGAAAGCTCCGCAGCCGTACTGTAAAATTTCAGAAACCTCTCCAGCATCTTTGCAAAGGCTGCCTCCTTCCCGGGAACCGCGGCAAAATCAAATTCCCGGGCCTCCCTGGATACCATGCTCACAGGAGCAAATTCCTGGACAAGCACGCCTTCTCCGCTTTTCCTGTCCTGTGCCTTGTAAATACAATAGTACGGATCCAGGGAGTATACGCTTTCCAGTTGATACGCGCCCAATTTAACGCCTTCCGGAAGAGGAATGATATACATGGCAGTTTATATCCGCTGCATCCGGCATGGGAAAACACCGGAGGGGGGGTGAGCTTTTTTCCCTAAAGTTCATTATCCTTCACAAGCACCAAAAGGTCTTCCAGCAACAGGCAGCGGTCCTTGATGAGACTGATCTCCAAACTCAGGGTGTTTACATTGAACCATCCGTCTTCCACAACTTCCGCATTCCCGCCTTTAAGGCACAATCTGTAAAATGATAAAGTCACATCCCTCTCAGAAATCCAGGCCCGCTGAGACTTTTTCAGCTCCGCAATCATGGAGGAACGGGCTGCATAATACTTCATTAATGCCTGATAAGCCTTGTTGAGCCTTCTATCCCAATAGGCGAAAAGCTCTCCCCGGACGATGTTTGCCGCCCTGTCGCCAGTACTCTCATCCAACCTTGCGGTCAGCTCCGTCAATTCGGGATCCTCCTTGCCGGGAGTGTTAACGGGTGCGGGTTCCTGGGCCGGCGCAAAAACGGTTCCCAACAGGGCTGCCATCATCACGGTTATTGTTTTTTTCTTCATGTGATTTCTTATTTTTATATCCATTTTCCCGTTAAAGATCATTCAACTTAACGGTATCCAGAAGCTCTTCCAAAATGGCGCAGCGGGTTTCAATAAAGTCAAGCTGCAGTCTAGTTATGTTGGCCCGGAACCATTCGTCTTCAGGCTCATTTTCCTCTCCTCCCTTCAAGCACAACCCGTACGCCTCCTCCGTCGCATCACGGCAGGCGATCCAGTTCCTTTGCGCCGTTCTCAATTTGCCGGCTACTGACGGGTTCTTCGCGTAATGGGCCATAAGGGCCTGATAAACCCTCTTAAGCCGGCCATCCCAATACTCTATAAGATCATACCTGAGTATGGTGGCCTGCCGGCCGGTAATCTCTCCTTTGAATTTCTCACGTATTTCAGCAAGTTCGGGGTCCACGAACTTTTCATCCAGCATGATGGTGATTTCAACCAACTTTTTGGAAGTCTGGTCCTTGTTGCATGTAAGATATCCTTTAAGCACCCCCTTGTAGTAACGACGTCCGCCTTTATCCGTAAAGATGATCGTTGCCGGAGACGGATTCTTTCCGCAGGCTTTTTCGTAGGACGCTTCTCCGGATAAAATGTAACGCCTGTATTGGCTGGGGTCCTTCTCATAATACTCTCCGCCAATGGGCGCCTCTTTCGTTTTGTCCACATAAACGGCGGTAATAAGGGCGGAAGTCCCCTTCGGTTCATATCTGGTAATTTTGCTCTCTGCGCCCTCATAGGACAGTCCATCCGAAAAGTGCAGGGAATCCTTCTCCTGTCCGTTCTGATAGACAATACTGCATTGCGCTTCTGCCACTGCCAGGGAGGAGGGGGCCTGAACATCTCCGGCGAACGAGCAAACGCCACCCATGATGGCAATGACAGCCCATACTGCATCTTTCATGATTGTATTCAATATCTTAACCATTTTCTTATGACCAATTTGTTTTAATTTCAGATCCCGGCATCTCCATTCGCCTCTTACCCTGGGGTGTCAAAGACCGTTTCCTTGAACCAGTCCAAGGAGTTCTTCCAGAATTCGGCATCTCTCCTCGACAAGATCAATGAACAGGCAATTTATATTTGCCGCATACCAGCCGTTCTCCGGAAGGTCTTTTCTTCCCCTCTTCATGCATTTTCCGTAAGTTTTCACGGTTGCGTCCCGGTAGGTGATCCAGGCCTGCTGGGATGCCTCCAGCTGCTCCGCCAGTTCCGGACGTTCCGAATAATGCTTCAATAATTTCCGGTAGACCTTTTCCAGCCTTTTCTCCCAATATGCCCATAGTTCCACTCTGAGCATATTAACCACCATTTCCTGGTTGGGCCTGTCAAACTGACGGAGCAAGCGAGTCAAGACAGCATCCTCACGGCACATGTCCTCCCCGTCTTTTCCCAGGGCGGGGGAAAAGAAAAATACCGTAAAAAGAACGGCAGGAGGAAAGAGAGAAGATTTCATATCAACCCCAAAGCCTTAAATTACTTGAAAATCGCATGACGTCCATGAAACATACGTGAGAGGTGAACCTGGCTGCGTTGCTTCTCCTTTCGTTTCCTTATTCGGGTACGGTGATCGTGATGCTGACCAGCTTCACCCCTTTGGGATAAGTATGCGACCACCTGTCACACATAAGAGTCCCGCTCAATGTGCCTTTCCATGTATTCCCCTTCTTCCCGGTAAAAGTAATTGAGGCAGGCGCAAATTCCACGCCTTGCCCTTCATTGAAGACGCCGTCCAGGATTTTGTCCCTGGTTTTCTCGGACATATTCTTTTCCCCGGAAATGAGATAGTAGAATTCGATTACTCGTGTTCCCGTCTCTGCGGCGTTAAGCCAATTCAAAACAATTTGCGCGGAAGCGCCGTCGGGAGCGTATTTCAATAAGAAGGCATGATCGTCCTTGAGTGTCAGCTGCTGTGAAAAGATCTGATTATCCATCTGATACTCAAATTCAATCGTCGCGCCCTTGATGGAGTCGGGAGCCTGGATATCCGCGCAGAACGCGCTGGCCCCGCAAACGATGGCTGTTGCGGATAAGGATAACAATGTAGTTACATTCATGTTTTTTCTTTCTGTTGTTATTGTTTTTGTTCGGCAAAGAACGGCATATTTCATGCCGTTTCTGCAAGGCTATTTGGGCAGCTTGATTGTGATGCTGATGAGTTTGTCCCATCCCCCTCCTCTGTCGCAAGTCCGGTATCCATGGATCTTACCCTGGTAGATACGGCCTTTCTTGCTGGAAAACGTAATGGTTGCGGGTTTAGCGTTTTCTTCAAAATTTGCGAGGTGCTTATCCTCTCCGCTCACTATGAAATTATAAAACCTTCGTCCCGTATGCGTATAGCCAAAAGAAATAAGTGCGGTTCCTTTTTTAGGTACGTAAACCAATTCGCTATAAGCGCTTTCTATAATTTCATCATACTCCAATGTCTCTCTACGAATAAGATTTGCTTCTTCAAATTCAATGGTGATTGTCGCACCCTTGATAGATGGCGGCGCCTGGACCTCTCCTGCATATGAAAACGCCGCACAGGAAAGAACAGTGGCGGATGATTTTGCAAACAAGAGGTTCCTTTTCATTTTATTTTCATGCTATTGATTGATATTAGCGGCTAAAAAGAAAATTCACCATCCTTCCCAGCAGGCTTGGAGGACGGGAAAAATACCCTATGGCGGTTACATTATCAGAGTTTCCCTTGGTGCGCTGGACCGCCAGCAGAGCCAAATCTTCAAGCGTTTGCGGCATGGCTGACAGGGAACCAAGAGAGACGGAGGCGATTTCCCCCGTGTGCAATTCCTGCCAGAAGCCATCACAGCACAGGATAAAGGCATCTCCCGGCATCCATGACCGGCGGTCAACATGGGGAACAATGTTGCGGGTGGAACCCAGCGCCTGAATCAGCTTGCTCTGGTCCGGATGGTGGTAGGTTTCAAACGGAGCTACACGGCCGGAATCAATCAATACCTGAAGAACGCTGTCATCCACCGTCTGATCCACAAGAGTCCCCCGGGAAAAATGGTACATCCTGCAATCCCCCAGATGAGCCACCACGTACTCTCCCGGCAGTACCAGAAGCACGACGACCGCAGCCTTTCCACTGTGCCCCGCATTCCCGGCTCCGGTTTGGTCAATGATGCGCTGGTGGGCTTCTTTCAAAGCCTGATGGATCACCTCCGAAGGATTGTTCAAAAGCTCCTGCTGGCGGTCTCTCCAAACCTCTTCAAAGATAGAGACGGCCAAGGCGGAAGCCGCAGCCCCATCGGCATGGCCTCCCGCTCCGTCAGCAACTACCATCAGGCTGGCGGAGCCATGAGTCCACATGCCCAGATTATCCTCCTGCTTTTCCCGATCCCCAATCAGGGAAACGGCAAAAACCAGATCATTTTTCAACGCCTTCAGTTCTTTCTTCATAGGAGCGTTATCAATATTGTTCCATCCCGTTCAGAAGTTTCAGGCATTCCCTGGCAGAACGCAGGCGTTGCCCCGCATCCGGCTCCAGAGCCTGGTCAAGCACCTGTAACAATTCACGGCGGAACCGGGATAAAAGAGAAGAGTTCTCCGCCAGATGGTCATTTTCCGGACAACAACAGCGTATGGTGCTGATGAGCGGAGGCTCTCCCAGCAACAGGCAGTAAAACGTAGCGCCCAGGGCATAAATATCCGTCCACGGGCCATGGGAAGCATCCTTGTCCATTTGTTCCGGCGGATAAAAACATTTGGTTCCCATCACCGTATGCTGGAAATCCGCCGCAAAATTCCTGGCAAGCCCGAAGTCAATGAGGACAATCTTCCCTTCCGGAGTAAGCATCAGATTAGCGGGCTTGATATCCCGATGATAGATAAACCGTTCATGGATATAATCAAGGATATGGAGACTCTGGCGTAGATAGTCAAGAACCTCCTTCTGAGTCAGGCTTGAGGCAATATGATGATGTTCAATCATATCCTCCAGTGTTTTCCCCTCTACGAAACTCATGACGTAATACACCGTATTAAGCGCCTCAAACAACCGATGCACTTTGACGATGCCCGGATGATTCAAACCGTGCATCAACCGCGCCTCCCGGATAAACCGCTGCCGAGCCCATTCGAAATCCTCCGCATGCCTGCCTTCCTTGACCTGCAACCGGAGAGTGGAAGAACACCGTATTGCACTGGAATGGGGAAAATTTTCCTTCAGGACCACCCGCTTCCCCTCCATGCGATCCTCCGCCAGGTAGCTGATGCCGAATCCTCCCATGCCCAGACAAGAATCAATCCTGTAGGGACCGATGCAAATACCATCAGGCAATATGTGTTGGCTGGACATGAGGGATTCCTCGTGAATGAACGGACTCAGGCACGGTTCCTCTTCAAGATGGCAAGAAGAAGCTCAGGAATAATGCTTAGTACGATGTAAGCCAGATGAAGCACGATGGGCGCGGCACACATCACGCATATGCTGATGATGGCACCCATGGAAAATTTAGAAGGAAAGAAAAAAGCAAAAGAGCTACCTCCGTCCCCTGCAAAAATAATGCTACAGCTAAGGAGACTTAATACCAGCAGCCATAAAGGGGTCAGTGTTTGCCCCGCTACCAGCATGTAGCGTAACCCGTACATCATGTATCCGATCAGGTCAGATGATCCGGATGCATCCTGCTCGTTAATATCTACAAAAATCCTATTGCAGTTCAAATGCAGCCAGACAAGATAGAACAAGCATACGAGTACTAGAATGCCGACGACGATCATGACACCTTTTAACGCGCATATGCCGATGATGGTGGCCACTATAAACAATACACCCAAGATGGACGCCAAACGGGGAATAAGCATGGAAGACAAAACCGGTTTTCTTCCGAAGAAGTAACCTATGTTTGCTCGGGAAAACAAGGTAACAACATATTGTAAAAGGACGCCGACCAGAATTCCTCCAATCAGAGCGGCCATGATTGCTCCCCCCGACAAACCTCCTTCAACGGTTTCCATGGAAGAGGAGGGAGAGAAATGGCTGTAAGGATTGGAATACGGAGAAAATCTGGGGGAAGGAGCTGAAGCTATGGTAGCGATAGCAAAGGCCATCAAAGTCGTAGCCAAAATGGTCATTATACTCGTAAGCATATTGGAAAATTTCACCCATTTTTTAAATAAGGGAACCAATTTCTCAAACCCGAATACATTATATAATAATCTGTCTATAAATGCATTCAATCCATTCATACTGGAAGTAACCTTATCCATGCTCTGGCCACTCCCAACAAAAGAGGAGGCCGGACGAGCCTCGGAGCGAGCCTCTCTGGCCGGAAAGAAAACCTCCGAAGAAGAGGGAACGGAATCAGGCCTCCTTGCCGGCTCATTATCTTTCAGAACATCTCTAAGGAGGCTCCATTGCTGCTGCCCTTTTTGGATGACGTTGGTAGTTCCGTTAATCTTTCCCTGGGAAAGAAGCAGCCGGAGTTCATTTTCACTAAAAGGGCCTTCAGGGGAGCCTCCTGCGTGGGCATAATAGTATTTTTTATCTGTGTTACTCATGGTATAGTAGTTATGGTTATTGGAAGTAAATCGTATAATGCCCTATGTTTCCTGACTCGTTCAGGGAAATGGGAACCGCCTCCCCATGGGGCAACGGCATTCCCTTCCAAAGGAGAGGGAGCTTCCTGCTGTCATTCCGGATGAAAAGCTGCCCGCGCGTATAAAAAACAGTAGCATGCCTCCGGGAAATGCTTGCATTGCATGAATCATTGGGAAGATAGAAAAAGTCATTTCTGGCAGCGCTCCTGCCCAGACTCACGGCCCAATCGTTTTTACCGAGCGTCAGACTCATGTAATTGGCAATCTTCTGATTTTCATTATTATAAGCAGTCAGCACCACACTGACAGCGTCATTCCTTTCCCTGCCGTTTCTCCGGAAATGCCATACCAGGCAGGCAATGCCTGCCACGGACATGCAGAGGGAGGCTGCCCAAGCCCTCTCTCCTCCCTCCTTACTTTGAAGAGCGGTAAAAACCAGCAGCGCTCCGACCAATAACATGGAGCCGAAAAGCAAGGCCCATTGGGAGAGAAACGGAGACGTCTCCCTGTCTGATACGTTTAAGAGGGGGGCCTCTTCCCTCTTCATCCCGGCATCTGGAGGATTTTTCCCATCCGGGACAGGAAGAGCGTTTCTTCTGGAAACAACCAGCCTGGACAAAACCCGGCAACTCTGTGGACGGTCACCCTCATTAATCTGAAGGGAATAATCCAGAGCAGACAGGAAGGGTTCACTATATTGACTCAACAGATTCTTGTCCCTGGACACGGTCCTGATCGTATCAGAACGCACCCGGCTGATAGCCAGGGGTGGTTCTTCCCCGGTAATAATCCGGTAAAAGGTGGCTCCCAGCGCATAAATATCCGTCCATGGGCCGATGTGCCCGTGTGACTCCAGCTGCTCCACAGGGGCGTATCCTATCGTCGCCAGCACCGTACGTGTGGCTTCAGAAGAACTATCCCTGGCCGCCCCGAAGTCAATCAGCAGAGGAAGACCTTCCCGGGTAATAAGGATGTTGGAAGGCTTGACATCCCTGTGGCACAAATGATGCTGGTGAACGTGCTCCAAGGCTTCAAGCAGCATCAGGAAATATTGCTCCAGGGCGGAAGCCTGCATACCGCCCTCTCCGGATTTCATGAACCATTCCAGCAAATCCACCCCTTCAATGTAGGGCATGACGAAATAGGCGGTGTTATTGCATTCAAACGCCTCATAGACGGAAACGATATAACGGTGGTTCAGCTTGCCCAGCGTCTTGGCCTCACGGAAGAAGCTGTTGAGAGACCAGCGATAGGTTTCTTCCGCGTTTCCACGCTTGAACGGGACCACATTCAGGGTATTCCAGTCCCGATAGGCGATTTCCGCGGGCAAATTCTCCTTAATGACCACATGGGCGCCTGATATCCCCTGCCTGGCCAGGTACGTAATGCCAAAGCCCCCGCCGCCCAGTACGGAAACGATTTCATAATCCCCCAGGCGCGTTCCGGGAGGAAGCGCCTGGGGGTTGAAACCTTGCCTGGGAAACGACTGGGGCATTGCTTTAATATTAAACCTAGCTCAAGACGGTAAACTTTGCATTCCCCAGCGTAATCACATCTCCGGAATGCAATAGGGCCTTCTGCTTGTAGAGTGTTACGCCGTTAACAGTCGTCTGGCTGGAACCGCCTGCATCCTGCAGGTACAAGCCGCCATTCCTGAAAACAAGCTCCGCATGCACGCGGGAAACGGAAAGATCGGGAACAACCAGATCACATTGGTCCGATTTTCTGCCAATTACCAGTTTCCCCTTGCTCTCCACCATCGCAATGGAGAAGGTCAGCAAACATTCCTTGCCGTCTTCCAGCTGCCCCTTCAATTGAATGGGAACGGATGCGGCCCCTCTATCACTGCGGGGAAACGAAGAAGGCTGCTTTTTCTGGGACACCTGCTGCGGGGCCGGAGGCATCTCCCAGGAAGACGCAACAGCCGGAGCGCCGGAAACCGAACTTCTCATCCCTACGGCCGGAGTGGCCGCCTTTGATTTCCCTTTCCAGCTGTTTTTCAGGGAAAAATAGGCAATCGTGCCAACCACGGCCAGCAGAATCATCCCTCCGCCCAGATAGACATACATCTTGGTACTGGAAGACATGGTTCCCTGGGCCACCAGATGATCCGTCTTTTCATTTTTCAGGAAGATGAGCAGTTCCCGGGCTGAAGAAGCCAGCTGGTACTGAGCGGATCCGGAAATGTCAATGTCTCCCTCTTTGTCAACAATCTTCCCCTTCAAATATTTCCCGGCCGTATTTACTCCGACCACATTGCCATCCGCATCCACAAGAGGCCCCCCGCTATGTCCCGCACTGATGACGGCGTTATGCTCCAGAATTTCCAGCTCCCGCTTGCGAACGTCATTATTCCACGGCTTGTTGACGATTCTTCCTATCGTCCCCTGGTAAAGGGATGGCCGGATGAACTGGTCTATATCGTCCGTCAGGTTAAACTCCACCGTTCTTTTCTGCTTGGTTAACAAGGATATCCACTTGTTATACATGGCCTTGGCATCCTGGATGCGGTCCAGATCCGCAGGAAAACCGAGGGAATAAACCGTCTGCCCGGCAATACACTTGTTCTGCTGAAGATAGAGGGGTTCATATCCCTGGGCCTTTTCTATGCGAAGAATCGCCATGTCCCGGTCCGCGTCCTTGCGGATGACATCAGCACGGCTCAGGACAGCCTTTCCATCATACTTGTACATGACGACCAAAGCCAAAGGCTTGCAGCCCGCCGGCACCTCCACCACATGGAGATTGGTCACGATGTTACCTTCACGATTGATAAAGAACCCGGACCCCAGCACTCCGTCCTCCTTCCCAAGAGGAGTTACGTACAGGTTGACGATGCGTGCGACGGACTGTTCCATCTTTTTAATCACAATGGGAGGCGTATCCGAAGAATAGACGCTTGAAATTCCTATGATGAACAGAAGGCAAAGAACTACCGCCGCTTGAGTTGTGATACGAGTTAACATAATATTTAATATATTTGAAATAAGGTTAGTCCTGATGGGAGCGTTTGATGATGAGCGTCTCTCTGCCGGTATCCCTGTGGGAGGACATCTCCAGGACCTTGATCAAGGCGACGCTTGTGTTATCCTGGGTAGCTCTACCGGCCTCCCGGACGGTATCCAGAATATTCCGGACATCCTGAATGGCAGGGGACAAGGGGGTGCATTGGCGACAACAATCCGCCAGACTTTCCTTTCCTATCGTCAGAATCCCATCTGAGGAAAGAAGAATCATATCCCCCGGTTCCATGAAAATGCCCGACCGGTAATCCACATGGAGCAAAGGTTCTCCCACAAGGGCGGAAGTCAGGCAGTTTTTCTGCGGCTCCGCATCAAATTCCTCCAGGGTGATCCTTCCTTCCACCAATTTCTCTGACAAATCCTGGCCAATAGTATGAATTCTGTTGATCCGGTGCAGCTTACCGCGACGGTACAGGAAAATAAGGGAATCTCCCACACTGATATAATGCAGAAAATTTCCGCATATATAAGCGGCGCACAGCGTAGTGCCCATATTTCTGACTTTCTCCGAAACCAACCGGGCATCCCCCACCGCCTCGTTAGCGGCGGACAAAGCTTCAGGCAACTTGTCCGGCTCCGGAACCAGGTCTTTCAGAAAAACACTGACAAATGTTCTGACAGCACATTCACTGGCAATTTCCCCACCCTCATATCCCCCCATTCCATCTGCGAGAACGCACAAGACGGCCCGTCCCTCAAACTGGTCGGGAGGAACAAAGGCATAAAAATCCTGCTGATTTTCCCGGGCTCCCAGCATCTGGGCGCCGGCAAAATCAAACGAATAAGCCAAAAACCGGGACATATCGCAGTTCATCATTCATATGTTTAAGGAAAATCGCAAAAGAATGCCGCCTACCAGAAAAACCGCTCACCGCAGAGCGGGATGAACATAATTTCCGTTTCCTCCGTCAATCTAATTCTGTCGTAGGGAGACAACCCTATGGGAGTCAGAATAACTTCATCATTCAGATAGCTCATGTTGGAAGAATCACCGGGAACGACAAAGAATTTTCTGGACCGCTGGTCGTAGGAAATCAGCAAATGCCTTGTTCGGGAAATGGTTTTATCCCCGTAATTGCAAACAAGACGGTTGGATTCATCCCTTCCGATGGTATTCTGGCCGAATCCTACACAGAGGGAATTCCCCTTTCCGGGACCTTCCGTAATAACAATCCAGCCCACTACCGGATCGTTGCTCCTGTCAGTTCCGGACAGCTTCGTTTCCTCTTTAGGGGAAGAATCGTGCTCTCTGGACGAAGAAGGCCTGACCAGTACTGTCTTATCGGAATCGGAAGACACGGGAACGGAAGGGGCTTCCTGGCGTTGAAAACGTGTCGGCTGGTCATCAACAGAAGACGACAGGGGAATAGGACGTATGGCCTGTCCCGGACTTTGAACGCAAACCGTCGGCAAATCTCCCAGTCCTCCAGGAGCTGCGCGGCCCGGCACCGGCGGCAAATCCGCCAATGTCGCGTCGTCATCTTCATAACTCCTATCGGGAACGGGAGGGAAGTTCATCCCAGTAGGCTGTCCCCGGCGAATCATTCTTGTTTCCTGATCTTCCATATTCATGGTTGTTTGTTTATTGGTGTGTAAAAACTAATGCTGAGACCTGAAAGTCATAACGACATCTCCCAGCTCTATGCGGTCTCCATCATGAAGCTCCGTTTCCACAATCTTGCGGTTATTGACAAACACGCCGTTAGCCGACTGCAAATCTGCAATGATCCATCTCCCGACATCTTCCCGGCGGATCATACAGTGCACCCTTGAAACGCTTTCATGATCAATCACGCAGTCATTGTCGGAATTTTTCCCTATCCTCGTTACCGCCCTTTTGATGGGATACTGCACTACCGTGCGGTTGTGAATGACCAGCACGGGATATCCGCGGGTCCGGAATACAAGAAATCCCCCCCATGCCAGGGCGACGGCCAGTACTCCCCCTGCCGTAAAGATCCACATGCCGCCCTTGCCTTCATTTTCCTCAGGAACCATGAATCCGTCCTCCATACTTGACTCAGGAAGGACGGAGGCCATCTGTTCCTTCTCTTCTTCCTCCTTTTTGACGGAATCAGCCATTCCACTAATATCCGCTCTCAGGGAATCTACAGTCACCTTCTTCCGCTGCTTAAGCAAATCCATCCAATGCAGAATGAGACGGGTGACTCCTTTTTCAAAAGCCGAGCATTCCTCCAGATGTTCCACCCTCCCGTCTATCTCCCGGCGCAGACGCTCGGGAACTCCGTCAGACAGGCCTTTCAGAAGGGAGGCCAGCTCTGCATACAATTCATCCGGGGAATTTTGTTCCGGGGATTTCTCTGTTTCCGGAGTATCCACGGCAACCAGAATACGCCGGATGATGTTTTCAATCTCATCCAGGCCCATTTCCTTTTTCAATGCCCTTTCTACAGGACGGCCCGCCATTTTATCAAACTCGTCAGAGGAATATTCCCCCGTCCATGTCTTGCCGGACTTGCCGGAAATCGTCACTTTCACCAGACCCTTCACTCCGCTCAAACGGAAAGGAGCCCGGAAAGTCTTTCTTGAAAACCGGGCCAGGGCATCCAGTTCTTCATGGGAAGCTTCCCCCCCTGATTTCCGGTCCACCAGCATGAATGACCCTCCGGAAGCTTCAGCCAATTTGACCAGTTTCTCTGTAAAAGGAACGTCTTTCCCGGACTCCATGTAGCCTATGCAATGGCAGGTCATCTCCAGCCTCCGCAGCTGCCTTTCCAATTCCTCCTGAAAAACAAGGCCGCTGATTCCTTCCAATTCATCACGGCCGTCGGAACACACCAGCAGGGCTTTCATCTTCGGAAGTGAACCTCCGGGCAACACAGCCCTGGTCATTTCCGCCAGATTCTTATAAAGATGGGTAACGCCCTTGGTAACGGAATCTCCGTTAAAATTTGCCTTCCCCAGTTTTTCCGCAGCCTGTTTCGGCGCAAGAGCTACGCAAACAGGAATCTTTCCCTTCTCTATGGCATAAACCGTCACCCTGTCGGCCCCGGGAAGCCGTGAAATCAGGAAAAGGGCATCCCGTCTCTGCTGCTCAATGGTCTTCCGTCTTCTCCCCCTGTCAGATACATCCAGGGCAATCATCCAAAAACAGGCTTCCCTGCATTCCTTCTCAACAATACGCCCTTCCGAAACTATCTCTTCCTTCCACTCCGGTCCGCCAAACACGCGTACAGAGTTGATGCCGCTTTCATTCCGGGGAGCGATTTCCAGAAAAAACAGACCGGAATCCGGTTCGTAAGACCACTGGGGAGGAAAAAGAAACTCCAGCCCCGCAGAGTCACTCCCCTTCACAGGAAGAGACAGCAGGCATCCCCCCAGAAAGAGGAATAATCCGGATAGGACCCATAATCTCATGGCATTCATTGTTTCAATGACTTAAAAGCTTTCTCCGCATCCCGGTTCCCCGCGTCCGCAGCCTGCCGATAATATTCCCTGGCCTTGTCAATCAGATGTTTCCTCTGGCAATGAAGCCCCATCATGTACATGGCATCCGCATTTCCGTTCAGCGCAGCGCGTTCAAACCACCTGACAGCCTTCTCCACATCCCTTGGCGTACCCTTGCCTTCCCAGTAACACCTAGCCATCAGCTCCTGGGCCTCAGGATTGCCCTTCTCCGCCATCACCGTTAACAAGGGAAGAACTTTCCTGTTCCGGGACTCATCCTCGCTTGCATAATACAGGTTTGCGAGGAGCATCACACCCTGCGCCCCCTGTTCACTTTTGCAGGCGGATTCCAACAACACAATAGCTTCCTCAATTTTGGGCGGCATGGATTCATAATAAAGCCTGGCTAATTCGCACTTGGCTTCAGGCAGCTGCCGGGCGGACTGCTTCAGCCAATACATCCCTTTTTCTTCATCTTCCGGAAGCCCCTGGCCGGAAAAATACATGGAGGCCAGGAAATACTGGGCTTCCGGCACTCCCTTTTTGGCATTTTTTTCAAACAGCCGCGCGGATTCGGCATAATCAACCGGAATTCCTTCTCCCGTATAATATGCTTCTGCCAAATAGAGTTCCGCCTTTTCATGCCCCATCCCCGCCGCTTTTTTATAACAGGCTACGGATTTCACGGGATCGGGGGAAATACCAAACAAAACCTCTCCCTTCCGGTACACCTCCCCTTCGTCAAACCAATCCTGAGCCGTCACCGGAGTTTTTCTCTCCAGAGGGGAAGGCTGGCTCTCCTCCCGGGTTCCTTCGCTTTTTCCGGCATTCCCGGCAAGTTCTTCCGGAGCAGAAGGACTATCTTTTTCTCCCCCAGGTGCTTCAAGAGGCAGTTTTTCCCCCTCCCCCGCCACTGCGGACAGAGCGGCAGGGCTCCTTCCCTGATCCGGCAATTCATGATTTTCCTCCCGGTATCCTTCGGAATTTTCTTCAGAAGAATACATAATCATCATGATGCCCCCCGCCAAAAGCACGGCGGCGGCCGCACAAACCACCACCCCTCCCTTTTTCCGGGATCCGGCAGAAGCGGGTGCGGGCAGAATGGCAGACTGCCCCATAACAGGCGGAACAGGAGGAAGATCCGGTTCACCGGATACGGATACAGGCTCCGGAGCCTCCGGCTGGGGAGGCAGCCCAACAGCATCCCCGTGCAAAAAGACGCTCCACTCCTGAGCCGTCTGGAACCGGTCTTCTTCAAAAGGCATCATCGCCTTATCGATTGATTCAAGAAGGCGGGAAGAATAGACCTGCAAGAGCTCTTCATCGGAAGCCAGCTTCCGCACAGAATCCGTTCGGATGCGGTCCGCGCATTTTGGAGGCGTCACTCCCGTGATGATTTTATACATGGTAGCGCCAAGAGCGTAAAGGTCGCTCCATGGGCCTACATGCCCGTGGGTCTGCATTTGCTCAAACGGAGTATATCCTGCAGACTCAATGACCGTCAGAGATTTAGCCCCGGACTGTTCCCTGGCGCACCCAAAATCAATGAGAAGGGGCGTATTCCTGTTGACCACCAGGATATTGGCCGGCTTGATGTCCCGGTGAAGAATATTTCTGGAATGGAGATAAGCGAGAGCTCCAAGCAGGCTCTCCAAAATCATGTTCACGTAACTTTCCGGCAAGCGCTTGCCGCTTTCAATCATGAACCGGGCTATGGCGTCCAGGCTATCTCCCTCAATAAACGGCATCACAAAATAGGCCGTTCCATTCGCAGCAAATGTCCGGATAATCTTGACGATATTGGGATGGTCAAGGGAAGCCAGCATCCGGGCTTCCTGCAGGAATGAATGGATGGACCATTCATATACATCCGACTCATCTCCCCCATCCCGGGGAAGCACCGTCATCCGGTATGTATCCCGAAATGCCACCTGAATGGGAAGATTCTCCTTGATGACCACCTTCCGGTCCAGGGACGTATCATCCGCAAGATAAGTAATCCCAAAACCTCCGGACCCCAAAACTCCCGTTATCCTGAATTCTCCCAGAACATATCCCGCAGGGAGTTCCTGGCTGATACAAGATGACGTTCCTGAAAGGTCGGACGGCGAAGGCTCAGATGAGTAGTCCGGCATGGCAAAAGAGAGTGGCAAAAATAGGGAGTCCCCGTGAGGGAAAGGTCCTTCCCTCACGGGGGCAAGGATTAATAGGTATTCAGCTCACGGACCTTTTCAGCCTTCAGCCTCTTGTTCCTGTTTTCCGCTTTCTGCTTCTGGTGCATGGCTTCGTTATTCGTCTGGTTCAGCTGGCCAATGCGGGCGTCAGCCTTGGAGGGTGACCAGAAAATACCGCCGTCCCTGGGATCGCCCGTTGTGGAACAGGAGGTCATCATGGCGGCGCTGAGCAGGGAAATAATGATTGTTTTCTTCATGGTTTTGATGGTTAGGATGAGTTAAAATGTTAATCCGGCAATAGCCTGCTTGTTGGCGTTCAGTTTTTCGAGCTGCTCCCTCATCGTCCGCACATTTTTCTCCAAAGTGCGGATTTCGCGGCGAAACTTGTTCTCCTTTTGGGCCAGCCCGATGGCAGCCAGACAGTCTGCTATGTCAATCCCGACCAGCTTCTCTCTGTTGGAGAGTTCCTTCGTTATTTTAATGATGGAATCGTTGAAAGCCTTCTTCTCTGCCTGGTTTTGGACCTTGGCAATGCTTGATTTCCTCAGCTCCAACCTCTGAATTTTCACAGTGAGAGCCGTATTTGTTGAAGTGAGGGCCTTTATCCGGTTGGAGGACTGCCGAATATTTTCCTGGAAATAGGACTCCGGACAAACATAGTCTCCCCTTTTCCTGACAAGGGAGCCTTTCGAGTAGGAGGGAAGCATGCAACAGGGACGCCTGTCATTGGAATCTTTCTCTGTGGAGCAGGAAGGCATGAAAACCAGCCCTCCAAAAAGGATAACGGCGAATTCCTTTTTCATAATTCAGTCATAACGCCCTGTAAACAGATATAATTATATCAAAATGGGGAATTGGAATTATACTCCTGATCTAGACGGCCAGACAGGGCCTTTCTCAATTCGGAAGAGCCATAGCAGTCTTTATTAAACAACTGCTGTTTGACTGGTTCTCCCTTCATAAGCGTGCCCCAGACACGGTCCTGATACTTCTTTTTCTCTTCCGGAGACATGGACTCCAGCTTCTCTCTGACGGACTCGTTCAACTTCCCCGCTTTTTCCCGAAGCTTGAAAATCTCTTTCGCGGCTTTGTCGGCGCTGGATAAATCCTTGACATCCTGCATGACTTCAAACATGTCTTCCTGAATGGCCAGGAGCTGTTCAGGCTCACTCTTCTGGCAGGAGGCAAGCATGAAAATCAACGCCGCCACACCTGTTTTCGCAATAGTGGATACTACTTTATTCATAGTCGGATATTATTGATTGTTATATAATAAAAAACATTCGCTTTAGCTAGGCGGCAACTACAGCTTCAGCCTTGCAATGGCCTTTCTGTTGCCGGTCATGGTAGCCAGCTGGCCCTGCATGGTTCTGACACCGTTCTCCAGTTTGGCGAGTTCCTGAGGAGAGATTCCTTCCTTTTTGGCGATCCTGATGGCTGCAAGGCCATTGGAAATATCCTTGTTCACCAATTTTTCCCTGGCGGCAATTTCTGCGGTAGTCTTGGCAATGGAATTATTGAATGCCTTCTTTTGAGCCTGATCCTGGGACTTGACCAGCTGGGCTCTCTGGTTCTTCAGAGACTGAATTTGACCGGAAAGCATTTTATTTGCAGAATTGAGCGTTTTTACGCGGCTGTTGGTCTGGTTGATATTGGCATTGAGGTAATCTTCCGTTCTGGCATAAGCCTCTTTCTTTTTGACAACGGATTCGCCCCACCCTCTGCCCCATTGGGCGCCGAGAACTCCGCCGAGCACCGCTCCGGAAGTAGCCAGAACGGCAGACTGCCTGTCACTCAAACCGAATATTTTACCAATGGCATAAAAAATACCTCCGGTTGCTACAGCGCCACCTGTTGCTCCGATAGCGGTCCCTTGTGTAACCGTCTTATCCCTGTCGTTCATGGAGGCGCAGGAAGAAAGCAGAATGGAGGAAGCCATGAGACACGTAAGGCACTTGGAGGGTAAAGACTTGGTTGAGAAAAAATTGAATTGTTGTATCTTCATAAGTATAAATTGATCTGTTAGAAACCGGAGCTAATGAAATATTTCTCCGATACGGTCCAAGATATAACGAATTTCGAATCCGCCTTTGATTTTTATTCATGATATTGTAACAATAAAGAAAAGTTTTAAAACTTACAGGAAGGAATTTCCCCTATCTTAAAAACAAATTGACAAAAAACAGGTTATAACACCTGCAATCCTCCTGGTCATAGCTAAAAAAGCCTTTCTCCTCTCTTCAAAACGGAGGATCCACACAAGTCCAACAACCCTCGTCAACGGCAATTCTTTATTAAATTCCGAACGAGTAATTCATTCAAATATTTTCCTTATCAAACCTAGAAGTTGACATCGGATTCGAAATCCGGTGCTTCTTTCCCATGATAAAAAATTCCCTCCCTCCAATTCTGGAAAGGGAAGGAAATAGCACAAACGGATTTCAGGAAAATCCGTTTACAGGGCAGAATTTTCTTCCGGCATCAAGATGGCCGCCACGGCAAAGGCGGCGATGCCTTCCCGGCGGCCCAGCGCGCCGAGCTGTTCATTGGTGGTGGCCTTCACCCCCACGCGCGCCGGAGAAATGCCCAGGGCGGTTCCCAGGGCGCCCTTCATCTGTTCCAGGTAGGGAGAAATGCGGGGCGCCTCCGCAATCAGGGAGGAATCCACGTTCACCACGCGGCCGCCGCGCTCACGAATCAGGGAAACGGCCTTCGCCACGATGTCCAGGGAAGAAATATCCTTGCAGCCAGGGTCTCCCGGCGGGAACCAGTAGCCGATGTCCGGAAATCCGGCCGCACCCAGCAGCGCGTCTGCAATGGCGTGGCACAAAACGTCCGCATCGGAATGGCCGTCCAGCCCGCGGGCGGAAGGAATGTGCACGCCGCCCAGCATCAGGGGACGCGGAGCTTCCGCAAAACGGTGGATGTCATATCCCAGCCCGGTCAGTGCAATCATGTCTTTCATACAATACTGCGGCAATGTCGTTCAAGTTATTCGTCCAGCGCTTCCATGATCGGAATGCGGCCGTTCCAGCCGACGATGGCGAATTGTTCCGGATTGTCCTCCTTCGGTTCCAGGACAACCTTCCCTCCCGCAGCTTCCACCAGCAGAACCCCGGCGGCGATATCCCAGATGGAAATGACGCTTTCCACATAGGCGTCAAACCTGCCGCAGGCAATATACGCCAGAGCCAGGGCCGCGGAACCGTTGTTGCGCACCTTGCGTACCTGCCAGGCGATTTTTGCGAAGCGTTCGATTCCTTTTTCCTTGGAACCGTCCGTCTTGCCGTGTCCCACGAACACCACGGCCTCCGCCATCTTTTCCCGGCGGCTGCAATGCATGGGATGGTCATTCATGTACGGAATGCCTCCCTTTTCCACATGCCAGCATTCGTCCATCATGGGATCGTAAATCACGCCCAGCACTATTTCCCCGCGGCGGCGCAGGGCGATGGAGACGCAGAACCAGGGAATGGTGTAAAAGTAGTTCACCGTCCCGTCAATAGGGTCCACAATCCATTCATATTCACTGTTGCGGTCTCCGGTATACCCTTCCTCGCCCAAAACGGCGTGGGTGGGGAACACGGAGAGGATTTCCTCCGTAATCAGTTTCTGGGAGAGCTTGTCCAGCTCCAGCTTGATGTCGTTCTGGCTGGCTTCATCCACCTTCTTCTGGTCGTAAAAATGCTTTTTCAGGAAGGCTCCGGCGGATTTGGCGGCCAGGATAGCCGCGGTCATTTCAGGTGAGTGGTTCATGATATTCTATTAATGGAAAATTGGATGCCATCAGGTGTCCTGCTCCGCAGGAGCTTCCTTCTCCCGGCGCTCCCGGACGGCTTTGCGGCGGTTTTCCTCCGCCCGGTCATACACTTCCCCGGCCAGCGCGGCGGAGGTCTTCGCCAGTGCGGAGGCAACGCCCTTCTTTTTATAGACGGCTTCATCCGGCTCGTCGAAGCCCACCCAGACAAAGACCGTGAAATAACGCCCCATGACGGCGGAGAAATGCCCCGTGTTTTCCGGCAGCCTGACATTGACGGACGTCTTCCTGGAGCGTTCGTCGTAACGGAAGGGAGGAAGGGCCGCTACCAGGTGGGCGGATTCCCGCGGCAGGATTTCCCGGCGGCTTTCTTCCAGAGAGGGAGCGTTCACCATCACCAGGTTTTTCTTGGTGGTGCCCACCTGCCTGACGGAGGAAATCTGCACGTTGCGCCCGTCGTTGCCGATGAGGTACAGCGCATTGACGGCATGCGAGAGAGGCGCGCGGAACCTGCCGGCATACAAATCCGGGGAACGCGGAAGGTCCCCCTTGTACCCGGCCTTCTGCGCCGTTTCTATCACCGTATTGAACCCTACCCCGCGCCCGGTCACTTCAGGACTGCTGCGAATAACAGTCCTGCGCTGGTCCACGGCGCACAGGTTGACGACGGGGGTAAACAAGTCGCCGGGCATCACCATCGTCTGCCACCGGTCCACGCCGTCCAGCGCAGAGCGCCCCCCCGTCACGGCCAGCAGGTCCCCTTTGCGGGAATCCACGCACAGCACGGCTGCCTGCACGCAATTCTTCAACTGGTTGTCCACTCTCCTGGGCAGTCCGGCCCACACGGGGGAAGCTTCCAGCGCGGTCAGCGCAGGCTCGCTTATTTCCTCCACCATCCGCTGGAATTCCAAATCCAGCGTAGTCATTACAAAAATGCTGGAAGTTCCCTCCTGCTCGTCGCAGCAGTCCAGGTCACTCAGCTCACGGGAAATGACCAGGATGGGATAGGAGCCGGGACGCGCTTCCCGTTCTCCCGCCACCGTCATCGGTTCGCGGGACGCCTGCCATAGTTGCTCCTGGGTGATGAATTCGCACTCAAACATCCTTTCCAGCGTCGCGTTGCGCACCTTGACGGCCGCCTCCGGACTGTAAACCGGGTTGTAAATGGAAGGTCCGCGCACCAGCCCGGCCAGCGTGGCGCATTCCGCCAGCGTCAGGTCCGCCACTTTTTTGCCGAAGTACAAATCCGCCGCCTGCGCAATGCCGTAGCACTGCTGTCCGAAATAAATGCGGTTCAGGTAGGCCGTCAGAATTTCATCCTTGGAGTATTTGCCTTCTATGCGGCGCGCCACGGCCATTTCCAGAACCTTGCGGTCCAGGGTCTTCCCCCCCAGTTCATAGCAGTTCCGCGCCAGCTGCATCGTGATGGTGGAAGCCCCCTGCGCATAGGACAGCGTGGTCAGGTTCCGGCAAATGGAGCGGATGATGGAGGAATACACGATTCCTCCGTGATCGAAAAAGGCCTCGTCCTCCCGGGCAATGAAGGCATTCACCAGGTTGTCAGGCAGTTCATTGCGGGCCACATACACCCGGTCGTGGTCCGTCAGGGTGCCTATCCACTGGCCGTTGCGGTCATACGCGGCGCAATTTTCCAGTGGGGCCAGCACCTCGTCCAGTTCATACTGGTCCGCCCTCCAGGCGTAAACGAGCAGGACGATGATGAAGGCAATAGGAATGAGGCCCAGCCACAGCAGCAGACGGCCCAGATTGCGCGGCAGCAATCCGAACAGATCATACCATCTTTTACGCCTGTTCTCCATTCCGGTTCCGATCCTTGGGGACGCCTAGCGGGCATCCGGGGGCAGTGATTCGTCATCCTGCTTCCAATCCGGGAACTCCTTCTGCAGGCGCGCCCGGTACTGGGAAGCCTCCGACTTGCGGCCGGCCTTGTCCAGCGCTTCCGCCGCCTTGAACAGGGCCTTGGGTTTCAATTCGGCGTCATTGACGAACAACTCGGCCGTGACGCCGTAATGCTTGGCTGCTTCATCAAACTTTTTCTCCGCATAGGAAATGTCCCCCAGAACAATTTTCAGGGAGGCCATCAGGGGGCCTTCCACTCCCAGGGCCAGCGCTTCCTCCGCCGTCTTCCGGGCGTCCGCGTACTTGCCCAGCCCCAGCAGGATGGAGGCCTTGTCCAGCATGCCGTCCGCACGGCGGTAGGGCTGGTCCTCATCCTTCAGGAAGTTGTTGGAAGCCACCAGGGCGCGGTCATACTTCTTGAGCGCCAGGCGCACCTTCGCCAGGTTGCGCCAGATCACCTTCTTCACATTTTGAAGCTGGTCGTTCTGCGTAGCCCAGGTCATGTACTTGTCCGCCGTTTCCAGGTCCTTCATGCCATAGGCCTGAAGGCCCAGCCATGCGGGGATGACGTCCGGCACGCGGGCCACGGCGGAGGGGTTTTCCTTTTGCAGGGTTTCCAGGGCCTCCTTCAATTTATTCACGTCCTGGAGCTTGTGATAGGACAGAACGGAAAGCACATTGACCTGTTCCCCGTACTTCTGGGGGTCCAGCGTCTTGGCTTCCGCCATGTGGCTGATGGAGGATTTGAAGTCTCCCTGGTCAAACGCAGCACGCCCCAGCAGGAAATGAGCTTCCGCCAGAGCGGCGGGGGACGCCTTCGGGAAATTCTGAATCAGGCCTTCATAATACTTGGCCATGTTCACCATATCCTGGCGGCCCGCATAAATCTGGGCGGCCCGCTGCCACGCGGCGGCGGCGGATTCCGCCTTCGGCCAGCGAGCGATCACCCGGTCAAAATCCATCAGGGCCTCCGCTTCCTTCTTGGTCTTGGCGTACATGTCCCCGCGCAGGGTCAGCGCCTCGCAAATGCGCGGGTCCCGCGGGAAATCGTTGATGAAATCCGTCAGCAGTTTGGCGGCCACGCCCCGGTTCCCGGCCTGGGCGATCGCCCACGCGCTCTTGTACAGGATATCCGCGCGCATCCTGGGGGGCACCTTGTCAAAATCAATGCTGGCGTAAAACCGGGCGGCATCCGCCGGATTGGTGTTGAACAGGTTCTCCGCGGCCATCAGGCGCACCATGTCGTGCAGTTCGCTGGTCGGAAAGGCCTTGGCGTAATGGTTCAGGAAGCTCTGTGCCCGCTGGGGAAGGTCCTTCTGCTTGAGTTCATTATAGCACAGCAGACGGTAAAAGGAGGCCTGCATGGCTTCCTGCGTATAGGGAACGGCCTTCTCCGCCTCCAGGAAGAAATCCGCCGCCTTCTGGTACTCCTTCAGCTTGTAGGCAGACTGGCCCAGAAGCATCAGCAGGCGCACCTGGCCGTCCTTGGTCGGCATCTTCATGTCCTTCTGCTGCTCGTGCTGGGAAAGGATCTCCTTGTACTTGCCCATGTTGTACAGCCCCAGCAGCAGCCCCATGCGGGCTTCCGGCGCCATTTCCTTCAGGGATTCGTCCTTCAAAAGCCGTTCATAAAGGTTCTGGGCCTCCGCGGTCTTTTTCAGCCTGGTTGCCAGCATGGCGGCCTGAAGGGTGGCGATGCCCCGGTTCCTGTCATCCACGCCTGGCGTTTCCAGCACCTTGCGGTATTCGGAATAGGCTTCACCCAGACGGCCCGTATCCGCACACAGGGCGGCATACCCCATCCGGGACACCAAAACAAATTTCGCATCCGCTTCCGGATTGCCTATCACCGCGCAGAACATGGTGGCGGCGGCGTCCGGATTCCCGCTGGCAAGAAACAGACGTCCCAGGCGGTACTGGGCGTCCACTTTCAAATCATTCTGTTCCGCATTGCGGACCACGAGCTGGTAATACTGGATAGCCTTGTCCGTTTCCCCGGCAGCGGAGGCATCCGTCGCCAGGCGGTAGGCGGAAGCGGCAACCAGAGCCGGGCCGCCCGTCTGGGTCAGCCTGCGGAACAGGGTGTGCGCGTCCTCCTTCCTGCCGAGCTCCTCCAGGCACATGGCGGCGCGGTACTCCGCCAGGGGAGCCTGGGCGGACTGGGGGAAACGCTGGGCAAATTCAAGATACTTGCGCAGGCTCAAATCAAGCAGGCGGCCATATTCCTGCCGGTTCGCCTTCGTCGCCGGTTCCTGGGCCTGCTTGTACAGCATGTCCGCCATGTCCAGGGAATCCTGCTCCGGATTGGCGACCAGCGGACCGTCCGCAATGGGAGCGGCGTCCGGAATGTTTTCCTGCGCGGCGGCGAACGCCGCCAAAGTCATTAAACCTGCATTGATGAAAAATAATGCTTTCATGAAGCCTGGGGGTTGGGAACATTGACGGAAGAGGGAGCCGGAGGCCGCGTGGAGAAGGAAACATTGTTCAGCCCGGCCTTCAGGCAGGCGTCCATCACATGCACCACCACGCCGGATTCCGCCTTCTCATCCACGCGGATGCGGACGAGCATGGTTTTATCCAGCCGGGCGACGGAAAGAAGCTTGTCCTCCAGCTGCGGCATGGTATACGCCTGGCGGTTGATCACCACGGTGCCGTCCTTCCGGATATTCACGATGATTTCATTGGAAACGTTTTCACCGGGCTTGGGAGTCTCCGCGGAGGGGAGGTTGATGGAAAGGTCCGGCTCGTCATCCTCAAACGTCTGGGTCACGATGAAAAACACCAGCAGCAGAAACACGATGTCCAGCATGGGCGCGAGCTGGAACCCGATGGGGCTGGGCATTTTATAGTGGAATTTCATACGTTCTTCCGGTGTGGTGGGGATGGCCGCTTCCGGCTAAAGCCCGCGCACGTCGCGCAGGGAGGTGGGGTCAACGGGAACCCTGGGAAGTTCTTCCTCATGGAAGGCTCCGGCTACGCCGGCACGCGGCTTCTGGAGCTGGGTGGCTACTACGGAAACGCTGTGCGTCACGGCGGCTTCCAGGTCCCCCACGCGCTTGTGAACGCGGCTGCGGAAGTACACATAGGCCAGGATGGCGGGGATCCCCAGCATCAGGCCGCCCGCGGTCGTAATCAGGGCTTCCGCCACGCCGCCCGCCATGTCGATGCGCTGCTTGCCGCCGGAGAAATCACCGTTGGCGATCTCAAAAAAGGTCTTCATCATCCCGACTACGGTTCCCAGCAGGCCCAGCATGGGAGCCAGGGCGCCGATGTCCGACAGCCAGGAAATCTGGCGACTCAGGAAGCCCGCCTGGCGGCCGCCTTCCGCGGCGGCTATTTCCCTCACCTCTTCAAACTGGGCGGAAGGATTGCGCAGCATGAAACTGGCCACCGTCAGCATTACGCGCGCGTAGCAGGAGTCCCCATCCTTGCAAAGGATGGAAAGGCCCGTATAATCCCTCTTGCGGATGAAGGATTCCGCCTGCTCCACCAGCTTGGTGGGCAGAACGGCGGAGGCGCGGGTGGAAAAACAGCACATGACCAGCACCACCACCCCGGCGATGGATAACAGGAGCAGCGGCCACATGATGAAGCCGCCTTTCATAAACAGCTCGGAGAGGGGATAGTTTCTATCTCCCACCACAAAGTCCATGGCGGCAGCCAGCGTGGTAAACGGTACAGGATTCATACAAAAGACGTAGGGGATTATACAGAAGAAGTCTTCCTAGGCAAGCCAAGTAGCCGTAATGCAGTACGTTTCCGCAGTTTCATTTCTTGCCGCATATGGCATAATAATCCCCGTGGCAGATCGTGAGAAACCATCTCTGAAGGAACTCTGGAGGCAAACTCCGCATAAACCCGGCGTTTACATCATGAAAGACGCCCTGGGGAATACCATTTACGTGGGCAAGGCCAAGGACCTCCACCGCCGCCTGGGCAACTACTTTTCCCCCACGGGGGCCACTCTGTCCAACCACAAGACAAGGGCGCTCATCAATGCCATTGCGTCATTCGACTACTTTGAAACCAGGAACGACCAGGAGGCTTTTCTGCTGGAAAGCAAGCTCATCAAGCAGTACCGCCCGCATTACAACATCCAGATGAAGGATGACAAGCGCTATCCCCTGCTGAAGATTCCCAAGGGGGAAAAACTGCCGCGCTTCCAGCTGGCGCGGGTGCGCAAGGACGACGGAGCGCGCTACTTCGGCCCCTTTGTCCACTCCCAGGCGCTTTACGCCACGCAGGAATGGCTGAACCGGCATTTCCGGCTGCGGACCTGCAAGGCCAAAAATCCGGGTCTCCACGAGTTCAAGCACTGCCATGCGGACGTGATACGCAACTGCTCCGCCCCGTGCATCGGGCGCATTTCCGTGAGCGACTATAACCGGAACTTCGACCAGGCGGCGCGCCTGCTGGAGGGGACCGGCAAAAAAAGCACTCTGGACGAGCTCACCCGGGAAATGATGCAGGCCTCCGACGAGCTGGACTTCGAGCGCGCAGCGTACCTGCGGGACATCCGGGACAACCTGGTCAAGGTTCTGGAGCCCGCGCGGCGGTTCCAGAAGGGAACGCCCAACCTGCCCGGCACCGTGCGCCCGGAAGAAGACATGAAGGAACTGGGGCTGGCCCTGGGCCTGGAAGAGCCTCCAGCCATCATGGAATGTTTTGATATTTCCAACGTCTCCTCCAACCACATCGTGGCCTCCATGGTGCGCTTCACCAACGGCAAACCGGACAACAAGGCCTACCGCCGCTACCGCATCCGCACGGTGGACGGGCAGAACGACTTCGCCTCCATGTCTGAAGTGATCCGGAGGCGCTACTCCCGCATTCTGGCGGAGAGCGACGCCGTAGCCTCACGGCCCGCGGACATGACCCTGTACCGGTGGCTCAAAAAGCTCAGCGGAGAAGGAAAAGCCCCCATCAAGGTTCCGGACCTGGTGGTGGTGGACGGCGGCAAGGGCCAGCTCTCCTCCGCCCTGGCCGATCTGGAAGCCATCGGACTGGGTGACATGCCTATCGTCGGCCTCGCCAAGCAGCGGGAGGAAATCTTCTTCCCCCACCAGCCACAGCCCCTCTGCCTGCCGCACAGCACGGGAGCCCTCAAGCTCATGCAGCGCATCCGCGACGAAGCCCACCGCTTCGCCAACGGCTATAACGAACTGCTTTACCGGAAGCGCATGCGGGAAAGCGCCCTGGACGACGCCCCAGGCATGAGCGCGGCAAAAAAAAGCATGCTGCTGGAAAAATTCAAGTCCGTGGCCGCCATCAAAAGGGCGGACCCGGCTTCCATCGCCGCCATCCGCGGCATTTCGGAAACCTGGGCCCGCAACCTGCTGAACTACCTCAATTCATCCTCCAACTCCTGACTTCTCATGCAATTCCTGATTCTAGCCGCAGGCAAGCCGGCCCTGGGCTATGCCCGGGAAGGCGTGGAACTCTACCTCAACCGCCTCAAGCCTTTCGGCAAGACGGAACTCAAACTCGTCAAAGACGGAAGCTCCAAAGACGTTTCAGAACGCCTGCTGGCCGCCAGCGAGGGCTGCCTGCGCATCGCCATGGACGAACGCGGAGAACTCTGGACCACGGAGAAGCTGGTCAAACTGGCGCGGGACTGGCAGATGCGTTCCGTGCGCCGCATCGCGTTCCTCATCGGGGCCTCGGACGGCCACACGGAAGAACTGCGTTCCCGGTGCGGCCATATCCTGGCCCTGAGCAAATTCACCCTCCAGCATGAGCTGGCGCTCGTCGTCCTGCTGGAACAGCTTTACCGCTGCCATACCATTCTGGCGGGAACGCCGTACCATCGGTAAACGGCTAAAGCTTTCCTCGCTGCCGCGGTGAGTCCATCAAGGCTTTCACCGTCACGGAAGCGGCCGCGAGCACGGCCACACCCCATGCCATGGAGTCGCCCGCAATTCCCGTGGCAAACGCCGGAAAAGGATTGAACGCCACCGCAAGGGAACCAAACACCCAGCCCCAGCCGGGAAAGCCTTTCTTAAAGGCCACGTAAGCCAGATAGAAATACAAGGCCACGCCTGCAAATTGAAACAAAGGGAAAGCAGGACTGTATTCTACCTTCCTGAGGCCGGAGACATTGCCCGCCATGCGATGGGAATGTTTCAGAAAAGAGGCTATCACCAGAAAAAGCGGCGCAAGCAGTAAAGGAGCAATAGGGAAAACGCTTCTTTCCGTTTTTTCTTCTTCCGGAGAAGAATCCGGAATTCCGTCCTGCTGCCGACCTTCTTCCATAATAGCCAATCGTAACAACAACCAGCTTCCCCTGCAACGAAAAAGGAGTACTCCGCAGGGAGCACTCCTTTTCCGAGAAAGAAATGGTAAAGCCAGTTCCTTCGCAGCCAGCCAAGCTTAGCGCTTGGAGAACTGGTAACGCTTGCGGGCGCCGGGACGACCGGGCTTTTTACGTTCCTTCATGCGGGAATCACGGGTCAGAAGACCGAATTCACGCAACTGGGCGCGGGAAGCTTCATCAACCTGAACCAGAGCGCGGGCAATCGCCATGCGGATGGCGCCCACCTGGCCGTGAATGCCGCCGCCCTTGGTGACGACGTTCACGTCGAATTTGTTCATGGTGTTGGTAACCTGGAAGGGCTGGAGAACGGCGTTCTGCAACTGGACGGTGGGAAGGTATTCTTCAAAACCGCGACGATTGATCGTGATGCGGCCGGCACCTTCAGTAAGCCAAGCGTGTGCAATGGCGGTCTTGCGGCGGCCGGTGGCGTTGTATGGGGTTGTCTGACTCATGTCTGGGGAAATCAATTAGAGAGTGATGGCAGTGGGCTGCTGGGCTTCATGAGGATGACCGGCGCCGGCATAAACCTTCAGCTTGGTCATTTGCTGACGGCCCAGGCGGGTGTGGGGCACCATGCCCTTGACGGCCAGTTCCAGAAGAAGTTCGGGGCGGCGGGCGCGGATTTTCCGCGGAGTGTCCACCTGCTTGCCACCGACGTATCCGGAGAAACGGGTGTAAATCTTCGCGTTTTCCTTGTTGCCGGTCAGCACCACCTTGTCCGCGTTCACGATAATGACAAAGTCGCCACAATCAACGTGGGGGGTGAAAATTGTCTTGTTCTTGCCACGCAAAATGTTAGCCGCTTCAACGGCAACACGGCCGAGCACCTTGTCGGCAGCGTCTATAACATACCATTTGCGCTCTACTTCTTGCGGTTTGGCTGAGAAGGTCTTCATGGTTCAATTCTTCGTTCTCGTTTTTCGGCATCCTGCCGTAATCTTCCAATTCGGGGGCGCATTCCTAATGATTATTCGCGTAAATGTCAAATACTTTTTCTCTTTTACTCCCCTTTTGCGGCCTTTTTTCCGTCCCTTCCGCAGAATCGCGGCTTAATTGCGGCGTTTCCACATTCAAGACTTGCCCTCGTGGAAATATGGCCTATTATTCGCCTGCGCGAAAATTCGTACACGCGCGTTCATTTTAACCTTACAAGGAGAATCCTATCAGCCCGAATCCAAGACCCAGCAACCGCCCCAGCGGCGGTCAGAATTCCCGCCCCGGCCCCAGGCCGGCAGGCAGCAGCACAAGACCGGCCGGCAACGCCAGCCGTCCCGGACAGCCCCGGCCCGCCGGGAGTGGCACCGGCCCGGCACGCCCGGCCGGACAGTCCGCTGGCCCGGGAGGCGCCAGAACAGGCGGAGGACCACGCCCCGGAGGCGGGCCCAACCGGCCGCGCCCGCAGGGAGGCGGGGGCCGCCACACCAAGGGCAGGAGGCATTTCAGCAAATCGGCCCCCAAGGAAGAAAACTCCGAAAGCGAAATTGAAGTGGAAGGCACCATCTGCGCCGTGCTGGCGGGCACCATGTTCAAGGTGCGCCTGCCCAACGGGCACGAAGTGCTGGCCCACATTTCCGGCAAGATGCGCAAGCGCTTCATCAAAATCGTTGTGGGCGACAAGGTGCGCATGGAAATGTCCCCCTACGACATGACCAAGGCGCGCATCACGTTCCGCATCGGTTAACCGCCCCCGGATTCACTCCTTTTGCGAAAAACCTTCTCCGGCTTGCAGGAGAAGGTTTTTTAACGTACAGTGCACACTGATCCCATCAGCGCGCCATGAAAGTTTGCTCCACGGAAAATATGCAGATCGCGGAACGCGAGCTCATCATCAACGGAACTCCGACCAGAACCCTCATGAAGCTGGCTTCCGCCGGCATTGCGGAAGCCGTCATGCAGTTCTTTCCCGTCCCCGGGTTATGCATAGCCTACGTGGGGAAAGGCAACAACGGCGGAGACGCCCTCACCGTCCTCAATATCCTGAAACAGCATGGCTGGGAAACAGGTTTCCGCGCCGCCTACCCGCGCGCGGAATGGGGGGAACTGCCCGTGCGGCAGCTCGCGGAAATATCTCCTCCGCCCCAGGAATACCAGGAAGCGCCGCTGCCCCGTACGGGCAAGCCCATGATTCTGCTGGACGGCCTGCTGGGCATTGGAGCAAAAGGGCTGCTCCGCAAGGAAATCTCCGCCCTCTGCGCGGAAATGAACTACCTGCGGGACCGCTGCGGAGCCGTGCGCACGGTGGCGATCGACCTTCCCACCGGAGTTGACCCGGATACGGGGATGCCCCAGGAAAATGCCGTAGAGGCGGATTTCACGATGTGCATAGGAGCGGTCAAGCAGGGGCTGCTGGATGACGACGCTACCCTGCATGCGGGGCGCATGGCCTGCATCGACCTTCCCGGCCTCCATGTGCAGGCGCTTCCCGCCACGGAACTCATCACCTCCTCCCGGCTCACTAAATTCCTCTCTGCAAGACCCTATACGGACTATAAGAACAAACGCGGGCACATCGGCGTCATTGCCGGATCGGAAGGAATGCTGGGCGCTGCCAGGTTCTGCTGTGAAGCCGCCCTCCGGGCCGGAGCCGGACTGGTGACGCTCCACGTCCACCGGAACGTCTATCCCCTCATAGCGCCGTCCATGCCGCCGGAAATCATGGTCAAACCCGTGGACAGTTATGCGGACGTCTCCATCCGGACGTTCAGCGCCTTTCTCATTGGCCCCGGCATCGGCTCCGTATCGGAGGAAGACGCGGAAGCCATCCGCCTCATTCTGGAAACCGGCACTCCCACCGTCCTGGATGCGGACGGCCTTAATCTGGCCGCCGCCATGCAATGGAGCCTGGGAGAACATATTCTGGCGACACCCCACCATGGGGAAATCCGCCGTCTGCTGCCGGACGCGGACAACTGCGCCATCCGGGCGGACATCGCAGACTGCTTCCTGGCGGAGCATGAAGCGGCCCTGATTTACAAAGGGGCCCGCACCATCGTCACCCAGCGGGGAAAACCTCTCTTCTACAACATCACCGGAGGCCCCGGCATGGCTACCGCCGGCCAGGGAGACGTGCTGGCAGGCGTCTGCGGCGGATTCATGGCCCAGGGGGAATCCCTGCTGGTCTCCGCCGTTCTGGGAACCTATCTCTGCGGGCGAGCTTCTGAAATAGCCATCTCCGCCGGAGATTCCACCCAGCAGACACTGACGGCGGGAGACACGCTGCGCCATCTGCCCGCCGCCATTCTTTCCACCGCACGTCTCTGTTACTAAAATGGCCTACCGAAAACTCCAGGACCTTCCCTTCCAATCCCTGCCGCGGGAAAAGCTGCTCCGCCAGGGAAGGCACAGCCTCAGCAATGCGGAACTGCTCGCCATCTTCCTGCGGATGGGCATCAAGGGAAAAAACGTGCTGGACATGTCCTCGGACCTGATCCAGTCGGCAGGCTCTCTGGACGCCCTGGCCCACATGGAGGCCGCAGAAATAGCGGACATCTGCAAGGGAATAGGCATGGCGAAAGCGGCCACGCTGAGCGCCGCCTTTGAACTGGGAGCGCGGGCTCTCCGGGAAACGCTGGCCCGGCAACCTATCCAGACGCCGGAAGACGTCTATGACTACCTGGTAACAGCCATGCGCTGGAAGGACAAGGAGACGGTACTCGTCCTGCTGCTGGATACCAAAAGCCGTCTCATCAAACCCGTGGAAATTTCCAGCGGCACCCTGAACGAATCCATCGCCCATCCGCGCGACATTCTGCGCCCATCCGTCATCCACAATGCCTACGGCTTCGTCCTGGCGCACAACCATCCCAGCGGGAACCCGGCTCCCAGCCGTATGGACGACCTCCTGACCGAACGCGTGCGGGAATGCGCCAAGCTATTGGGCGTCCGGTTCCTGGACCACGTGATCATCGGAAAACCTACCGAAACCGTTCGCAGAAACTATTACAGCTATAACCACCCCAACGGAGACCGGCTCCGGGAAGCCGACAAGGGCCTCCCTCTCTATCATTAAACAACCGTTCCTGCGAATTTTCTTCCGGAATGACGCCTGATAAAAACAAAAAACCCGTCTTGCGACGGGCTTTCTCTTAAAAAAACTGGCGGAGAGAGTGGGATTCGAACCCACGGTGGGTTTTAAAGCCCACGTTCGATTTCGAGTCGAGTGCCTTAGACCAGCTCAGCCATCTCTCCGCTTGGAAATCGGGAGCGTTTGTATCCGGTTTGCGGGATGCTGTAAAGAACAGAATCACCGCCAACCGTTATTTGAACGCCTTTAACGTCTTGGTGAAGCCAGCGGTCCCAGCGTAGCTTCCGCTTCAAATCTCTGGGTCTTGTTATGGGGAAGAGCGCTCTTTTCCGGGCCGGGGGGCGGCTGCGGAACACGCTCCCGTTCCTTCGGCTCCATCAGCCAGGAGCAGGAAGAGACCAGAAGAAGGGAGAAAGACGTAAGCAAAAGGGAGGCTGTGAATCGTTTCATCATTTCCTTTTAAAAAGTTGAACCCCACTATGCCGGAGGGCACAGCGGGGTTCAAGGAAAATACGCGGCAGAAACCTTATTTGGCGGACTGCAACGGACGCAGAAGCTGCACCATGTCGCCGGGCTGGATGCTCATGCCGGCGGGCACGCTGTCCTTGACGATGTCAGCCACCGTCTGGTTCTTTTCCAGGGAGGTCACCTTCAGTTTGCCGATGCTGCGGCCGTCACGGGTAACGAGCAGAACCGTATTCGGATCAATGTTGCTGCCCTGCCCGGCGCCAATCACCACAAAGCCCCACTGCGGGTCCACGGACAGAACGGGATATTCATCTCCATTCTTGGCGAGGGCGGCGCGGTATTCGGCCTGCTCCTTCTGGCGTCCGGCCAGCTCGGTAGCCTGCTCGGCACGCTTCTTGGCGGCCACTTCCGTAGCGCTCTTGATCTGGTCAATGTCTTCCTGAAGCTTCTTGTTGGAGGCTTCCATGGATTCCATCTTCGCCTGGATTTCCTGCACGCTGGAAACGCCGAAGTCGTTCAGCTTGGCCTTGAGCTCATCCATCTGCTTGTTGATCTTGGACAGGTCCGCATTCAGCTGGACTTCTTCTTCCTTCAGCTCCGTTTCCTTGGAGAGCTGTTCGTCACGCTGCTGGGTCACGGAGGCCTTGTTGGAGGTCAGGCTCAGGTTTTCTTCCGCAGCCAGACCGCGGTTCTTGATCATGTCATTGCGCAATCCCGTCCAATTCCGGATTTCCTTGTCCAGAACCTTGCGGTAGGTGATCATCTCCTTGAAGTCCTGATACTGGCCGTTGACGCCGAAGAGGCCGCTGAGACCGGAGAACCAGGCGCCCGCACCTGCTGCAAGAATCAATAAAACTACTAAGACAGTTTTCATTGTGTATGTATGTGAGAGTGTATGGTGTGTATTGAACCGGGAAAGGACTAGGGACGAACGGATACAACGACGTCTCCGGCTTCAACACGTTCGCCGGCGGTTACCGTGCTGGGGAGAATGGTGGCCGTGGAAACACGGGATTCAACAGCGCTTACGTCCAGTTCGGCAATTTTGTTGCCGTCCCTCATCACGGCCAGCTTGGAGCCGGGCACTACGCCCAGGTCGGCAGCACCGCCGTCAATCACAACTACATTGAAATCATTAATCACCTGGGAAACCCGCGTTTTCAGATTGGGCGGGGAAAGGTGCGCATCCTGGTCCGCCTTGAGCTGGCGAAGGGCCGCATTGTTCACGACAAGCTGTTCCGTTTCAGCAACGATGGCATCATGCTTGCCCTGCTCCGCCTGCTTGACTACTTCCAGCTGCTTGGATTCTTCTTCCAGTCCCTTGATCTTGTCCGCAATGGCCTGGATACTTTCCATGTCCTTGCTCTTGGACTGAAGTTCCGCCAGGGCTGTTTGTTGCGCCTGGAGGTCCGTCTTCTTGGCCTCATTGGCGGCGGCCAGCTCCTGGTTCTTGGCTTCCAGCTCGTCCTTCTGCTTGGTCAGGGCGTTGATATCGTTCGTCAAAGCCTCATTCTTCACCAGGAAGTCGACATATTTTGTCTTTTCTTCCGTAAACTCGCCGCGAAGACCGTTCAGGTTCTTATAACGGGAGACGCATTCCTTACGCTCCTTGGTTAGAGCTTCCTCGTTATCAAGATAATACATGGCTCCGCCGAGAAGAGCAATGACCAAGGCTGCTATTGATACTTTGACCCACATAGGAAATAATAGAGATGAGAAGGTTCCTGTTACTTTTGTGAGATTGGCATGAACATTTTCAGATTTCAACATCAAAATGTCATCCTCACTGTTTTCTTGATATTTTTTTCAGGGAAGCTCCGTAACAGGATATCGCAAGAGTTCTCTTATCAACATTTTAAAACAATTACGCTCTATTTTCTTTTCAAACACGGACTCATCTTCTAGTCTTTCTGAACCGTGAGTTACCAGGTCTTTGCCAGAAAATACCGTCCTCTGACATTCGATGACGTCCTTGGACAGGATCATGTCGTCCAGACGTTGAAAAACGCCATTGAGCACAACCGCCTCGCCCACGCCTACCTTTTTGTAGGCCCCCGCGGAACGGGAAAAACATCTACCGCCAGAATTTTTGCAAAAGCCCTGAATTGCAGCGGCGGTCCCAGGGTGGACTTTGACCCGCATGAAGACATCTGCGAGGAAATAGCGGAAGGGCGCAGCCTGGACGTCCTGGAAATAGACGGCGCATCCAACCGCGGCATCGACCACATCCGTGACCTGAGGGACAACGTGCGATTCGCTCCCAGCAGGGGCAATTTCCGCATCGTCTATATAGATGAAGTGCACATGCTCACCAAGGAGTCCTTCAACGCCCTGCTGAAAACGCTGGAGGAGCCGCCCCCCCACGTCAAATTCATTTTTGCGACTACGGAACCCCACAAGATTCTGCCGACCATCCTGTCGCGCTGCCAGCGCTTCGACCTGCGCCCCATTCCCTCTGAAATCATTGCGGAACACCTGCTTCACATCGCCTCTGCGGAAGGAGTGAGCCTGAGCCGGGAAGCGGCCTTTGCCGTCGCCAAGGTGGCGGACGGAGGCATGCGGGACGCGCAATCCATGCTGGACCAGCTTGTTTCCTTCTGCGGAGACCACATTGAAGAACAGCAGGTGCTTCACATCTTCGGCATCACGTCCAGGGAAACCGTAGCCCATGCGCTGGCGCTGATTCTGAACAAGGAGCTCCCCTCCCTCCTGCACCTCCTGCATGAACAGGCGGAAGCTGGAAGAGACATGGGCCAGTTCCTCTCTGAAATCATCTCCGCCGTGCGTGAAATCCTGGTCTCCAAGGTGGACCCGGAGGCCAGCTTCGATTCCCTGCCGGAATCCTCCAAGGAGGAACTTTCCGAACTCGTCAAACGCACCCAGACGGACAAAATCCTGCGCCTGGTGGAAGTGCTGGCGGAAACGGAAGACAAGATGCGCTGGTCCACCAACAAAAGGCTGCATCTGGAAATGGGCCTGATCAAGGCCGTTCACGCTCTCGCGGAAGCCAGCATCAGCGATATTATCATGGCGCTGGAAGGCGCCCCCCTGGCATCCTTCGTCCCATCCTCCTCTCCGGCACCCGCTCCGCGCCAGGAACAGGAGATGCCCGCGCCCGCCGCCCCGGCCCCTGCGCCGGAGCCTCCGGCAAACGCCCAGCCGCCCCTTCCTGCGGAAAAACCGGAGCCCGCTCCGGAAGAACACCTGATGGACCCGGTTCCGGACTTTTCCCCGGCCAACCCATTCCCGGCTCCCGCGGTACAGGCGAGCGACCCTGCCAGTGCGCAACCAGCCCCGGCTCCCGCAGAAGAACCCGAACCGCAGCCCACTGATCCCGCGCCGGAACCTCCCGTAACTGCTGCAAAAGCCCCCTCCCCCGCCATTCCGCAGGAAGAGCCTTCCTGTTCCGCACCTGAACCGCGGCCGGAGCCCACTTCCGACACCCCGGAAGAGCCTCAACGTCCCGCCTCTGCCATCTCCGATGCCCCGGTGGCTCCTCCGGATTCTCCGGAACCCACTTTCATGGACCCTGAAGAAAACCTCCCGCCGGAAAGGCGCACCAGCAGCTTCTTTGACAACCTGTTCGACACGGCAAGCGCTCCTTCCCGCACCCCTGCTCCCATGGTAAAAGAGGAACCGGAAGCCCCTGCCCCGCAATCCGGAAGAACCATCACGGAGGAGGACTGGAAAGCGGCGCTGGAACGTGCCGCCGCCAACTTCCCCCTCCAGGCGGACTTTCTGGCCAACAGCGTTTTCTCCGGCCATGACGGCGCATTCGTCGCCATCTCCTTTCATCCCTCCGACCATCAGGGAATGGACAGCCTCGGATCCGGCCCCCTGCGGGCGGCCCTGGAAGCGGACCTTTCCCAACGCGGCGAAGTCCCCGTCACCATTTCCATCCGCCAGGATTCCTCCGTGCCGGAGCCGGTTCAGGAAGAACTGGCCCCGCTGCCGGCGCCTCCCCCCCCCGCGGCCTCCGCACCTTCTCCCAAACCCCAGGCGCCGCGGGAAAAACCCGCCGCAGCCGTTCAGGAACCCGCCAGGGAGAAAGATGAAGATAATTCCTACTATACGGACCCCCTGATTGACGCCGCCATGGAGATCTTCCGCGCCCGCATCATTTCCCAATAAACAACATCAACCCATACTTCCAAATACGACAGCCATGAACATGATGAAAATGATGAAGCAGGTCCAGCAAATGCAGGCCGGACTTGCCGCCGCCCAGGAAAAGCTGGCCTCCCAGACCGTTGCCACGGAAGGGGCGGGCGGCAAGCTGAAAGTCACCGCCACCTGTGACGGAAACCTCACGGAGCTGGTGATTGATCCCTCCATCATCGACCCGTCCGATTCAGAATTCCTCCAGGACCTGCTCCTGCAAACCATCAATGCCGCCATAGCCAAGGGCAAGGAAACCGCGGCGGCGGAAATGAAAAAACTGACGGGCGGCATGGGCCTCCCTCCCGGCATGGGCCTTTAACCTACCACCACCGTGCATCGGCTCAGAAGACGCAAACATCTGACGGAACCACTGCCAGCGTTATCCGGGGTCAACCACCTGGGAATAGCGCTGGGCGGCGTCTCTCTGTGCCTGTGGGTCATCGTCGTCACCATCTTCTGGACCGGTTCGGACACAATGGCCTTCATGACGTCACTGCCCACTTGGGCATGCTGCCTCATCTTCTCCTTCCCGGCGCTTATTGCATGGCTGGTCTTCGGTTCCCGGATAGGCCTGCTTGGCGTCATTATCTGGTTTGCGTACGGCATCGTCATTACGGACTTTCTTCCTCCCATTTCCAGAACGGGAATGGAGTATTACAAAATGCCGCCGGCTCCGGATGCCCGGCAAATCAGGGTTCTCACCCTGTACGGGGGTTGTGTGGAAAATCCGCCCATTGAACAAATCTCCAAACTCCGCGCAGACGTCATCTTCATCCAGGGATGCAGCAACCACAACCGGACACTCAAATTCGCCTACAGCATTTTCGGACGCACTTCCTACATCAAGCAGATAGGCAGCTGCGCCATCATCGTGCGGCACGGGCAGATTGGTCCGGCCCAAAGCATCACGGACACAGCCGGACTCATCGTGGACTGGATACCGGAAAATTCTTCCCTGGCGATACGGCTCATCAACATCAGCCTGGAGCCTTTTGAACACCGCTTTGACTTGTACTCCCCCGCCTGCTGGAAATACTTCCACACGCTCCGGTTCATTCACCGCAAACAGCTTCAATACCTGTTTGACACCCTGCGGGAGGTAGGAAGCCAGCACGGTGAACTGCCCATCATCCTGGCCGGAAACTTCAGCGCCGCGCCCCAATCCCCTATTTTCGCCAAGCTCAGCGCCGACTTTCAGGATTGCTTCAAACTGAAGGGAGCCGGATACGGAGCCACTCAACCTGTCAACTTCCCGCTGCTGCGCCTGGACCGTGTTTTCTGCACGCCGCCGCTCAAACCCGAGCGAGCCGCCACCGTGCTAATACCGGACACCGTCCGCCGCTCCATCCTGGCAGACATTGCCATGCCCTGATTCCCCTTTCCACACGGCCGCGCCATTCCGCTCCGGCAGAAAGAACTTCTCCATCCGCCTCCCCAAACGGAGGCGCTTTTACTTTCCGGGGAAAGAATTTTCCCCGGAAACCTACAAGGTTTTCAGCGCACGGGAAATAGCCGGGAAAAGCTGCTTCTTGCGGCTGACCACATCGGCGGCGGAAAACAAGTTGGGGCCCAGCCGTTCGTACTCGATGTGCTCCAGCACCTCTTCATCCCCGACGGCCAGCAGCATGGAATCATGCGTGACAATGTCCGTGACCAACAGGCACGCCAGCTTCAATCCTTCCTCTTCCACCAGCTTTTGAAGCTCCTTCACCAGGTCATCCTGAACTTCCTTCAGGCCGAACATGCCTATTTCCTCAATCTGTGAAATGCTGATCTTGTGCCCGTACTCGGTAAAGGTTTTCCTGTCCGCCTGGACAATCGCGGAGGGCGCCGTTTTGGAACGCAGCAGGGAACCGGTGGCAAAAAATTCCTCCGTGAACTTCTTGGCGTCTATCCTGGCAATGCCGGTCAGCCATTCCAGCATTTCCCGGTCCGCCCGCGCCGTCGTGGGAGACGTCAGGTTCAGCGTATCTGAAAGAATCCCGGCGCACAGGCAAATCGCCACCGCCTGCGAAGGCTCCGCATCACGGTGGTAAAACCTGCGCGCCACCAGGGTGGAAGTGGAGCCCACGGGTTCATTCAGGAAGCGGATCGGGTCCCGTGTGGAAAGCTGGGTGCCCAGGCGGTGGTGGTCCATCACCTCCACAATTTCCGCTTCCTCCACTCCCTTCACGGCTTGTGAAAATTCATTATGGTCCACCAGGGCCACGCGCGTACGGGGCGGATCCACCAGATCCGTCTTGCTCAGCACGCCGATCATCTTGTTCGTCTTGATGCTCATCACGGGGAACAGCGCCTGCTTGCGCTTCACGGCGGCCTGCCTCAACTCGGGCAGCGGCATGTTCTCCGGGAAAACCGTGTAATCCTTGTGGACCTGTTCCCTCACCTTCCGGGAGCAGCGGATAAGCTGCCCCACGCTGGCCGTATCCCACGGGGTGCTTAAAATGCATGTACCCGTCGTCTGGGCCGTCTCAATAATATCCAGGGAAGGGAAAGCCCCGGACGTGGTCACCAGAGCGCGCACGCCGTGCTCCACGGCATACAGCTGCACATTCGGGCGGTCCCCGCAGATAACGATCAGATCGCGGACGATGCCCTTTCTCTTGTAATTGGCAAGCCTCGTCCGGACGCTCGGCTCGCTGGAAGCGCCCACCAGAAGAATATTCTGCGTTTCCTCCTCGCTCAGGGTCTCCCCGGTCAGGCATTTGCCGTCAATGGTGGTGGCAATGTTGCTCAGGCTGGAAAAAACGGAGCGCACATTCATCTCCGTCATGTTCAGGGGCATCAGCAGGCTCAGCAAATCAAAATAACGCAGCAGGCCGTAAAGATTGTGGTCCGCGTCAATCACCGGAATGGTTTGAAGGGAGTTCTCCGTCATCCGGCGGTACGCCGTCAGGAACGTGTCGTCCGGACTCACGCTGATCACGTCACGGCGGCAGATGGTTCCCGCGGTAGGCGTCACGTCATGAATCAGCACCGGTTCCGGCACCCCGGCTTTTTCCAGCACCCAGGATGTCCTCAGCGTCATCTCCCCGCATCTGGCGGCAACCGCGTCAGGTTCGCCATGGGTTCTTAAAAACTCCGCATTCCCTATGGCGGAACAAATGGCATCCGTATCCGGATTCTGGTGGCCGATCACGTAAATGGGCCTTTTCTCTATTTTCTCCGGAAGCATCTCTCTTATCTCCTGCGCAGGTTAATCTATATTCAACCTGACGGGCACCACCACCTTGGAAGCAATGGGCGCGCCGTCTTTTTCTGCCGGATAGAAAGTCCAATTCTCTTTCACCCAGCGCATGAAAAGACGGTCCAGTTCCGCATTTCCCGTTGATTGAAGGAGATTGACGGATGAAGGTTCGCCACGGGGATTCACACCCACCACTACTTTCACCACGGCATTCACCTTCCCGACTCTAGAAGAATTGACGGAATTGGGCAAGGACGGAGCATGTTTATAACGCACCTTTTTATCAGGAGTCACGTTCTCATCCGGGCTAGGCTGCCCCGGCAGGGAAACCGCCGGAGTCTTCACGGGACGCCTGGGCTTTACCTCCCTCATGGAAATCCGCATGCTGGAAAGCTCCTCCGGCAAATACTCCGTGGGAGTCTCCTCCGGAAGAAAATCCTTCATGTCGGAACAATCCTCATTCTCCGGCAGCTTCATCGCAAGCAGGTCTTCATCTGCGGAAATTTCCGGAACGGGGCTGACCGTGGAAGGGGCCGCGACCGGCTCTACGGGCACGGGCTGAACTTCCGCCAGCTCCTGAAGAACCTCCTCGGAAGGAGGCACAAACTCCATTTCCACCTCCCCGTTCTGCACGGCGGGCAGCCACAGCTCCTGAAAATGAATGGCTACCAGCACGGCGCACAAAGCCACCTGAACGCCCACGGCCACCGCCACCGCAATCAGCATGGCGGACTTGGAAGTGGAACGGGGCGTGAATCTTACAATTCCGGGCTTTTCATCCATAAAAACGGGCAGGGAGAAGGGCAGTGCCCGTTCAATATACCAGCGCCCTTCCCTTTGACAAGCGCCTGCACCGCCATAAGCAGCCCGTTATCATTTTGTTATCTGCCGGAAAAACGCATGGACATCAATAACCCAATGCCTCCCGGATGCTCTGGGCGAATCTGCCGGCCTTTTCCGCAAAGCCAAGCTCCGGATTCTGGTACATGATGCCGCGGGACACGTTAATCAGGGGGGGGGCCGCATGGCCGGAACCGCTCAGGCTGGAAAGATCGCCGCCCTGGGCTCCCAGGCCGGGAATCAGCAGGGGAGCGTCCGGAATGCGCTCCAGAATGGAGGAATCCGCATTGGTCAGCCCCACCACCATGCCTACGGAAGTTTTGCGCCCTTCCTGCATGGAACGGCGCACCATGTCCCCCACCAGTTCATAAACCCTGCGGCCGTCGGCCAGCTCCTGCCTCTCCACGTCCGCGGAACCGGGATTGGAAGTGACCGCCAGCAGATAAATGCCCTTCCCTTCATAATTCAGAAAAGGCTCCAGCGTATCATAACCCATGAAGGGGCTCAATGTGACGGCATCCACGCCCAGGCGTTCAAAATACGCCTGCGCATAATACTTCTGCGTCTCCCCGATGTCGCCGCGCTTGGCGTCCAGCACCACGGGCACATCCTCCGGCATATCCGGGAGCAACTCCTCCAGCATTTCCAGGCCGCGCAGGCCCATGGCCTCAAAATAGGCGATATTCGGCTTGAACGCCGCCGCATACGGAGCGGTTTCTTCCACGACCTTCCTCAACAGGGAAGGAACCGACTGCAAATCATCCATGACGGGGCGCGGGTCCAGCCCCACGCACAGGGCGGAACCGGTCTTTCTGATGCGGGCGGCAAGTTTATCCGTAAAAGATTGGCTCATGCCGTTCATTAAACCACGGGCTCCACGGGCAGGCAAGCCCCAAGCGGGGGGCGTTCCGGAGGAAAGGAAAAGGCAGATACGGCTTTTCCACCGCGCCCGCACATGCTATGTTCCGGCCCGTATGGCACCTACGGAATCCCAGTCTTCCCCCGCTCCTCTCTCCTGCCTGGAAAAGCCGCTGCCCCTGGACGGCTTCCAGGGCACGCCGGATGAAATCGAACAGCAATGGTATGACCGTGTCTACCTGGGCTCCGGAGACAGAATGAAGCAGCTTACCTGGAGAGCCGTCATCGTAGGAATGCTCCTCGGCTCCATCCTCTCCCTTACCAACCTGTACGCCAACCTTAAGATGGGATGGTCCTTCGGGGTGGCCCTGACGGCGGGCATCATCTCCTTTGCCCTGTGGAACGCCTTCGTGCGCCTGGGCATCTCCAAATCCCCCATGACCATTCTGGAAAACACGTGCATGCAGTCCGCCGCCAGCTCCGCGGGCTACTCCACGGGAGGCACGCTCACCTCCGCCGTGGCCGCCCTGCTCCTGCTGACGGGGCAGCACATGCCGCTGGGCGTCACCTTCGCCTGGATATTCTTCATTGCCGTGCTGGGCGTCACCATGGCCATTCCGATGAAGCGCCAGATGATCAACATTGAGCAAATCAGGTTCCCGGACAGCATCGCCACGGCGGAAACCCTCAAGGTGCTCTATTCAGAAGGCAAAAAGGCGGCTGGACAGGCCAAAGCCCTTCTTTACTCCGCCCTCTTCGCCTCCGCCAACGCCATCGCCATGGCGGCGGGAGGGGAACAATGGCTGGGCACCGCCCAGCAGCAAATCCTGGGCAACTGGTACCAGCGCACCATCTTCTTCAAATGGGACCTCATGTTCGTGGGCGCGGGCGCGCTGGTAGGCATGAAAACTTCCCTCAGCCTCTTCATCGGCGGTACAGTCTGCTGGGCTCTCTACGTACCGTGGCTGGAAAGCCAGGGACTGCTTCCCGCGGGAGCGGGCTACCGGGACAGCGTGGGCTGGACCCTGTGGGGAGGAACCGCCTGCATGGTCGTCGCCAGCATCGTGGCCTTCCTGTTCCAATGGAAAAGCATCGTCCGCTCCTTCTCCTCCCTGGGCGCCATGTTCTCCCTGACTAAAAGGCGGGAGCTGACGGACGTGGAAAAAATAGAAACGCCCATGAGCTGGTTCCTGGCAGGCCAGCTCGTCTCCCTGGGGGCTCTCGGCTACCTGGCGTACGTCACCTTTGACGTTCCGTACTGGATGAGCTGCATTGCAGTAGTCATCTCCTTCTTCCTGGCGCTGGTCGTCTGCCGGATCACCGGGGAAGCCAACATCACGCCTACCGGAGCCATGGGGAAAGTCACGCAGCTCATCTTCGGCGGAATCGCGCCGGGACACGTGACGGCCAACCTGATGGCGGCCAACATCACCTCCGGAGCATCCAGTTCTTCGGCAGACCTGCTCGTGGACCTCAAGGTGGGCTACCTGCTGGGAGCCAATCCCCGCAAGCAATTCATCGCCCAGTTCTCCGGAATCTTCCTGGGAACCCTCGTCTCCGTGCTGGCCTTCCGCTCCATGGTCCCGGACGTGGACGCGCTTCAGGCCTTCAATGCTCCTGGAGCCAGAACATGGGCGGCCACGGCGGAAGCGCTGGGCATGGGGTTCAGCCACTTGCACAGCATCAAGGTTCTTTCCATCATCGCGGGCGGCATCCTCGGCCTCATTCTGGTGCTTGTCCCCCGCTACCTTCCCGCCGCAGGCAAATGGCTCCCCACCCCCATCGGCTTCGGGCTGGCCTGGGCCATCCAGTGGAACGACTCCTTCCTCTTCTTTGCAGGGGCCGTGCTCGGCTGGGCCGCGGACCGCTTTTTCAAGGCCAAATCCAAGGAATATAAAATCCCCACCGCTTCCGGCATCATTGCCGGCGCGGCCCTGACGGGCATGGCCATCCTGATGTTCAGCATTTACCAGGCGGCACGCTAAATATCTTGACGGACTCCGGTTCTCCGGAAAAAAGCATATTTCGGAGATCCGGCCCAGGGTCGGCATCGCGTCAGCGGGCTTCCTTCTTCAACGTCATTTCACCCTTGGAATCCCCTTCGGAAACGCCGCTCACCTCCGCCTTCAAGGTATAGGAATCAAGGTTTGTGCGGTACTTCTTCAGATCAAGCCTGTAGGAATTATCCTTATTCTCCACGCCGGTCCAGCCTTCATGGGTATCTGCGGCCACCTCCCTGTTCCCCTCGTACAATTTGACGGAATGAATCTTCAGGGCGCTGGGGCCGTTCTTCCACTGGAAGGTGGCGGTGTACGTGCCTGGTCCGGTTACCTGGTCCGTCACGTTGAACTGCAACGGGGATCCCTGTTGGAGGTCCCACGGAGTTCCCGTGGAATGTCTTTCTTCCGCGCTCAGGGCGGCCAGCATTTCCCGGTGGGCATTCATCACGCGGTTGGCGACGGCCAGAGCATCCCCGGACGGCTTCGTGGAATACACCTTTCCATTTCCGGCAAAGGCCAGTTCCTCCCGGACCGTCTTATCCATGAAGGCGGCCTGGGCGGCGGCACGGTCCTTCTTTCCAGTCAGCACATCCAGCTGGGATTCAAAAAAATTCTTCCAGCGGGGCAGATAAAAATCGGCCACAAGCCCGGCCCACTGGCGGTTGGAATAATCATTCAGCGCGCGGGGAGCCTGGTCAATCCACGTGGTAATAAGCATCTTGGCGGACTTGTCCATCAAGGCCTTCTCCTGCCGGGTGCTCCCCCAATCCAGCGCCTTCTTCTGCCAGGTTCCCAGCAGGAACTGGCTGTCCGTCGCCAGGAGGGCGTCCATATCCGAAACCAGGGACAGGAAAAGCTTCACCTGCTTCCTGTAGGCAGGTACGTCTCCGGCGTCAAAAGCGCTCCTGACCCGCTGGAGCTGGTAAAAAGCGGCGTCCGCGAGCACCTGGCGGACGACATCCACCAAATCATAGCAGAAGGTCTCCTCCTTCACCAGGGATGGCTGGTCATTGGCCGCCTTCAAATAACCGCGGGCCGCTTTAACGATGTCTCCCAGATGGTAATACCTCTCTCCGCTGGACCACGTGGAAGCCTTGCGGACGTCCCAGGACGGGCGGGCGCAGATAATGGACTCCGTACACCCCTCCTGCGAACGGGCGGGATTGTAAATGGAGGAAGTCAGGACTTCCAAAGCCCGCACGACCGCTGCCGGAGCGGCGCCGTAACGCTGGCGAGCATACTTCTTGAGCCAGTCCCGGACGGGAATATCCTCCGCCGTCCATAAACGGTCGCTGAAGAGGGCGTAATGCAGGGGATTCGTTTCCAGCCCTTCGGACAAGGTGCCCATTCCCACCAGGCCCTTGTCCCTGTAGCCGGCCAAATCACTCCCCAGCCGGGACAGAAGGGGAACCCCGCCGTATAGTCCCGTATTGCCGCCGAAATTGGCCAGCTCGCACCAGACCCAGGGAATACCGTCAAAAGTCCTCAAATTCTTCCCGCCGCCAGCCATGTCCTTGGTGAGCTGCAGCACAAGAGCATGCCTAGGGTCCGTACCGGCCAGCAGCTCGCGGGAAGGATTGCCCCCCCAGGCCTGGATCACCCAGGAAGAACCCGGTGAAGCCTTCTGCATGGCGCCCTGAACCGCCTGCGCCGCGCGCGTCACGTTAATGTCGCCCTTGCTGCCGCCTTCATGGAACAAATCCCCGCCGAACATCTTTCCGGAAATGCCGTATACCTTGCGGAGAGCTTTGTACCAGCCCGCGGCCAGCTTCGGAAAAGCCTCGCAAGTGGGGTCCACAACCCACGGCCTTTTGAAATTGACCCATTCCCCCTGCGGAATAAGCTTCAGCCCCTTCATCTGCACGTTCTCCGCAAAATCCGCAGGAACAAACCCCACATAACCCTGAAGGACGGGAGTCATGCCCAACTGCTCCATGCGGGACACGATGCGCCTACCCATCTGCGCCATCCTGTCAATCTGCTGCTGGGTCAACGGTCCTCCGTGTCCTTCCAGGTTGCCCATATTCCACCAGGCGGCAAAAGCGGGATTGGGGATGAAGCGGAGAGCCTTTTCACGGGGATACCCCAGGCCAATGAGGAAATCCTCCCAGGTCTTCTCCAGGCCTGCCGTCACCAGCGCGTGCGTAAACCCGCTCAGAGCCAGAAAATCAATCTCACGCTGCCAGCGGTTCCAGTCCCAGAAAGCCGCCGTATAGGACAGCGTGCAGTAATTATACGCAAAAACGGTATTCCACGGGGACTCAATCGTGACAGGGGTGGACGGAGCAGGCAACGGAGAGGGAAGCGTCAGACGGTCTCCGTTCCATGAAAAATGTACCTTGGCAATATTTTTCAGATACCATCCGTACCCCGCTACCAGGCGGCGCACGTCAGATGCTTCCACCCGGATGCCTCCGGGAGCGCCAGAAATAGTAATCTTGTTGCCCATGGCCGGATTCAAGCGGAACGAAACGGCGCCTTTTGCAGATGGAGTCACACGAGCCACCACGCCTTCAGCAGCCGCTACGGGAGACATTTCCGCGGCAGAGACGCAAACAAGCGGGGACATGACCATTCCCAGAACCGAACCGACTGCAAAAGCATGTGAAAGCATAGCACCAACTATACATGCAAAATCCGCGGTGTCTTTCAAGGAGTAATGCAATGGCGGGAAAAGCTGGATAGCCCCCCTTATTGATTTTCTACCGAAGAGCTTGGAGGAGGCAAAGGCGCGACGGCTCGGACAGGCGGCATGCACCAAATGTTCCACTTAGCCGGAGGAAGAGAAGAGAGATTCAAGATCGTTCCATCAAGAAAA